>OIYT01002353.1_pt1 | contig 11654 bp, 8 predicted proteins | sample 1588201 | NCBI WGS metagenome assembly OIYT01 (sample SAMN03283260) | human gut metagenome | biome: human-associated habitat; material: feces | host: Homo sapiens | place: USA | collected 2013
TGCCTGAATGGACAGAATTCCTTCCACCGTTATTTCCTTTAACATCATCTCAGTATCATTGTTCTCTTTTAACTTTGCCGCTGTCGGGTTACAAATCCAGTTTGCAATAAGAGAACCGTACAATGTGGTTACAAGTGCAACCGCCATAGCAGGACCGATAGTGGATGGGTCATTCATGTTATTTAACATAAGAATAAGACCGATCAAAGTTCCGATCATTCCCCATGCCGGACCAAGTTCCGCCCATTTTTCCCAAACTGCTATATTTTTCTTATGTCTGCTTTCTACACAGGACATATCTGTTTCCATAATTCCACGTACAAGTTCTGGATCCGTACCATCTACAACCAGCATAATTCCCTTTTTCAGGAAATCATCCTCAATCTGGTTTGCAGCCTCCTCTAAGGCAAGAAGTCCTTCTTTTCTTGCAGTATTTGCAAGATCCAGGACATTTTTGATTGTAACTGCCGGATCCATCGTTTTCTCTTTCATGGTTAATGTGAAACACTTTAAACCATTAAGAAAATCCTTTAACTTAAATGATGCCAACGTACCTGAAATTGAACCACCAATTGTAATGATTGCAGACGAATAATCCCACATACTATGTAATCCAGCCACACCACTGTTTGAGATAACACCGAATATGAACATTACGCCGCCGAGTACAAGACCCAATAAAGAAGCTATATCCAATTTGTCCACCTACCGTCCCTGAATTTTTGGTTTCCAGATTATTTCTGGTTTTTCATCCGTGAAAATATGCATTATTTTCTCTTTTGTACCTAATTTTACTAAACTTTCGACTTCTTGTCTACTTTCTTTTGCATTTTCTTCCGCCTTATGTCGGAATGCACAATGGCTAATCCGTAAAATCTAGCCCAAAGCCTGTACCAAAGGACTAAACTTTACGGAAAGTATACCACATCTGGTAGCGGGTGTGAATACCTTTTACCAGATATATTTTAATTTTTTACCCTATCAGCAATACTATCTCTTCAGATTTACAAGTTCCTCAAGCAGTGTATCTGAAGTAGTAATAACACGGGAGTTTGCCTGGAAACCACGCTGTGTAATAATCATCTGTGTAAACTCTGTAGATAAATCTACGTTTGACATTTCCAACTCTCCGGTTGTCATTTTGCTTCCATCTGCAGAAATATCCACACCGATTCCATCGAAATCACCAGAGTTCAAGGTTGTCGTATAGCAGTTATCTCCCACTTTCTCAAGACCAGAAGCGTTTGCAAACTGTGCAGTTGCAATCTGTCCTAACAGAGTGGTATTTCCATTATCGTATGTTCCGTAAATCTTTCCGCTGGTATCAACTGAAAGACCAATCATGGCACCTAACTTTTTACCTTTTCCGGTTGTTCCGTCAAGATCTCCTGAATCAGCCCCGATTGTAGATTTTCCACCGTTGTTCTGGTTTAAGCAGGTCGTAAAGTCAATGGAAATATCCTTGAAGTTTCCGTTTGTAAATAATCCGGAAGAAGAAAGATTTAAAGTAGCCTTTCCCTGTCCTGACATATTGATGTAATCAAAGGTACCGTCTGCCGTGTTGAACTTTAAGGTATAGTTGACAGTCGGGCTTGCAATTGTGTAGGTTGCTCCGTTCATCGTACCAGTTACGTTCGTGGTTGCATTGTTCTGAATGTTCTGCCACTCAAGTGCAGTGAAGCCGAAAACATCCTGAGGAGTAACCGTCTGCTGTGCACCGTTCTCATCTGTGTAAGTGAAAGAGGTCGGATTAGTTGCATTATCCGGTGTCAATGCTGCTGTCGTTCCATCTGAAAGAACGATATTATAGGTTGACGTACCTGTATCATAATAACAATCTCCGCCGGACAATCCGGTTGCAGATGTCGGCAATGTATATGTGCTGTTGCTTGTTGTCTGATTTCCGAACAAGCTTGCTTTCTGGGCATCTGTGAAATTTGCAATGATATCTGTTCCGTTAGAATCCAAAAGGCTTGCCAGCTCAACGGTATATTCGCACTGGTCTTTGTCCACTGCACGGATTGCGAATTTTGCAGTATACTGATAACCAAGGTCATCATAGAAGTTCAGTGTCATAATTTTTCCCGCTTCACTGGTTACATCGGAATCATTCTTATCAAGGATTCCGGATACGGTTCCGTTTGTGGTTGCCTCCGGTGCAGAAGTCAGGTTCTCCTGCTTCATAACACGAAGTGCCGATACAGTATCCTTCTGAATCTCGCCAGTTGTCGGATCTACCTGCCATCCCATTACGTTATAACCGGTAGATGTCATACAAAGGTTTCCGGAACCATCAATATAGAAGGAACCTGATCTTGTAAACAGGTTCTCCGAACCGTTATTTACGATAAAGAAATTTGTTGTGTTTGCATCAGATAAACGAATATCCAGACCGTCACCTGTAGTCTCCGCTGCACCGGAAGAAGTAATATCGGCATTCCCATGAGTATCCCCAGAAACATTGTCAGAACTTCCCCTATGTTGCACGAAAGAAGATACCGCACGAACTTCCGTATATTTGCATAGACACATCGTCCTTGTTCCACGGCGCTTACAAGCGTTGCAAGATTATCGTCAAGCAGTATTACATCTGCCGCCTGTTTCGTTACGTCCGTTCCGGTAACTCCCATTGCAACCCCCACATCCGCTTCTTTTATCGCCGGAGCATCGTTGACACCGTCACCGGTCATTGTTACGATCTCCCCTCGTCTCTTGAAACTGCGGACTATGCGCAGTTTATGTATCGGCTCAACGCGGGCAAAAACCGTATATCTGCCGATGTTCCTGTCGAGTTCGTCATCGGACATTTTGTCGAGTTCCGCACCTGTTACAGCCATTCCGCCTTTCAATAATCCGGCTTTTTTCGCAACTGCAACGGCTGTATTTTTGTGATCTCCTGTTATCATCACCGTTCTTACCGAGGCGGATGCACATTTTCTTATCGCCGCTTTTGCTTCCTCACGGGGTGGATCTATCATGCCGATAAGTCCCAGAAATATCAGATTTCCTCTGTCCGGTACAAATTCTTCCGACACGCAGTAAGCTAATGCAAGTACCCGCAGTGCCTTTCCGGACATCTCCAGCGCAGATTCTGAGAGTTCCCTGCGCACTGCCGGAGTCAGAGTGCGTATCTCACCGCTGTTGTCCATGTATTGCGAACATCTCGGCAAAATGACTTCCTCAGCACCCTTGAAATATATCTTTCGCTCACTTCCGACAGCACAGTGAACTGCCATAAAACGATTCTCACTGTCAAATGGAAATTCCTCCAGACGTCTGTTGTTTATGGCAAGTTCCGTCTGCATTATTCCTGCCTTCGCCGCTGCAATAAGTATTGCCGCTTCTGTGGGATCGCCTGTTACCTCCCACTCGCCTTTTCCGGAAATCTGCCCACGAATCCGGCTTTTCGGCGGCATTTTTGCTGTTATCCGTGCAGTCGAACACATCACTCCGCATACAAGCGCTTCTGTAAGAGATTTTTCATTTTTAGGATTAACAGCTATACTTTCCTCCGATTTCGTAACACCGCCGCTTATTCTATATCCCATTCCGCTGAAATAATAATGTTCCCCGACTGCTGCAAGTTCTGTTGCAGTCATTTTATTTTCTGTGATTGTTCCTGTCTTGTCGGAACATATTACCGATGTACAACCCAGAGTCTCTACGCTGTGCAGCTTGTTCACCAGTGCCTTTTGTTTCAGCATACGATTTACTGCAAGCGCAAGCGCAATTGTTACCGTTGCCGGCAATCCCTCCGGAATTGCTGCAATGGCTATGGTAATTCCCGTCATGAGCATATCAAAGACCGCTTCTCCCCGAAGTACTCCTGCCGCAAATACCGCCACGCAGACAATCAGACATATCAATGCCACTACCCTGCCCAGTTCCGCAAGTCGTTTTTGCAGGGGCGTCTGTTCCTTGTCGATATCCGTGAGCATTTCAGATATTCTGCCCATTTGCGTATTCTTTCCTACAGCAATTACTTTTGCAAGACATCTTCCCTTTGTTGTTGATGCTCCGCAGTAAACTATATTTTCCTTATTAAGCGAGTTGTCAGTATCGTTCTGATTTCCCGGCTTTTTCTCGACGGCAGACGATTCTCCGGTAAGTATGGATTCATCAGAGTAAAATCCCGATGCATTTACTACGGCGCAGTCTGCCGGAATTCTGTCCCCTGCTTCGATTTCCACCATATCTCCGACTACAAGTTTTGCAGCTCCGATTTCTTTCAATACACCGTCACGCCAGCATTTTGCAGTCGGAGCTGTCATGGATTTCAGTGCCTCTAAGGTATGTTCGGTGCGGTATTCCTGTATAAATCCGAGTATTGCATTCAGCAGTACAATTAATATTATTGTAACCGCATCGGTAATTTCCCCCAGAAGTACTGATATTCCTGTTGCAATAAGCAGAATCATCACCATTACATCCTTGAACTGACCGATAAATATTCCAGCCGGCCCCGTCCTTTTGCTTTCCGCAAGAATATTTTCACCGTCCGATTTCAGCCTTTCAGCCGCTTCTTTTTCTGTAAGTCCCATAAGCTCACCCTTTCATTGGAGAATTTGTCCTTATATTATATGAGCCCTCCGGACAGGATATGCACTATGTTTCACGTGAAACAATTATATTGATTCTGACTGATACTAAAAATGTTTCACGTGAAACAATCGTAATAATATTATTTATCTCTCTGCGGAAATACTGCCGCCGCCAGAACTCCGAAAAGCAATGCAGCCGTTATTCCTCCGGATGCAGCTGTCATTCCTCCGGTAAATATTCCAAGAATTCCGTCGTCGGATATGGTTTTGCGTATTCCCTCCGCAAGCGTATGTCCGAATCCCGTCAAAGGTACAGTCGCTCCTGCACCTGCAAATTCAACAAGAGGGCCGTAAACTCCTACCGCTGACAGAATAACTCCTGCTACTACGAATCCCGTAAGAATTCTCGCCGGAGTAAGCTTTGTATAATCAATAAGAAGCTGCCCCACCGAACATATGATTCCTCCAACAATAAACGCTCTTAATATATCCAATAACATAATCAAGTCCTCCTCAGATGCACAAGGTGCGAAATAGTCGGGATAGTCTCCCCCTGCTGCAATGACATCGGCGACATCAATGCTCCCGTTGCCGCAAAAAGAATGTTCTTCGCCTCGCCACGCTCCAGCATTGGCAGGAAATATCCACAAAGTACGCTTGCACTGCATCCGCATCCCGAACCGCCGCAGTGTGTGTCCTGTTCAGCAGGATCAAATATCATTACTCCGCAGTCACGATGCTGACGGGAAATATCAATCCCCTGTTTCATGAGAAATTCAACAAGCAGGCTACTTCCGGTAATGCCAAGATCTCCTGTCACAATATAATCATAATCATCCGGATTCGTTTTTGTTGCTTCAAGATATCGGCGTATCGTTTCCGCCGCCGCCGGTGCCATCGCACTTCCCATATTATTAATATCCGTAACGCCCATGTCGGTTATCTTGCCAATACATCCCCCTACAGCTTCAATATTTCCACTGTGCGAAACTATGACCGCTCCCGATGCAGTACAAGTCCACTGGGATGTGGGTGTACGCTGTCCGCCATAGGAAAGCGGAAATCTGAATTGACGCTCTGCTGTCGAAAAATGCGACGATGTGACCGCCGCACTACAGCCGACCACTCCGCTCTCAACAAGAACCGCTGCAAGCATAAGTCCCTCTGCCATAGTCGAACAGGCTCCGTATATGCCTATATACGGTATTTCAAGTTCCTTCAGACCATACGTCGAACCAATACACTGATTTATAAGATCACCGGAACATACAGCTCCGATATCCTCCTTGGCAAGATTGGCTTTCCTGATAGCCGTGCTCACCGCTTCAAGCTGGAAACGACTTTCCGCCTGTTCCCATGTGTCCTTGCCGAAATGACTGTCCTCAACTACCAGATCAAAATATTTTCCGAGAGGACCTTCACCCTCCATTTTACCGGCTATTGATGCATATGATTGCATTTTCGGCGCATTTTTAAATCTGAATATCCCTCTGTCAATATATTCTGCCATATAAACACCTCCTGCTATATTTTGTCTCAAATATCACCTAATATTCATATAATGAAAACATTGTGAAATCCATTGATTTATTCTTAAAATTATGATATAATTATAGGCAGCATAACACAAATTATAATATAAAGAGGTAAAAATATGATCTTTCATAAAAAAACAGCGGCTTTCCTGTTAAGCCTGATTATCTGCGCTTCCGCTCCGGTATACGCAGCTTTTGCAGATAACGAAACGGATACGGCAGTCACCGCTGAAGATACTACAGATGCTCAGGAAGAAATTAAAATCTCAGGAGATTTTTCCTACTCCCTGACAGCCGATAACACCGCCTGCATAGAGGGATGCACCAGCATTGACAAAAATCTCGTTATCCCCGATACTATCGACGGTATCACCGTTGCAGAACTCGGACCATCTGCTTTCGGCAGCAAAGATGACCGCCCTTACCAGACTATTACCATTCCGGCTTCGATAAATTATATTTCGGTTTACAATCCGTTTTCCGTGTGCAACCGTCTTGAAAAAATTATCGTTGACAGCAAAAATGAAGATTTTATCGTAGAAAACAACGTGCTCTACACAAAAGATAAATCCCAGCTTATCTGCTATCCACAAATGAAAAGAGATACTTCTTTTATCGTTCCCGACGGCGTTAAGGTCATAGGAAATGCATCACTCTATAATCTTCAGCTTACCGAAATAAAATTCCCTTCAACTATTGAATCAATAAACCAATTTGCTCTCAGTTCCTGCGATGATCTTACATCTGTAGATCTTAGCAGCACAAATCTTGCAGGTATCGGTGACTACGGATTTGCCTACTGTTCATCCCTTTCCGACGTTAAACTGCCCGATACACTTCTGGAAATCTGCGGCGGTGCTTTTGCCGGATGCTCTTCTCTTACGGAAATTACCCTGCCCGAAAATCTCGATCTTATCGGTCAGCACGCTTTCACAAATACCGGTCTGACCAAGGTATATATTCCCTCATCGGTAACCACCATAGAATACAGTGCCTTTGGATATACCGTAAACAATGCCGGCGAAGAAGTTATGGACAGCAGTTTTATTATTGTGGGTGAACTTGGCTCGGCTGCCTATACATACGCTACCGATTCGGATACCGATTACGAATATCAGAACGACTTTCAGTTCCGTACTCCCGAACAGGATGAGGAAATGAAATATATGGATGACCTTACAATGCAGAGTTCCGGCGATTTCCAGTATGCCGAAATTGAGGGCGGTATCGCTATTATCTATTGCTTCTCGGTGGAATCGGTCATTAACGTTCCGTCTGAGATCGACGGTATAAAAGTTACTGAGATCTATCCTTCCGCCTTTTCAGAAAACACGGCTGAGGAAATTATTATTCCGGAGGGAATATCTGCTATACGTAAAATGGCTTTTATGAACTGCACTAACCTGAAAAAAATTACTCTCCCCCAGAGTGTCACCATTATCGAAGACAACGTTTTTGACGGCTGCGAATCACTTGAAAACATTGATCTCGGCGGCGCAGTCACTGTCGGTTCAAACGTATTCAACAACTGCTTCAAAGTAAAAGAACTGAAAATCTCCGGAAACTGCACCTCTATCGGCATTGAGGAAGAAGATCCATTCCTGTATCTCACTTCACTGAAAAAATTCAGCGTTTCCGACGGCGACGGTGCTTATTCATCTAAAGACGGCATTCTCTTTAATAAGGATAAATCCGTTCTTGTCCGTTATCCAAACGGTCTTGACAGCAAGAAATACAAAGTTCCTGACGGTGTAAAGACAATCGGCAATGATGCTTTCTCCGGAAATTATTACATCGAAGAAGTTGATCTCTCCAACGTCGAAACTATCGGTATCTCTGCATTTGAAAACTGTAAGAACCTTTCCTCCGTCAAGCTTTCAAAAAATCTTAAAAAGGTTGACAGCGGCGCTTTCTATGACTGCATAAAACTTAAAAGCGTTCGTCTGCGCAATAGTGATGCGGAAATCGGCGACTTCACTTTCGGCTATTTTTACGACGAATCTATTACAAACGATGACGGCTCAACCGGCGGCAACGGTCTTGTTGAGGGATTCAAACTCTATACAAACAAGGCAAAAAACGATACGGGCGTTGAATATGCCGAAAAAAACAACATCGAAGCTGTAACGGATACTGTCGAGATCTTCGGAAAAAATATCAGAAAAAATATCCTCTGGATTATCGGCGGCGGCATTGCCTTTCTTATTGCAGCTCTTTTAGGAAGCGTCGCAGTGAAAAAATCAAAAGCAAAGAAATCTTCCTCCCCTGCTAAGAAAAAATCCAAAAAAAAGAATACCGATAACCCGGACGATTCTAACGAAAAGGACAATGAAAACAATGAAAAACAAGATTAAAAAACTCTTTTCTGCCGTTACGGCAGCCGCAGGACTGCTGGCAGCTCTCCCATTATATCAGGTCTCGGCAGAAGATCTCCAGTCGGCTGAGGATGTATTACAGGACGGAAGCTTTATTTACGAAGAAGTTGACGGCGGTTATGCCGTGAAAAAATGCACCGCTTCCATTCTTACCTCTTTCCCCGGTATCGTGAACGGCGTGAGCATTGTGGAAATAAAAGACGGCGCTTTCGCCGGATGCTCTACCCTGTCGGAAGTAAATATCCCCGATACGGTAAAAAAAATCGGCGCAAATACATTCGTGGGATGCACCTCCCTGAAAAAAGTTACTATCCCGGATTCGATAACCACAATCCCTGACAATATGTTCCTTGATTGCAGTCTGCTTACAGAGGTCGTTATCCCTGAAAATATCACCGAAGTCGGCAGTATGTCTTTCGGAAACTGCAAATCGCTGACCTCTGTTGATCTTCCGGACAGCGTTACTAAAATAAACGATTCCGCTTTCGACGGATGCTATTCGCTTACTCAATTCACTCTGCCGGATTCCCTTTCCGAAATCGGCGATATGGCGTTCAGCTATGCTCCGATAGAAACTTTTGATGCTGAGGGATGTACAGCTTTCAAGGTCGTTGACGGAATCCTGTATGATAAGGACGAAAAAATTATATACCGTGCTGCACCAAGCATTTCTGGAGAACTTCGCATAAAAAACAGCGTAAGAAAAATAAACGGCGGTGCATTTTCACTCTGTTCCGGCATAACCAATCTGTATATCCCCGATTCAGTCGAAACTATCGGCGGTTACGGATTCAGCGAGTGTACTTCCCTTAAAAGCATTGATTTCTCCGAGGGTCTGCAAACTCTTGAAAAATGCGTTTTTGCTTACGATATTGCTCTTGAATCAGTGGAACTTCCAGTCTCCCTTGAAACTATCAGCGACGGCGCTTTTATGGTCTGCTATTCCATGAACAAGGTTATTCTACAGGAAAATCTGAAAAGCATCGGGGAAAACGCTTTCCTCGACTGCGATAAACTGAAACAGATTACAATACCAAAATCTGTTGAAAAAATCGGAAGCAATGCTCTCGGATTTAAAAATAATTACTCCGAGGACGGCAGCTACAAAACAGTCGGCGTTGACGGCTTCAAAATGAGCGTTACTGCCGGATCGGCAGGCGAAAAATACGCAAAAAATAATAAGATCGAGTATGACTCGACCGGAATCAATCTAAAAAAACTTGCGTTTATAGTTATCGTAGTGGGAATTCTGCTGACAGCAATCGTTTTCGCAGTTGTTTTAATGTCAAGAAGCAAAAAAAGTGCATCACGTGGTGCAAAAAAAGCTCGGAAAGAAGCTATCGAAAAAGAAGAAGAAAAGAATTATAAAAAAATAACCGGCGACGATGAGGATGATGCCGATAATAATGACGTGGATGAGGATAAAGATATTTCCTGACAGCCGCAAAGGAAAATAATAAATCCCGGGGTTTCATTTGAAACTCCGGGATTTTCTTATTCTTCCGGTTCTTTGATTTCTCCAACTATCGGCAGAGGATCTATTCCCTGTCTTGTGTAATAATCCGACAAAGCCGCTCTTACAGCCTGTTCGGCAAGCACCGAACAATGTACCTTTACTGCCGGAAGTCCGTCCAGTGCCTCCACTACAGCATCGTTGGTGAGCTTCAAAGCATCATCAATTGACTTGCCCTTGATAAGCTCTGTCGCCATAGACGATGTCGCAACAGCAGCTCCGCAGCCGAATGTCTTGAACTTTGCATCCGTAATGATTCCCTGGTCTATTTTGAGATACATTTTCATGATATCTCCGCACTTGGCATTTCCAATCTCTCCGATGCCGTCTGCATCCTCAATTTCTCCTACGTTTCTGGGGTTTGAAAAGTGATCCAGAACTTTTTCACTGTACATCATAACTGTATTTCTCCTTTTATTACTTTACTTCTTCGCCGTTCATCATTTTTTCCCAGACTGGCGACATTTCTCTCAGTCTTTCGACTACTTTCGGGATAACTTCGAGGATATAATCAACATCTTCGTCAGTAATATCCTCCTCGATCGAAAGTCTCAGCGAACCATGCGCTACCTCATGTTTAAGTCCTATCGAAAGCAAAACGTGCGACGGATCAAGTGAACCGGACGTACAAGCTGATCCGGACGAAGCACATATTCCGTTAAGATCAAGCATGAGAAGCAAAGATTCACCCTCGATTCCCTCGATAGATATATTCAGATTGCCCGGCAGTCTCTTATCCCTGTCGCCGTTAAGACGTGTATACGGAAGCTTCAGAATTCCATCTATCAGGCGGTTTCTCTTTGTAGTAACAATGGCTACCTTTTCGGCAATATTACTGCAGGCTATCTCAATAGCCCTGCCCAGTCCCACGATAGCAGGAACATTCTCCGTGCCGGCACGCTTTCCCCTTTCCTGTCCGCCGCCGTGAATAAGATTCGGCAGAACTATTCCCTTTCTTACATAAAGTGCGCCGATTCCTTTCTGGGCGTGTATCTTATGACCGGAAAGAGACAGCATATCAATTCCCTGCTTTTTTACGTCGATCTCAACGTGACCGACTGCCTGTACTGCATCCGTATGGAAGAGAACTTTCTTTTCATGGCAGACCTTTGCTATCTCTTCTATAGGCTGTATCGTGCCTATTTCGTTGTTTGCGTACATTATCGTAACAAGCGCAGTATCTTCTCGGATAGCTTTACGTACATTTTCCGGGTCGATAAGACCCTTTTCATCAACGGGAACATAAGTTACCTCAAAACCGTGTTTTTCCAGATATTCGCACGTATGAAGCACGGCGTGATGCTCGAATACAGAAGTAACAATATGCTTTTTCCCCTTTTTTGCCATCATTTCGGCTGTTCCCTTGATTGCCCAGTTGTCAGATTCTGAACCGCAGCTTGTGAAAAATATCTCCTTTGGATCAGCTCCCAGTGCGGCAGCAACTTTTTCACGTGCTTTTTCTACATCTGCCTGAGCATCTCTGCCCAGCTTATAAATGCTTGATGCATTTCCGTAAGCTTTTGTAAAGTGCGGCATCATGGCACTGAGAACTTCTTCCGAAACTGCCGTTGTTGCGGCGTTATCCGCATATATAAATCTTTTTTCCATTTTGAATTCCTCCCTTGTTTTATGTATCAATGAGAACTAAGCCAACAATTTATGTGGGGACGCTGTCCCCACACCCCTGCCA
>OIYT01002355.1_pt1 | contig 11644 bp, 23 predicted proteins | sample 1588201 | NCBI WGS metagenome assembly OIYT01 (sample SAMN03283260) | human gut metagenome | biome: human-associated habitat; material: feces | host: Homo sapiens | place: USA | collected 2013
TACGATACCTGCTGATCTACCGCAACCTTAAAAAACTGGCTTGCAAGCTTGTGATTTGCGGTGTACATATCGACGTGCGCCTTGCCCTGCATATCGTATAGCAGCTTCTCGTAGCGGTTTATCGTGGGGTTCTCGCCCGCGTAGTACTTCTCCGCGTCGACTGCCGTCTGGTACAGCTTGCTGCCGCGATGCTCTGAGATAGCCGCAAGGACAAAAGCCATGCGCGCGTCTTCGTTTTGCCCCACCGCCTGTAAATCCTGATACGTTTTGATGTTTATCGCTCCTTTACCCCATCGCCCACAGCGATGCATACTCTCCGTCCTTCTTGTTCCAGAGACGCCGTATCACACTGGCCGCGCTGTCCGGCGCGTCATCGTGTTCGGCGTTCTCGTTGTAATCGCAAATCTGGTTAATATAATCGATATCCGTGCCCATAACAAATACAACATTTTGCCACTCGCACTTCAAGTAACTCGTGATTTTTACAAACTTGTTCATGTTCTCGTGGTACGTTTCGGCTCGCTCGCCCTTCGCGCGCAGAGCTTTAGCCAGATAGCCTTTATCGGCGTTCCGCTCGCACCAGATACATCCTGTGTTGTAGGCCTTGCGCAGCCGAACAATCTCGTCCATGCAGTCGTCAACGTGTTTGTGCCAGAGCCGTCCGTAGATATAGTACTTGCCATCGCGCTTTTTGCATATCGTCAGAGCCGTGTAGTCTTCGCCGCCATATGCCGCGTCTATGTGCGCTATCCCCTGTTCCGCGAGTGCCGGGTCTGCGCCCGTTTGCGGGTTGGTAAATATGACGTCATCACTTGCTATGTGCCTCAGCTCATAGTTCGCGGCAAACAGCGACGGTGCCATCGACGCCTTTATCTTCTGCAGCTCGTTCGGGAGGATAAGCCCCGTAGAGTAACAGTCATATTTTGCGACATTCGGCATGAGGGAGAAGGCGTCCTCTTTGTGCCACGGGGTGCCGGTGTTATATATTCTGCCGCCGCGATTGCGAATGTTTTGCAACTCCTGATATACAAGCTTAGTGTGATCGCGCTCCGCTTTACTTTGCCTATCCTGCAGGTTGACAATGTCGTCCGTAAATATCCGGTCGAAGTGCTTGCCGGTCATACTGCCATTGATACCCATTGCAACAAGCTGTGATGTACCCTTGCTATCAGTACACAGGTTTGTGGATATTTCTCCGGCCGCCTGCACCGTGAACGCCAGCTTTTTGCCCCACAGCAGCTGCGCCGCCTCCTGCATAGGATTCGACAGCAAAAGATTCTGCACCTGCCGGACGACCTCCTTCACGTCTGTATCCGTTTTGCGAAGGAAAAGCGTCTTGGTGTTTGGCAGCAAAACAATGATCTCGGCAAGTGCCAGCGATACACAAGTTGTTTTATAACTGCCACGATGCGCTTGTAACGTTTTGTCTTCGCCGCCGCGCACCATATCCCTAATCCAGCTATTGTGCAAATCCGTTAAACGATCGAAGCCGACACCCCAGCCAATTCTAACCGGCGTCTCTATTAGCAGTTTAGCCGCCCGCTCCTTCGTCATTGCCACTCTGCATCACCATCTTCTCCAGCTCTTCGAGCGCGTACCCCTTTGCCTCCGTAACACTCACGTCAACATTGTCGCGCTGGCCAAGCATCTGTTTGCCGAGCCAGATCGCCATTGTTGCGTTTTTCTCGGCAAGCCTCATTTGCGCACGGCGCAGGGATATTTTCCCCGCGCCCCGCTTTTGCTTGAAAACCTCGGAAAAATTTGCGCTATACGTGCGTTTACACCAGCTATCCAGCGTTTTGTCCGTGATTCCGAACCATTCGCAGATTTCTTCTTTGGTGCACTGCAAACCGCAAAGGTTCTCAAACTGCTTTTGATCTATTTCTTTGAGTGGTCTCGCCAACTTTCCTCTCCTCCCTCTCCAATATTGTGTTTAACCCTTTTATGGCTCCGTCTACATTTCCGGCTTTAATCTGCCCGGCTAACGTTCTCAACTGCTGCCTCGTCAGATAGCTGCTATATTGTCGCAAGCAACGATACGCCTCAGCCTTGTTATCCATCAAGTCGCACCGCCTTCTCGCCGGTGAACTGTTCCCATCTATCAATTATTACATCAACATACCGTGGATCAAATTCCATGCAATACGCATGGCGTCCGTTTTGCTCGGCTGCAATAATCGCCGTGCCAGAGCCAGCAAACAAATCTAATACGTTGTCGCCGAGGCGAGTTGAACACTGCATCTGATAATCAAAAAGGCGTACCGGCTTCATGGTTGGGTGTTCTTTGCTCTTGGTCGGCTTGGGGAACTCAAGGATTGTCGTTTGCTTGCGATTTCTGAAAAAATAATGCTTTGCGCCCTCGGCCCAGCCGTACAAGCAGGGTTGCGTTTCATCGCCAATTTCTTCTTCAGCTTCGCTCTCCCCATATAAGCACGGCTCATGCTTCCAATGATAATCCTGCCGCCCCAATACAGCCGCGTTCTTTACCCATATCAAGCACTGTCGCACTCGCAGTCCAGCATCCAGGCAAGCCCCGCGGAAATTGTACCCTTCGCTATCAGCATGCCATATGTAAAATCCCGCGCCGGGCTTCATCGCTGCGGCGGCGTTGCAAAATGCGGCCACCAAAAAAGCGCGGAATTTATCATTTGCCATATGATCATTTTTGATTTTCCCTGCCTTGCCTTCATAATCCACATTATACGGAGGATCTGTCAGCAGCAAGTCCATCTTCGTCCCGGCGCACAACCGCTCCACATCGTCCAGATTCGTGCTGTCGCCGCACATTAGCCTATGCCCCCCCAGTTGGTAAATATCGCCTATTTTTGATTTCGGTATCTCCGGCGGGTTGGGATCATAATCGTCCTCTACAACCTCTGCGTTTAGTTTATCTTCAAGACCAAAATCAAAATCGAATGCCGATAAATCAAGCGTGGAAAGCTCCTCTGCAAGCTTCTCCATATCCCATTCTGACTCCGCGCTTTTGTTATCCACCAACCTAAACTCGGAGATCTGTTCGTCGGTTAGGTCGTCTGCTATAATACAGGGTACGGGCTTATCGCACCATCGCTTCGACTTCTTCGCTGCAAGCACCCGCCCATGTCCCGCCACTATTACATTGTTGCGATCCACAACAACAGGCTGCTTCCAACCGTACCTGTCGAGGCTTAATGCGAGATTTTTTACCTGCGCTGCATCATGTTCTTTTGCGTTGTTGGCATATGGTATAAGCTCTTTCAAAGGTATGTACGTTATGTTCATTTTTTATCTCCTATCAGTTGTAATAATATCACGCGCTTTGCTGCCGTTTCCCCTTTTAAGGGTTATTGCCGGGAATCTCTCTCCCTATTAGATAATCGACGGACACACCAAAATAATCCGCTATCGCAACAGCCGCCTCAAGCGATGGTCGCGCCTCCCCACGCTCGTATCGGCGCACTGCATCGCTATGGAGGCCGCACAGCTCGCTCAACGTCGCGCGCGACAGTCCGTGACGCCCTTCTCGCAATTTGCGTACCTGCCGTGAGAAAACATCTAACTCATAATCCATACATCACGCCTCCTGTATCAATATCCCGTATCTGTCAAAAACAATAATCTCCCGTTCACTCTTCGCCGCGTTTCTTGTATTAAAGCTTTTTATATCACCCATTCAATGGCCTCCTTGCCATTTTTGATAAGTATTGAGTTTAAATTTTGTGCATTCCGCCTATTGATTTGTACGCACAAATGGCGTACAATCTAGCCAAGATAACAAAGGAGGGAAACACAATGAAAGTATTCGCAGAGTTTGGTTCGTACCCCAACGAATTAATCGAAGCCCGGCTCCCGACCGAAGAGGAGAAGGCGCAACATTGCGCGGGATGGGCTGACGGCCTGATTTTTGGCACTGGTAACCGTGTGTCTGTCCCCTACGTCAAATACTGGGATATCCCGGCAGAATGGAAGACCCGCGATTACTGGGCGCTCCTCGGCTGTGGCAACCGGTGCTACGAGATCTCCGACGAGGAATGGGATTGGGTTGTAAGCCTTAACGCCCAACGGGAAGCCGCAAAGAAAGAGAAGGAACGCCAAGAAGACATTGAGTATTACCAAAATGTTATCCGCAAAGCCGAACGGCAGCCGGATATTCCGACGCCGGAAGAAGCCGCCCGCCGCTGCAAGCGCTGGAACGACGTGTATAACGAGGGCGGGTACGGCTACGTCCCAGACATCATCGACTCCGCCCGCTATGCCCGCGCAAAACAGATGCTGCAGGAGCTCACAGGAGACTCCGCCGAATGCGAGACGCAGGAATAAGGAGATACCTATGGCCGGGAAAACCGAACGTCTGTACATCCGGATCACGCCGGAAGTCAAAGCGCGGCTCGCTGAAGCCGCCGCAAGCAAAAACCGCAGTATCACAAATTATGTCGAGGATGTGCTGCTCGCCTCCCTCGACGCGGAAGGAGAAACAACCATGACAAACGATGAGATCAAGGCCGCAGCCGGTATATTTGCCGTCTGCTACGCGGCGACTAAATCCCGCAACGAGGCGGACATCGCAAATGCCCAGCGCTTCCCTCTCCTGCTTGTGTCCCGGTACGTGCAAAAGCTCCACGCGATGCACAAGGCCACGCCGGAAATTGACAAGGAGCTCGGCGAGCTGTTCGACCGCATAAGCGCCGAGACCATGCAGCGAGACTTCGAAAAGTGCCTGACCTTGCAGCAGCAGGGCGTGTGGATGCTGGAGTTCGCGCGGATCCGCGCGGAGCATTGACCCTTGACAACTCCGCCATGAGCCGTTATAATATCGGTGTCAGCCCCTCGTGGGCTGTGGGTTGAAATAATTATTTAATTTTTATTAACTGCAAAACAAAGCGGATGATGCCTTCGGGCGTTGTCCGCTTTGTTTTGCGTCACACTTAGTCGCCGCGGCTCCCTCCGATAATGACGGCCATTATCAAGGCGCCAAGCGAGCCGCCGAGGATAAACGCCGCGAGCGCCCATAGCCAATGTATCATGTGTTTCTCCTTTCTCGCCACTTGCAGCCGTTGCAAGCTCCGTCGTGCTCGTTGGTATAACACCCGCGCAGGCGGCACAGCTCGTTTACGGCTGTCCTGAACTCCTCACGGGAAACAGCCTCGACAGTTGGAGCATTCACAATTTCAGTAAGGCAGTCTTCTTTAGCTTCCCTCGAATCTTCGTATGGGGCAGGGACGCAGCCCTCAATGATATCGTATAATTTATCGGCGTCAATCAGGCGCATCACTGTTACCTCCGTTCTTTTTGCATGGCGAGCAAAACAATCTATCAACCCATGATACTTTTCCGCTACCGCCCGTAGCGCATTTCTTCGATTGGCAAGTTTTATTCTCTTGGTGATAATAAATGCAGTCTTTGCAGGGATTGCGCATTATTTTGCGTCACCTCCTCCCAAAAATCAGCTTGAGCAGCTCAATGTCGCACAGCACCCACACGCCGATCGCCATCAGATCCGCAGCCGTTGCCGGCGGTGTCGCCCCCGCTGCACAAGCAAGCGCGGCGAAAACTATAAAGCATATCATTCCGCGTCACCGTCCATTCTCGCGCCGCAGTGCGGGCAGTAGTCAAAGCGCGTCTCGGCTCCAGATACCAATCCGCCGCAATTGCTACAGTGCCACCAGTCCACGCCGCCTACAAACCTCGGCCCGTCATGCGCAAAGCGCCCATGCACCACCGGGGCAACGTCGACAATCATTTCACCCGGAAGCTCTCTGATTGCGCGCTTAAAATCCTCCTCCATGATAATGCGGCATAAACCTAGCCCGTCCGACAAATCTTTTATCGGGATGCGCTTCAGCCATGCGACGAACGCTTCCCTATCTATGTATTCAGCCATTGTCGTCCTCCTCCTTATTGGTGTACCCGTCCATTCTCGCGCCGCAGTTGGGGCAGATAGGGTAGATACCCTTGCTATTCCACCGGTACTCTTTGTGCATCGCTTCTCCGCCGCACTCCGAGCAGTTACAGCAATAATTGCTGTTGTTCCAGTGAGGGGAAACCCACCGCCCATGCACCACCGGCGCAACGTCAGCGGCGGGAATGTTTTTGATAAGCTCTATATGGCGCGGGTTAATGTTGAAGATTTCCGGGGCTTGCAGTGCATCAAGCGCCGCTTGGCGTTTTATATATTCATCCATTGTCAGCCCTCCTCTCCGGCTTTTCTGTGTGGCGCTCCCGGAATCCATACCTGCCCACGGCAGGCGTAACATATTCCGTTATCTTTCCATGCGCCCCGCCCATATTTGCAGCCACCACACATCGGCATCGCTGTCATCTTTCTACCGCAGCTTGGACAATAGTCCGTGATGTATCTCGCATTCGTCCCTTGACCACGCCGGTATCTTGCAAACGGCATCCACATTCCGCAGCCGGTGCATTGTGGTGTGTCTGCTTCATATACTCTCCATTCAGCCATAATTTACCTTCTATGCTTCTTGACCCCAATTTCGATTTTGCACCGCCAGCACAGCCACGCAAAGGCAATGGCGATAACCGGATAGCCGTAATAATAACGCTCATTTATCCAGCCGAATGTTGGTATCAATATGAACTCGTTTGTTGTTTTTGCTCCCTTAAATCTCATTGCAGTTCCTCCTTGTCTATGCATTCAGCCATTGTCGTCCTCCTTAGCAGTAAATACCAACACCGTAGTCGGCGTCGTTAGCCCGTTCCGTATTAATCCTTGCAAGCTCATCGTCGGTCAAGGTGCGGTCAGACGATATCAGTACACTCCGGCCGCATCTGTTTGGGCAAGCCAAACACTCGCAATGGTGTACGTTGCTGGTTCCGTTGCTGCGGAATGGGCAAGAATGATTGAAGCAGTCCATCAAGCCTCGCACACCCCCAGCGCGGCCATTATTGACTTCAGTTCGATTGCTGCTTTGTCAAGTGTCATAATCTGATTGTTGAGCGCATCACGGAAACACTGCGGGGAAGCCGCATTTTCTCCGTCGGGTTTACCCATGCCGAACATGTGAGCATTTATCTTGTATGCCATAATCAGAATTTCTTCTGCCATGTTATTGGCCTGATCCATCATGCCCGAAAGCGGCTTTGTAGGGGCAGACGGGCTAGCTGTACCCTCGCAAGGCACACAAGTTTCAGCATTTTCGTACTTCATAATTTATCCTTTCTCGCTTTCGCGTTTAAAAATTACTACCATCGACGGGAACGGAGCCGAGTTTTTTGCATCTCCAAACTTTAGCCGCCCCTTTATGAAGCGGATCTCTGTCTTGCCGTATATGTAATCGTGAAACCATTTTGTATCTGTGCGCGCCGGGAGAAGCATTACGACGGTGCAGCGGCTTTCCGCTGCCTTGCGTACCCATTTGCCAATCTCTCGGCCATAGGGCGGGTTGCACCAGCATACGCCCGTCCACTCCTGAGTAAGCCCGTCTTGTTCCGGCGAGTAAAACTCCTTGCACTTTGCGTTATCAGCTGTGGCGCATACGTCGCAAGTAAAACCAAACTCCGCATCCAGCGCTTTAAACAGCTCCGGCGGCGTTGCCCACTCGCACGTCGCGGACGAGAACATCAAGTCTTTATTCATTCGTTCTCCTCTTCGCCAGAATCTTGCCCATAATGCCCGCCTCTTCCAGCGGTACCTCGCGGATAACCAGCGCTTTCGGGGCGCGGACTTTGCCGGTTTCATACAGCGGCACGGCTATCTCGTCTGCGTCGGCTTCAAGCTCCAGCAGCGCTATATCGCCCCAGCCTCTCCCATACGCAGCAGACCACCCCAGCGTCGCCATGTGTATTCCCTGCCCGCAATCTTCCGCGGGGTCGGTGGTAAACCCATTTGCCTCGGCGACCGCGCCGATGGTGTATATAAAATCGTTATCCCAATCGGCAACGTATTTGCCATCGCGCTTATGTACGGCCTTATACAGTCTGATTTTGCCGTCGGTTATGGTGATCCCGTTTGCTGACGCCCAATCGGTGATATTGTCGGGGTTATACACAATGCGGGCATTGCTGAAGACCTTTATGTTGCTTCGCCTCTGTGCGTCTACAACTTGGCTGTTGCCATACGCCCAGACGGAGCTGTTGCCATGCGCACAGACGGAGCTGTTGCCATGCGCACTGACGGAGCTGTTGCCATACGCACTGACGGAGCTGTTGCCATGCGCCTCGACGGAGCTGTTGCCATGCGCCTCGACGGAGCCCAGATACTTTTTGCTCACGACTGCACGCTTGGCCGGGGTGCCAAACTTTATGATTATTCTGCCGTTGTAATCTACGGGTATCGCGTCAAGCTCTGCCTGACTGGTAACTATTTTCTCGTTCATATGTGTTCTCCTTAAATGTAATTTTTCCCAAACCGCGCCCGGAACTCGTCCTCGCTCCAGCCGTAGTGCCGCATTGCCTCGCGTTGCCCTTGACGTTTGAGCAGCGCGTCAAGTGCGGCGTCCTTGTAGTGCAGCGTCATGTGGCAGTCGTGGCAGAGCAGCACCCAGAGCCCCAGCGCCTTTGATTTTTTGCGGGACGCGCCGTGAAACACCTCGTGCCGGTCGAGCTTGCCGTACTGCGTTGCGCAGTAGTAGCAGCCCGCGATGTCCTGCACGATCGACGGTGCGTAGCCGTTGCGGTCGAGGGTAACGCCGTATTCGTTTGTCATTCCCACTCCTCCAGCAACGATCTGATTTCCTCCTCCGGCCGCGTCTCGATGCCCAGCGCCCGCGCATCCTGTATGAGGCCGTCTATCAGCATGGCCATCTGGCGGGTATCAAAATCCGAGCTGCCGTAGTAGATATACAGGTTTGTGCAGCCCTTGATCCTGCTTTGCTCGCGCTCAACACGCCGCCCTATATGGTCGCGTGTCCAAAGCCGCTCCATGCTGTCAACGGCCTTGTCCTGTACGCAAAGTACCTCGCAGATGTTCGGTACGTTCTTCAGCGCCTCACGGTACACCGTCTCCGGCGTCTCGCGTACTGCAAGCGCTATGTCGTTGATGAGCCGCCACGCGTATGCATTGGCGTTGAGGCTGCGTTTCTTCTTGGCTGGGGAGATGTCATATTCCCCCGGCTTAAAGCCGTATACAAACCGTCTCGCGTCCGGCACGGAGGCCGTCAGCACGAGTTCGCCGCCCTGCATCCTTGCGCTGTCAATCCTCATGTCAGCCTCCAGTTCTCCGGTGACGTCTCGAAGCAGTACCCGTTTTTCGAGCGTTCATAGATCCTTGAGCCTATCGCCTCGTCAATGTCCATGATCGCACCTATTGTGCGTTCGCCGCTGATGATCGTGCGTTTCCGTGCGTTGTACCGTGCGTTCAGCAGCTCAAAGGCGACGTTGAGGTCTCCGTCGGACACTGCCCGGCCCTTGAGGAAATCGTCGATATACAGCACGTCAACGTTTTTCAGCAAGTTCATGCGCTCCCTGTACGCGGAGCTGTCGTTTACAAGGGCTTTCAGCTCGCGCACTTCGTCTCGCCATAGCATGTATTTGCAGTTCTTGCCGCCCTCTATCAGCTTGCCGACAATGGCCGTGCATATGTGGGTCTTGCCGCTGCCCGGCCTCCCGACGATTACGAACCATTCGCCGCGAGACTCGGCAACGTACCGCAGCGCCGCGGCTTTTATGGCCGCCGTCTGCTTGTCCGGCGTCTTGTAGGCCTCGAAGGTGTACCGGCTCATAACGTCCGCAAGGCCGCTCCGCTTGATTCTCAGCGCATTTCTGCGTTTTATCGCGCATTCGCACTCGGAAACGGAGATTTCGATGCTTCCCGGCGCGCGGTGTATTATCTGCCCCGTATCGTGGCAAAGCTCGCAGCGGTATTCAGGTGCTGTAGGTAATGCCCCATTTGCTGTCGCTTCGCTGCGCTTCTTCTCGATCCACGCCGCGAGGCTGACTCCTACGTTTTCCATCGCCATCCTCCTTTTCCCAAGTTCTCACCGCAGCTTTCCAGTCCTTCATCGGGCTTTTCCCGACTTTCCAGCCCTTAGCGGTGTAAAAGTCTACAAAGCGCTCTGCGTCAACTGAGTTTCCGCGCTCTCGGCAGTAATCCCGCACCTCATCGACGGTGGGCGGGGTGAAGCGCGCAGCGCGTACCCCTTCTTTCGGATTCGGATTGGATTCGGATTCGGATTGGATTGGATTATAGCCGCAATCTGCGGCAACTTGCGGCAACTCGCCGCAATCTGCGGCGAAAGTATCAAGAGCGCCGTTTTCCGGCGGTTCGGGGAACTTCGGCTTGCAATCGCGCACACGCTGATGCTTGACCCACCCGGGGAACAAAAAGTAGGGCTTCCCGTCCACTTTGTAGAGGGCAACGCAGCCTTTTGCCGCCAATTCTTGGAGCGCAGCATCTATGTCTTTGATGGATAGCCTTTCCCGGAACGGGAAAATATGTCCCTTGATTATGGCGGGGCGAGCGTCTCCCCGCCCCGCATCATCTGCCTGTGTTATAAGTCCAACCCATAACCGAAATTCAAAATCCGAAAGCGCCGCCAGCTTCTCACTTGAGCATATGCTCTCCTTGATTATTCTGTTCGGCATGGCGGAGCCTCCTTAAAACGGAAGCTCGCCATCGTCGGGTATCTCCTCGAACTGAACGTCGGGGCTTGTGTCGCGCTTCTTGCTCTCGCCGAAGTAGATGTTGTCGGCCACGACCTCCGCCGTGCGGCGCTTGTTGCCGTCCTTGTCCGTCCAGTCACGGAGCTGCAAGCGCCCGGAGACTACCGCCATGCTGCCCTTGCTGAAGTACTTGCTGACAAATTCGGCGGTCTTTCGCCACGCCACGCAGGGTATAAAGTCTGTCTGCTTCTCGCTGCCGCCCTGCTGGTAGTCGCGGTCGACCGCCAGCGTGAACGACGCTACCGGCGTGTTCTGCTGTGTGTATCGCAGCTCCGGGGCAGCGGTCAGCCGCCCCATTATAACTATGTGATTAAGCATTCTCTTCCTCCTCCTTAAAGCGGCAGCTCCTGCCCGTTGTTCAGCTCCTGTGTACGCTGCTCCTGCTTTATGCACTCCAAACAGAGCACCTTGCCGAACTTGGCCTTGCTGGCGTTGGCGTGTTTGCTTGCCGTGATAGCCCGTCCGGCCTTGTCCTTGTAGGGCGTGATCTCCTTGCCGCAGCATTCGCACTTAAAAGGCAGTGCCGCGGGCTTGCTGTCGCCGGTGTTCGTTGTGTCGCTGTCCTTGGTGTCGTCGATATCAAGCAGCCCGTTCAGCGCATATTTGCGTGCGTAGGAGCTTGCCGCCCCTGTGACCTGCGAGCCGTCCATGCCCTTCTTCTCGGCCTCCTCGCGGGCGTAGGCCGTCGCCTGTAAAAAGCTGTCGGGGTCGCTGACGAGCCGCAGCGTCGCCGTCGCCTTGACGTAGTACCGCTCGCCAATCAGGAGCAGATCGTCGGAGAGATGCAGCACCGCGCCGTACTTGTTGCAGAGGGGCTTCGCCGCCTCCAGAATGTCCTCGCAGTTGCGGTAGTTGTACTTGCCGAAGCTGTTGTACTGTGACTTCGGGGCTTTCAGCTCCGTCTGTATCGCCAGCAGGGTGTGCGCGATGTTCGGTGTCGTCTCGCTCATTCTGCCGCCCCCTCAAGCTCCGCCAGCTTCGCCAGCGCGAGACCCATCTTCTCCTGACCGGCTTTGGTCTTGGGCTCGATAGCAACACGGATAACAGG
>OIYT01002356.1_pt1 | contig 11642 bp, 9 predicted proteins | sample 1588201 | NCBI WGS metagenome assembly OIYT01 (sample SAMN03283260) | human gut metagenome | biome: human-associated habitat; material: feces | host: Homo sapiens | place: USA | collected 2013
TCATATTGAATTTGGAGATTATTCGTATCAGGAGATAACATCAAAAAAGAAATTGCTGGAGGTGTTATCGTATTTGTTGCGGATAGGTGATTTCAAACAGTATGCCGGAAAGACTATCCTAAATAATGTTTATATGGACCTGCGAGGGAAAAAGCCTGTATTCAAGCGAACTAGGACAGCAATAGAAAGAAATAATATATTTGCAACAATCAGAAGGTATGCAAAGAAACTAAAGCCGCAGTATAATGGAGATGTATATTTGGAAACGGTCAGATGCTATTTCGATATGTCACAAGAAAATCTGGAGAAGTGTCGATATACATATCAAGGGAACGAAACATACGCCTTTGTGATGTCTGATAAGTACATCATGGCATTGTATACTCATTGTATGGTGGCGAGAAAGGAAGATGCTTTGCAGGAGATACAGATTGAAGGCTTTACGGAAAAGGAGTATGGAATGGTAAGGCTGGAGAAGGTGGAAAATGTTTTGTTTCAATCATTATTGTTTGATAATGTAAGAATTCGTGAAGAAAAATTATATACGGAATTGCTTACATTATACTTGTTGGAGTAAAAATATAATTTGGAAATGGAGGTATTAAGTTATGGAAACATGTTGTAGATTATGCCGCAGTGAAAATGTACCATTAAAGGAAAGTCATATAGTATCAAAAATGTTTTATAATGTTATTAAGAAAAAATCACCAACAGGCATTATGAGACAAGTTACTGATCCAAATAAGGGCATACAAGACGGAATTAAGTTGCCGTTTCTATGTGACGAATGCGAAGAATTATTTAGTAAATATGAAACGTATTTTTCAAATAATATATATACAAAAACGATATGTTCATTTTTGGCATACTTGATTTTAAGATATGCATTTTTTTATGATGATACACCAATAATAAGACTTATTGCAAATTGTGTATGGCCAATTATTGCAGTGTTAGGTTATACTATTGGTTATAAGAACTATACATCGGAGAACCTATCTGCCATAGCACGAGTTTATCTTACATTTATTGTTCCATTTTTTGTTTATAATGTCTTTCTTAGTTTTACATTGACATACGATACAGATGAGTTTGCCAAAGATGCTTTTTTTATTTGTCTAATTTTTTTATATATTTTTTATTTTTCAGATTAAAGAGGGCTAGATGTCTAGCCCTCTTTATTAATAATTATTCTATTAAATCAATTGCATTATCTTTTGAAATTCCTTCTAAATTATAATATGTTGATGGGATTTCCCCTATTATTACTCCTTCTGCTAATAATACTTGTGTTGAAATTTCTTCTTGTAGATTATTTATTGGTGTTAATATTACTACATTTGTTTTTAATTCTAGATAAATTCTATGTATTGTCTGATTAATTCCTGCTGCTTTGAATTCGGATTTTAGTTCAGTCTGCACATCTCCTATTCCAAATATAATTATCTCAACTTTTGGACCTCTTCCTGCTAACATTTTACTTCCTGTAAATGTACCCAATCTTATGTACATTTTGGTATTTTCTACTTCATCTAGTTCTTTTTGTATTTTTGTTGATATATCTGCTATCATTTTATTTACTGTTGTAACATTTGCACTTATCATTGTTATATTGCCATTACTATCTTTTGTTATATTTACTAAATCTTCATATTGATATTTTTCCATAACCTTTTTTGATTGTTCATTTGTTATTCTTGTTGCTACTGATTTTGCCATAATAACACTTTGTAAATCAATTATTGGCTCTATTATATTTATAACAGAATTTACAATCATAAAAGCAATTGTTAAAACTATTATTATTTTTAATATCTTTTTTATCTTTTGTTTATCATTGTTGTCTTCATTATTGCCTTTAAAATATTTTATTCTTGGTATTCTTCTACTATATATTTTTTGAATTTTACCTTTATCCATTGTATCTAGGAATAAATAATTGCTGTCCCACTTCTATTTTATCAACATCTTCTATTCCATTAACCTTTGCTATATTATCTACTGTACTTCTAAACTTCTTTGCTATTTTCCATAAACTATCTCCTGGTTTTGCAAAATATATTGTCATACTATATGGATTTGACGTTCTATTTTCTCCTGATTGAATATTTTGAATTACATTTATTTCTAAATTTTTTGAATACTCTACTGTGAAGTTTAAGTCTATTTTTATATCTATACTTTCATCTGGCATTATTATAAAATCTTGCATTCCAACCTCTATTGCTGTATTTACATTTGTTGTTGTATTTATGCCTGTTGTCTCCATGTTAAAATTAAATGGTATATTAACTCTCTTTGTATCTATTCCCCCTGTAGCAGATGATGCAAATATAAAATTCAGCATCACTTCCCCTTCATACATAATTCTATCATTCAAAATGTTTTGACTATTTATTATTGGTGTAATCTCTACATCATATAATTTATTGCTTCCAATTTCTTCTATAACTTGTTTTTCTCTTATATTAAATGTTTCTTGCATACATTCTATTTTCTGCATAGCCCTTATTCTTTTTTGCTCAAATGTCAAATCTACCGTTGGACTATATAAATCTTGTATTACTGCTAACTGCTTATTTTCATATGCTTGACAATATACATCTAGCTCTACTTCAACATAAACAGAATGTTCCTCCACATTATTGGGCTTTATTAACACATTTTTTATCTCGTATTTTATGTTACATACACTATCATCATTTATGTCCTTTATATCAATGAATCCCATTATTGGTATTGTTTTTTGCAATGTATTTATTCTATTGTCTTCTGTTAAATAAAGTAGTTTTACTTCCAAGTCTGCTTTTATTAATATTTTATTATAGCTTATCTTGCTTTCCTTGTTTATAATTCTTATATTACTTTTCATTATCTCTGCTAAGTTATCTATATTATCTATCGAAAGTGTATCTTTTGCGTAAATTTTTGTATTGCCTTCTCCCATTAGCGTATTTATATTTATATTATCATTCAATGTTTGAACATCTTTTAAATCTTCTATTCCATTTACTATATCTACATTTTCGCTATTAAGTATTTTTGTCTCTGTTTCTATAATTGCTTTTATATTAACTTTTCTGCCATTTAAAACTTTGCATTCTATTTCTTTTAGAGTAAATGTATTTTCAATTTTCATATTGTTTTTTGCTTTTTCCATATTTATTGTTTGTGTAAAGTCTAAATTTGTGTTAATGCTTCTTATATTATTTGTTTCACTATCTGCTAAATACATTATATATGTATTTATTGTTCCATCTATTTTTATTTTTCCATTCTGTATTTCTTTTTTATATATGCAAATTGTGCCACTTGTACTTATTGTACTTAGTATATCAGGTTTAATATCGGGAATAATTGCATCCCCTTCTATTATAAAATTATCTTTTCTTTGTTCTATTATTTGATTTATGCATATATTATCTCTTGTAGTCTCTATTGTCATATTTAATCACATTCCTTTCTAATATAATCTAGCCATATTGCTTTTAGTTATATATATTTATGGACAATAAAAAAAATTCCTATTTCTAGGAATTTTTTAATTTTTATATTATGCTGGTTGTACATTAATGTTGTCTAATTGTACTTTTCTGCCTCTTTTACTTTTTTCTTTTTGTTGTCTTCTTGTATTATTTTCTTCTTTCTTTCAGTAGCCATGATACTCCTTTCATTAGGGTACGTCCTCTGCACAGACGCTCAATTCACATTATAAAATAAAGATAAAACAATGACAAGTCTATGGCTTATAAAAAGCCCTCAGGAAATGTCTTCCTGAGGGGTGCTCTTTGCTTCAAGTCGTTTACGTACTTCCAGAATGAAAGACGCCAACACTGTGCTTGTAATATTCATTCCGTCATAAGAAACATCCTCGCATACCCCGTTCCGAAAAAACACAGGTTTCAATATAGGGTCTTCCCTTTTTACCGGACGCGCCATTTGCTTACCCCTTCTTGTTTTCACTAAATTTGACAAATTCGACGGTGTGATAGAGAAAAAGAAATTTGATGGGTGAATTATTCAAGTAATACCATAGTGTGTAATGCAAAATACCTATACAGTTATTGCAGGTGCAATGTTGTTATTTTCTTCCTTGCCTTGTGTCGTATCTGCATTATACCCACGGAAAATGAGAGTACATACATAATTCGTTCGACAGGCTACGACTTCCCTTTATCCATAGCGTATTCCGCGTTCATAACGGTCAGCAGATATGCTGAACCTCCTGCATTGAGAAAATATGGGCAAGTGGTTATTACGTCCACATTTTCAGTGAAAGCCGTTTATATAAGCTAATTGTAAAGATATTTCACTTGTCGGAACAAGGATGAAAATGTCGCTATTTGCAGTGATTTGTATATGCCCTCATAGTGTGTAATTCTCATTGATTTTAACATGAATATCCGCTATACTTTGTTCAGAATCTTTCAGGAGGACTAACTATGTATAGGAAAATCATCAACTTCTTGAAAGTATGGAAAGAAAGCGAATATCGTAAGCCACTTATTCTACAGGGAGCAAGGCAGGTGGGCAAGACGTACTCCGTTCTGGAGTTCGGGCGCACCCACTATGAAAACGTCGCATACTTCAACTTTGAAACAAATCCCAAGCTGAATGAAACCTTTGAAGAAAACATCAGTCCTGACTATCTGATACCAGTCTTGTCCGGTATCGCACGTCAGACCATTATAAAGGAAAGGACGCTGATAGTGTTTGATGAGGTGCAGCTCTGTGAAAGAGCGCTTACCTCTCTCAAATACTTCTGCGAGGATGCGCCTGAGTATCACATCATCGCCGTAGGCAGCTTGCTGGGCGTTGCGGTCAATAGAGCAACCTTCCCTTTCCCCATCGGGAAGGTCGATATGAAAACGCTGTATCCGATGGATATGGAAGAGTTTATGCTGGCGCTTGGCGAAGCGGATTTGGTAGCTCAGATAAAGGAGTGCTTCAACACCAATGCGCCGCTGCCTTCTGCCTTGCACGATGCCGCAATGCAGCTCTATCGCCAGTACCTCGTAGTCGGTGGTATGCCGAAGTGCGTGATGCACTTCGCACAAACGAAAGACTATATCCTTGTCCGACATACGCAGGATACGATACTTGCCAGCTATCTCAATGATATGAGCAAGTATAACAACCCAAACGAAATCAAGAAAACCAGACTTACCTACAACAGCATCACCGTTCAGCTCTCAAAGAAGAATATCCGTTTCCAGTATAAATTGATTAAAAATGGTGGACGGGCTTCCGAATTTGAAAACGCGATTGAATGGCTCTGCTTGTCTGGTATTGTGTCGCAGGTATACAGAGTTGAGCAAGTCAAGAAGCCTCTGGAGAACTACCGCGATATTGATTCCTTCAAGATTTATGGGTCCGATTTGGGGCTACTTTGTGCCAAGAAAGACTTGGCCGCCAATGATGTCCTTTATATGGTCGAGGAAATCAATGACTTCAAGGGTGGTATGGCGGAGAACTATGTCAATGTTCAGCTTTCCATCAATGGCTACCGCACCTACTATTGGGAGTCGGAACGCGGTGCTGAAATCGACTTCGTCATTCAGCGTGATGGGCAGCTCATTCCCATTGAAGTCAAGTCTGCAGATAACACCAAAGCCAAGAGCTTGAGAGTCTATATGGACGCTTACAAGCCCACCTATGCCATTAAACTCTCGTCCAAGAACTTTGGTATGGAGGACAACAAGAAGATTGTTCCTCTTTATGCCGCGTTTTGCATCTGAATCGAAAAAGAAGCTGGTATCCAGTGTGGACACCAGCTTCTTTTTCAGTTTTCTTCTTTCTTTTCTTCAGCATCGAGAGCTTTCGTCAGAAGTCTCTCTATTGCCATGGTCAGCGTCTGACCCTTTTCCTCAGCATAGGCATCCAGCCTTTCGCGGAGGGTGCGGTCAATATAGCAGTTCAGATGCTGTCCATCTTTTTTAGCCCTTGGCATGGTCATCCTCCTGCCCATTCCGCATCTCGCGGTATAGTTCCTGTGCCAGTGCCGTCATAATCGCACGGTACTTGGCGCCGTCCTCAAAGAGCTTGGTATAGGTCTCTGTGCTCTCGATATAGGATGCCTGCGCGGTATCATTGAATACCTTTGGGAATACATTTTTCTCAAAAATCTGCTGACCATCAGACTTGGCAGCCTTGCGGAGCTTCTTATCCGCCAGCAGCTTTTCACGCAGTGTGCCAATGAGAACGCGGTCTGCTTCCGTGAAAGAGCCCTTGTATGCCTCGTTGATGGCCTCAATAACCGTTTCCAGCGGGTCTTTCTTGGTGGTCATGTTGACCGCCTTCTTTGTCCTCTCAGGCTCCAACGGGACGGTCTTGTCCTCCAGTTCGATAGCTCCCTCAAAAGTCTTCTCCAGCCGGTAATACTCCAGCTTTACACGGTTTTCCAAATCCCACGGGGCAGCCGTTTCTGCCGGCAGCAGACGCGCCAGATAGGAGCAGAACAGGTATTCTTTGTGGAGCGCCTTATCAAACATCCGCGCAATCTGCGAAATGTAGTTGTACCACTTCACAAAGGACCGAATGGTGCGCCTGAACTGGTATTTGTCATCCTTGTTCAACTGGTTGTAGGCTCGTGCGATAGGCAGCAGCGCATTGGAGATTTTTGCCTGCGTGGTCTGCACCTTCTTGGCTTCCGGCGAGAAGTAAATTTTGCTGACGGCTTCAACATCGTCATTATTATACACGCGGAAGTCACGGAGCTGTTTCTGTGCCTTGTAGATAAGGTCGATATTGATTTCCTCGGATAGACTTGTTTCCTGATAGTAAGGCTGGAATGCCTTCAAAATGTCTTCCTTGGTGTTCACGAAGTCGAGAATGTAGGTATCCTCTTTGCCGGGGTATGTACGATTCAGGCGGCTCAGAGTCTGCACGGCCTTCACGTCCCGCAGCTTCTTGTCCACAATCATCGTGTGCAGCAGCGGTTCGTCAAAGCCAGTCTGGTACTTTTCAGCCACGATAAGCACATCGCCCTCATCGTGGAACACCTGCTTCGTCTGGCTTTCAGAAACATGGTTGCCGTCGCGGTCGATGTTCATACCGCTTTCGGTGTATTCGTGGCCACCTTTCTCTTCGGGGTCGCGGATACTGCCGGAGAACGCGATAAGGATTTCCACGTCATCATAGTGGTTTGCATCCAGATATGCCTTGATTTCATGGTAGTAGCGCACCGCCGCTAAACGGGATGCCGTGACCACCATCATTTTGCCCTTGCCGCCTATTTTACGCTTGGTCACATCACGGAAGGTCTCCACGATGATAGCGGCCTTCTGCTGCAGGTTATGGGGATGCAACTCTTCAAACCGCCGTATGGTCTTGATGGCCTTGATAGTCGGCACTTCGGGGTTATCCGGCGTATTCTTGGCAATTTGGAAGCAGGTCTTGTAGGTGGTGTAATTCTCCAGTACATTGAGGATGAAGCCCTCCTCAATGGCCTGCCGCATGGAATAGATATGGAACGGATGGAATGTGCCGTCGTCATGTTCCTCGCCGAACATCTCCAGCGTCTTTTTCTTCGGTGTGGCGGTGAAGGCAAAGAAACTCAGGTTTTTGTGCTTGCCGTGGGTAATAAGCTCCCGCACAAGGCTGTCCTCGGTATCCTCCAACTCGTCCTCCGCCTTGCCCTCGATGTCGGCATATTCCTTCAGCGCGTCATGCGTATCTGCCAAGGCCATTTTCAGCTTCATGGCGCTGTGACCTGTCTGACTGCTGTGAGCCTCGTCCACGATGACCGCGAATGCCTTGCCCTTTGTATCATCCACTTCCTCGTAGATAACAGGGAACTTCTGCAGCGTGGTCACAATGATGCGCTTGCCGGCGTTGAGAGCATCCCGCAGGTCACGGGAGTTCATCTTTTCGCCGATGGTCACGACAGAACCAAGCGTGTGGTCAAAGCCGGAAATCGTTTCTTGAAGCTGGGCATCCAGCACAGTACGGTCTGTCACGATGACCACAGAACTGAATATGGGCTTGTTGTCCGCATCGTGAAGGCTTGCAAGCCGATAGGCCGTCCATGCGATAGAGTTGGACTTACCGGAACCGGCGCTGTGCTGCACAAGATAATTGTGTCCGGAGCCGTTCTGCCGCACATCCCCCACCAGCTTCCGAACAACGTCCATCTGGTGATAGCGCGGGAAGATAACGGATTTCTTGATAACTTCCTTTTCGGAGCCATCCTTCAGCCGAATCTTTTCCTTCTTCACTTGGAAGCTGATGAACTTCTGCAGAATATCCAGCAGACTGTCTTTCTGGAGAACCTCTCGCCACAGATAGGAGGTCACATAGTCCCCATCCGTGCGAGTCGGATTGCCTGCGCCGCCGTTCTGTCCGGGGCCGTTGCTGCCCTGATTGAACGGTAGGAAAAAGGTCTTGGCACCATCCAGCTTTGTGGTCATGGCGGCTTCATACAGGTCTACCGCGAAGAACGCCAAGATACGGTGGTTCAGGCGGAAGGCCGGTTCCTTGGGGTCACGGTCGAACATCCACTGGTTCTTGCCGTTGTCGATGTTCTGCCCCGTAATCTGGTTCTTCAGCTCAATAGCGATGACAGGGATACCGTTGACCGCCAGCATCATATCCACGCTGTTGCCGCAGTTTTCGGAGTAGTGCCACTGGCGGATGCACTGGCAGATATTCTGCTGATAGTGCCGTACCGCCGCATCGTTCAGCGTGGACTCCGGCTTGAAATAGCAGACGCGGAAGTCGATGCCCCTGTGCTTGAAACCGTGCCGCAGCACGGAAATAAGGCCATCATTCTCTACGGCATTCTCGAACGCCTTGTAGAATTTCTTTTCCGCATTTCCATCGCTCTGTTTTTCCAAACGCTGCCATGCAACAGGCTGTGTGGTCTTCACAAAGTCCGTCAGAGTACGGATATCCAGCGCCATACCAGCGCTCTCCGGCGCACGGTAGCCTGTGTCGGAGGCCTTCTGCCAGCCTCCGCCGGGAGAAATCAGAAAGGACTCAATATCCTGTTCGAATTGCTTTTCATTATCGGGCATTATCGGGCACCTCCTTCAATCGTGACACCACTCATTTTTGTCGGCCACTGAATTTTACATCCATCAAAGAATTTGCTTTTATCCGGTTCATTTTGATAGCACCAATCCGCGCAACTGATGATTCGCATTACAAGCTGAGGAATGCTCTTACAAAAAAGCGCACATTTCTTTTCCCCGATTACCTTGAAAAATTCCGAATAGCTACTATTTGTAAAAGTAAAAAATACATGGTCATAGCCTTCTTTTTTGAGCGAGGATTCCGGCCTATTGGGAACTTCCTCTATATCAACGGGTTCTCCATGGAGCATCCGGCATCGAAGCAAATAGCACATAAAACCATTAAAACAGTCGAAGGCGTCTTTGTTTTTTCCTACCTCGCCAATATTGTACTTTGTGATATTATCATCAAACCATTTTTTATACCGAGTGCCATTCTTATCATCGGGAATATCTGGATATTCAATTCTCCCGCAAATATCGGGTATCGTTAGCGCCAAAATTAGCGCGGAGCGAAGCATACCAGCATCTAAACATTGTTTTATCTCCGAAAGCCTGTCCCATGAGAATGTTGTCTTTTCAAAACGAGAAGCTAATGTCTGATAATTGATAGCTGTAGTCCCATCAATACCATAGAGTTCATTGTCAAATTCTCTTATCTGTAATTTCCCGTCGGGTGCGCGGTATGGGAATATCGTCTTATTGTAATCGCCCATCAGCACACCCTCCGTTTCCCTGTCACGACCTCATAGATAAGGGATTTTTTATAAGCACTAAGGTCTTCAATAAGTGCGCGTTTTTCGGAAATTAAAGCATCAATTTTTTTCGCTTTCCCTTTAATGGTATTTACAATAAATTCTTGCTCTGGCAAACTCGGAATCGCAACTCTAACGTTAAAAAGGTCTTTTGTGTATAGACGGCTAAGGCCAGCGCCCACACCTGTGATGTATTTTTTGAATTCGGTAATACACCGCGAAGTCTTAAAAAGCAGTTCAAGGAAATCTACACAAGTGCCTTCTTTAGCTCGATAAACTGCGTAATCTGGACTCACGATGCCTTCATATCCAGAAACCGCAAATACTCCTAAATGAGCTTTTAGTTTGTTAAGAACTAAGTCCCCTTTCTTAACAATTTTACATCCAACGTAGGATGATGCCGGGTTTGCAACCGAAATACAAGAAGATGGAATGATTCCTAACACTTGGCTCATAGAAAGAGGTTCTTCTATTCCCTCTGCAGAGCGAACATCAACTTCGGACAATAACGCCTTTACTCTCTTAATTTTCCATCTCTGGGGAGCGTTCCCAATCCACTCAATCCCGCTATCCTTCATCTCCGCATTGGGGTCAAGTCCTTTGGTGACAGCTTCGTAGATGATGGATTCCTTCCACTGCTTGTAATCCTCAATGCTGGCCTTGACCTCGGCGATTATCTCGTCAATTTTGGCGCACTGGGTATCGAGAAAATCTGTTATTCGTTGCATATCATCGTATGGCGGGAGGACTACAGAACAGCTTCGAAGCATCCTTTGTGTTACACTAAAAACTTTAATTCCGCTGGCAGATGCACGTAATTGTGAACGCCAAGACCCACTTCTGAATAGATATGCACAATATTTTGAAAATCCTTTGCCAATGGGCCGCAAAATAATTGTGTGATACCCTGCAAAAACGGTACTTGGCATATCATTTAATGCAGCATTTCCAAGCCCTTCCAAGTCTTCAGACGTATCTGCCAAGACAATGTCCCCTTCCTGTAACACACAGGTCGGGTTTGTTCTTAAATAATCTTCTGAAACATAACGGCAAAGTTCTTTTGAGAGATGTGTTCCTGTATTAGTTTTTGAATGAATTTGTCCATAACTTATAACCGGTATACCATGTTCAATCAAATCCGCTTTAGTAATTGGTAGACCCTTTCCAAATGAAAACAAATCCTTCAACCGGCAAACTTTCCAATGAGCCGGAATTGACAGAATCCAAGGTACTCCGCTATCCTTCATCTCCGTATAGCCCACAGCCGGTGTCATATCACTCACCGTCCTTTCCAAACAGGTCGTGGAGCTTCTGCATCAACGACTGCTCATGAGCCTCAATACGCTTGGCAATATCAGCGGCAGGCTCGATGGGCTTGTACTCATAGAACGTGCGGGTAAAGGGAATCTCATATCCGACCTTGGTCTTGCTCTTATCAATCCACGCATGGGGGTTGTAGGGCAGCACCTCGCGGGCCAGATACACGTCCATATCCTCATCCAGCGGCACATTCTCCGTATCCCGTTTGGACGTATCTGCCACAGGCTTGCCGCGCTTGCGTACCGGCTGCCCATTCTCGTCCATCTCCGGCGTTTCTACCACGATTTTGTTGTAGCCAAGGCTGACACTGTCCAGCACACGGCTCTTGCAGACAATGTGTGCGCCCGATTCCAAATCCTGCTCGTATGTATGGTCGGCGTATGTACCGTAGGCCTTGACGATAAGCTCGCGGCAGGCGTCCGTGACATCCACCCGCTTGTTGCCGATGGATTTACGCCGGGACTCGTAACACTTGCTGGCGTCAATGAGCTGCACCTTGCCGACGTGCTGCTCCGGCTTGTCCTTGGTGATAATCCAGATATAGGTCGCAATGCCG
>OIYT01002358.1_pt1 | contig 11632 bp, 9 predicted proteins | sample 1588201 | NCBI WGS metagenome assembly OIYT01 (sample SAMN03283260) | human gut metagenome | biome: human-associated habitat; material: feces | host: Homo sapiens | place: USA | collected 2013
GTAACGTGGCTTGCCGAGGCTCTTTTTGCCGTATTCGATGGCTTCCGTTGGACAATAGCAAATGCAGGCCATGCACTGCGTACAGTTATCGCCCCAGACAGGGCGGCCGTTTGGCAGCGTGATGTTATTCATCGGACAGAGCTTCTCGCATTTTCCGCAGCCGATACAGGCCTCCTTGTTTGCAAGGATCAGCCCACGCTCCCTTGTAAAGCAGCCGACGGGGCAGACCTCCATGCAGCGCGCCTTTGCGCAGTGCATACAGCCGTGCATTTTCCTTGAAAACGTCCAGCACTCCCCTGTTTTTTTCTCCGTTTCCGTAACGCTGCGCCAAGCACAGAGCTTACCCTGGCCGCGCGGCAGGTCGTTCTCGTCGATGCACGCGACCGCACAGGCCTGACACGCGCTGCACGCCTTCGAGTCAAACCGTACCATGCTCGCCCTCCTCCCGCACACGAACGATCCGGCAGTGCGTCAGCCGGAAAGACGGGAACCCCGTGTAGGGATCCAAATTCTGATTGCTGTAAAGATCATTGATGTCCGCCTCGGAATAACTGTGGAAGGCGTAAACGTCGTCGGGGCGCACCTTCGCGGTGCACTTTGCCCGCAGGATAACGCTGCCAAGTTCGTTTTCTACGCGCACGCGATCCCCGTTTTCGATCCCGTATGCACGCGCCGTATCCGGATGCAGCTCCAAAAGTGGTTCCGGAACGAAGTCGCGCAGCATTTTCACATGATTCAGGCGCGAATTGAGCGCGGTCGGGAAACGCACCCCGCTGATCAGGTGCAGCGGATAGCGCGCATCGGCATACGGATCCGGCGTTTCCCACGTGGGGATCGCAGGCAGATCGGGGCAGTAGCGCTCGACAAGGCCGGAGGCGATCTCAAATTTGCCGCTCGGCGTGTCGTAGCCCTTCGCCGTGTAATCCCCGGGAGTGTATTTCTTATAGTTTTTCATCTTCACCGGCAGATCGTACGCCTGCAACGTCGCTGTCGTCCAGCCGGTACCTTGCAGGATCGCGTCGACCCAGTCCTGATAGGGATGCTTTTGCAGCAGCTCATCGTCCATATCCAGCTTTGGCGCAAGGAGCTGCAAAATCTCCAGATCGGACTTGCTCTCCCCCACACGCGCGACGGCGGGTCTGGAATAGTAGCCGTAGCCGTTGGGGTAGCAGCGAAATTCCTCGCGTTCAAAGCTCGTGCAGGCGGGCAGCACAATGTCGGCCAGCTTCGCAGTATCGGTCAAAAACAGCTCACTGAGCGCGAAGAAGTCCGTATCGCGGACGATCGCCTGCCGCAGCTGCTCCGGCTGCGGGAACATTCGATAATTCATTCCCATGCCGAAAATGCCATGGATCCGGAACTCTCGCTCGCCGCGCAGGTAAGCAGGCAGCTCATTGGCCTGCGCTTCGTTATAGGTGTTCCACAGCGGGAAGCGCTCGTTTCCGATCTTCGGCGCGCCCTTGGGGTAGCGCGACCACATAAACTCCGCCTCGTGCGTTTCATAGCCGGCGTAGCGATGGTTGTATGTGTAAAAAATAGGCAGGCAGCCGCCCTCGCGGTCGTAATTTCCGGTCAGCGCGTTGAGACAGGTAATGGCGCGATAGCTCTGAAAGCCGTTGTATTTCTGCGTGATGGTCCCTGCCGTTTCGGAGATCGCGGCACGCTTTGCCGTGGCATAGAGTTTGGTCGCCTCGAAGATCAGCTCCTCCGGCGCGCCGGTGATCTGACTGACACGCTTTAGGTCAAACTGCTTTACATATTCCGCCCACTGCGCGAAGCCGACCGTGTGCTCCTGCAAAAACGCGCGATCCTCCCACCCGTTCTGAAGGATCAGGTTCGCCATGCCGAGCGCAAGCGCGCCGTCGGTGCCCGGGTGGATCTGCAAGAACAGATCCGCCAAGTTCTCTGTCGCGGGCGTAGTACGCACGTCGATAATGACGATCTTCATGCCTTCCCGCTTGCGCTGCAAAAAATATGGCACGTTGGGCGAGTTGGAATAATAGGGATCTAACCCCCAGCCCAAAAGGACGTCGGCATGGTCGATATCAGGCCATGAGAGCGTTCCGACATTCGCGTCCCACGCAAGATGGGTCGCCGTCTGGCAGGTGCAGCCGTCGCCGACAAGGTTCGGCGAACCGAAGGAAAACGCAAGACGCGTAAGATACGTCTTCTGCCATTTCCCATAGCCGTTCATGAACAGGACGCTGTGCGCCCCGTGCTCCCGCTTGATGCGGTTGAGCCGCTGCGCGACCGTGTCTATGGCCTCCTGCCACGAGATCTCTTCAAACTGACCGCTGCCACGCGGTCCGACGCGCCGCAGCGGGTGCAAAACGCGGTCGTCCCGATAGATATAATCCTTATATGCCGCGCCCTTGGTGCAGAGCCTTCCCTTACTGTAGGGATGCTCCGGACAGCCCTCCACCTTGATGAGCCTGCCGTCTTTCACGTAGGCATTGACACCGCAGTGATGCTGCGGTGAGCAGATGTCGCACGTGGTTTTACATATTTGGATGCTCTCTGAGAGGATCTTGTTTGCCATTGCCGCTCACCCCATATAGCTCGCGATATACTTCCGACTGATCTCGATGGACCTCAGAATATCCTCCGTGCAGGACTCAAAGGCCTTGTCCTCGATCTCGATGCAAACATAGCCGTCATAGCGGATATCATGCAAGGCGGAGACGAATTTGCCCCAGTCGATGTCACCCTGCCCGAGGATCTTCGGGATATGGAAGCGTGCGGGGTAGTTAAACATACCGTAGCGGTAGACCCCCTCCGCGTTCATCTTGACATCCTTCAAATGCACGTGTAAAATGCGCTCCTTGTATTCATACAGCGGACGAATGTAGTCCGTCCCCTGCAGAAGCATATGGGAGGGATCATAGTTCAGGCCGAAATTCGGCAGCGGAATTTTTTCAAACATAATGTCCCAGATATAGGGGCAGTGCGCCAGATTGGTTCCGTTGGGCCACTCGTCCCTTGTGTAATACATGGGGCAGTTCTCGATCGCGATCTCAACGCCCCGCTCGTAGGCATACTGCACGATCGGCGGCCACAGCTCCAGCATCAGCGCGATGTTTTCCTCCGGACACTTCGTCGTGTCGCGCCCGATAAAGGTCGTAACGCGATTGACCTGCATCAGCGCGGCCGCGTCGATCACGCGGTAGAGGTGCCGGATATAAAAGTCCCGCTTTTCAAGGTCGGCATCCATCGGGTTCGGGTAGTAGGCAAGTGCGGAGATCTCAACACCGCGCTGCGCCGCATAGTCACGGTAGTAGGCGGCCTTCTCCTCCGTGAGCGTGCCGACGTCGATATGCGTCACACCGGCATAGCGACGGATCGCCTTTCCGATCGGCCAACAGGCGACCTCAACGCAGGTCATGTTCTGCTGCGCAGCGCAATCAATGAGCTGCTCGAATGTATAGTCGGCAAGAATCGAGCTGACAAGTCCCAGCTTCATCATGTGCAAATCCTCCTTATTCTTTACTGACGCACCGCTTTGTCTCTGTTATACAGGGTCAGCACGCCGATGATCACAAGTCCTTTGATAATATTCTGAATGCAGTCCTTTACGCTGAGCACCGCAAGGCAGTTATTGAGCACCACCATAAACAGCGCTCCCGCGATCGTCCCGAAATAAGAGCCTTTGCCGCCGGTCAGCACCGTGCCGCCGATCACGACCGCCACGATCCCCTGCATGGTATACACGTCCAGCATGGAGGTGGAAACGTACGTAAAATACCCCGCGGCGATGAGGCCGGAGAGGCCGTAAAGGATGCCCGCAAGCACATAGGTCAGAACGACCACGCGGCCGCTTGCGATGCCCGCGTAACGTGCAACGGAGCTGCTGTCGCCCACAAGATAGAGCCTACGGCCGTACTTGGTATGGCGCAGGAGCAGAAAGAGCAGCAGCGCCAGCGCAGCACAGTAAAACAGCGCTGCGGGGAAAATGCCGAGCACGCGGTAAGAAAGCGCCCTGCTCAGCGACGGCGCGGCCGATCCGGTCGGTTTTCCCTCCGTAATGATAAATTGCAGACGCGTGACCACATTGGACATCGCGTAGGTGATGATCATGGACGGCAGCTTGATGCGCGTCACACCGATACCGTTGAGCAGTCCGAAAAACGCACCGAGAAGAATGCTCATCAGCACGCACAAAAGGACGTTCTGGTCTTTGCCGTTCATCATCTGCACGGATAGGATCGACGTGAGCGACATGATGGAACCGGCTGACAGGTCGATGCCGGAGCCGGTCAGGACGACCATGGTCTGACCCGCGCCGGAAATGGCTAAGAGCGAGGTCAGCGCAAGGATCGAGCCGAAGGCATTCTTATTGAGCGACTTCGGATTGAGCAGGATATTGACCGCAAAGACCGCTGCGGCCATCAGCAGTGCCATCAGCACCACATTTTTTTGCACGAAGCTCTGCGCCCGTTGGCGAAGCGGAATTTTAGTCTGCATCCTTCTTTTCCTCCCTTAGCGCAAGGTATTTCATCTGCTGCCTGATCGAGTTCATCATCGCGCGGTTGGCAAAGACCGTCAGCACGAGTGCCAGCAGGATGATCATGTCGGAGGCAAAGTTTTGCCAATAGGTCGTGACGGAAAAGCCCGGGATCCTGCGGCAGAGCAGATTGAAGGTCTGTGAAACGCCGTTTTGCGTCAACACCAGGATCAGCGCCCCGAAGAACGCGCAGGAGAGGCTCCCCCAGCCGCCGCTGAGCGCGATCCCGCCGAGGATACAGGCGGCGACCGTCTTGAGGCCGTACACCTCGCCCGCGTTAGGGTCACCGGAGGCGGTCATTGCCGTCATGCACAGGCCGGCAACGCCGTTGATCACACCGGCGATCAGATAGGTCTTCATGCGCGTGGCAGAAGTGTTGACACCGGAGGAATAGGCGTGGCGCAGATTGCCGCCGGTCGCGTAGAGCGCCCTTGCAAAGCGCGTGCGCTTCAAATAAGCCCAGAAAAGCAGCACGCCGGCAAGGATCAACGCGGAGAACGGAAGGAAGCCAAATAGGAGCGAATCGTACGTTTTGTAAATGTACGAGGGTACCGTTCCCTGTGGCTTTGGCATGATGAGGACGTTCAGCCCCTTGACGACGAACACCATCGCATAGCACGAAAGCAACACGGGAATGCGGAGATAAGTCGTGATCAGGCCGTTAAACAGTGAAACGGCAACGCAGGCGAGCACCGCCAGCGCCCAGCCGACCCAGAGCGGCGTGCCGAAGGTCTGCGGCACCATGATTGCAATGACATTGCCCAGCGATACCTGCACACCGACGGAAAAGTCGACCACGCCGCTCATCATCAGCAAGCCCTGCGACATCGTGATGAGGATCAGCGGGGTGTTTTTTGCGATGATCGTATTGATGTTGTTGGCATAGAAGAATTTTTCGGGTGTCTGGATGACGACGTTGAGCGCAAAAATGAACAGGAAGATCATCAGACCGGAAAAATAGGGTGCGGATTTCAGCCGCAGCAAGCTCTTTTTCATTGCTTATCTCCCTCCGTCATTCCGATCATGGCGCGCACAAGGTTTTCTTCCGTGCGCCGTTCCCCCGTTAAAACGTCGACCGCCTTGCCCTCATAGAACACATAGATCCGATTGCACACGGACAGCAGCTCCTCGCTGTCGCTGGAGACCAGAACGACCCCCATGCCCTGTTCGCTGCAATCGCGCAAGATCCGGTGGATCTCGCGTCTTGAATTGATGTCGACCCCCTTGGTCGGATCGTTGAGCAGCAGGAGCTTCGGCTGCACCGCCACACTGCGCGCCACCGCGAGCTTCTGCTGATTTCCGCCGGAGAGTGAACTTGCACTGTCGTCCAGCGTGCCGATCTTGATCGCGTAGCGCTGCACCGCCTCCTGTGCCGCGCGGCGCACACTGCGGTTGGATACCCAGCGCCAGACGCTGCCCAGCGCCATCTCGCCCGCCGTAAGGTTCTCTTCGATGCTGCGCAGAGAAAAGACCGCTTCCTGCGTCCGGTCGCCGGAAACATAACAGATGCCGCGGCGGACCGCGCGATCCGTACTGCGCAGCTTCACGGGCTTTCCCTCAAAGCGCAGCGTCCCCTTCTCCGGCTGTAGCGCACCGTAGAGTGCCTTAATGTACTGCGTCTGTCCCTGTCCCTCCAGACCGCCGATGCCGACGATCTCTCCTTTGTTTACATGGAGACTGATGCCCTTGACCTGTGGATGGAGCACCAGTTCTTCCGCGCTCAGAAGCGCCGCCGTTTCTGCGGGCACAGGCGCGGCGCAGCTCTCACCGCTGCCGCTGACGCGCGTGCCCGTCATGTAAAACACGACGTCGTTCAGCGGCAGGTGATCCATCGTCTCTTGGATCACCGTCTCACCGTTTCGGAAGATCGTCGCGCGGTCGCACAGACGATAGATCTCGTTCATGCGGTGCGTCACGATCAGGATACTCGTTCCCTTCTCGCGCTCCTCCCGCAAAACCGCAAACAGCGCCTCGACCTCATCGTGGTGCAGCGCCGCCGTCACCTCGTCGAGCAGGAGGAACTTCGGCGCGTGTGCCAGCGCCTTTGCAACCTCTACCATGCTCTGCTCCGAGGGAGAAATGTTCTGCACGAGCGCTTCGGGACTGCATTTGATCTTTAGCCGGTCAAGCAGTGCGCAAACCTTCTCGCGCTGCCTGCGGCGGTCGATCAGCCCTGCCTTTCCGCATAGCTCATGGCCAAGGAGGATATTGTCCATGACACTCATCTGCGGCAGGAGGCTCAGCTCCTGATAGGCAACGGCGATCCCGAAGCGCCGTGCGTCAAAAACGGAATTGATCTGGATCGGTTTCCCGTCAAGAAGCATCTGCCCCGCATTTGCCCGCAGCACACCGCCCATTATTTTTACGATGGTAGATTTTCCGGAGCCGTTAGAACCAAGTAAAGCCTGGATCTCTCCGGGCTTTACCTGTAAGGAGGCTCCATTGAGTGCTCTGACGCTACCAAAGTGTTTTTCTATGCCGCGCATTTCAAACACGGTAATGCCTCCCTTGTATTTTTTTATTTCTTGAAATAAGCCTCTCTGACTTCGTCAAGCGTCAGCCAGTCTGTCGCAACTGCGGTGTCGGCAAGGCCTTCCAGATCCGCAAGTCTCTCGTCCTTGGTCTCATAGGTGATCGTCCAGTTCGGAGCCGCGACGATATTGCCCTCGGAATCGAGTTTGCTCTCGTCGATCTGACCGCCCTGTGCAAGGCAGAGGGCAACGTTCAGCGCCGTTACGCCGATTCCGGGAGGATTGGCGATGCAGAAGAACGGAAGTACCTTCTCGTTCTCGTTGATCTTGCACAGGCGGCGGATCGCACTGGCTGTGATGTCGCCGGAGATCGCCTTCGGATAACCGACATTGTTGTCATCCAGCGCGTTGAGGATGCCGTTGAGCGCGATCTGGCTCAAAATGCCGTCATACTCGACGCCGCTGGAAATGACCTCGCACATTTTCTGGTAGGAAGTCGCGTCGTTCCATTCGTTGTAAGCCTCGAAGACGATCTCGATGCCGCCCTCCTCGAGCACCTTGCGGTATGCGCTCTCGCGCAGCTCGGAAGCGGAGTTGCCCTGCTTGCCGTTAAACATAACGACCTTCGCGCCCGCACCCAGCGTATCGACCATGAATTGTGCCTGCTGCTGTGCCCATGCGTACTGGTCGTTTACCACACTGATGACTTTATCGGAGGAGTAAACGCAGTCGGCGCAGACGACGGTGATGCCCGCGTCAAGCGCTTTTTCGATCTCGGCGTCGATGCCGGTGCTGGAGATGGGGTTGATGATAAGGATGTCCACGCCGTCGTTGATGCACTGCTGGATCTGCTGCGACTGCGTTGCGGTGTCGCCGTTGGAGCAGTAGGTATAGTACTCGGAGATCAGGCCGCTTTCTTTGTACTGCGCCACAACGGTGTTCAGGTTCTCTTCATAGATCGCACGGAACGGGGTGTCGAGCGTGGGATTGTGGGAAGCGACGACGAAGCCTTTTTCCTTCGGCGTATCGTCCTTCTTGTCTGCCTTTTTGGTGCAGGCCGCCAAGGTCAGCAGCATTGCACAGGCCAATACGAGCGCGATTACTTTTTTCATGTTCATTGCCTCCTGTTTATTTTCATTTTTTCATAGCGGCATCCTAATTGTACATCATTCTTTCATTTTTTCAAGTCATTCTTTGCATTTTTCTGCTCACGTTTTACATTTTCGTCTGATAAGACAAATTTCATCGTACTGTTTTGTTGATTTTTCCAAATTTATGAAAAATTTTTTCATAAATTTCATTTTTGTGCTTTACATTCTTTTCATTCTTTGCTATAATTGAGTCATCACAAGGCAGTCGATGTAAGGAGAGTTAAGAACCATGGAAAAGAAAGCCACGATTTCGGACGTCGCAAAATTGTCCGGCGTATCCGTCGCAACCGTCTCCCGCGCCCTTAACCATCCACACCTGTTAAAGGAAACAACATTGCAGCGCGTTTATCGCGCCGTTCAGGAGACCGGTTTTGACAACCTCGCGCCGCTCCTTCGGCCGGAAGACGTCCTCCCCGCCAGAAACAAGCTGTTTTTGATCGTCGTCCCCCACCTGCAAAACCTCTTTTATTCCAAGGTGATCACCGGCATTTCCGATTCCGCGCTGCGGCAAAATTCGCAGGCCATTATCTATCAAACCAGCAGCATCTTTCATCCTGACGCGCTTTTTTCGCTCGTCGAAGCGCTGCGTCCCTCAGGGCTTGTTTTGCTCGACCCGATCTTGGACGCGGAGCGCCTTACGCAGATCGACGCCATCGTGCCGACCGTCCAATGCTGCGAGTTTTTGCCCGACTGCAATGTCTCATACGTCTCCATCGACGACTTTAGCGCAACAAAAAGCCTGATCCAGCTGATGCTCAACAAGGGGCTGCGCCGCATTGCTCTGCTCAACGGCCCGCAGCGCTTTAAGTACGCGCGTCAGCGCAAGGAAGGCTATCTCTCGGCCTATAAAGATCTCGGGCTTGTGCCGGAGGAATCCCTCATGGTCAACCTGCCGGACATCTCTTATGCGGCCGCCTTTTCCGTCATGACACAGCTGTTGGGCTGCTCTAACCCGCCCGATTCCTGCTTTGCCGTTTCCGACATCTTGGCCGCGGCAGCACTCAAGGCAGCAAAACGTGCCGGTCTGCGCGTACCGGAGGATTTTCGCATCGCCGGTTTTGATAACACCTATCTCTCCACACTCTGCGACCCCGCGATCACAACGGTCAGTCAGCCCGGCTACCAGCTTGGCTTTGTCGCGGGCGAGCTGCTCATGGAAAAGATCGCAAATCCGGAAGCACCGCCCAGCCAGATCCTGCTTGACACGGAGCTGATCATCCGCGACTCCCTATGACGGCAGAGTTTTCGAGCTTCCTCCTCATGGGCGGCAAAAGCCGCCGCATGGGGCAAAACAAGGCGGAGCTGCTCTATGACGGAGTTCCCTTTTGGCGGCGCATCGCGTCCGCGCTTGCGCCAAACGTGTATATTTCCGCAAACGAAGGCGACTTTCCCCTCCCCGTCATCAAAGACGAGCGTCCGAACTGCGGCGCGCTCGGGGCGATGATCTCCTGCCTGCGGCAGTGCCCGACAGAGCTTGCATTTTTCTGCGCCTGCGATATGCCGCTTGTCACGCGTGCGCTGCCGGAGTTTCTTGCAGACAGCATCCCGCCGGACGCGCAGGCCGCGATACCGCACGCGCCGGACGGCCGACGCTACCCATTGTGCGGACTTTACCGTCGGGAAATGCTCCCGCTTATGGAGGCGCAGCTGCGGCGCGGCGAGCTTCGCATTATGCGCCTGCTCTCCCTATGCCGCATTACCACCCTCCTTCCGCCGAACCACTGGCAGCTGCGCAACATCAACGCGCCGGAGGAATACCGACAGCTGCTCACCGAACCACCGATACGGAAAGACGCCGGCAGGCCATAACGGCCTGTCGGCGTCTCAGTCTGTCAAAGAACTACAAAAACGCCCTCGTTTCTGGTATAATAGAGGAAACGGGGGTGTTATATATGGAACAATGGAGGAAAGACGGGCGGGCAGAAGTGGTAATGGTGGATCTGGAGGCGTTAGTACCGAAAGAGCATCTGCTGCGGAAGATCGAGAGGGTCATGGACTACGAATGGTTGTATAAAAGATTGACACCGTATTCAATGCTTTACAGAGTAAAGCCACGTTTTCTCTTTTCTCTGAAAACGACGATTGGGAGAAGAGCGAAAAGGGAGGAGAACAAAAAGAAACGACGATCTTCTGCCGAAAATCGTCGTTTCTTTCCTGGTGGGGGAAGGTGGATTCGAACCACCGAAAGCACTGCTAACAGATTTACAGTCTGCCCCCTTTGGCCACTCGGGAATTCCCCCACATTCGGTTTCTGTTTGAGTGCGCTGTGGAGCCGGTAGACGGACTCGAACCCCCGACCTGCTGATTACAAATCAGCTGCTCTACCGGCTGAGCTATACCGGCATCTCAAACAGAGCATGCTTATTATAGCGACTACCTTGCACTTTGTCAACAACTTTTTTCGCTAATTTGCAAAAAAGCAATTTGGACTTCCATTTTCCCCGAAAAGGAAGTAAACTAAAGAAAAAACACTGGGAGGAACCATGCTTCCAAAGGAATTTACAGAAAAAATGCGTCGCCTGCTCGGCGACGACTATGCACGCTTTCTTGCCTCCTACACGCAGCCGCGCAACGCCGCGCTCCGCCTCAATCCGCGAAAATGCCCCGCTCCCCTGCCCGCGTTCTGCGCGCAGCCTGTCGCGTGGGCGGCAGGCGGATACTATCTGAAGGAAGGCACACGTCCGGGACTTCACCCGTACCACGACGCAGGCGCATACTATATGCAGGAGGCCAGCGCGATGGCCCCCGCCGCGCTGCTCGATGCGCAGCCGGAGGAGCGGGTGCTTGACCTGTGCGCCGCACCGGGCGGGAAAAGCACGCAGATCGCTGCCGCGATGCACGGGAGAGGTCTGCTCGTCTGCAACGAGATCCATCCGACGCGTGCGAAGATTCTTGCCTCCAACATCGAACGGCTCGGCATCGCCAACGCGCTGGTGCTCAACGAACACCCTGCACACCTCGCCGAGCGATTTCCCGCCTACTTCGACCGCATTCTTGTCGACGCGCCGTGCTCCGGCGAGGGAATGTTCCGCAAGGAGGAGGCGGCGCTGACTGGCTGGAGCGCACAGGCCGTTGAAATGTGCGCGGCGCGCCAGTTTGAGATTCTCTCCTCCGCCGCGAAAATGCTTCGTCCCGGGGGACGGCTGGTCTATTCGACCTGCACCATCGACCCGACGGAGAACGAAGAACAGGTGGCGGCATTCCTGCGTCGGCATCCGGAATTTGCCGTTGCAACGCCGGAGATCCCATTCCCGGCGGGGATGACGGTGGGGGAGTATGGGGCATTGTCGATCCCCACCCGCACCGGAATGGATGGCTTCTTCCTCTGCGCACTGCAGAAAGCCATTTGATACAATAGGAGAACACTATGGAACAAAAACGCTGTATTTCTTCGCTGACGCTGGCGGAGCTTTCCGCTGAGCTCAAGGCGCTGGGGCAGCCGGGCTTCCGGGCCAAGCAGATCTTCCACTGGGTGCACCAGAAGCTGGTCACCGAGTTTTCTGCCATGA
>OIYT01002368.1_pt1 | contig 11579 bp, 7 predicted proteins | sample 1588201 | NCBI WGS metagenome assembly OIYT01 (sample SAMN03283260) | human gut metagenome | biome: human-associated habitat; material: feces | host: Homo sapiens | place: USA | collected 2013
GGCCGGAAGGTGAAGGGCGCCACCATCCACTGGGTGGATGCCGCCACCGCCGTGGACGCCGAGGTGCGGCTGTACGACGATCTGTTCCTGGACGCGGCCCCCGACGCGGCGGACAAGGACTTCATGGAGTGCCTGAACCCCAACTCCCTGGAGGTTCTGACCGGCTGCAAGGTGGAGGCGGGACTGAAGGACTCCGTGGCTCCCGCCAGCTTCCAGTTCATGCGCCTGGGCTACTTCTGCCTGGACAACAAGGACTCCAAGCCGGGACATCTGGTGTTCAACCGCAGTGTGTCTTTGAAGGACAGCTTCAAGAAATAAGAGGACGGCGGAGCGCGGTGCGCTCCGCCGTTTTTCATATGTCCAGCTTCTGCTCAGACCGGTAGAATGTGAACGACCCGGTGCCCAGCAGGGCGCCGTTCTGGTCGGTGATGCGTACGTCGTACACACAGATGGTCTTTCCGCTCTTCACCTCTGTTGCCTCGGCGGTCAGCTTGTCGCCCACATTGGCGCTGCGAAAGAAATTGTAGCTGGCGTTCACCGTTACGGCCACGTAGCCGTGGGTAGCCATGGCGGAGCCGCAGGCGATGTCGGCTACGGAGAAGTAGATCCCGCCGTGGGCCCGCCCCAGCGAGTTCAGGTCCTCCGCCGTAACAGTTTTGGTGACGCGGGCGCGGCCTGCGCCAAGCTCCTCCACAAGGATGCCCAGCCGCTGAGCGTAGGGGTTATGGGTGTTGCGGTAGTCTGCTATTTTCTGGAAGTCCATAAAACCATCTCCTTTGTCTTCTGGGTATATTGTACGCTTTTCACTTGAAAAGGTCAATTTCCACCGGCGGCGATTTGTGCAAAACTGCCGTTGCGGATTTTTGTGGAAAGGGATATACTCAAGATACAGCGTGTGGCGTAACTGCGTAAATCCGGTTGCAGGCCATGCGTTTTCTTTTTTTGCCGTTTTTTCAAAAAACGGGATATGAGTGTGTGGCCAGTGGCGTAAATCCAGCTTTCTGACTACATGCTTATATTTTTTTGTAAAGAAAGGGAGGATCATTCCAAATGAACGAATCCAATGCCAACGCGTTCCTGGAACAGGAAAAACTGGGGACGCTGATGCGGAAATACTCCATTCCCTGCATCATTTCGCTGCTGGTGGCAGCGCTTTACAACATCGTGGACCAGATCTTCATCGCCAACGCCAGCTACCTGGGCTCCTACGGCAACGCCGCCAACACGGTGGTGTTCCCGCTGACCGTGGTGGCCCTGGCCATCGCCGTGATGATCGGCGACGGCTGCTGCGCCTACGTCAGCATCTGCCTGGGCGCCCGGAACCAGGAGAGCGCCCACAAGAGCATCGGCAGCGCTGTGGGGCTGTGCGTTGTTGCCAGCCTGATCGTGACGCTGTTTTATCTGGCGTGCCAGGAGGGCATCCTGACGGCTTTCGGCGGCCGGGTCAATGAGGAGACCTTTGTCCAGGCCCAGGAGTATTTCTTCTATATCACCCTGGGCATCCCGTTCTATATGTTCGGACAGGCCATGAACCCCATCATCCGGTCCGACGGAAGTCCCAAGTTCGCCATGGCCGCCACCCTGGGCGGCGCCGTGGTCAACATCATTCTGGACCCCATCTTCATCTTCATCTGCCACTGGGGAATGATGGGCGCGGCCGTGGCCACCGTGCTGGGCCAGGTCCTGACGGCGCTGCTGTCCGTCTGGTACCTCTGCCACATGAAGGCCGTCAAGCTGCAAAAGAGCAGCTTCCGTCCCAGCTGGAAGGCCATCCGCAAGTTCATTCCCCTGGGCGCGTGCAGCTTCCTGTCCCAGATCTCCCTGGTGGTCTCCATGGCCGCCGTGCAGAACATGTGCACGAAGTATGGCGCCAGGGACCCCATCTTCGGGCAGGTGGAGTACGCCCAGATCCCTCTGGCGGTGCTGGGCATCGTCATGAAGTTCTTCCAGATCGTCATCTCCATCGCCGTGGGCACCGCCGCCGGCTGCATCCCCGTCGTGGGCTACAACATCGGCGCCGGACGGAAGGACCGGGCCAAGGACCTGTTCACCCGCCTGCTGATCGTGGAGGCCCTGGTGGGCGCGGTGGCGCTGGTGATCGTGGAGGTGTTCCCCGAGCAGCTGATCGGCATCTTCGGCGCGAAGAAGGAGAGCGTGTACTACACGGAATTCGCGGTGAAGAGCTTCCGCATCTACCTGTGCATGATGATTCTGGCGACCGTCAATAAGGGCACCTTCATCTATCTGCAGTCCCTGGGCAAGGCGGTGGCCTCCACGGTCATCTCCATGATGCGCGAGGTGGTGTTCGGCACCGGCTTCCCCATCCTGCTGCCCATGTTCTTCGGCCTGGACGGCCTGCTGTACTCCTTCCCGGTGTCGGACGTGCTGACCTTTATCATTGCGGTCATTGTCATCCGCATGACCTACCGGGAGCTGAGCGCCGGTCCGGAACAGGGGGGTGCGAAATGAAACACAGAATTCTCACCATCAGCCGTGAATTCGGCAGCGGCGGACGGACCGTCGGCAAGCTGGCGGCCCAGAAGCTGAACATCCCCTGCTACGACCAGGAGCTCATCGAAAAGATCGCCGAGCAGAGCGGCTTTACCGCGGCGTATATCAAGGAGCAGGGCGAGTACGCCGTCCGCGCCGGATGGCTGTCCAACGCTCTGGCGGGCCGCGTCTCCAACGGCCTGACCAGCCAGGACCAGCTGTGGCTGATCCAGCGGAAGGTCATTCTGGAGCTGGCGGAAAAGGGCCCCTGCGTCATCGTGGGCCGCTGCGCGGACTACATCCTGCGGGAGGAGGCCGACTGCCTGACCGCCTTTATCCACGCGGATATGGACAAGCGGGCGGAGCGTATCGTCCAGGTCTACGGCGAGCGGGAGGAGACGCCGGAAAAGCGCCTGCGGGACAAGGACAAGCGCCGGGCCGCCTACTACCAGCTCTACACCGACATGACCTGGGGAGACGCGCGGCACTACCACGTCGCTCTGGACAGCGGCGCGCTGGGCATCGACCGGTGCATCTCCATCCTGACGGACCTGTATTGACCGTTTGAAGGGCCGCCCCTTTTGGGGGCGGCCTTTTGGCATTGGGAGGAAAATTTACAGATCTTTCAGGAAGTTTTCAGGATGCTTCTGTATGCTGGCTCCATCAATCAAAAAGGAAGGTTGCCTATGAAACGAAGTATTTCACGTTTTCTCGCACTGACAACGGCCCTCTCGGCCCTGGCGCTGTCCGGCTGCGCGGCGGCGGAGACCGGAGGGACGGAGGGGGACGGCGTGACGGAGATCAGTCTGTCCGACAGCGGCATCACGGTAGATGGAAAGGCGGTTTCCACGGACGAGACCGCCGCCGTCTACACGGCCAACGACATCGTCTACTACCAGGAGGGCCAGGACTTTACCTACGGCGAGGGCACGGCGGCGGACGAACACAGTCAGGCGGAGGCGGACGCCCACACGGTGGTCCACATCACGCGGCCCGGCGCCTACTCCCTCAGCGGCACGCTGTCCGCCGGACAGGTGGCCGTGGACCTGGGAGACGACGCGGAGGAGGACCCCAACGCGGTGGTGACGCTGATTTTGAACGGCGCGGACATCACCTGCACCGTGGCTCCCGCCGTCATCTTCTACCGCGTCTATGAGTGCGGCTCCGCCGACCAGGAGACCGCCACGCGGGACGTGGACACCTCCGCCGCCGGGGCCAACGTGGTCATCGCCGACGGCACCACCAACAACATTTCCGGCTCCTATGTGGCCCGCATCTACAAGCCGGACAGCGTGGAGCTCAGCGAGGACGGCACCGAGGTGGCGGACGCCAAGAAGCTCCACAAGTACGACGGCGCGTTTTACTCCAAAATGTCCATGAACGTGGGCGGCGGAGAGCTGGGCACCGGCGTGCTGAATATCACCGCCGAGAACGAGGGTCTGGACGCCGAGCTGCACCTGACGATCAACAGCGGCGTCATCAACATCGAATCCGGCAACGACGGCATCAACACCAACGAGGACTATGTCTCCGTCACCACGATCAACGGCGGCGCGCTGACCATCCAGGTCACCGGCGAGACCGGGGAGGGCGACGGCATCGACTCCAACGGCTGGCTGGTCATCAACGGCGGCTCCGTGGTGGCCGCGGCCTGCTCCACCAGCGGGGATTCCGGCATCGACGCCGACAACGGCATTTATATCAACGGCGGCACGGTGATCGCCAGCGGCAATATGTACGACCGTATTGAGGACGGCGGGCAGAACTACGCGGTGTTTGCTTTCGCGGAGCGGCAGGCGGGCGGCATCGCCTATACGCTGAAGGACGCCGGCGGCCAGACCGTGGGCGCCTGGACGCCCGCCAACGACTTTACATACCTGGTGATCTCCACGCCCGATTTGCCCGAGGGGACCTACACTCTCTGGCAGCGGGAGACCCAGCTGGCGGGGAGCGCCTCCGAGGGCGGCATGGGCGGCTTCCGGCCCGACGGCATGACCCCACCGGAGGGCGAAGAGCTGCCCGAGGGCTTTGACCGGCCCGGGGATTTTGAGCCGCCGGAGGGCATGGAGCGCCCGGAGGACGGCGAACGGCCCCAGCGCAACGAGGACGGCACCGTCACGCTGCCGGACGGCACGACGGTGGAGCCCGGCCAGCTGACGCGACCCGATGGCGAAGGCCACGGCGGCAGATTCGACGGCGGCGCGCAGGAAGCGGGGGAGGTGTCCACGGAGTTCACCATCACGGACGGTGGAAATTTCTTCACCCGCGTGGCCCCCGCGGCGTAAATACTGCTTCCATTTTTCGCAGGGGTGTGCTATTCTGAGAAAAATATCCTGAGAAAAACGGCGGGAGGCAACGCTTATGGTGATCCGCGTGGCGCGAATGGAAGAACTGGACACGATCATGGACCTGTACGACCAGGGCAGGCGGTTCATGCGGCAGAGCGGCAATTTCGGCCAGTGGACCGGCGGCTATCCCCAGCGGGAGCTGATCAAGGCCGACATCCGGGCGGGGCATTGCTACCTGGTCCTGGAGGGCGGCGAGATGGCCGGGGTGTTCTGTTTCCTCCATGGTCGGGATGTGGAGCCTGCCTATGCCAACATCGACGGCGCCTGGCTGGACAGCGGCCCCTACGGCGTTCTGCACCGGGTGGCCTCCAACGGCAGGGTAAAGGGCCTGATCGCCGCCTGTGCGGACTGGTGTCTGGCCCAGTGCCCCAGCCTGCGGGTAGACACCTATCAAGACAACCGCCCCATGCGTCGGGCCTTGGAGCGCTGCGGCTTCCAATACTGCGGCACGGTGGTCTACGCTGACGAGGGGGAGCGGCTGGCGTATCAGAAATTAAACTGAAACGAGGCCCGAAAGGGCCTTGCGGCAGGACCGCAAATGCATAAAGTCCACTCAGTGTAACTTGCACGGGGGAGAGGCCTATGGGCCTCTCCCCCGTTTGTCCTTGTACAGCGATAGGACTGCCGCCCATCGAGAGGCACATACAGACCGGAAGCGCTCACAGGTCCGGCAAACCGACGCGAGATTTCATTTTTTCGCATCGAGACCTCTGCCTGGGATACAATACTGTCACTGATTTACATAGGAGGACCTCGATATGATGGAGCGCAGATTGACGGCAGAGCGGATCGCGGCATTTGAACAGTACCTGCGGACGGAGGAGCGGGCCACCGGGACCATTGAAAAATACCTGCGGGATGTGCGGGCCTTTGCCCTGTGGCTGGAAAGCCGGGAAGTGACCAGGGAGACGGGGACGGGGTGGCGGGAGCATCTGCTGGCCCGGGGCTATGCCCCTGTTACCATCAACTCCATGCTGGCGGCGGTGAACGCGCTGTGCCGCTTTGCCGGATGGGAGGACTGCCGGGTGAGGTTTCTCAGGATCCAGCGCCGGATGTTCCGGGATTCCTCCCGGGAGCTGACCCGGGCGGAGTATGAGCGCTTGCTGGATGCCGCCCACGGCTTGGGCAGGGAGCGTCTGGCGCTGCTGATGGAGGCGATCTGCGCCACCGGCATCCGGGTCAGCGAGGTGCGGTATATCACCGTAAGGGCCGCCCAGCAGGGCAGGGCGGAGATCGCCCTGAAAGGAAAGATCCGCACCATCCTTCTGCCCGGCAAGCTGTGTCGGAAACTGCTGAAATACGCCCGGAAAAAGAAGATCGCCTCCGGTGAGGTCTTTCTCACAGGAAGCGGAAACAGCCTGTCCCGCAGGCAGATCTGGGCGGAGATGAAATGGCTCTGCAAATACACGGGGATAGAACCGACGAAGGTGTTTCCCCACAACCTGCGGCACCTGTTCGCCCGGACGTTCTACCGGTCCTGCAAAGATATCGCGCGGCTGGCCGACGTGCTGGGCCACTCCAGCATCGAGACCACACGCATCTACCTTGTGACCACCGGCGCCGAGTATACGAGACAGCTTGAGCGGCTGGGCCTTATTTCATAGGACAAAATCAACATTTTGTCCCATACAGGCAGAAAAGAATACATACTATTTTTTTATTTTATCATACAATCCCAGCAAAGGCAAGATGATTTCTCAACATTTGAACATGACAAAATGAACCGTCTCCGCACGAGCGCATAAACGGTTCCACTTTTTTGCGCCCCATTTGCCGGTTTACTTGCGCAAGGGCGTTTTTTGCTGCCCGCTTGCACCGCGAAAAAGGACAAAATGTTGATTTTGCATTTCGCCGGGTTTCCCGGCGTTTGCGCTATTTCTGCGAAATGTTGATTTTGTGAACAGTGGAAATGGATCGACAGAGAACAGTGGGAGGTAGATGCCTGTGAGAGCGGTACATCGCGGCGCTTGCGCCGCGGGCGGGCTGCTACGGCGAGAGCCGTGGTTGAGAGAAAGCTTTTAATTGAGGGAGGAAGAGGGCACGATGAAAAAACGATTACTGGCAGGGCTTCTCTGCGCGGCGCTGTTTTGCGGATTGGCGCCTCGGGGCTTCGCTGCCGACGCGGCAAACGAGGGCCTGTGCGAACACCATACGGAGCATACAGAGGACTGCGGCTACAGCGAGGGTGTGGCAGGCAGCCCATGCGCTCATGCGCACGAAGAGGATTGCTATGTCCTTGAAAAAAATTGTGTCCATTTACATGATGAAACCTGTTATCCCGCGCAGACCGCCGCGGATAACGCCGCCCCGCCTGATGTGGACGAGGCCGATCCAACCGAATGTACCCATGTTTGCAGCGAAGAAAGCGGCTGTATTACAAAGAAATTGAACTGTACCCATTCGCATGACGAAACCTGCGGCTATGTGGAAGCGGCGGCGGGTACGCCATGTGATTATGACTGTTCCATATGCGCGGAATTGGCGTTGGACAGCGCGGATGCCAATCTTTCCAGTCTGCGGGAAGCGTCCCAAACGGTAACAATCGAAGTTGAGGGCGAGAAAACCTGGGAAGAAATCGAAGCAGCCATGGACGAGGTTGTCGAAAAAAATCCTGGCGCCGGAGTTAAAATTGTCGGCACAGACAGCGATGCAACCATTGTTCTAAGCGGGTTAAACGAGGATGTGGAGGGACTGTACAACATAAAGGCGATTGAGTTACAGTCGGACACAGCCTTTGAAAATGTAACACTTCAGATGGTGGATGAAACGGCTCAAGAGCCTAATATAGCGATTTTTGCAAACGGCCACAATTTATATGTGGCAGAGACTGTAAAAACGGGACGCAGCGCTGGAATCTATACAAAGAATATGTATATTTTCGGCGGCGGTAATCAAGAAGCCACGGAAAATACCCACATTGAGATAAACGGCGGCGATTGGGCCAGGATTTACGGAGGAAGTTACAGGGCGGATTCCGGCGATACCTATGTTCATGTGGCTGGCGACGCGGCCGTATTAAGCGTATATGGTGGATGCTACGGCGGCGTAACAACGGGCAATATTGTTGTAGAATATGGCGCGAACAGACAATATTTCTCTAATATTTCAAACGATAACTATCGACTGGCATATGTAATCGGAAGCGGCCATGACATTCAGAACGAAACACAGATCGCCGATACAACAGGGGATAAAATCGAGATTAGAATTCTTCCCGGCGCATTGTTACACTCTGTATATGGCGGTCTTAACTCCATGATATCCAGTGAGGATGTCTATGTAACCGTGGAGGAAGGCGCGGCAGTAACGACTACCGTATCGGGAGGGGCTGTTACCAGCAGCGACCCCGCGGAAAGATATTCGTTAGCAAGCGGCTATTGGCCCAGAGTAAAACAATATAAGGCCGCCTCCGATATTCATGTCCTGTTCAACGGCGAAGGACGAGCAGATGATACAGAGTATTATAGTTCTTCTATAATTGGCGGAGGCGTATTTGGAGATGTTACCGGTAATATTGATGTTACAGTCAACGGAAATACCGAGTATGTCACCGGCGGCAGCCAGAGGGGTGATGTTACCGGCAACATTAATATTACAATCAACGGCGGCGTTTACGCGGGCGATCATAATGCGGATGGGGCGATCGGTAATGTTACGGGCTACTGGTACGGCGGCACGGTTACCGGCGGCTGTCTGGAGGGCACGGTTACCGGTGATATCACCACCACAATAAATAAAAACGCTGAGGTTCATGCAGTCACCGGCGGCAGTGACGACGGTGGTGTTGTGGGCAATACCGCAGTGCATGTATACGGCACCATTTTGAAAAAGAACTATGAAAAAGCTAATAGGGCTTTAAAAGGAGCCGGCTGTGTTTATGGCGGCGGATATTTGGGCAGTAGTAGTTGTATTGACAGCACCGATGTCAGCGGCAAGGCGCAAGTCTATATTTATGAGGGGGCTTGTGTACAGGGAGATGTTTACGGCGGTGGACTTACGGCAAGGTGTTCCGGTGGAACCAGCGTGTTTGTTTCCGGTACAGTGTGCGGCGACGTTTACGGCGGCAGCTGGCTGCAAGAATCCACCAATCAGTATGGGCAGTATGAGCTTGGCTATGTTGGAGAAACGTATATTGAGCTGAACGGAAACGGTTTCGCCAATGATGTCTATGGCGGAGGAAGAATCGGAAATGTTTACGGCGGCAGCACAGTTTTATTAAAAGATAATGCTAAGGTCAACAATGTATATGGCACGGGAAACGCCTATACAACTTTTTATAGCAGGGGTACTGAGTATACATTTGGCCCAATAGATATAGAAACGACTGGAAATGTAAAGATTCAAATTCAAGATATGGCGGCGGTTACGGACACCGTTTATGGATACGGTGTTGTGGAAATTGCCGGTACAGAGAAAAAGTTGCTGAGTGGCAAAGCCGAGGTTTTCTTCAACAATAGCAACAACAATGCTGTATTTAAGCGGGTCGAAAACGCCGATCTTGTTCAGGTTACGGACAACTCAAATGTGACGATCGACAACAATCATCAGGATGATGAACAGCTGGTCAATGTTTCCGACCTGACCATCGACGGTTCCGCCGTTCTGGAGCTGGGGGCCAGCGCGCATATCCTGGGAGACTACCGGGGTGACACCGCCCAGAGCGGAACGCTGAAAATTCCCGCCGGAGAATGCCTGACCGCGGACGGGACCGTGACGGACCTGACGAAAATCAGTATTCTTGACAATGAAATAGACAACGTCGTTCCGAAAGAAGCGCAGGTGTATGTGATCTCCGGAGAAGGAAGCACGACGGACGACGGCGATTTTACCTGGATCGACACGCGCAACGGCGTCTATATGGACTGGCTTGCAAATGAGGATGGGACTACCCAGTGGTGGCTGGTGAAAGACCCCGATCAAGGGCGTCACGGCGGATTGACGGTCACCAAGCGGGTCTCCGGAAGCGGAGCCAGCACCTCCCAGACATTTACGTTTACCGTAACCATGGGCGGCGCTGTCTCCGGAACATTTGGCGATATGACTTTTCATAATGGCGCCGCCACCTTCCCACTGAAGCACGGAGAGAGCATGACCGCGCAAAACCTGCCGGCCGGGATTTCCTACACGGTGACGGAGGACGCGGAAAGCGGCTATACCGCCGTGTCCACCGGTGAGAGCGGCAAAATCGAGGCGGGCGAAACCGCGAAAGCTGTCTTTACCAATACCAAAAATGCCGTCAGCCCCGATCCCGATCCCAAGCCCGATCCCAAGCCCGATCCCAAGCCGGACCCCGATCCGGACGATGACGATGATGATGACGAGCCCAAGCTGAACACCGACGACCACTACTCCTATATCATCGGCTATAAGGACGGCTATCTGCGGCCTTACGGCACCATTACCCGCGGCGAGGTCGCCACCATCTTCTTCCGCCTGCTGACCGATGAGACCCGGGACAAGTACTGGAGTCAGGTCAACCCCTATTCCGACTGTAATTCCGACCTGTGGTGCAACAATGCCATCTCCACCCTGACCAACATGGGCATCATTGACGGCTTTACCGACGGCACGTTCCGCCCCTACGGCAGGATTACCCGCGCGCAGTTCTCCAAGATCGCGGTGGGCTTCTTTGAAACCACGGCGAAGGAGTACCAGGGCTACTATTCTGACGTGCCTGAGAATGCCTGGTTCACGGACTATGTGGAGGCTGCGTCCCGCATGGGTCTGATCCAGGGCTTCGAGGACGGCACCTTCCGTCCCAACATCAATATCACCCGCGCCCAGGCCTGCGTCATCGTGAACCGCGCGCTGGACCGCAAGCCTGACGAGGATCACCTGCTTCCTGAGCGGATAATGGTCATCTGGCCGGATAATAACCCCGGCGACTGGTACTATGCCGATATGCAGGAGGCCACCAACAGCCATGACTACACCTGGCTGACCAAGGGCAGCGACAGAAAGTACATGGAGAACTGGACCAGGAAGCTGGAGCAGCGGGACTGGGCCGCCTTCGAGCACGCCTGGTCCACCGCCCACTCCGCCCCCGGCGGCGAGGTCGTGAAGTAACTCCCAGGAACCGGGCCGCCCCCGGCAGACGCAAATAACCGGCGGGCCCCCTGGCGCAGACGCGAAAACACTGCGCCAGGGGGCCCGCGCGATGTCAAAGCTCCCGCAAAGCAAAAAAGACCCCGGCAGATACTGCCGCAGCCAGATCTGCCGGGAGTTCGGGCACATATCAGCCCCCTGTCAGGGAGGCCCGAAAGGGCCTCGTTTTCATATATTCTTCTTGATGGTGTTAATGGCGCCCTTTTCCAGCCGGGACACCTGGGCCTGGGAGATGCCTACCTCGGCGGAGACCTCCATCTGGGTCTTGCCCTCGTAGAACCGCAGGGACAAAATGCGCCGCTCCCGCTCGTCCAGGCGGCTGAGGGCATCCTTCAGGGCGATGCGGTCCGTCCAGTTCTCGTCGTTGTTCTTCGTGTCGCTGACCTGATCCATGACGCAGATGGCGTCGCCACCGTCGGAGTACACCGGCTCATACAGCGACACCGGGTCCACGATGGCGTCCATGGCGAAGACCACCTCCTCCCGGGGGATGTCCAGCTCCCTGGCGATCTGCTCCACCGTCGGCTCCCGCTGGGTCTCCGCGATGAGCCGGTCCCGGACCTGCAGCACCCGGTAGGCGGTGTCCCGCATGGAGCGGGAGACCCGGATGGCGCTGTTGTCCCGGAGGTAGCGGCG
>OIYT01002371.1_pt1 | contig 11569 bp, 10 predicted proteins | sample 1588201 | NCBI WGS metagenome assembly OIYT01 (sample SAMN03283260) | human gut metagenome | biome: human-associated habitat; material: feces | host: Homo sapiens | place: USA | collected 2013
ACCTCCAAACTGAGTAATTTTATCTTACATCAGTTTGGAGGTTTACACAAACTTTGAGATACTCCCTCTGCGACCTGTTTATGTCATTGTCCTGATGCGTACGATACTCCTATCCCTACTGCTTATTTTTTAATATGCCCTTTAACATATTTATGACTATTTTTTCTCTAATTATTAATAAACCTAAGCCATATATGCCAAAGAAAGTACACGCCGAAAATAATAATCTAAAAAACGAATTCAAATCAAAATTCTTTATCAATATGGCAACGATCGCACTAGGTATTGTGAGAAGGATATACCAATATCCCCTTAGATTATTTTTTATCTCACCTAAATAACTCTTTGTAAAAATTACTTGAACAACTAGAACAGCAAATTCTGCAATTACAGTTGCCAACGCTGCTCCTGTTGCACCTGATGTTGGAATAAGAACCATATTTAATGCAAAATCCACAAGTGCTCCTACAACCACCGAATAAAGGACATATTTCTCCTTTTCCAATGATGTAAGTACCTGAATTCCCAACACACCAGTTAAGCCTATTGGAACCACTGAAAGAGTTATAACCTGCATTGCTTTTATAGCACCTTCATATCCTTCCCCTGCCAGCAAAAGAATGGCATCTGAAGCATACAGGCAAAAATATATCGTAACAGGAATTGACATTAACATTGTAGCGTTTAATGCCATTGCCATTGTATGCATATACTCAGTATGTTTTTTTTCTTTAGCCAGATAAGACATTCTTGGTAACAAAACATTTCCCAATGAAGTTACCAAACTAACAAGAATTGATTTTACTTTTATTGCTGCATTATAATATCCAACATCACGATCTGTTTTCATAAATCCAAGCATAACCGTATCCAGGTTTGTATAAATGGAAACAGCTAAATTTTGTGCAAACAAAATCAAAATTGGTTTTAAATGTTTTCTGAATTCATAATTACCATACCACTTATAATCAATGTATTTACGAGAACGTACAAAATTAAATATATTAAAACCTACTGCTGCAAAAACGGTTATCGCCCCATAAATTATGTAGTCATCTTTTTCATGAACAAATATAAACATTAAAACCAGACCTAATATCTTTGCTGCAATTGATCTAATTGTAATATATTCGTATTGTTCTAAAGCTCTATATAGCCAGTCCATTCCAACTACGTTTAATAATAAATTCACACCATTTATTAAAAACAAAACTCTGTTTTCCTGAAATCTTGGGATTAAAATTATACAAAAAAGATATGAAATGATTACCAGCACTGTTGTTGCACAATTAATCATCAATATCTCATGTGCCGTCTTTGATAATTTTTCTTTTGAATCCCTTATCTGTGCACATGCTCTTATGCCATATGTCGGAATTCCTAATGACGCAAGCATCAAAAAATAATTTACAACAGAAGAAACGAATGCCAGTTTTCCATTTCCTTCCGCCAAAAGGACTCTCGACACATATGGAAATGTAATTAAAGGGAATATAAATTGTGACGCGCTTAATATAAAATTCATTACAAAATTATACTTTACTGAATGAATCTTTTTTTCTTTTTCCACATTATCAGCCCAATTCTCTTTCACACAATTCTAAAGTTGCAGCAATTACCTGATCCATATCATAATACTTGTATTCGCCAAGTCTGCCACCAAACAAAATCTTATCTTCTTTATCAGCCATCTTTTTATATTCGCTATAAAGTTTACCGTTCTTCTCATCATTTACTGGATAGTATGGCTCATCTCCAAGCTTCCACTCAGAGCTATATTCCTTACTTATCACAGTTTTGGGCAAATCATTTCCTGCCTCATCTTTTCCAAATTCAAACCATTTATGCTCTATAATACGTGTCCAAGGTGTTTCTCTATCAGTATAGTTCACAGCTGCATTTCCCTGAAAATTAGGCTTGTCCAGTATTTCCGTTTCAAATCGTACAGAACGATACTCCAAATATCCCAAAGAATATTTGAAATACGCATCTATCGGTCCTGTATAAATAACCTTCTTTGCCATTGAGTCCCATTCTTCTTTATTAGCAAGATAATCTGTATTTAACCGTACCTCAATTCCTTCCAGCATATTTTGAACCATCTTCGTATAGCCGCCAATTGGAATTCCCTGATACAGTGCATTGAAATAATTATTATCAAACGTCAGACGAACTGGCAATCTTTTAATAATAAATGCCGGTAGCTCCTTGCAGTCTCTTCCCCACTGTTTTTCAGTATATCCTTTAACAAGTTTCTCAAAGATATCACGCCCAACCAAGCTGATTGCCTGTTCTTCAAGATTCTGCGGCTCTCCTTTTATCTCTGCACGCTGCTCATTAATTTTTCTTTCTGCTTCCTCCGGTGTAACCACGCCCCACATCTTATTAAAGGTATACATATTAAAAGGCATCGAATATAATTCACCTTTATAATTTGCTACCGGAGAATTTGTGAAACGATTAAAGTTTGCAAATTGTGTCACATAATCCCAAACCTCTTTATTATTTGTGTGGAAAATATGGGCGCCATATTTATGTACATTAATGCCTTCTATCTTCTCACTATATACATTACCAGCTATATTCGGTCTCTTATCTATTACTAATACACTTTTTCCACTTTTTTTTGCTTCATGCGCAAATACTGCTCCATATAGACCTGAACCAACTATTAAATAATCATACATTATAATCATTCCTTTTGTTCTAACTATTATTCACAATTTCATCATTCCAAAGTCTTATTTATTGCGGCTTTCATGTAGTCACCCCTAGATAATTTTATTCCTATTTTTTTAACATTTTGACAATACTTCCTATACTGCTTTTCCGTTATAGTTGGTAGAATTTCTTCCAATTCATATAGAGAATCTACACATATACCAAGATTATTTCTTATAACATAATCCGCTTCTGCTGCTTTCTTCCATATTATAACTGGCAACCCAGAAACCAAATATAAAGACAATTTGTGTGGATTATTATACCTTAGATATCTTCCAGTAGGTCCATCACATGAGTCTATACTTGTCCCATCCCATACTAATCCAAATCCCTCATGCAATTCATCCGGCAATGCATCAGACTGTACTATACCTTTATAATGAATATTATTAATTCTATCATCTACCTCATAATTAGGACCATATAGATTAAATGTAACTCCATTTACTCTATTTAACAAACCAATATAAGGCGATTTCTTAACATCCAAATTTCCCGCAATTGTTATTGCATATGAAAACTCTATATCTTTTTGAGAATTAATGTTGCAGAGATAATCAAAAATTTCTAAAACGATAATATTTTCTGATGATATATTTTTATTCAAAAAGAATTGTTTCATTCTCTCATTATGAACTATAAAATAATCAGAATATTTCAATATAGTTTTAAATGTATTTTCATTATACGTATTACTATAGCATTCCCGTAATTCTTCTACATCATGAATTATTGTAACAATTTTAACCTTGTTTTTTAATTTTTTTAACCATCGTTTTCTATACACAATGAATTTACTAAATGGATATTGCAGAATTACAACATCGTTTTTATTTAAATTATACTGATTCAATCTTTTAATATAAAGAATTTGATTTCTTAATAAAGATAATATATTTTTTTTATTGTCATGAGATATTAATATCTCTTGACATCCTAATGCTTTAGAAATGCATATGACATCATCAACTGCTTTAACTCCCGCATGAATGCTTTCTATATTATCACATTCAACTAATATATATTTATTCATCTTTACAGCTCCAACCTATTCTATCTACTTATATATTTCTTTTGTTGAGAGAGAAATGATTTTCTATCCCATCATTTCTATTCTTTACTAGCATTCCATTACTACACTTGCTGCGTTACTATCTGAAGATACCTCTAAAATCAGAGCTACAAACATCAATATATAATAGGACACCTGTAATGCATTACCTAGCGCTATTAATAACAAAACTAAAAACAATGAAATGCCCAATATCTTCTTGCTACGAATGTTTTCTATTGTCGCCATAATATAAGGATAAAAATACGTAAACATCCCGATTATTCCTGTCTCGTAAAGAATAACTATATACACCGAATCTCCCACAAATGAATTGTTAATATTTGCATTACCTACACCAATAACAAAATTATTCTTTATAATATCAATCGCCAAAGAAAGATTGCCACTATCTGAAGAATATCTTGTATTTAAAGCAGAAAGAGGATTTCTTATAAATGATAGGTAATATGTTATAGCATAACCACCACTTCTGAGCCAACTAACCACATAATAAATAGCAACCACAACACCACATGTTAATACAAGTCCTTTAAAAATGGTCTTAATACTTATTTTTCTCTCAGAAAAAAACAACAAAAAAATAGTTGATACAGGCATTGCCAATATTGCAGACTTTGATAACGCCAGCAATCCACACATAACACTCATAACCAATTTTATTAAGCTATGCTGTATTTTAAAATTCTCCTGTAAATATGTATATAAATAATATGTAAAGCACAGTGCTGCAAACCCTCCAATAATAATGGGGCTCCCTGTAGTTCCATAAGCACGATTAAAATATCCCATTTTTAATTGTCCAGCCAATGGTACAAGCGACTCCTTATAATACAGATCATAGAACACTTTAACACTTAGTATATTAGTCATTTGTAATATCGCACAAAGGCATTCAATTGGAAGAACTACTCTTAGCACCTTATCTATAAAAATATACGTATTGCCGAACCATTCATTATGTATAATCAATATTGAAAAAATAAACCTAAAAATGGCATAGCTTGTAGCTACTGAAAAGGAACTTTTAAATATTATACACGTGCAGAGCGTCAAGCTATTGTAAACAATAAAATATCCCATAAATCTTTTTATCGCATTATTTAAACGAATCACAAAATGATGTTTCATTATATAACCCACAAAAACAAATGGGAATGCAACTATATCAAAACTAAGTCTTGCTCCAGCAATTATAAATACTGGAGCTATATATGATGCAACTATATATATCCAAATAGCTTTCGGACTATCTCGAAAAGAAAAATATATAATTGCAAATAGAAAAACAATATTAATATAATTATTCACATTTTTCCCTTTCTACAACAATTCTTTATATACAGCTATATATCGCTCTGCCATTTTCGAACTATCAAATTCTCTGCTTCTGATATAAGCATTTTCACCCATTTTCTTTCTTAAGCCTTCATTTTCAGACAATTCCTCTATAGTTTTTTTTAATTCTTCTTTATTAGGAGTAATTAAAATCCCCGATTCGTAATTATCAATCATATCAGGTATTCCACCAACATTAGAGGCAATAATTGGCAAACCAGTCGCCATTGCCTCTATTAATGACATTGGCACACCTTCATATTTTGAAGGAAGAATAAAAATATCAGCGTTCTCCAAAAAAGGCTTTACATTATCTTGTAATCCCATAAAATGAATATACTTATCACATTTATTTTCTCTTACCATCTCAATGCATTTTGAACCAATTTCAGTCTCATAATTTCCAACAAGAAAAAGTTCTATTTTCTGCCCCATATGTAACAGTTCAATAGCAGTCTCCATTATACATTTATGATTCTTTGCATCCATAAACCTTCCTATATGTAGAATCTTAAGGCGTTCTCCTTTTTGATAATTATCCTTTTTTCTGAATCCAGACAAGTCTTCTCCATTAAAAATTACGGGAACTTCATTTTCTTTTAGTTTATATTCAGCACACACTGTTTTTTTTATTTCATTGCTTAAAGCTACAGCTCTAACCTTTAATAAATGATAAAATAAGTATGCTTGCTTTCTTTTAATAAAATCCTGTTCTTTCTTCGCAACATTATGTACCGTATGTACACATACTTGTACTCTATTTATTAAGGCGCAAGGAATAGCATATTGCATCACATATCTGTGAGTATGAACAACATCTGGTTTCTCTGTTTTCAAGACATCATTTAATTTTTTATATACCGAAAAATCTAATCCACTTTTTTTTCCAAGATATATAATTCGAATACCTCGTGCTTTCATTCGATCTGTTATTGCCGACTCAAAAGTATACAAGCTCACAACAACAACCTCAATATTCTTATCTATCAATCCATATATAAGATTTTCACACATTATTTCTGCACCTGCCAGTCCAAATTCTGGCATGATTTCTACTACCTTCATATTTTACCTTACCATAATCTTCTGGTATGACTTAATTATGAAAGCTTTTCTCCTGTTCCAACTGCATCTTTCATATTGTCTAAATTTATTCAAATATTTTAAGATAATATCATTACTTGAGATCATGCTTAACGCATTTAGCTGTGCAATATGAAGTCTATGATAAAAAGGGCTCGTTATCATGCCATCATTATTATACATAGACCAAAATCCGCAATCATAATTTGGCAGTTCCTTAATCAACGAAGAAATAGCTTGTTCAAAAACATTTTCAAACTGCGGTTGCAATAACATCATATCATAAATACCAAACAGAGCAAATATCCATCCATTTAATACAACCGGTAAATGGGTATACTCAAGTAGTATCATCCTTCCATCTGAGTAATCGGTAACACCTCCCTGATTAACATCCGTAAGCATATATTTAATAGCCTCTTGCGCTGCCTTTAAATATTTTTCATCATTTGTTTCCACATAGATCCTTAGTAGCAATGAGATACCTTCTCCTTGAGTCATCGCAGAATAGGGGTGATTCGGATAAATATAGTAAAAATTATTCCATGCACCATTTTTTAACTGATGTGTAATTCCCCATTCTGCACATTTTACTGCTTTCATGAGAAAAATTTTTTCTTTCTCTAATAGCCAAAGATCATATGCGCCTAATCCATACTGAAAAATCATAGTAGGCATTTGAACATGTGACCCATCAGAGTGCTCTAAAAAAGGAATACCATCATCATCTATGTTAGTTTCTCCCATAATAACTTTTTGAGTCATATCATTAAAATAACCGTTCAATTTCCCAGGAATAAATACCCTGCCTAAATCCTGACGTACATGATATATGCTAGTTCCATTTAACATTTTAATCCATCGCTTAATATTATAAATACTTACAGACATATTCTTATTTCCCTACAATTCTAAGAAACTTATGTATTACATTTTGAGGTAGATATTTATTCGCTTCCTTTAAACAACTTTTTTTCATCTGCATAATATTTTTCTCATCCAAAATCAATTCCATCAACGTTTTATAAAAATCATCTAAATCTCCCATCGTATATCCTCTTCCAGTCACACCATCTTCAACTAAATCGGAGAAACTGTCCCATTTTGCTGCTACCACAGGAACTCCTGCAAAATAACCATCTAATATTGAACCCGGTATTCCTTCTGTCCTATAATGTGTAGGAAAAACCTGTAAATCATATTCACTTAAAATGCTTACACTATCTGACGGATTTGCTTTCCCCATATACCTTATTCCCGAGCTAAAATCTTTTTTTAATATATCAAATTCTAAATCATATCCATCAGCGACAGGTCCATATATATCAAGCGTACATCTGATTTTTGTTTTATTAATCATATTTACAATTTTCACTGCATCTTCTATGCCCTTTTGTTTAGTAACCCTCGAAAAATAGCATAACTTCACTGGATGTGAAACACCTTTTATGTCAGATTCAGAAACAGGCTGCATTCGTTTAAAGTTTTCTAGTTTTTCAACATTCTGTAACCCATTATTTATAAGACTAGTTTTCATAACATTAGTTTCTACTAAAATACAATCAAAATCTAACAATGACCGTTTTAGTTTTGGGTTGGTTGTCAATAAGTTCGGAAGCCATCCGCCAATAACACCATAAAATGTGCATGTATTCGTAATTTTTTTTATTATTTTGCAAAGAGGAGCAAAAACTCTAATGCCATTCTGTGCTGGAAAAACAATGACATTTTCACAATTCTTCATAAGCTTATAAAAATTGTATACAAAACGTAGTGGATTCTTTTTATACTCCGTACTTTCTAATACCATTATCGTTTCTTTGCTACAGCAATCGGAAAGAGCAAAATAAAACTCTCTTGTCTTTATAGACTGTCCTCCTGTACTCATTTCGTTAAAATCAAAAGGACCACATATACCAAATTTATATTGCATTTTTTATTTTCTTCCAGTCTTTTGGGATAATATCAATAGGTTTATTGTCAAAAAACCACTTCTCGGGACAACATATTATTTTATTCGGATTTTCAATCAAATACGCTCCCCACCAATTAAAAGAACTATTAACAATAATTGCATGTTTGCAGGATTTCATTAACATTAATTCCTCAAAGTCATCGATTTGATCTTCCGGATTTCTAAATATTACTGTATACCCCTGCAAGTTAAGATTACCTTTACACCAAGGTATATCATTTGAAAAAATATAAAACACAGGATTTGCTATCACTCTAGAAATCTCATCCATGGCACGCTTATAATAATCCACCCCAAAGCTACCATAATGTGCTTGTTCGTCTCCATAATCCCCTCTTCTAACTCCAACAAAAACAGAATTTTCTTCTTGCATTCTTCTTTGCATTTCTATTGTTCTTGAGTTGAGTAGATAATTAGGGACAAAATCTAACATAATCTGTTTCTTCACCTGCTCAACATAACGCCATGATTGCCAATAGCCATCAAAGTAACATCTATTCTTTATAGTATCAGGATTTACATAAGCACGGTTTTTTTCTCTATAATAATTTTTATTAAATATACTCTCAATTGCCAACAAAACTTTATAATTTAATGTTGGTTTATTACCATGATTGCCATTATGATCCATCCAACACACTTGTTTTATCTTATCATTATCTGCTTTTGAAATTTTGAGTGAAAACTTTTCTATTCTTGGGACTCTAATCTTATCCCCTGTTACTGCCTCAAATGAAGAAAAGTCTAAAAAAACATCATCACTTGTTATTTCCTTCAATAATACAGCAAAGGCATACTGAAACATTTGATTTCCTAATCCACCTTTTAACTTAACTATCTTCATATCTTTTGCCTCAAATATTTTTCATAATTCTTTTTTTTCAAAATTCCAAAAAACATATTCCAACACGCATACCAAACAGCAACCACGGCCAATTTTTCATCACACATATGAAACAAATCAAAATGACTTTTGAACTTTTTTCTAAATTTATCATGACTAATGCTTACTTTTCGAACTCTATATTTAGCCAAATCTTCTTTTAAAAGATATGCACACGTCCCCAGTTTCTTATAAAGTTGAAGCCGTATTGCATAATCATTATTTTTCTTAATATCTTTTATCTGAATAAGTCCAAATACCTTTGCACTATACATCATTGTAAGTTGTCCGATATAATCATAATTGTACATCTTGCGCCTATTAACTATTTCCGGGCCAGACACATAGATATTTAAGGGATTGGACTTTTCATCTATCTTCTCATATTCTGTATAAGAAAGACTGTAGCCGTTTTTTTTCATGAAATCAACTTGATGTGCAAGCTTTTCCGGCATCCATAAATCATCTGAATCAAGAAATGCAATCCATTCCCCTTTTGCCTCTCGCAAGGCCCTGTTTCTTGTAAGTGCTGCTCCGGAATTCTTTTCATTATGGAAATATTTTATTCTATCATCTTGAAAAGCTGCAACAACCTTATCTGTAGCATCTGTTGAACAATCATCAACAATAATAAGCTCCCAGTTTACATATGTCTGATCAATAACAGATTGAATCGACTCAGCTATAAATTTTTCTGTATTCCAAGATGGCATGATAACAGAGACAAGCCCCTCTATATATGTTTTATTATCATCCATAAGCTAAATATATTCCTTCCCAAGGACTGCAAATACAGTCCTGATTATTGTACTAATCTCTCCAAAAAGTGCAAATTTTTTAATGCTTTTCAAATTATACTTCATCTTATCCGGTAACACATTCTCAACATATGCCTTGTCTACATCGTCAGCTTCATCCAGCAGTTTTGCCTCGTCCTTATATCGGATACTCGCCTCACTGGTAATCCCCGCCGGCAAAAGTAATGTTGCCATATACTCCGGTTTATACTTTTCAACATATTTTACAGCTTCCGGTCTTGTACCAACAAAGCTCATATTGCCTGAAATAAGGTCAAATACCTGCGGAAGCTCATCCAATCTGCAATTTCTCAGCTTAGATCCTGCTCTGGTAATACGCCTGTCGTTTCCAACCGTAACTGTTGTTCCAATCTGATCAGCATTATTTACCATTGTGCGGAATTTGTGAATTTTAAAATGCTTCCCATAGGCAGTTACTCTTTCCTGTCTATAAAAGACTGGTCCCTTCGAGTCAAGCTTTATCCATACAGCTATAACTGCCATTGGAATCGCAAGAAGCACCAGAAGAATGAATCCACCTATTAAATCAAATGCTCTCTTGAGAGCCAAACTGATCTGTTTCTTTTTTAATATGTCATAATATGGTCTTACTTCGTCACATTGCATAAATGCAGGAAGATCTTCCCATTTTCTAAGCATATATACTATATCCCTTCATTAGATATATTCTTTCACTACTTTCTCGTAATTTTCTATTATATACTCTACATCTTCATCACTCAGCTTCGTATGGAGTGGCAGTGTGATCAGATTCTCATAATATGCATATGCATTCGGAAAATCCTTGATATCCCATCCCAGCTTCTTATATGCAGTCATCATTGGAAGCGGTTTGTAATGAACATTCGTTGCAATACCCTTTTCAGCCAGTTTTATAATAATCTCTCTTCTCCGCTGATCATTAATACCCGGAATACGAGTCAGATACAAATGCCCACTGCTCTGATAATTCTCTCCATAATGCACGAGATGCTGTACACCAAGCGCATCGCACATTGCATCATACTTTCCTATAATCTCTTTTCTCCTTGCAAGCATTCCGGGATATCTATCAAGCTGTCTGAGCCCGATTGCTCCCATGATATCTGTCATATTACATTTATACCAAGGACCAACAATATCATATTCCCATGCACCAAGCTGTGTCTTTGCAAGCGCATCCTTACTCTGACCATGCAAGCTGTAGAGTTGATACTGATGATACATTTCCTCATTATCAATACCTTTTATATCTCTCCATGTGGAAGCTCCACCTTCTGCAGTTGTAAAATTTTTTACTGCATGGAAACTGAAATCCGTAAAATCAGCTATCTCACCAGCCATCTTACCATTTCTGCTTGCTCCCAAAGCGTGTGCACAGTCTGCAAAAACAAGCACTCTACCAACTGCCTGCTGAATTCTTGCTCCAAGCTCATTGCCTTCTTTTGCATGGAACAGATTCTTTTTACTTTCCACTGCCTCATAAAGCTTATCATAATCACAGATAATACCGCCAAGATCTACTGCAACAACAGCTTTTGTTCGCTCTGTAATCGACTCTGCAACCTTATCATAATCCATTTCTGTACTGTCTTTCTGACTATCTACAAAGATAACTTTTGCACCGCAGTGAATTGCTGCACTTGCAGTTGCTGTATATGTATAGGCGGGAACAATTACTTCATCTCCCTCACCAA
>OIYT01002375.1_pt1 | contig 11555 bp, 9 predicted proteins | sample 1588201 | NCBI WGS metagenome assembly OIYT01 (sample SAMN03283260) | human gut metagenome | biome: human-associated habitat; material: feces | host: Homo sapiens | place: USA | collected 2013
CCAAGAAGTGCTCCTATAATAATATATGTTCCACATTCAATTCTATCTGAAAAAACTTCACATACGCCATTTCCAAAATGTTTAGTCCCTTCTATTTCAATTCTTTTGGTACCAGCGCCTCTTATCTTAACACCCATACTTATTAAAAGTGAAGCAACATTAACTATTTCCGGCTCCATTGCTGCATTTTCTATAATGGTAGTTCCCTCTGCGCCTGTTGCAGCAAGCATAATATTTATTGTTGCTCCTACACTGGGAAAATCAAAATAAATTTTTTTACCAATTAATTTGTCAGCCGTAATTATATATCTGTTTTTTATAATATCTACTTTCGCGCCTAATTGTTGAAATCCTTTAATATGTATATCAATTGGTCTTGCTCCTATATTACACCCACCTGGAAATGACATTTCAGCTTTTCCAAATTTAGCCAAAAGAGCTCCCATAAAATAATATGATGCTCTCATTTGTACACTTAGTTCTTCTGGAATGGCATTGTTTTCGAGTTGCGTTGAATCAATACATAAAGTTTGATTCTCATGTTTAATTTTACAACCTAATAATTCCATTATTTTAATTAAGTATTCTATATCTCTTATTTCCGGTACATTATATATAACTGTTTTGCCTTTTGATAAAACGGCTGCTGGAATTAAAGCAACCGCACTATTTTTAGCACCACTTATCTTAATTTCACCAGAAAGTAAATTATTTCCTTCAACTGTAATTTTTGTCATAATTCACCTTTCTTTCTCTACTAATAATATACTATTAAAACGCTATTTTATCAATGAATTATGACTTTTTTATACATAATTTACATCATAGAAGTCTTTTTATATATTCAATTATTTTAAATTTGTATTCAATTTTGTTTTTAACTTCCCTTTTATTATCTATCATACATAATGGGGGATATAAAATACACCAATAATTATCGCCCTTACCTTCTCCTATAGTTAATACTAGTGACTCATATATTCCCTCTTTTAAACGTTTCCCATCAAATTCTTTTTCTGGAAAATAATTATATCCATAATTAATATTAAATTTCTTTAAATAATTGTTATCATTAAACACTTTATTCGTTTCTGCCTCTATTAAATTTATATTTTCTAAAATATTATTTCTTACATCTTCTCTTGTGTTACCCTTATCAAATAAGATTTTTGATACTTTATCACTTACTTGTTGTTTGATTATTATATCTTTAGGTGAGTTACTATTAGAAATTATTCTAAATTTTATCATATCATCAAAATTATAATCCTTTTGATTTAAAACACTAATCATTAAAAATATTGACATTATAACGATAATTTTTTTCATTGAAAAACCAACCTTTCATATAAGTATTGGTCTTTTATTATATTTTTTATTCACTTATAATGAATAAATATCTATATTTTCCATTTAGATCCTTTTCAAATTGAATTAAACAATTTTTAAAATGTTTCACTGCCAATTTATTTAGTTTCTCTTTTTGTTCATAACCTATTTCAAAAGCTAAAATAAATTTGTCATTTAAATATGAAATAATTTGCTCAAATATTTTTTTGTAATAATATAACCCTTCATCTTCAGCAAATAATGCTAAATGAGGCTCATAATCAAACACAGTAGGCATAAGTTTCATTTTTTTATTTATATATGGTGGATTGCTTATTATAACATCAAACTTCCCTTCAATATTTTTAAATAAATCACTTTCTACTATATTTACATCAACTTTATTTTCAATAATATTTTTTTTAGAAACGCTTAACGCTGATTTTGAAATATCAGACATTGTAACATTACAATTTATTTCTTTTTTTAGACTTATTCCTATTGCGCCAGAACCAGTGCACAAATCTAAGACATTAATTTTATAATCAAATTTATTTTTACAAAGCTTAATTGTTTTTTCAACTAAATATTCTGTTTCATATCTAGGAATTAGAACAGAATCATTTACATGTATTTTATTTCCGTAAAAATTTACATATCCTATCAAGTATTGAATAGGATAATTATTTTTTAATTTTATATAGTCTTGTTTTATATTTTTACTTACTTTAATTAATTCTTCTGCTTCTCTTTTGGATATTCCCAGTTCTATTATTTTATTGAGCATCTGTTTCTAATCTCATTCTTTCATCTTCAGCAATTAAAGCTTCAATTAAATCTTCTAAGTCGCCTTCCATTATTTTATCCAAATGCATAACTGTATAATTTATTCTATGATCTGTTAATCTATTTTGTGGATAGTTGTATGTCCTTATTTTTTCTGCTCTGTCTCCTGTTCCTATTTTGCTTCTTCTTTCATTTCCTAATTTTTCATCTTGCTCACGTTGTCTTAAATCATATAGTCTTGTTTTTAATATTTGCATAGCTTTTTCTTTATTTTTAATTTGGCTACGTTCAACTTGACAATATACAACAATATTTGTTGGAATATGAGTAAGTCTCACTGCGGAATCAGTTGTATTTACACATTGACCTCCCGCACCACTACTTCTTGTAATATCAACTCTTATATCACTATCTTTAATTTCTATATCTATTTCCTCTACTTCAGGCATTACTAAGACAGTTGCTGTACTAGTATGTACTCTACCTTGTGACTCTGTTTCAGGAACCCTTTGTACCCTATGAGCTCCACTTTCGTACTTTAATTTAGAATATACTGCTTCTCCATTCAACATAAATTCTATTTGTGAGTATCCGCCGCTTTCACTAATAACTTCATGAGTAACTTCTAATTTCCATCCTTGACGTTCAGCATATTTACTATACATTCTAAATAAATCGCCTGCGAAGATATTTGCTTCATCTCCTCCAGCTGCTCCTCTGATTTCTACTATAACATTTTTATCATCATTTGGATCTTTTGGTAAAAGCATAACTTTTAATTTATTTTCTAATTCAATTTTTGTTTTTGATAATCTATCCAATTCTTCTAAGGCAAATTCTCTCATTTCTTCATCATGGCTCATTTCTTTAGCGGCCACTATGTCTTGAATTACTTGATTATACTTTTTATAAGCTTTTACTATACCTTCTATAGAATTTTTTTCTTTAGATATAGTTTGCATTTTTTTATAATCTTCATATATCTCTGGTTTTAACAGCTCATCGCATAGAAAATTATATCTTTCTTGTATTATATCTAATCTTTCTTTCATAATTTTATCCTTTCTATATTTTTTGAAGGTTATTTACATTTCAGATTCATCATCATAGTTTTCATCAACAATCACAAGATCTTTTAGATCATCATCTGATTTATCATCGTCCATTTCATCAATATCATCATAATAATTGGTACTTTCCTCGTAAACATCATCTTTTTCATCTTCAACTATAATATCATCTTCTTCATCTTCTAAAGCACTTATATCTACCTCAGAAGTGTGATTTTCTCTTAAATCCCAATACCCCTTTTCAAGTTGAATAAATCTTTTTTCGGTTGCTAGTAAAGTAAAAAAGTCACCTATTTGGTTTTCAAATGCAGAATCTCCCAAACACAATGTATCACAAATAATTTTAAATATATCATTAATTTTCATTTTTTTACCTTTTTCTTTTAAGATAATATATGCTATATCATCAAAAGACATGGTTTCTAATTCTTCTTTTGTTACACTTTTAAATTTCATTTTATTTTTAGTCCTCCTTAAAGACATATTTTCGCTCCAGTTTCATTATACTTATTTTTTTTAATAAATCAAGTATTTTTTTATTATTTAATATACATACTAAATATTAGGGTATATATATGAAAAAAATTTTGATATTATTAAAAATTTTTATTTTTTCTTTTTTTACTTTTATTATAGTATACTTAAGTCTTTATGTATATGCTTTTATCACACCCAAGTTTCAAATTAATACAAGTAAAAACATTATCTATTATGATAAGAATAACGATGATATATTCAGTGAAAATCTTAATAATGACTATGTAAAACTGAGTGACATTACTAATTTTACTAAAAACGCCATTATTTCAATAGAAGATAAAAATTTTTATAACCATAGAGGTTTTGACTATCCAAGAATTTTAAAAGCAATGATTATAAATATTAAAAGTGGAAAAATTAAACAGGGTGCATCAACAATATCTCAACAATATATAAAAAATCTTTATCTTACTTTTGATAAGACTTGGGAAAGGAAAATTGAAGAGGCTTTTTTAACATTAGAATTAGAAACACATTATAGTAAAAACGAAATATTAGAAGGCTATTTAAATACTATAGATTTTGGTGGGGGAAATTATGGAATCAAAGAGGCTAGTAAATATTACTTTAATAAAAATCCAAAAGAATTAACTAAAGCAGAAGCTTCTATACTAGTAGGAATACCAAAAAGTCCAAATTACTATAACCCAATTTTCAATTATAAAAATGCTAAAGATAGACAGTACTCAGTACTAAAAAGTATGGTGAATAATAGATATATTAGCGAAAATGAAATGAAAAAAATCTATAATGAGAAAATAAGTTTTTATGGTAAAAATGATAAAGTAGAACTTTCTAGTGTTTATTACTATAAAGATGCTGTTATGGATGAAATGAAAAATATTAAACAAATACCAAAAACTATGTTAGAAACCGATGAATTAAATATATACACGAATCTAGATAAAAATGTGCAAAAAAAGCTAGAAGAGACAGTAGACACTGAAATGAAAAGCACATCAATGCAAGTTGCTTCTATTGTAGTAGAACCGAAAACAGCTAAAATTGTTGGCTTAATTGGAGGAAAAGATTATTCTAAATCACAATTTAATAGAGCTACAAAATCAAAAAGACAAGTGGGTTCAACAATTAAACCCTTTATTTATTATTCAGCTTTAGAAAATGGTTTTACTCCTTCAAGCACATTTTTAAGTGAACGAACAACATTTAATTTAGGAAATGATATGTATTCTCCAAAAAATGCAAATAATATTTATGCAAATAAAAATATATCGATGTTGGCTGCCATTTCATATTCTGATAATATTTATGCAATAAAAACACATTTGTTTTTAGGAAAAGACTCACTATCAAATTTAGCAAAAAGAGTTAAGATTAATACGTCAATCAAAGAACTTGCATCTTCTGCTCTTGGAACAACAGAAATTAATATGATTGATTTCAGTAATGGTTATATTACTTTAGCTAATGAAGGAAAACATGAACAACCACATTTAATTGAAAAAATAACAAACAAAAAAGGTAAAATCCTTTATGAATATAAATATAATACAGAAGAATTATTAAATAAAAAATATGTTTATATTTTAAATAACCTATTAACTAACACTTATAACTATAAAATGGTAAATTATACATCTCCCACCTTATTATCAATATCAAGTGATATAAATGGTAAATATGCAATTAAAAGTGGAAGTACATCGTATGATTATTGGACAATTGGATATGACAGTAATTATTTAGTTATGGTTTGGGCAGGTAATGATAATGATAATAAGATTAAAAATAGTGAATCTAAAATCACAAAAAAAATATGGGCTAAAACAATGAATAATATTAATGTTGATCCGAAATGGTATGAAATTCCATCAGGGATAACTGGGGAAGAAATTAATCCAATTACTGGTAATTCAGATAAAAATGGAGTGTTATGTTTTTATGAAAAAGGTACCGAACCTAGTTATAATTATATTGATATGTATGAAAAACTATCAAAATAAAAAGTCTATTTTAATTATAGACTTTTTATTTTATTTGTGTACCACATTGACTGCAAAATTTACCATTTTCTTCAGAACCACATTTTGGACACTTATTTTTTGCTTCTTTTTTTCCTTTATCGCTGAATATTGTTCCCATTTCAGGTTGATTTGTCTGAGGTTTATATCCCTCTACATTTGACCCTTCATTTGCAACTCCCATCATATTTCCAGCAGCTGAACTTGCCATATTCATTCCCATGAATCCCATCATTGATCCATTTTCATTGCTTGATGCATTCCTTAATGCGTCAGCTGAGGCAGAAGCCATAAGGCCTGACTGTAAATTTTTGTTTGAAAATATTGTAGCTTCATCTATTTTATTAACTTTCTTCATTGAGTCATCAGTTAAATTAATATCACCTAAAGCAACATCCGTTACTTCTAAACCATATTTTTGCTTCCAACTTTCATCTAAACAAACGTTCATCTCATCAGATATATCGCTATTGTACATACCTATATCGCCAAATGATACTTTATTTTTTCTCATAACAACAGATATAGCCTGAGTTAATTTTTCTACAAATTTTGATTGTAATTGGCTTCCAATAATTTGGTCATAAGTTATAGTATCTTGAGGATTTGCCCCTATTACACTATTAACTAATAAGATCGGATCAACTACTTTAAATGCAAACTCTCCAAAAAAAGTAACTTCCAGCATTCCATATTTTTCATCAGTAATTTTTTTGGGTTGTGGTGACCCGAATTTATTTCCTGTTATTGTTAACAGATTTACATAATATACTCTTTGATCTTTTGCTGTTTGTCCACCATATGTGAATCTTTTACCTATCGTTTTAAATGTTTCAATTATTCCTTTTCCTAACCCTCCAGTAAAAATACTTGGTTCACTACTCGTATCAAAGTAAAAAGTTCCGGCATCAGCAGTAAATTCCTTTATTTCACCATTTTCAATAATCATCATTGCCATACCTTGAGGAACTACAATAGTACTTCCGTTTGAGATAATTCCTTCTGAAGGATTTGTATTACCTTTACCATGTGAAATAATACCTCTTTGAATTAACACATTTTTTTCAATAGTGGGGCAATTTACAAATTCTTTAAATTGATCACCTAGTGCAGATGACGTAGCACTTGATATTGCTTTTATTAAACCCATAATAAATACCTCTTTTCTTTATTTATACTTTCATTATATCATTTTTATTAATTTATTCAAAAAAAATTTATTTTATAATGTAAAGAAAAAGTAAGAAGTCATTCTTACTCATCTTTGTTAATATTAATTATAATTTGATACTTATCATATAAATCAGCTTCTGACACTGTAATTTTTTCATTATCATCATTTAAATCATTAACACAATTTCTAATTTTCTCAATTACTTTATGTAAACTGATTTTATTTACAATTTTGTTTTCAAGATTACTATTATTGATATCTTGTGTGTCATTTAAATTTAAATCATTTTTATTTTTAATTTTATTTTCGAACTCAAGTTTTTCTATTTTATCTTCCATTACTTCAGGAATGTCTTGACTGCTGATTTCATTAATTTCTTTGATTTTATCCATAAAGTTTTCTTGAAACGGATTTATTGATAAAGAATCAACTTCTATATTTTTTATTTCAGGTTTCGATTCTTTTTCATCTGTCGTTTCTTGATTAATACTAATGACTTCTGGAATATCAATATTTAAAAACTCTTGAACAGGCTTAACACTTTCAAAATTATTTTCTTTGGTTTCACTATGATTATCTATTGAAAAGTTGTTGTTTTCATTTAATATTTTACTTATTTCTTCTTCTGTTTGCTTTACGGTTAATTTCTCATTTATTATTCTATTTAACAAATCAATTTGTAATTTTGAATTGTTTAATGATAATAAACTTCTTGCATGACGTTCAGATATCTTGTTATATAATAATGCTTCTTGCACTTCTTTTGGTAAATTTAATAATCTTAATTTATTAGCGATGGATGACTGACTAATTCCTAATTTGCTTGCTATTTCATCTTGAGTAAAGCCTCTATCTAGTAGTTTTTTATATGATTGTGATTCTTCTATTACTGTAAGATTTTTTCTTTGTAGATTTTCCAGTAATGCAATCTCAGCACTTGTGTTATCATCAGTTTGATTTATAATAGCAGGAATTTTATTTAATCCGGCTAATAAAGATGCTTTATATCTTCTTTCACCTGCTATTATTTCGTACTTTTCACCTGTTTTCCTCAAAACTATTGGTTGAATAATACCATACTTTTTAATTGAATCAGATAGACTATTAAGTTCTTTTTCATCAAAAGCAAGTCTAGGTTGAAACCTATTAGGAATAATATCATCAACTGATACATAAACAATTTTATCTTTTTCTTCCATACTTTTCCCTCTTTTTTCCTACTATATATTAATTTTAATTTATTTTATTTATTTTATCAAGATTATTATTTATACTTTACTATTTTTTGTATTTTTTAACTATCGAACTATAATTTCTAGGATATTTTTTATCAGTTACGTCATTTTTTTTAAAAACAGGTATTGTTCTTTTAGAATTTTGTATAGGTAAATTATATTTATAAACATCAACAAGTTTTAAATGAAATTCTTTATATAGTGATGCATCATTTAACTCATCTAAACAATTAGATTTTAATGGTGCTAACACTCCGCCAACTTTTACTATACTTGTTGCAAGTTCAATTATTATTGGGATAGATGTAACAGCCCTACATGTTACAATATCAAAAATTTCTCTATTTTTAATTCCATATTCTTCAATTCTAGAACATATAATAGTTACATTTTTCAAGTAAAAAGTTTCTTTTATATGTTTTAAAAACTGACATTTTTTTTGATTAGATTCTATTAATGTTACTTTTACATTTTTAAATAATAAAGCAATAACCATACCTGGAAATCCCGCACCTGTGCCAAAGTCACATAAAGTACACTCTCTATTTAAATTTATATATTTGCTTAAACAAAGTGAGTCATAGAAATGAAGTAAGAATACTTGACTTTGTTCTAGAATACTAGTCATATTAAATTTGGAGTTCCATTCTATTAACAACTTATAGTAATTTAATAAATCATCATAAACTTTATCACTAATTTCAATATTTATTTCTTTGCAATAATGTATAAACTCTTTTTTATTCATGATTGTATTCCTTTTTTAAATATACTAATAGCATTGTTATATCTGCAGGATTAACCCCACTTATTCTTGATGCTTGCCCAATTGTTAATGGTCTTATTTTACTGAACTTTTGCCTTGCTTCTGTTGCTATATTAGGTACCTTTGAATAATCTATGTCCATAGGTATTTTTTTGGTCTCTAATTTTAACATCTTTTCCACTTCATTTTTTGTTTTATCAATATAACCTTTATATTTTATTTCTGTTTGAACTATTTCAATAACATTTTTATCAAATTCTTTATTCATATATTTTAATAATTCTTTAGCATCTATTTCTGGTCTTTTAATCAAATCGTGTAATGATACTTTACCATATATATTAGATGAATTATGTTCTTTTAAAAACTTTTCTATATCTTTAGGATTTACATATGTAGTATTAAAATAATTCTCTATTTTTTTTATTGCATTAAGTGTTTCATAATACTTATCTTTTTCATTTTTATTTAATAATCCATATTTTTCTGCATATTTTGATAGTCTAATCATTGCATTATCATGTCTTAACAATAATCTAAATTCAGCACGTGAAGTCAATAATCTATATGGCTCAGTTATTCCTTTATTTATCAAGTCATCTATTAATACACCTATATATGCCTCATTTCTTTTTAATATAAAAGGTTCTTTATTATCTATTTTTAAAACAGCATTTATGCCTGCCATTAATCCTTGAGCTGCTGCTTCTTCATAACCACTTGTTCCATTTATTTGGCCTGCAGTAAATAAATTTTCTAATATTTTATTTTCTAAGTTCATTTTTAATTGAAGTGGATCTATGGCATCATATTCAATAGCATAACCATACTTTGTTATTACTACATTATGTAATCCATCCATTGTTTTTAATAATTTTTCTTGAATATCATGTGGCATTGTCGTTGAAAAACCGCCTACATAATACTCTATATCATCGCTTCTTTCCGGTTCTAAAAAGATTTGATGTCTATCTTTATCATTAAACTTGACAACCTTGTCTTCTATTGATGGACAGTATCTTGGCCCTATTCCTTTAATCATTCCACTATATAATGCACATTTGTCTAAATTATCCATTATTATTTTATGGGTAGTTTTATTTGTATAAGTAAGATAACAAGGAACTTGGTCATTTATATTATATGTAGGACCATAAAAATTACTAAATGTTAATAACTCATTATCACCATTTTCTATTTTTACTTCATCAAAGTTTATACTACTTTTCAATATTCTAGGTGGCGTACCAGTTTTTAATCTTATTATATTGATTCCATTTTCTTTTAAAAATTCACTTAAAAACATTGAATTTTTTTCACCATGTGGGCCTCCTTTATATTTATCATGTCCACACATAATATCAGAGTTCATATATGTTCCAGTTGTTAATATAACCGCTTTACTATATATTTTTTCTCCAGTTTCCGTTAAAACTCCAATTACTTTTTTATTTTCTAGTATTAGTTCTTTTACTGTATCCTCTTTTATCGTTAAGTTTTTCAATGAGTTTAATCTGTTTAACATTTCCTTAGGATAATTAACTTTACATCCTTGAGCTCTTAAGGACCTTACTCCTGGGCCTTTTTTAACATTAAGCATCTTTATTTGCAAATGAGTTCTATCTGCACAATAACCCATTTGACCACCTAAAGCGTCAATTTCTCTAACTACTATTCCTTTTGCAGAACCACCTATTGATGGATTGCATGGCATATCAGCAATATTTTTAATATTTATTGTTATATTTTAAAATTAAATTTTATATTTCTAAAATATTTTGTTATACACTATTATTAACATTTTTTATTTTTCTCACATAAACTTCTATATCTAAACTTTTTATATATACTTATTTAACTTTTTCAACATGTACCTTTATATATTTAAATTCTTTAAAAGATTTTTTTGTATTTTACAATAAAAAATTTACTAAATTTCTGGTTAGTATTGACATTTTGGGCATTTTACGGTATTATGTAAATATGTTTTTTTTAATCATATTTTCTTGCTTTTTGCAGGAAAATCATGGGCGAACATTGACAAATAAATAAGAAAGGTAGGTAGTCATTATGACAATGCAGCAATCTCTGATTCGCAGTTGGCTAGATGACTTGGTAGGTACTTTTTCTCAAAGTCCTATTAGTCAAATGAATTGCTTTCGGCAGTTCATTGTAACTGGTAGTTATGCTGACTGGCTCAAAAATCCTGATGGTGTCTCCGCTCCTAGCTGGAATGCTTTACCCGACATCAATTTGTATGTCTTAGTATCTGGCTCTGAAGAGGAACAAATTGTAGCTGAGTATGAACTCGGACTTCTGTATAAGCAGATGATGGAAAAAAATAAAGAGATCAATCTACTTTTAGATTTGCATCCTTTTTCCCGTTCTGTTGGTACTATCGTGCTCGATCGTTTAAATCTTCAGCTTACCTCCAGAATCATCAATATGAAAGATATTAGTAAATATCCCGACTATTGCTGGTATGGTTGGAAATCCAATTACTTCGTTCTTTACTTAAAAGGTGAAGATGCACTTGAAAAATTGGATGTATCCTCTCCCAAAAGAGACTTGGCTTGGCTGAAACATATGCATATGGCATTTGCTTCTTATAGCAATGTAATGCATATGATTGCATTATCTTCTATCTCTGTTGATTCTTTGGAGATATTTGAT
>OIYT01002377.1_pt1 | contig 11552 bp, 10 predicted proteins | sample 1588201 | NCBI WGS metagenome assembly OIYT01 (sample SAMN03283260) | human gut metagenome | biome: human-associated habitat; material: feces | host: Homo sapiens | place: USA | collected 2013
CGGGCCGATTCCGGTCTTTGGATGTCGGGCTTATTCGTACTGGGCGCCGACGCCGTCCACCATGGCGTCGTAGGCGCGCTTGACCTTATCGTAGTTCTTGTCGCGGTCCAGCGCCACGCCGCGGCCCACGCCGTCCACGACGCGGCCCACGCCGATCTCGTTCAGGCGCTTGTCGACCTCGGCCAACAGGGCGGGGGCGGAGCCGGGGTCGGTGGAGCGTCCGTCGAAGATGATGTGGAGGAACACCCGGTCCAGCCCGTTGTCCCGCGCCATCTCGCAGATATTCAGGGGATAGTCGATGCAGCCGTGGGAGGACTTGTAGGTCAGATAGGCCAGCAGGTGCAGATTGGTGCCGTTCTTCTTGGCGTGCTCGATGGCCTGCAGGAAGATGGGGTTCTGCTTGAAGCTGCCGTCCTTGACGGCGGCGTCCAGGCGGACGTCGTCCTGCATGACGCAGCGGCCCGCGCCCAGGTTGGAGTGGCCCGCCTCGGAGTTGCCGGCCTTGCCAGCGCCCAGGCCCACGAACTCGCCGGAGGCGTGAAGCTTGCTCCAGGACTGCTCGGCCAGCAGGGAGTCCCAGTAGGGGGTGTCCGCCACGTGGATGGCGTCGCCCTCGTCGCCGGTGCCCAGGCCCCAGCCGTCGCAGATGATCAGGAGCATCTTGCGGTCCTTGCCCCAGTCCTTGCCCTCGGCCAGAGACTTGCCGTCCATCTCGGCGGGCTGGGGGATGCCCATGACGTCCAGCACGGTGGGGGCCACGTCGCTGAGGGCACCGTCCCGCAGGGCGATGGGACTGGGGTCGGCGGGGTCGATCATGATGAAGGGCACCAGGTTGGTGGTGTGGGCGCCGTCGGGCTTGCCGGCGGCGGTGTACAGCTTTTCGATGTTGCCGTGGTCGGCGGTGATGGCCACCACGTAGCCCTTGGCCAGGGCGTCGTGGACCACCACGTCCAGATAGTGGCTGACGTGGCCGCAGGCCTCGATCTTGGCGGCGGTGTTGGAGGTGTGGCCGATGACGTCGCCGTTGGCGAAGTTGGTCAGCACGAAGTCGTACTTGCCCAGGGCCTCGGTCAGCTTCTCCGCCACGGTGGGCAGGGACAGCTCGGGCTTCTGGTCGTAGTCGATGCCCTTGGGGGAGGGGACGCACAGGTCGTCCTCGCCGGGGAAGGGATTGTTCTCGCCGCCGTTGAAGAAGAAGGTCACGTGGGCGAACTTCTCGCTCTCGGCGCAGTGGAACTGGCTCTTGCCGGCCTCGCTGAGGACCTGGGCCAGGGGCTTCACCACGTGGGAGGGGGCGAAAGCGATGGGCAGGTCCTTGAACTTGTCGTGGTACATGGTCATGATGACGAAGTCCAGGTCGTTCAGCTTCCGGCGCTCGGCCTTGTCGAAGCCCTCCTCGGTGAACATTTCGGTCAGCTCGATCTCCCGCTCGCCCCGGCGGCAGCAGAAGATGGCGGCGTCGCCATCGGAGATCTTGCCCACGGGCTTGCCGTCCTCCACCAGGACCATGGGCTCCAGATGGTAGTCGTCCTGACCCAGCTCGTATGCTTTCTTCACGGCCTCCGCCAGCTGGGCGCCGCCGCGTTTGATATCAGACATAGAAAATACCTCCTGTATAGAAATCATTGAAATTGCAAATTTGCAAAAAGGTCACTGCCCGTCGTCCGGGGCGATCAGCTTGTCGACAGCCACCTGGCCGCAAGCGGGGAAGATGTCCAGCAGCTGGGGGAAGGTATAGACCTTGCCGTCGGGCATGTTCTCCTCGGTGAGCTTCAGGGGCTTGTCTTTGTTGTACTGCACGGTGACGGTCATGCCGAAGTCGCAGGCCTTGGCGCCCACGATATCGCGGTTCAGGTTGTCGCCCACATAGCAGCAGTTTTGGGGCTGGGCGCCCACTTCTTCCATGGCGTAGTAGTAGATGGCGGGGCCAGGCTTGCGGACGTAGGTGATGGAGGACTGCTGCACGGTCTTGAAGTAGGGCCGCAGGCCGTCGTTGTCCAGCCACTCGTCCACCTCCCGCTTGCCCACCAGGTCGCTGATGATGCCCAGCGTGTAGCCACGCTTGCACAGCTCCTTGACGGTCTCGGCACCGCCGGCCACCACGGTGCGGCGGCCCTTGGTCTGGCGGTACTGGTAGGTCAGCTCGGCGGCGTTCTTCAAAATCAGCTCCTGATCCATGTCATAGGCCAGCCAGCGGGTCCAAAGGACCTCCTCGGGGGCCTCGCACATGAACTTCAGCGCCCACGCGCGGTACTTGTCGTAGCGCTTGTCGATGACCTCGTCGAACCACTTGCAGGGGTCGCCGGTCTCCACGCCGCAGAGCTGGGCGATCTTCGTCTTGGCGGCGGCCAGATAGGCGGGGTCCTCGTCGATGACGCGGAAGGTGCCGCCCAGGTCCAGGAAAATGTAGCGGATGTCGGTGTTCATAGAAACATTTACCTCCAGAACGCAGGACGCGCCCGGGATACCCCGGACGTCCCGCGATTTGATTTAATTCAGGGGCGGCAGCAGGTCCAGAATCTCCCGGAAGTCCTGGATGACCGCGTCGGGGCGGTTCTCCTCGGTGAACTCCACGGGGTGCTTCTTCTCCGGGGAGGAGAAGATGATGTTGCAGCCAACGCCCGCCTTCTTGGCGCCGGGGATGTCCCGCTTGATGTTGTCCGCCACGGACACGCAGTCCGCCAAATCCACGCCCATCTCGCCGGCGCAGAGCTGGTAGATCTCGCCGCAGGGCTTGCGCATGTGGCACGCGGAGGAGAGGATGACGGAGTCGAAGTACTGGTCCAGGCCGTCCTCCTCCAGCCAGTCGGGGACCTCGTTCTCACCGATCAGATTGGAGATGATGCCCAGCTTGTAGCCCCGTTCGTGGAGGCCCTTGATGACTTCCACGCCGCCGTCCACAACGACGCGGCGGCCCTTGCACTGGCGGTACTGGAAGCTCAGCTCATGGCAGACCTGTCTGATGCGGGTCTGGTCATAGTCGGGCAGCAGCCACTTGCACCACAGCTCTTCGTCGCCGGACTCCTTGAACTCGCCCAGAGCCCACTTGCGGTAGGGCTCGTAGCGCTCCTCGATCATCTGATAGAATTCCTCGTAGGGGACGGGGGAACCGGCGATCTCCGCCAGCTTCCGGCGGGCGTGCCGCATGTAGGGCTCCTCCAGCAGGGCGATGCGCAACGTGCCGCCCAGGTCGAAGAATACCGCTTTATAACGCTTGTTCTGATCCATGGATATGGGGCCTCCTTCTGTCAATTACGGGCGGGGAAGATGTCCAGCAGCTGGGACAGGGCGGTGATGACGTGGTCGGGCGTGAACTCCTTGCCGGTGGCGTGCTCGTTGTTCAGGGTGTCCGGCTCGTCGATGCGGATCATCATGCCGAAGCCGGCGGCCTGGGTGCCCTCCACGTCGCGGACCGGGTTGTCGCCCACATAGGCGCAGTTGGCCTCGGGGGTACCGATGCAGCGGCAGGCCAGGTGATAGATCTCGGGATCGGGCTTGCGCAGGCGGACCTTGGAGGACAGCAGGGTGGTCTTGAAGCACTGGGCCACGCCGGCCTCGGCCATCCAGTCGGGGATCTCGGTCTCGGTGACGGTGTTGGCGATGATGCCCAGGGTGTAGCCCCGGGCGCACAGCTCCTTGATGGTGTCCACGGCGTCGGGACGGGCCACGCGGCGGCCGTCGTGGTCGCGCCACAGGCGGGTCAGACGGGCGGCGTTGGCGAAGACCATATTGGGCTCATAGTCAGGCAGCATGTACTGGGTCCACAGCTCGCCCTCGGAGGCGTCCAGCAGGGTGGTCTTGGACAGCTTGCGGTACTTCTTCCAGCGCTCTTCCAGCTTGGCAAACAGCTCGTCGTGGGTCTCCTTGGTCTGGATCAGCTCCATCAGGCCGGCCTCGGCCTGGTCGATGAACGCCTGGTCCTTCACCACTACGCGGAGGGTGTTGCCAACGTCAAAGAAAATGGTTTTGATCTCGGGGGTCATGATGATTTCCTCCTTAATTATGTATCTCAATTTTGTTATGCTTCGTTATGGGAACGGATGATTCCGGGGATCTCGGCAAGGTCTTCGATCAGGACATCCGGCGCCAGGCCGGTGCCGGCGAAGGCGGTGTCCCGGTGGGCGATGGAGGGATTTCTGATCTGGATGCTCAGAGCCACGTTTGCGTTCCGGCAGCCGAGAACGTCCCGGGAGAGGGTGTCGCCCACATAGGCCATCTCCCCGCAGGGGACGCCGCACTCCGCTGCGGCCAGCTCAAAGATGGCGGGGTCGGGCTTGCGGATGCCCGCGGCGGCGGAGACGACCAGGCAGGACATGTACGGAGCGATGCCGTAATCCTCCACCAGGCGGGGGACAAAGGAGGTGGAGATCATGTTGCTGATGATGCCCTGGACCATGCCCATCTCATGCAGGGCCTCGATAGTCTCACGCATATGGGGCCGGGGCACGTTCCGCACCCGGGTGGCGTCGTACCGCCAGGAGAGCTCCTCCGCGACGGGGGCCAGCAGCGCCTCGTCGATCTGGAAGTCCTTTAAATAGAACTCGCTCCAGATGCGGGGGGCGGGCAGCTCCACCCGGGATTCCTCGGACCAGTGCTTGTAGGCTTCGGCGTTCTCATGGAGCAGCGGTGTCAGCGCCGCCGCGCCGATGGGGAGCGCGACGCCGCGTCCGGCCAGGATGTCCAGCACCCGCTGGGAGAAGCGGTCGGCCATCTCCTGGTCATGGTGGACCTCATGGAGTGTGCCGCCGACATCGAAAAGGACTGCGCGGATCATAAACGTCCCTCCTTTCCGGGGGCACGGGGCGCGGGCTCTGCACAGTCCCGGCCTTACGACTCCCTGACGCAGTTTGTAAACGTTTGCGACCTTTCACAGGTTTTATTCTAAATAAGTGGGGAGGATTTGTCAATATGCCAAATGCCAAAGAGTAGGCGAGTTTTTCGTTTTTCTGCCCAAAAGCTTGAAAAAATCAGAATGTTATTGACATTGGGCAGAAAATCATATATTCTTTTATTAAACAGCCGAGGGGGCGTTTCGTGGTCGCCGGCTGCAAAAAATAAAACGGAAACGTTTACGATTTTCTGCCTTGCAGAGAGGAAGATACGATATGAAAAGTGTGACCCTGAAGGACGTCGCGAAGGCCGCGGGCGTGTCCTATGCCACCGTTTCCCGCGCGCTGTCCGGCAGCCCGCAGATCGGCAGCGACACCCGGGAGCGCATCATCAAGCTCTGCGACGAGATGGGTTACACGACGAACTATGTCGCCCGCTCCATGGTCATGAAGAAGACGGACCTCATCGGCCTGGTGGTGCCCTCCATCGACAACCAGTTCATGTCCGAGCTGGCCTACTACGCGGAGATGAGCGCCCGGGCCCATGGCTATAACATCATGCTGTGCAACTCCGGTCCGGACCTGAAGCAGGAGAAGACGGTGGTCAAGCTGCTGCTGGGCCGCCAGGTGGACGGCATCCTGATCGTGCCCCAGGGCCCCAGGACCTATGAGAACATCCGGGCCTACACCGACCAGGTACCCACCGTGTTCCTCAGCGAAAACCTGCGGGACCAGCCCCAGAGCTATGTGGCCGTGGACAACAGCCGGGGCACCTATATCGGCACCAAGTACCTCTACGACCTGGGCCACCGGGACATTTTGTACTTCGGCCGCCGCCACACCACCACCCACCAGCTCCGGGCGGAGGGCTACATGAAGGCCTGCCAGGAGCTGGGCCTCCAGCAGCGGTTCTTCAACAGCGAGTTCTCCCGCTCCTCCATCAACAACGGCTATGAGATGGCGCGGGACCTGTTCTCCAGACCCATCGACTACAGCGCCATCTTCGCCTCCACGGACTCCAACGCCCTGGGCCTCCTGAAGGCGGCGGACGAGCTGCACATCGACATCCCCGGCCGCCTGAGTCTGATCGGCTTCGACAACATCCCCTCCACGGGGCTGCCCCGCATTGATCTGACCACCATCGAGCAGCCCAAGCGGGAGATGGCGGTCCAGGCGGTGGACATGCTGCGGGACAAGATCGAAAACGGCACCCAGGGCTATGTGCACCAGATCCTGATGCCAAGCCTCATTAAGCGCGGCACCTGCAGCGCCCTGGACTGAGGGCCAACCAACATATCAGAAATCGGGATACCCGGCTTCGCGCCGGGTTCCTGTCACGAAAAGGGAGGAATCGCAGGATGAATGGATATTTGTACGACCCCCACACCCATACCGCGGAGACCAGCCGGTGCGGCCATCTGCCCGCCGCCGAGGTGGTGGACCGCTATGTGGCGAAGGGCTTTTCCGGTCTGGTGGTCACGGACCACCTCCACCCGGAGTACCTGTCCCGCATCGACACCCGGCACGATTGGGACGCTGTCATGGACCACTACCTGTCCGGCTACCACGCGTCCAAGCGGCGGGGCGACGAGGTGGGCTTCGACGTCATCCTGGGCGCCGAACTGCGCTTCCCGGAGAACGACAACGACTATCTGGTCTACGGCATCGACGAACAGTGGCTCCGCTCCAACCCCTACATCTGCTGCATGAGCGCCCGGGAGTTCTACGCCAGGTATCACGACCAGGTCCTCATCATCCACGCCCACCCCTACCGGGACGGCAACGCCACGGTGTTTGAGGACGCGGTGGACGGCTCCGAGATCATCAACAGCAACCCCCGCCACGAGAACCACAGCGACCGGGCGCTGGACCTGTGCGTCCGCCATCCCGGCTTTTTCCGTCTGGCCGGGTCCGACACCCACCAGGCCGGGGACGAGGCCGGCGCGGGTGTGATCCTGCCGGAGCGGGTCGCGGACTCCTTCGCCTACAAGCGCATGATCGAGAGCCGCCGATTCCGGCTGTGGAGCCCCGGCTTCCAGTCCTTTGTGGACGCGGACGAGGCCCTGCGGAAGGAAGGCAAATAACAGAATTTCCCCATGCATCAACTATAAAGCGCCCGCCGGGCGCAAGGAGGTTCATTATCATATGAGTCAGTTCGATTCTCTCATCATCGGCGAGGTCGCCCAGGACACCAACGTGGACTACGACGGCACCACCGTCCGGGCCGTGGGCGGCGCGGTGTACTACTCCGGCTTTGCCGCCGCCAACATGGGCCACAAGATCGCGGTGCTGCCCAAGGCGGACACCACACAGATCGACATGGCGGCCGCTTTCGCGGACGCGCCCAACGTCACCGTGTTCCCCCTGCACAGCAGGAACTCCTTCGTGACCAAGAACGTCTACCACACGGCGGACCGGGAGCGCCGCACCTCCACGGTGGACAGCGTCATCGACCCCTACCGTACCGACGAGGTCCCGGAGATCGACGCCGCCATCTGGCACCTGGCGGGCCTGGTGGGCGGCGACATCACCGACGAGATGATCCCCTTCGCCGCCAAGCACGCCATGGTGGCCATCGACGTGCAGACCATGCTGCGCTGGGTGGAGAACGGCGGTATGGTGTACCACGACTGGGCGGCGAAGAAGGAGATGCTGCCCTACGTCCGCTTCCTGAAGACCGACGCCGCCGAGGCGGAGATCCTCACCGGCACCGACGACCGGGTGGCCGCCGCCAAAATGCTGTACGAGTGGGGCGCGAAGGAGATCCTGATCACCCACAACACCGAGGTCCTGGTGTACGACGGCAAGGAGATCTACACCTGCCCCATCAAGTCCCGGAACATGTCCGGCCGCACCGGCCGGGGGGATACCACCTTTGCCGGCTACATCAACGAGCGGCTGACGAAGGACATCCCCACCGCCCTTCAGACCGCCACCGCCCTGGTCTCTTTGAAGATGGAGACCCCGGGCCCCTTCATGGGCACCCGCGCCGATGTGGAGAACTACATCAGGGAATTTTATTGATCGATACGATCGGAAAAGCACCGCGAAAGCGGTGCTTTTTCCTTTGGCGGTTGGACCGCTTCACAGGACAGCATAAGGGTCCGCGCCTCTGCCAAAGCACGGACCCTTACGCTATAGAAGGAAAGGAGAAACAGTAACGCAAAAAACCATTTGCGTTGCGGGGGAAACAGATTTGGGAAGCGGGGGCCCGACCGCCAAATTCACATTCCACAGGATCGCCGCCGGACTCCCCGCTTGCTGGAAGCGGTATGCCCGGTCCGCGGCGGGGGCTTGGATAGCCTCTTTCGGACCGATCGAATACGCAAACGTTTCCACAAAACGGTGAAAGAAAATCCCACGTTTCTGCTGAGTGGGGATGGGTATATTATGCAATATTGGGCCGATAAAGTCAATAGTTGAGAAAAAAGTTTGACATTTAGGACAAAACGCGCTCTGAAAACCTGTGCGGTTTCACGACAAAAAAGTCAAACGTTTGCGTATAAGAGGGCAAAATGTCTCCGGCGAAACCGCCGGAGACGGAGAAATCAGGCGGACTGCTCCCAGGCGGACAGCTCCCGCAGGACCTTCCACTGGATGGGGATGGCGCAGGCCAGGGTCAGGCAGTCGGACACGGCCTGGGTCATCTGGATGCCAAGCAGACCCAGGGTGTGGGAGAGGAGCCACACCAGCGGGATGAAGAACACGCCCTGCCGGGCCATGGCCAGGAAGGTGGCGGGCACGGTGCGGCCGATGGTCTGGAGCATCATGTTGCTCATGGTCACCCAGCCCTGGAAGAAGAACGTGACGCACTGGAACCGCAGGGCGGTGGCGCCGCAGGCGATGACCGCCGGATCGTCCCGGAACAGGGCCACCAGCTGGGGCGCGAAGGCGAAGCCCAGGGCGCCCACCGCCAGCAGGAAGACGGTGGAGGTCTTGACGCAGAACCAGAACCCGTCCCGCACCCGCCTGTACAGCTTGGCGCCGTAGTTGAAGCCGCAGACGGGCTGGAAGCCCTGGCCGAAGCCGATCATGGCGGAGCCGCCGAACATCATGATGCGCTGGACCACGCTCATGGCGGCGATGGCCACGTCGCCATAGGGCTTGGCGGCCAGGTTCAGGCAGATGGTGGCGACGCTGGCCAGCCCCTGCCGGGCCAGGGAGGGCAGGCCGCCCCTGATGATCATGGCGTAGTAGGACCCCTTCAGCTGGACCCGGGAGATGTGGATGTGCAGGTTGCCGCCTCTGGTGCAGCCCACCAGCAGCAGGCAGAAGCTGACGAACTGGCTGACGATGGTGGCCCAGGCGGCGCCGGCAATCCCCATGTTGAAGGTGAAGATCAGCAGCGGGTCCAGGCCGATGTTCAGCACCGCGCCGCTGGCGATGCCCACCATGGCATAGGCCGCGCTGCCCTGGAAGCGGAGCTGGTTGTTCAGCACCAGGGAGGCGGTCATCCACGGCGCGCCCAGGAGAATGACCCGCAGATAGGCCTTGGCAAAGGGCAGAATGGTGTCCGTGGACCCCAGGATATAAGCCAGGGGCTCCAGGAAGATCTGCCCCAGCACGCAGATGAGAAGGCCCGCCGCCAGAGCGGAGAAAAAGCCGGTGGCGGCCATGTTGGAGGCCTCCTCAAAGTTGTGTTTGCCCAGTTCCCGGGAGATGAAGTTGCCGCTGCCGTGGCCGAAGAAAAAGCCCACCGCCTGGATGACGGCCATCATGGAGAAGACCACGCCCACGGCGCCGGTGGCGCTGTTGCTTTTCAGCATCCCCACGAAGAAGGTGTCCGCCATGTTGTAAAAGGCGGTGACCAGCATGCTGATGATGCAGGGGAGCGCCAGGCGGCAGATCAGGTGCCCCACCGGCTCCTCCGTCATCTGATGAAATTTTTGCTCCTGCTTTTCGTCCATTCTCTTGTCCATAACAGCCCCCGTGATTTTTCCTGAATTTTAACGAAATTATAACACGGTTTGGCAAAAAGATAAAGAGGGATTCCCAAAATCCCGGCACGGCCCGGGCACAAAGACGCGTCCACCCGCATAGGATGGGATGCGTCCGGACGCAATCTCAAGGAAACGGGGGAACGATTTTGCATATCAGTGAAGCCTATGAGCATGAGCCCATCCGGCCCTGCAAGGCGGAGGACGCCTGCCAGCCGAGCGGCTGCAATAAGGTGGGTACACAGTGCGTGGATGTCAGCGCGCCGCTGATCCTGACGCCCACCGCCGCGGCGGGGACCGTTACCGTGGCCTGCCAGGGGACGCCGGACATCACCTGCGTCACAGATGCCGGCGGGACCAGCTGCACCGTGACCATGACCCAGCGGGTCTGCGTGTCCGTGCCTATCCGCTACGGTGTAAACCTGACCTCCGGCGAGCCAACCATCGCCTGCGCCGAAAGCTGCGCCGGCAGCGGCTGCTGCTGAGGCGCACCGGACCGCCTCCGCCGAAAATCAGGGCGGAGGCGGGCTTTTTTTGTGGTGGTTTTTACGACGGATCGGGCCTTGCAAGCGGCGGAGAAAGTGGGTATACTGTACTCAATCAGAATCCATGCGACATCACAGGAAAGGATGATTTTTATGACCGCTTATCCGCGGATGACCGCCGAAGAGCGCACGACAGAGTATGCCCGCCTGCAAAAGGAGTTCGACGCGTTGAAAGCCCGGGGGCTGCAGCTGAACATGGCCCGGGGCAAGCCCGGCAAGGCGCAGCTGGACCTGGTCAGCGATATCCTCACACTGATGCAGAAGCCCGAGGACTACGTGTCCGACGGCATCGACGTCCGCAACTACGGCGAGCTGGCCGGCCTCCCCGCCGCCAAGCGTCTGTTTGCGGACATCCTGGGCTGCAAGCCCGCGCAGGTGTTCGTGGGCGGCAACGCCAGCCTGCAGCTGATGTACGACACCATCTCCAAGGCGTACACCCACGGCCTGCTCCACTCCCAGCGCCCCTGGTGCAAAGAGGAGACGGTGAAGTGGCTGTGCCCCGCCCCCGGCTATGACCGCCACTTCAAGATCACGGAGTCCTTCGGCTTTGAACTGATCACCATCCCCATGACCGACGGCGGCCCCGACATGGACGCCGTGGAGGCCGCCGTGGCGGACCCCGCCGTCAAGGGCATCTGGTGCGTGCCCAAGTACTCCAACCCCGACGGCATCATCTACTCCGATGAGACCATCCGCCGCATGGCCGCGCTGAAGCCCGCCGCTCCGGATTTCACCGTCATGTGGGACAACGCCTACTGCATCCACGAGTTCGAGGGGGACTATGTGGCTTTCCCGGACATTCTGGCCCTGTGCGCCGAGGCGGGGAACCCCGACATGGTGTTCGAGTTCGCCTCCACGTCCAAGGTGACGCTGCCCGGCGCGGGCGTCGCCTGCTTCGCCTGCTCCGAGGCCAACATGGCCTATATGGAAAAACTGCTGACCGTCCAGGTCATCAGCTTTGACAAGGTGAACCAGCAGCGCCACGTCCTGTATCTGAAGGACAAGGCCCACACCCTGGAGCTGATGAAGCGCCACGCCGCCATCATGGGCCCCAAGTTCCGGGCCGTGGTGGACACGCTGGACCGGGAGATCGCCCCGCTGGAGATCGCCTCCTGGCGGCGGCCCAAGGGCGGCTATTTCGTCTCCCTGAACGCCATGCCCGGCACCGCCAAGCGGACCCTGGCCCTGTGCAAGGAGGCGGGCGTCACCATGACCGGCGCCGGCGCCACCTTCCCCTATGG
>OIYT01002378.1_pt1 | contig 11547 bp, 6 predicted proteins | sample 1588201 | NCBI WGS metagenome assembly OIYT01 (sample SAMN03283260) | human gut metagenome | biome: human-associated habitat; material: feces | host: Homo sapiens | place: USA | collected 2013
TTTTGAGAGGCAAAAATCATATTGTAATCTTTGCCACATAAGAAACATTATGGGCGCAAGCAATTTTCAGGTGTGCGCAGTTTGAGTTTATAATAATAAACCTGGACTGTCAAGAAGACAACAAATCAAATCTTGTCATTTTATGCCATTTACGCTATGATAGAAGAGTGTGGCAGGCTATGCCTCCGCGCATTGACACAGTATGATTTTCAGAACCAAGTAATCACAACAAAAAGAAAAGAGGACAAAAAGATGGATAAGGTTATTTTAGCCTACTCAGGCGGACTTGACACAACTGCAGTTATTCCATGGTTAAAGGAAACATACGGCTATGAGGTTGTATGCTGCTGTATCGACTGTGGACAGGGAGAGGAGCTCGATGGATTAGAGGAGCGTGCAAAGCTCTCCGGTGCTTCTAAGCTTTACATTGAGGACGTTGTTGATGATCTTTGCGAAAACTACATTATGCCTTGTGTACAGGCTGGTGCCGTTTACGAACATAAATATCTCATGGGAACTGCTATGGCAAGACCTACGATCGCTGCAAAGCTGGTAGAGATTGCCCGTAAGGAAAATGCCGTTGCAATCTGCCACGGTGCAACCGGTAAGGGTAACGACCAGATTCGTTTTGAGCTTGGTATCAAGGCATTAGCTCCGGATATCAAGGTTATCGCTCCATGGCGTGACGACAGATGGGGGATGGATTCCCGTGAGGCAGAGATTGAGTATTGTAAGGCACACGGCATTGATCTTCCGTTCGGAACTGATCAGTCTTACAGCCGTGATAGAAATATCTGGCATATCAGCCACGAGGGACTGGAGCTTGAGGATCCTGCTCAGGCACCAAATTACGATCATATGCTTGTTCTCGGTGTTACACCGGAGAAGGCACCGGATGAGGATGTAGAGCTTTCTATTTCTTTTGAAAAGGGTGTTCCTACTGCTCTGAACGGCAAGAAAATGAAAGTTGCTGATATTATCCGTGAACTGAATACCATCGGTGGAAAGCACGGCATCGGTATTGTCGATATCGTTGAGAACCGTGTCGTTGGTATGAAGAGCCGTGGTGTATATGAGACTCCGGGCGGAACAATCCTGATGGAGGCACATCAGCAGTTAGAGGAGCTTGTTCTTGACCGTGACACCATCGCATTGAAGTTAGAGCTCGGCAGCAAGCTTGCAAGCATTGTATACGAAGGTAAATGGTTCACACCTGTTCGTGAAGCCATCTCCGCATTCGTTGATGTAACACAGCAGTATGTAACCGGTGAAGTAAAGCTTCGTCTCTACAAGGGCAATATCATTAAGAACGGAACAACTTCTCCATATTCTCTGTACAGTGAGTCATTGGCATCCTTCACCACAGGTGATATGTATGACCACCATGACGCAGAGGGCTTCATCACATTATGGGGTCTCCCACTGAAAGTTCGTGCCATGAGAATGAACGAGCTCAAGAAAGATAAGACAAAATAATCTGATACATCGTTTCGCAAACAACTCGTTTAACCGCACAGGATGTGGATTCGAGTAATCATTCGTAAAATAAAACAGCCCGGATTTGATTTCAAATAACTCCCCTTGGAGTGATATCAAATTCAGGCTGGTTTTTATTTTAGTAGCTTATTTATTTCAGTAACTCCCGGATCATCTCCGCCGTATAAGTAACGCATACCATCTTCTCTGCCTCGATGCGGTACAGTGCATTTGCAGCAATATGCTCTGCTGCCTGCTCGATATCACGAATTCCTGATGTATCCTTAAAAATATCCATGATCGCATCCAGTGCTTCCTCGGTGATCACAATCTCCTCGCTTCGCAGACCAATCCTCTTTAATACCTTTGGCATCGCAAATCTGGTAAAGATCACTCGCTTTTCTTCCAAACTGTAATCCGGCAGTTCGATCACGGCAAAACGAGACATAAGTGGTGCACTGATGGCCGCCTTGTCATTCGCCGTAGCAATCGGGTAAACTCCGGTAGTCGGAATATTACATTCCACATAATTATCCGTAAATCCAAGATTATCCAAAAGCGTCAGCAATACATCCGCCGGATTTCCATTTCCTTTTCCGGCAGAAGCCTTGTCCAGCTCGTTGATAATGAACAGCAGATTAGAGCTCTCTGCGTTGGCAAACGCCTCCATGATCAGACCGGGCTTTGCATTGGCATAAATCCGGGAGCTTCCGGTAAGCTGCTCCGGATCATTGATGGAACTCATTTCCAGAGTTGTCCACGACATTTTCAAAATCTTTGCAACAGCATAGGCAATCTGTGATTTTCCGGTACCGGCAGGTCCGATCAAAAGAATACCATATGCCGGCAGAGTATGAGTACGATTGATCTGAATGATCGTCTCAATAATACGCTGCTTTACATTGTCCAGTCCATACAGCTCCTCGTCGAGAATTTTTCTCGCCTCCACCGGATCGATCGGCTGGAAATCTGTATTTTTCCACTGAATATTTAACATAATAGAGAGCGCACGCTGTGCATGACGGCGCTCCTCCGGCGTCACCTCTGTAGATTTCGCTACCGCAAGATTACGTCTCGCCCACAAACGGATATTGTCCGGAAGGGTACTTCCCGCACACATCAGATAATCCGTAATACTCTGAATACTGGTAAGCTTCATATCATCGGAGTCTTCAATCTCATCAAAATCGACGACTTCCTTCGAAGGTGCATCACTCTGCAGCAACCGCTCGATCATAAACTGCAAAAATCCATTTTCTCCGGAAAGCTTCGTACCTCTCATAGCCACACCGGTCTCAAATATCTTGTAAACTGCATATCCCTGATCTGTACTGGCACCGGACAGCTTAACCATAATATGGTTCTCTCCAAGCCACTTCACCAGCTTCTCAAAACGTGCATCGATCTGTAAAATATCATGAGACGTCTTTTCCTCATCACATGTAAATGCCGTCCCCTTTGTGGGTGCTGTAAACATACCGGAGGAATGATGCATAAGCTTCCGTTCCTCATCCGACAGCAGCATGATCGGATGTGACACATCCGGCACTCTTTCATTGGAATAGACTAATTCGTATGTCTTCTCTGCTTTGACTGCGTCCTTTTTCTCCTGGTTAAAATCAAAAACTGGCATCTTGTAACCTCACATTCCTGTCTATTATAATTTCATGTATCTAAAAATCATTTATCTGCTATGTCAGCATACTCATAAAGCCTTTTTAACAAATTGTCGTTATCGGTATATTCGGGAATAACTATACATTGTTCAAAACCTTTATATGTACTAACACTTAGAAAGTATATCATATATTCACATCACATGAAATAATGATTTTTGAATCCTTCCTTGTCCACTCTTACACCTTCATCACCTGTGGAATATTTATGGTACACCTGGTTCCTTTTCCTACCTCGCTCTCAATCCTCAGGCAGTATTCCTCCCCATAATAGAGCTGGACTCTCTGGTTCACATTCCGGACACCATACCCCTTTGTCTTAAATTCCAATATCGACGACAAAAGCTCCGGTTCGATTCCCACACCATTATCCTCCACCGTCAGATAAATATTGTGGTCATCTTTACGTCCTATTATTTTAATATACCCTCTGCCTTCCTCCTTCAGATCAATGCCATGATCAATGGCATTTTCCACCAAAGGCTGCAACAGCAGATTTAATGTCTGATATGGCAGGATCTCCTCATCAATATCCATGATCACATCAAAATCATTATCATGCATACACAGCTGAATCTCCAGATAGGACTTCATATTTTCAATTTCCTTCTCAATGGTCAGCACATTTTTGCCCCGGTTCAAAGAGGTCCGGTAAAAAGAGGATAACGCCAGCGTGATCTTGCTGATATCCTGCTGCCCTGCCTCCAGAGCCTTCCAGTTGATCAACGAAAGAGAATTATAAAGAAAGTGTGGATTGATCTGTGCCTGAAGTGCTGTCATTTCTGACTTTCTCTGAGTCAGCTTACTTTCATATACTTCATGGATCAACCGGTTGATCTCCCCCAGCATGCTTCCGAAACCACGGATCAGGCTTCCCACCTCATCCTTCGCATCACTGGTAACCGTAAGCTCCATATTACCTTCCTCTACCGCCTGCATATTATCCCGCAGCCGCTCAATATCCCGCACCACGAACCTTGAAAATGCTTTTGAAGCAACAACTGACGTTACGATACAGATGGCAATGATCCCAAAGATCAGCACAACCAGCGTCTGCACTTCCCTCGCCATCATTTTCTGTGGCTGATATGCGATCACCTGCCAGTCATCTACCCCGGCATCTGCAGACACGATCAGATAATTACTCCTCTTTCCCTTTGCCTGATCTGCCATTTTTTCTTTTAATTTTTTTAATGATAACCTGCTTTTATCTACTGTCCCATTTTTGATACTTTGATCTCTTCTGTCTTTTTTTGTGACAGCCTTATTTTGATCAAAAGTGTCCTTCTCAAACAGTACATTGCCGGCTTTATCTATGACATATAGCCCATAACCGTCTCTGGAAATATCATCAAACCCCGAAAATAAGGTATCGTAATTCACATCCAGATATAAAATACCTTTTTGTTTATTCTGCTCCATAATTGGCATGGTTCTCGCAGAAAAAGACGTTTTTTCTTTTCCATCAATGATCCATTTTACTTTCTGATTTACGGAATCCTTATATTCTCTGTACCATTTTTCGGCCTCAATGTTATGAAGTGAATCTACCGTTGTATCATGCTTTACGATATCCTCATCCAGATATATGGTGATCTGGTTGATATTGGGGTTGAAGTACTTCAGAGAAGAAAGCACCGGATCCACCGTCGCCGTATACTGCTCATACATAGAAAAAATATCATCATAATCACCGATCAGCACATCCGAGATCGGCTGGTTAAATGCAATATAATCCGACAGATTATTGTAGACCAATATCTGGGACTTCAATTGGGATGCCCCCTGTGACAGAGAATCCTCAATATTCCTCCGCTCTCTCTCCATCAGGGTTTTTCTCTCCTGTGACAACGCAAAGAGTCCCAAAAGCAGGATAGGTATCGTGCCAATGCAGATATATATGATCATTATTTTCTTTTGTATTTTGGCATTACCAAACCAGTCTTTAATCTTATTTTTCATCGCTATACTGTTCCACCATTTCCTACATTCTCCTGCTTACTGATTCCGATACTTCTGCGGACTCACACCATAATACTCCCGGAAGCTCTGACAAAAATATGATACATTCGGATAACCCACCGCATAACTGATATTTACAATTTTATTGTGAGTCTCCTCCAGCATTTCCTTCGCCTTCTCCATGCGAAGTGCTTTAATAAATTTGCTGAGATTCTGTCCTGTCTCCTTTTTAAAAATATGACTGAGATAACTTGGAGCCAGAAAGACCTGATCTGCCAGCATATCCACACTCAGCTCCTCACCATAATGTGCATAAATATACTGCTTTACAGTCTCAATCTCCCGGTGTTCCATCTGTGGATTAATTGCAAAGCTCTGCTCCAAAAGTTTAATGCCTTCATTAATGATTTCCGTCACCTCCTGGAAATCATTGGTCCGGTATAACCGGTCAATATCCTGATTCAGACCACCGGACTTTTCCTTTGGCAGTATTTCATATACATCCTTCAATAAATTTGAAAAGATAAATTTCACATACATCTGGGAGAAATTCTTTTTCCCATGATATTTCTCGCATAATCCCTCAAAATGACGACGCAGTCCTGCCATATCTTTCATTTTGATATCCTGTCGGATCTGCTTCATCAGAGCATCATCATCAATCTGGGAAAGATTTGCCTCTGTCTGCTGCTCTTCACTAAATACACGATCCTCCGGTACATAAAATTTATTTTCCATCAGAAGCTCCAGACGCTCCATTTCCTCAGCCAGCTTTACTGGCCGCTCAAACTCACGGCTGACCGCAATATAGCACTTCTCTGCATATTTCTCCTGAATGGCGTCCAGAAGCTTTTGTGCCATTTCCTTTCGGACCTCCACATCAATCTCCCGTTCCAACAAAATGATTCCCTGCTGTGGATTCATATTCAGATACAAAAACGGTTCTTTCATTTCCTCCCGGAGATTTTCCAGAAAATCCAGACCGGTTCTTCCAAAAAATTCCCTGTCAAATTCCAGCAGCATCATATTATGAAAGTCCTGTACATACTCCAGACTGTCCGTCCCCCCTAAACTTGCCGCCAGATCCTGCGGAGCAGCACCATTCAGCAGAGACAACAATACATGCTCCCGGACAAAATTACGGTTCATTTCCTTGCGTTCGTCCTCCAGACGTTCTCCCTCAATTTCCTGCAGCACCTTCTCCATGGTATTGCGGAATTCCTCCGGATCCACAGGCTTTAAAATATAGCTGTCCACACCGGATTTCATTGCCTTTCTGGCATATTCAAACTCTCCATATCCGCTAAAGATCACCATTTTTGTCTGAGGATATTTCTTCATGACATTTTCTGCCAGCTCCAGCCCATCCATAAAAGGCATTTTAATATCCGTCAGCAAAATATCCGCGGGACTCTCCTCCAGAGCCTCCAATGCTTTCACACCATTGACTGCCTCCCGGATCTCCGCCTCCATATGAAGCTGCTTCAGCAAAAATTTAATCCCGTTTCTCTCTATTTTTTCATCATCCACGATTAATATCTGAATCATATCCGACCTCATTTCTATAAGATATCATCTTTGACCACACGATTTGATATCTGTTATTTCCGTAAATCCTCCAAAAAATCACTACTGTTGATTCTCGCATGTTTTCTTAAATTTAGTTTACCACATCTGCCGGGGAAACCCAAATTTTTCTCTAAATTTTCATGATAATTTTCATGACAATTTCAGCTTCTAAATGCTGCTTTCAAAAATACTGTAAATTCTTCAAAAAACTCTTCTTTTTCAATATGCCAAATAACTCCCTTCCGGTATTTCTACCGAAAGAGAGTGTGATTGTTTCTTTATCTTACATTATTTTTCAACAAATATCTTAGCATTTTATTTGCTCGTTCCTGTCTTCCAGATTTCCCGGTCATACTGCTCAATAGTCCGGTCAGATGAGAAAAATCCTGCTTTTGCGATATTTACCAGCATCTTTTCTGCCCACGCCATACGATCATTATAATCATGATATGCCTTTTCTCTCGTTGCAATATAATCCTCAAAATCAGGAAATGTCATAAACCAGTCCTTATTCAACAGCTCGTTGTACAGACGTGTCAGGTGTTCTTTATCTCCCACTGCCATCATTTCCTTGCCAACAATAAAGTCCACCGCCTCCTTTAAAGCTGCATCCTTTTCATAATAATCCCGAGACACATAGCTGCCCTGTGCATACCGGTCAATCACTGTCTCGCTATCCTCACCAAAGATATAAATATTATCCTTTCCTACCAGATCTGCAATCTCCACATTTGCTCCATCCATAGTTCCCAGTGTCAGCGCACCATTAAGCATAAACTTCATATTACCGGTACCGCTTGCCTCCTTGGAAGCCAGAGAAATCTGTTCTGAAATATCACACGCCGGAATAAGCTGTGCTGCCTTGCTGACATTATAATTCTCTACCATTACCACACGAAGATATGGATTCACCTGCTCATCCTTGTTGATCAGCTCCTGCAGACAGAGGATCAGATGAATGATATCCTTTGCGATCACATACGCCGGTGCTGCCTTCGCACCAAAGATAACTGTAACCGGCTTTTCCGGAATAATGCCACTCTTAATCTCCAGATACTTATGAATGATATAAAGTGCATTGAGCTGTTGTCTCTTATACTCGTGAAGGCGTTTTACCTGAATATCATAAATGGAATTTTCATCAATTTCAACGCCCTGTGTCCGCAGAAGATATTCCTTCAACTGTTTTTTCTTCTCAGCCTTTACCTGCAACAGACTTTCCAGTACCTTCTGATTTTCCTGATACTGCAGCAATTTCTCGAGTTCTGTGGCATCCTTTTTAAATCCATTGCCGATCAGCCCCTCGATCCAGGAAGTCAGCTCCTCATTGCAATGAAGCAGCCAGCGGCGGAAGGTAATGCCATTTGTTTTATTATTAAACTTCTCCGGATAAATCTCATAAAATGGTTTCAGCTCACTGTTTTTCAAAATCTCCGTATGAAGATATGCCACACCATTTATACTATATCCATAGTGCATATCAATATGCGCCATATGTACTCTGTCCTCTTTATCAATAATTGCAACGGCTTCATCCGGATATTTTTTCTTTGCCTCATTATCCAGAATATGAATGATCGGAAGAAGCTGCGGCACAACCTTCTGGAGATATGCAATCGGCCATTTCTCCAGTGCTTCCGCAAGAATCGTGTGATTTGTATAAGCACATGTTTTAGCTACAATCTCCATAGCCTCTTCAATACAGATGCCACGGATCAGAAGCAGACGGATCAGCTCCGGGATCACCATCGTCGGATGGGTGTCGTTGATCTGGATTGCCGCATAATCCGGCAGATTGTGAAGATTACATCCCCTTGCCTCACATTCCTCCAGAATAAGCTGCGCTCCGGCTGATACCATAAAATACTGCTGATAAATTCGCAGAAGCTGCCCCTTTTCATCGCTGTCATCCGGGTACAGGAAAAGGGTCAGATTATGTTCAATATCCTCTTTATCAAAGGAAATGCCATCCTTTGTGATCTTCTCCTCCACACTGTCAATATCAAACAGATGAAGCTGATTAGTCCGGTTTTCATAACCGGTGACCGCAATATCGTACAGAGAAGCCTTTACAATGTGATCACGAAACTCCACAGTATAGCTTTTGTCCCTCTTTGTCAGCCAGCTATTTTTCTCGATCCAAGGATTTGGATATTCCTTCTGCAGATTCTGCTCAAATACCTGCTTAAAAAGTCCCAGGTGATAGTTGATACCAATGCCGTCTCCCGGAATCCCCAATGTCGCAATCGAGTCCAGGAAACACGCTGCCAGACGTCCCAATCCACCATTTCCCAGCGATGGCTCCGGCTCAATCTCCTCAATCTCATAAATACTCTTTCCATTTTCCTCCAGCTCCTTTTTCACCGTATCAAAAAGACCCAGATTGATCAAATTATTAGACAGTAATTTTCCAATCAGAAATTCTGCGGAAATATAATAAACCTTCTTTTTTCCGGCATGGCTTTCCTTCTGTTTTGCCTGCTCCTTTACCAGCTCCAGCAAAGCAATATAAATTTCCTCATTGCTGCAATCCTTTAAACTTTTCTGATAGTGGTCCTTTACAAATTTCTCAAGCATTTTTCTCCTCCTGATGATTTCAATTTTATATCTTTAAATTTTGATATATTAACGGTTATAAATATCTGCCATCTTCCCCAGAAGCTTAATTTCTTTCTCACCAAACTCGCCCTTCTTCAATCTCCATCGCCAGTTTTGACCAATCGTTGAAGGCAGATTCATCCTCGCATCATTATCCTTTTTTAAAATATCCTGCATTTGTAGAATCACCGTATCCGCCACACTCTGATAAGCCAGCCGGATCACTGCATTTGCCAGTTTTTCCTTGAATCCTCCGCAAGATCTATCACTTATATTCTCTTTGTTTTCAACAAAATCTGTGTCTATTAGTTTATTCTGATATTTCTTATTTTCTACTATATCGAAATCCTTTCCATCTTTTGTAATCTTTGATTCTTCTAAAAATTTCTCATTTTCTACTGTATCGAAAACTTTATTATTTTGTATTTTCTCTTCTTTATAAAGTCCTGTATAATCCAGCAGATACTGATACCCCTCTTCTGGCAGCGAATCAAAATATCCAAGCAGTGTTTCATTATCATGAGTTCCGCTGTACACCACACAATTTTTCTCATAATTATGTGGCAGATATTCATTCTCTCTTTTTCCATCAAATGCAAATTCCAGAATTTTCATTCCTGGATATCCACTTTTTTTCAAAAGCTGCCTGACGTCCGGTACAACCACCCCCAGATCTTCTGCGATCACCTTTGCATCCCCAATCGCTTCATCAATTGCTTTGATCAGCTTTTCTCCGGGTCCCTTTCGAAATGCTCCATCTACCGGTATTCCTTCTGCAGGGATAGCATAATATCTCACAATCCCAATAAAATGATCAATTCGCACAACATCATACATACTGCCTGCCGCTTTAATACGCTTTTTCCACCAGCTAAAATGATCCTTTTCCATGATATCCCAATCATAAATCGGATTTCCCCATTTCTGTCCGTAATCTGAAAACGCATCTGGCGGACATCCTGCCACGTCAATGGGATGAAGCGTCTCGTCCAGTTGATACTGTCCCGGATTTGCCCACACATCAGCACTATCCAATGCCACATAAATCGGGATATCTCCAATAATCTGTATTTCCTTTTGGTTTGCATATTTCTTTAACGCATTCCATTGCTCAAAAAACTTATATTGTACGAAGCACCAGAATTCCATTTTTTCTTTCAATAACTGGCGATAATATTCCAAGGCCGTTTCTTTACGACAACGGATGTCTTCATTCCAGGCCAGCCATTCAACACCCCCAAAATAATCCTTACAGGACATAAAGAGACTATAGTCCTCCAGCCATTCCTTATTTTTATGAATATAATCCTGATAATCAGACGAAGACTTTTCCTGCCACCGCAAAAATGCCTTTTTCAGAATTCCAAACCGATTCACATACATTTTCTGATAATCCACATCATAAACCAGCCCGCCCCAGTCTATTTTCTGAATTTCTTCCTTTTCCAATAATCCTTCCTCCTGCAGCAGATCCAGGTCTATAAAATATGGATTTCCTGCGAAAGTAGAAAATGACTGATAAGGACTATCCCCAAAGCTTGTTGGTCCCACCGGAAGCACCTGCCAGTATTTCTGTCCGGCTTCTTCCAATTGATCTACAAAATGATACGCTTCTTTTCCCAATGATCCGATACCATATGGCGACGGCAGACTGCTGATCGGCAGCAAAATTCCTGCACCCCGCTCCAGCCGTTTTGACTTCTGCTCCATGCTCATCACACGTTTCCTCCATCTTTTCCATTTGCAGCGGCCTCGTTTCATTCTCCGCTGATAATATGCTATCAGCTATTTGTCAAATATTCTATATACCATTTCTTAGATTGATATCAATTTTTACAGAATTAAAACACATTGAATTTTATATCCTTAAATTAGAATTAATCAAAATCGAAATTTTTTTTAATTACTATTTTACTAAATTTTTCAAGACAGAGTTTAAATTATCAAACCTTTTATATTTTTGACCATATCAGAATTCGTAAAACAAAAAAAGTCCATAGCTTATAACTATGAACTCGATTTTAATGAGACACGGGGGATTCGAACCCCCGACAACTTGATTAAAAGTCAAGTGCTCTACCAACTGAGCTAGTATCCCATCTTCGTCAAATAGACGAAAATGCCCAGAACCGGAATCGAACCAGTGACACGCGGATTTTCAGTCCGCTGCTCTACCAACTGAGCTATCTGGGCAAAAGATATTTACTATCTTAGTAGCGGGGACAGGATTTGAACCTATGACCTTCGGGTTATGAGCCCGACGAGC
>OIYT01002379.1_pt1 | contig 11545 bp, 10 predicted proteins | sample 1588201 | NCBI WGS metagenome assembly OIYT01 (sample SAMN03283260) | human gut metagenome | biome: human-associated habitat; material: feces | host: Homo sapiens | place: USA | collected 2013
TGATCACCGCCGGCGACCCGGAGCGCATTTCCTACCTTGCCGAACACTATCTGGAGCATGCGGAGCTGGTCAGCAGCAAGCGTGCCGCGCTGTGCTACACCGGAATCTATGCCGGGCAGCGCGTTTCGGCCATGGCGGTGGGGATGGGCATCCCGTCCATGCTGATCTATGCGACGGAGCTGTTCCGCGATTATGGCTGCGAGGCCATTGTGCGCGTCGGCACCTCGGCGGGCTATCTTGATTCCATGCAGCGGCACGACATCGTGCTCTCACAGGCGGCCTGCCACACCTCCGCGATCAACGACGGCCTGTTCAACGGCACCTTCTGCCCGATTGCGGACTACCGCCTGTTGTCCGAGGCCGAGCGCATTGCTGCGGCAAAAGGGCAAAAGGTCTACATCGGAAACACCGTCTGCAATGACCGCCTCTACCGCCTGCCCGAGAGCTACCGTTCGGGGGCATGGCGCGATTACGGCGTTCTCTGCTCGGAGATGGAGGGAGCGGCACTCTACACCGCCGCCGCGCAGTTTGGCAAACGCGCCCTGATGCTCGTTTCCATTCTCTCACATCTGGAGGTCGATGCTGCCGGGAAAGAATGCATCCGTCCGCTGCCGGAAACACCCGGAAAGACCATGGACGACGCGCTGCTTCTGGCACTGGAGACACTGGCCGAGGACGGCAGGAGGCACCATGGAGGTCTTTGAGGCACTGCGCACCCGCGCGAGCGTGCGGGATTTCCTGCCGGCGCCGATCCCTGCGGAAGCACTGGAAAAGCTCAAAGAGGCCGCGCTGTGTGCGCCGACCTCGCTGAATTTGCAGCAGCAGCGCTTCTGTTTTATCACCGCGCCCGACATTCTCCGCACGCTGACCGAGGGCGTCATCCGCGTCTCCGAGGAGCGCGGTGAGACGGATTATCTTGAGCGCCTGGCGCAGCGTGACGGCAAGGTGTTCTTCGGCGCACCGCTGGTCATCGTCATTGCGGTAAACCCGGAGAACAATTATATTGATGTCGATGCCGGCATCGCGGTGCAGAGCCTTGCGCTTGCCGCAAAGGCGCTTGGGCTGGATTCTGTTATCATGGCCGCCCCCGACCGCGTGTTCACCGGCCCGCGTGCGCAGGAATATGAGCGGCTGCTGGGTTTCCCGGCGGGCTACCGCTTCGCCATCGCGCTGGCCGTCGGCTATGCGGCCCGCGAATTCCGCCCGCACGAACACAAGCGGGAAAATATGATCGAACTATGTTGATTACTGCCACCGCAGTTTTCATAAATTACAAACAAGGAGACAAGAAATGAAAAAGCTGATCGCAATCCTTCTGGTCCTCGTCATGGCGCTGAGCCTGTTCGCATGCGCTGGCGGCAACGACCCGACCGAGCCCAACAACGACCCCGCGAAATCCGAAAACAACACTTCCGATACTCCTTCCGAAAACGGCAAGAAGGCGAACATCGTCCTCGTCATCCCGAACTCCCTCGGCGACAAGGCCTTCTCCGACATGGTGTGGTCCGGCGTGCAGATCGCCAAGGAGCAGAACCCTGACCGCATCGGCAACATCAAGTGCATCGAGCTTCAGGGCGATACCACCGCCCCCATCCCCACGCTGACCGAGCTGTCCGAGCTGGGCGAGTGGGACATCATCGTCACCGGCACCTTCAGCCTGAAGGAATCCATCGTGGAAGTCGCCGCGAAGTTCCCCGAGCAGAAGTTCCTCATCTATGATACCGAGCTGGATTACAGCGACGGCAAGTTTGCCAACTGCGCTTCCTTCGCTGCCATGCAGAATGAAGGCTCCTTCCTCGGCGGCGCACTGGCGGCCATGATGTCCAAGAGCGGCGTCATCGGCTTCGTCGGCGGCAAGGAGACCTCCTCCGTCAGCGACTTCCTTGTCGGCTACATCGAAGGCGCGAAGTATGTCAACCCCGACGTCATTGTCCGTTCCGCGTTCATCGGCAACTTCACCGATACCGCAGCGGCCAAGGAGCTTGCCAACGCGCAGAACGCGCAGGGCGCGGACGTTGTCTTTGCAGTCTGCTCCGGCGCAGGCCCCGGCGTCTATGAGGCGGCGGCAGAGGGCGGCTTCTGGGCACTCGGCGTGGACAGCGACCAGTCTCTCATCCTCGAGGCGACCAACCCCGAAGCGGCCAAGGCCATCCTGACATCCGTTGTGAAGAACTTTGACGTCGTCCTCAGCACCGCCATCAAGGAAGCGCTGGATGGCACCCTCGAATTCGGCAAGCACAATGCGATCAACCTCGCGGCCGGCGGCATCGGCCTTGCAGACAACAGCTACTATCAGGCTGCCGTCTCCGCCGACATCCGTGCGAAGATTGACGAAATCGCCGAGAAGATCAAGAGCGGCGAGATCACCGTCAGCACCGCCATCGGCATGGACGCCGATACCTACAACAACCTGAAGGAATCCGCATCCAAATAATCAGACATGGACAGCAAGGAGGCTGTGATGGAAGAACAGTATGAATACGTCCTTTCCATGCAAAACATCACCAAGGTCTATAAGGACGGCTTTGTAGCGAATAAAAATATCGATTTCTCTGTCCGTAAGGGAGACATCCACGGCCTCGTCGGCGAAAACGGCGCAGGCAAGAGCACATTGATGAAGGTGCTCTTCGGCCAGGAGCAGCCGGAAAGCGGAAAAATCTTTTACAAGGGAAAAGAAGTGGATATCAGCAGTCCCCTTGCTGCTTTGAAGCTCGGCATCGGGATGGTGCACCAGCATTTTATGCTGGTGCCCTCCCTGACCGTTGCGGAAAACATGGTGTTTGGCATCGAACCGACAAAATGCGGCCTGTTCAACTATAAGCAGGCGGCCAAAATGACCCGCGAAGTATCCAAAAAGTTCGGGCTCGACGTAGACCCGGACATGAAGGTGCGCGACCTCTACGTCGGCCAGAAACAGCGCGTAGAGATCCTGAAAATGCTCCTGCGCAACGTCGAGGTGCTCATTCTCGACGAGCCGACGGCGGTTCTGACACCGCAGGAGACCGATGAGCTGTTCGCACAGCTCATCAACCTCAAAAAAGAAGGCTATACCATCGTTTTTATTTCCCACAAGCTCAATGAGATCAAACAGATCTGTGACCGCCTGACGGTTCTGCGCGACGGCCACTCCATCCAGACGGTGGATGTGGACAGCGTGACCGAGCAGGAAATTTCTCAGATGATGGTTGGCAGAAACGCCATCAATTCCCTGACCAAGATGCCTGCACAGCCCGGCGAAACGCGTCTGCAGGTGCAGGAGCTGAACTATTACAACAATTTTGGTAAGCAGGTCCTGACGGACGTTTCCTTCAGCGTGCGCGGCGGCGAGATCTTAGGTGTCGCGGGCATCGAGGGCAACGGCCAGCGCGAGATCTCCGAGATGATCACCGGCATGGATAAGATCCAGAGCGGCGAGATCCTCGTCGAAGGTAAGAGCGTCAAGGGACATACCATCCGCGAGATCCGGCAGATGGGCGTGGCGCATGTTTCCGAGGACAGAATGACCTACGGCATTGCGGGCGACGCCAGCATTGAATACAACATCATTTCGGATCGTTACTATGAAAAAAACTATCAAAAGTATCATATTTTGCGCCGCAAGGCCGTGCGCAAGCTCTCCGACGACCTGATCCGCAGCTTCACGGTCAAGTGCGACGGAAGCACGGCGGCAATCAAGACACTCTCCGGCGGCAACATTCAAAAGGTCGTCGCGGCGCGTGAATTTTCCAGCCGTCCGCAGATCATGATTGCCAACCAGCCGACGCGCGGGATCGATGTCGGTGCCAGTGAGCTGATCCGCAGCAAGCTCATCGGTCTGCGCGACGACGGCGCGGCGGTGCTCCTGATCTCCGCCGACATCACCGAGCTGCGCGAGGTGAGCGACAGCCTGATCGTGCTGTGCGGCGGACGGATCGTTGCCTACTTTGAATCTCTGGAGAATGTGACGGAAACGGAGCTGGGCGAGTATATGCTCGGCCTGAAGGAACAGACGCCGGAGCAGATCGCGAGGTGCTGCAAATGAATCGAACCAAGAAAATTGAAGCGGCTTTTTTTGTGATCCGCGACGTGCTGGCCATCGGCATCGCGCTGCTGATCTCCTTTTTGCTGATCTTCGCGGTCAGCGAGGACGCCTTCGGCTCTTTGAAGCTGTTTCTGGTCGGACCGCTGCAAACGGTATCCAGACTCGGCTATATCGTTGAAAAGATGATCCCACTGCTGTTTACCGGCGTCGGCGTGAGCCTGATGTTCCGCTGCCGCCAGGTGAACATGGGCAGTGAGGGCGCGTTCTATCTGGCAGGCGTTGCCAGCACCGCCGCGGCGGTGCTGCTGCCGCTGCCGTCCGTTATTCATCCCATCGCCTGCATCCTGATCGGCGGCATTATCGGTGCGCTGGTCTGCGGTCTGACGGCGGTGATGCACACCAAGTTCCATTCTCTGACCATCGTGACCTCCCTGATGATCAACTACGTCTGCCTTTATCTCGGTCAGTATTTCATCAATCATCAGCTCTGGGATGTCACGACCGGCTATCAGGCCTCCTTCAAATTCCTGGAGACTGCGCTGCTGCCGAAGCTGTTCAGCAAGACCAACATCCACGCGGGCCTGTTCCTCGCCGTGGCGGTTGTGATCTTCGGCCACATCCTGCTGGAAAAGAGCACCTTCGGCTATAAGCTCAAGCTCGTCGGCATCAACCCGGACTTCTCCCGCTACTCCGGCATCAATGTGACGGCCGTCATCATCGGCTGCCAGCTCATCGGCGGCGCGCTCGCCGGTCTGGGCGGTGCGGTGGAGCAGCTCGGCATGTACAAGCGCTTTGAGTACGCCGGCATGTCCGGCCACGGCTTCGACGGCGTGATGATCGCCGTCATCGCGGGCAACAATCCCAAATATGTACCCATCGCCGCACTGTTTTTGGCCTATGTCAATGTCGGCGCGGAGACCATGGCGCGTATGTCGGACGTCCCGCCTGAGGTCGTGTCCATCGTGCAGTCGGTCATCATCATGTTCGTCGTGGCAGAAAAGTTCCTGGCCAATTGGAAGCACAAGGTCATTGCAAAGCAGTCCTTGAAGGATCTCGGAAGGGCGGAGGTGCGATAAATGGAAAGCGTACTGAAATATATCTTCTCGACGCAGTTCATCGTCGCGGTTCTGCGCATGAGTACGCCGCTGATCCTCTGCTCCATGGGCGTTCTGCTTGTGCGCAAGTCCGGCATCGTCTGCATTGCCTTTGAATCCATGATGCTCGCGGCGGCCTTCGGCGGCGTCATCGGCAGCGCCTATGCCCAGAGCCTCACCGTCGGCATGCTCTGCGGCGTTGGCCTGAGTGTGCTGTTTGCGCTGCTGTTCGGCTACTTCGTCTTGATTCTGAAAGCAAACAATATGCTCGTCAGTCTTGCCCTGAACACACTGGGCAGCGGCGGCACGGTGTTTATGCTCTATGCGCTCACCGGCGACCGCGGCAACTCCACAAGCCTTGCAAGCCTGCAATTTCCGACGGTGAACATTCCCTTCATTCAGGACATTCCGGTGCTGGGCAAGATCCTCTCCGGTCACAACGTGCTGACCTATGTCGCGCTGCTCAGCGTGCCCGTGATGTTCATCATCCTGATGAAAACACCGCTGGGCCTGCGCATCCGCGCCGTCGGCGAAAACGAGGGCGCTGCCGAATCATTGGGCACCAGCCCGGTGAAAACGCGCTTCATTGCGCTGATTATTGCGGGCGTGTTTGCCGGTTTTGCGGGCATGTATATGTCCATGGGCTATGTTTCGGCCTTTACCAGAGACATGATCTCCGGCCGCGGCTACATCGCCATTGCCGCGCAGAACCTCGGCAGCTCCATGCCGGTGGCGACCTTCTTCTGGGCTTTGGTGTTCGGTGCATCCAATGCCATCGCCAACGCTTTCCAGGCGATCAACATGCCGCCGGAGTTCTTGCAGATGTTCCCCTATGTCGCGACCGTCGTCGGCCTGATGCTCGTCGGTATGACGATCAATCGAAAGAAAAAGCGTGAAATGCGCGAAATCGCAGAAAAATGCAAAGCACTCAAGCTCGAAAAGGAAAGCAAGTAATATGGCAAAGAGAAAGATCATCATGGACGTTGACACCGGTACGGATGATGCCGTCGCTCTGGTGCTGGCAATTCTGGGCGGTGAGGTCGAGCTGCTGGGAGTGACCACGGTCAACGGCAATCTGGAGCTGAAGCTCACCACGGACAATACACTGCGCGTGGTGGAATGCTGCAAGCCCTATGGGCAGGTGCCGGTTTACAGCGGCTGCGAATACCCGCTGGTGTCTACGCTCTCGCCTTACAGTGCGCAGTCGCGCCACCCCATCCCCAAGCGCGAGGGCACGAGCAAGAAATTCGCAATGCACCGCGACCATCTGCCGCTGCCGGAGACCACGCTGAAAAAGCAGGACAAAAACGCCGTCGTCTGGCTCATTGAGACCGTCATGGCCTCCGAGCCGGGGAGCATCAGCCTTGTCGCGCTTGCGCCGCTGACGAACATCGCCGCGGCGATGCGTGCGGAACCTGCCTTTGCCTCGCGGCTGGGCGAGATCGCCCTGATGGGCGGCGGCGACCGCATCGGCAATGCGAGTGCGGCGGCGGAGTTCAACATCTGGACGGACCCTGAAGCCGCCGAGATCGTGATGCAGAGCGGCTGCAAGCTCTCCGTGATCCCACTGGATGCGACACATGGCGCAACGGTCACGGCGGCGCAGGCCGAGGAGCTGCGCGCGCTGGGTACGCCGCAGGCGGAATTCGTGGCGAATGTGATCCTCGAGCGCATCGGCGGCTACGCGCTGCGCGACCCGGAGCTTGCAGCGCAGCAGGCTTCTCCGCTGCACGACGCGCTGGCGCTGTGCTATCTGCTGCATCCGCAGTGCATCACGCAGAAGCAGGAGCTGGTGTGCCACGTGGACATTTCCGGCGGTGCCGCATACGGCAGAACGGTCGTTGACCGCCGCAAGAATCTTGTTACCGAGCAGCCAAACTGCGTTTTTGCAGAACAGGCGGACGCCGAATTCTTCTATAACTGGATGTATACCATTCTGAAGAACGCGGCAGACCGTGTATAATTGAATCACACCGGAGCGGGACTCCGAAAAGCAGGGAAAACGGACCGCCGGAACTGGCTTCTGCCAGCTCCGGCGGTTTGTCGCTTGCGGCCTAGCACGCCGCCCTTATTGAATGGCCTCGATCTGATTTACCAGCGTCAGAACTTCCTCCCAGCTCAGTCCGTCGGCCGTGAGCAGATAGACAATCCCGTTTTCTGCTGGGTCTCGAGCTTTTCCTGTAAAGTGAGGGCGTACTGGTCCATGAAGAACGCAGCGTCAACATATTGCTCATAGATATTTTCATTGGTCAAGGGCTTGCCCATAGTAAGACCTCCTAAAATTCCGACTGCGGAACTCTCTCCATACATATAGACCATCAAGACCGGCTTTTGCAACCGTTTTTTATAAAAACTGAATTTTTTTATTTAAAAGTTCGAATCCGCCTTCGACTTTTGTCGAAGGCGGTTCCTTGAGACTTATGGAAAAAACTTATTCTGCTTCTTTCCGCTTCTTCGCTGCGGTCAGGCCGAGCAGCGTGCAGAGGCCTGCGGCAGCAAAGGCTGACAGGAGCGCTGCAATGGGGGAGAAGCGGTCGCCGGTTTTCGGGCTGTCCGTTCGCGGTTTGTCCGTACCGGGCTTATCCGCTCCCGGCTTGTCGGCACCCGGCTTGCCCGTTCCGGGATCATCTGTCCCCGGCTCGGTGAGGAAGGACGCAAAGTCGGCTTCCGCGTAGCCCTCGATCACATCCAGCTTGCTGCCCACATGCAGCTGCACCATCATGCGTGCGGCCGTGTAGCCGTCCAGATTGCCCAACGTCAGGATACGGCCTGCGTTGTACCAGTTTCCGTTGTTTGCAAATTGCCCCAGCACGGTGTGCTCGTCATAATAGGTCGTTTCCTGCGGTGCGGCTGCAACCCAATCGCTGCCGTTGTAAAGCTCCAGACGCACGTTGACGTTTCGGTCGGAATAGCTGCGCCAGTTGCCGTCGCAGGCCGGGTCTTGGGTAAAGAGACTGTTCGGGTTTTCCTTTGTCCACGAGCTGAAAAGATCCAGACTGCTGTCAGTGTAGTTGCCGTAGCTCAGGACGTTGGAGGAGAAGTGGAAGCTGTTTTCGCCGTTGGCTTTCAGCTTGCTCAGATCCAGATACACAGGCACCCACACGCCGTTCTGTCCCTTATAGCCCTGAACGTAAGTGCCGTACCAGTTCCCGTTGGCGCGGACGCGGATGGCGGCCTTGCCGCTGTCCTTCTCGGAGGCGGCTGCGCCCGGCGTTTCCGGGACGTTCCGGTGGAACACCTCGTCGCCCGTGAAGGGCGTCAGCTCCTGCGGGTGCTCGATGGCGCGCTTCACAGCCTCGAGCACGATCGTCTTTTCATCTTCTGAAACGCCCTCGGGTGTATAGGCGATGTCTGCCACGCTCTTGCCCGTCAGCGCCTGCGCGACATAGAGACTGGCCAGATAGCGCCCGAGCGGGATGGACAGATGCGCACCGTCGCGGTAGAGGACGCGCTTGAGCGCCGAGGTTGCGGCGTTCTGCACGGCAGTGGCCGTGTAGAGGACCTTGGTGAAGCTCTGATTCGGAACGATCTCGCTCTTAACTGCGGCGATCATGCGGTTGTACATATCCTCGGAGGATTCATAGGGCGGCTCGACGCTCGCGTTGGCGGCGTCTCTCCAAGCAAAGCCCGTGTGCCAAAGCAGCTCTGCGTCGGGCGCAAGGCTCTTGACACAGTCGATCAGCTCCGGCACCTTGGCGTATTCCGCGGGCACGCCGGCCTTGGGCGCGGAGTGCTGCAGAACGATGTAATCCCAGTCCTCAGAGGCGATGCCCTCGCGCATTGTGACATTGGTCAGGTTTTTCCATGTGCCGTCCACATTGGAGCGGTATTCATAAGCGGGGGAGTCGTTCCTCGCGCACTGTACATGGGTTGCAACGTCGCAGCCGCCGATATAGAGGACGCCAATGCGCACGTCGTCATAGCCCAGCTCGGCCAGAATGTCCCAGACATAAGCCATTGCGTCGTCGGAGTGGCTGTTGCCGATCACAAGGATGCGGAAGGGGTTTTCGCTCGAGACCGTACCCTTCCGGAAGCGTGCGGTCAGCGCGGAGGCACGCGTGACGGCAAAGGTATAGGTGGCCTCTCTGCTGACCAGAAGGCCGGAGTTGTACCAGCCGTAGAAGCTGTAGCCCTCGGCGGGCTTTGCCGTGACCGTTATGCGCTCACCGAACGCGACGTCCGCCGTGGGCGCACCCTCGACCGTGCCGCCCTCCTCGGCCGTGACCGTCACGGTATATTTGGCAGGCAGGAACTTGGCGAAGCTCTTTTCCGCGAAGGTGTCCGGCACGGCCAGCTTGCTGCCGACATGCAGCTGCACCATCATGCGCGCGGCCGTGTAGCCGTCCAAGCTGCCGACGGGCAGGTTGCGGGCAGCGTTGTGCCATTGATTATCGTTGTTGGAAAGACCCAGCACCTCATGAAAATCATAATAGGTCTCCTCCTGCGGTGTGGCCGTCACCCAGCCGCTGCCGTCGAACAGCTCCAGCCGGACGTTGATGTTGCGGTCGGTGTACTGTGTGAACAGGGAATCGCAGTACTGGTGGGCGCAGGCAAAGCTGTTGAGGTTCTCCGCGGCCTTAGAGGCGAACAGATCGACGCTGCTGTCGGTGTAGTCGCCCTGATTGATGACGTTGGAGGAGAAGTTGAAATAGTTGACCGTGTTTGCATTCAGCTTGGAAATATCAAGATTTACTGCGACCCAAACGGAGGTCTGCCCCTTGTAATCATCCAGATAGGTTCCAAACCAGCTCCCGTTGACGCGGACGCGGATGGCGGCCTTGTCGCTGTCCATGTCGGAGACGGCTGCACCCGGCGTTTCCGGTTCACGCTTGTGGTCGTCCTCGGCCAATGCGCCCGTACAGAGCAGACCGGCGATCATGACCACGGCCAGAAAAACTGAAAGAAGTCTTTTCATGCGTTGTCCTCTTTTCCTGTATATTTTCGGGGGTTAATTCTATTCTATCAGTCAAATTATCCAAAATATATATAATATTTCCATGAAATGTGTGGAATATCTACGATGGGTGCTCCGGCCTTTACACAGGCAACTAAACGGACTGCACAAAATCGGAAATTTAATTTTCAAAATTTTATGCAAAATGCTTGACAAGTGGAATGACAGGGGTTATAATGCTATTGAACCGTTAAAATGGCTTCGCCAGAAGACGCAGAGGGAGAGAAAAGCGTGAGAAAACAGGTCAGTGTGCGGGATGTTGCAAGAGAGGCGGGCGTCTCACCGGCGACAGTCTCCTATATCCTCAACGACACGCCCGGCCTGTCCTTTACCCCCGAGACGCGCCAGCGCGTGCTGGCCGCGGCGGAAAAGCTGCACTACGTTGCGAATCAGGCTGCGAAAACGCTCGGCTCGGGTCGTGCGGAGGGCATCGCCCAGTCCAAGCTCATTGGTGTGGTCATCCCGCAGACGGAGAACAAGCGCAAGGAATCGCACATCATGTTCGGCAATCCATTTTACGGCACGTTTCTCAGCGCAGTGGAGCTGGAAGCGCGGCGCGCGGGCTATCAGCTCATCCTTTCGGGTACCAATCCCGGCCAGAGCTACATTGACATTGCCAAAAGCCGCACGCTCGACGGCGTGATTATCCTCGGCGCCTATCCTTCGGACGACGAGGCCGAATATAAAAAGTATAAGATCCCTGCCGTGCTGGTTGATTGCTACGGCAGCAGCGACAGCTTCTTTTACAGCGTCCGCACGGACGACCGCCTCGGCGGCTATCTTGCAACCAAATATCTGATCGAGCAGGGGCATCGCCGCATCGCCATCGTGACGGGCGAGTTAAAGGCGCACGGCGTCAATTCCGAGCGCTATCTGGGCTATCTGGACGCGCTGCGTGAGGCGGGGCTTACGCCGTCTCAGGACGACGTTTTTGAGGGGCTGGTGGGCTATGACCACGGCCTCGAGGCTGCAAAGACACTGGCGCGGACGCATCGGGATCTCACTGCGCTGTTCGCCACGGCGGACATCACGGCCATCGGACTGATCAACGGCCTGCACGAGGCCGGTCTGCGCGTACCGGAGGACGTTTCCGTCATCGGCTTCGACGATGTGGAATATGCGAAAATGTGTTATCCCGGATTAACGACGATCCGGCAGAATATTATGGAGAAGGGGCGGCAGTCCGCCCGACTGATGATCGAGGCGGTGCAGGATCACAGCCTGCCTCGTGCGGAGTGGATCATTCCCATGAATCCCCGCTGCGAGTCTCTCAATGCGGCGGTGGCGGCGGCTGTTATCATGTATGAGGCGGTGCGTCAGCGGGACGGATACTGCGAGAAAGGATAAGGGTTTGACACAGGCGGATTTGTGCTCAATGGAGGAAAACCGCATAGTGCAGCTGGCTCAGAAGGGCGACGACGCCGCCCTTGAGCTGATTTTAACGCGATATAAGGACCTTGTGCGCTCAAGGGCTCG
>OIYT01002380.1_pt1 | contig 11538 bp, 8 predicted proteins | sample 1588201 | NCBI WGS metagenome assembly OIYT01 (sample SAMN03283260) | human gut metagenome | biome: human-associated habitat; material: feces | host: Homo sapiens | place: USA | collected 2013
CGGTTCTCGATAAGGATATCCTCCATCTGGTTAAATACAAGATAATTTCTGGTGGCTGTCTCTCCCTTTTTGAGGGCACCTCGCAATTCTTTTAGTTTCCCGTTACCATAAGTTTCCTCGTTATCCTGAATACGGTGAATGATCCGCTTAAAATTATCATACCGTCTTACAGAGTATTCGTCATCTGACATGATCTCTTCCGGTGCAGACACAATGTAAGGCCGAAGCTCCAGACGATTCCGGTCAGCAGTAATATATTCCTGCCGGATCTCTTTCAGGCTGTCCTTTAATTCTCCGAATTCAATATGCCAGTCAATCGCTGATATACTTCTTCCATTGTCCGCCGGACTGATCTTTGCACCATACTTTTTCGCATTACTGCAGAGCATTTCTGCCAGTTCATATGCCCGGTAAAATGGGTATTTCTGATGGACTATAGCAACTCCTGCACATGCAGAATATCCCCTGTGATCTACTTTATTTTCCTTTTTCTCCAATTTCTGAATAAAAATTCTGGCACACTCAATACCAATACGGCCTTCTGCCACAAAACAGATATCATCACCTGCTGTGATCACACGGCGAACCGGAAAATAATGATCCCTCAGTGACAGCTTTTGATCCAATCCTTCTTCCTGAAGATTTCTTGCAACTTCCAGCGTCATTTCCCGATATGCCGCCTTGAAATCATCATCAATTCCATCGGAAAATTCCCTTAAACTTCTCTTCGTGTCCTCCCAGGATTTCTCTCCTATGGTGTCATATAATTCCTCGACTCTTTTTCCCATTCCGTTACCGTCAATATGAACGACTGCAATAAAATTGGAATCATTTTTCGAACCACCTAAATGTTCAAACTGATACACCGGCCGATACCCATCCGGTACATATTTTCGGGCGGAAGTGTCGTACTCCAGACGTTCGACCTTCTTTTTTGTGTCTGACACACTATTTTCTGCTATGACATCCAGCGTATTGGCATCAACTCTTTCAATGCCATAACTTCCCTGATGAAATGACGCCAGACGAACGGATTTTTTTCGTTCCAGTGATTCCGTTAGTTTTTTCAAACATTCCTGTATCGGCGTTTTTTCATCAAAAATCTCCGATTTTGCAAAGACCATCAATCCGTCAAATTCACGATAAATCTTTTCCGTAAGAATAGATACCATTTTCCTTGCGGTGTCTTCATCATCAAACACAAGAATCGTATGTCCTCCTCCGGAATAGACCATATTTTGTTCTTCGGAATATGAAGTCTCCTGTAAAATTTCCCTGATATACTCTGTGCCAAGTACATATGCAATAATCGCTGAATTAACAATATTATCCTTTAATTTGTTACTTGCAAATATGTAATTCTGCTTTTGAGATACCTCAAGAATTGTAAAACATCTTGTCATTTTTCAACCTCCCTTATTATCTTATATTTTCCAAATCCCATGCTGGTATTTTTCCCTATATGCACCAGCTCACCTGCGATCAGAAATGGAACCATTTCTGACCGCAGATCTTCTAATACACACTCCCCACAGATTCCGTGTAAAGAGATGTGTGATCTATGTGTATTAGAATAACGGGATACTTGAACTTTTTTAACATTCTGCTGTAAAACTACCGGCTCCTTATCGGTTCCCGGCATTTCCAACTCATTTCCTTCCATGCAGTTTAACATATACACTCGTCGCACCGCTGCATCTATCAGTGCTTTTCCTTGAAATTCCTGCAGGAACTTCCCCTGATATTTTAAGGAAAGTGGACTGAAAAAACGGATCCGCACAGTATCTTTTTGCGGAATATCCCTCCGTTTTACGTATTCCCCCACCTTAGAGATCAGAATTCGCTTGTTATATATATTGCCCTGATCCAAAATAGATATTTTTCGCTCATTCATCACTTCCACAATTTGAAATCTTGCACTATCACACCCCATTCCCATCATCCCCAGACTATATAGTGCCTGGAGAATATCCTGAAAATATATGATCGTGTTACCAAATAAAATTAACTGGAAGCATAAATGCTCTCCGGCTTTGATAAATGTCCTTTTATCACTGCACTCCCATGCATATCCCAGACTTTCTCCCGATGTCACAAATGCCGGTTTTATTTTTAATGGATGATAATATATTCTCGGAACCGGACAATCCTCCTGAAACCGGCAGCTCTTGCATTTCCTGTCAGAAAGACAATGCTGCTGTAGCAGCATCTCGCCAACTCCTCCCCTGATCATGGATACTTTTTCTCTGGGCAAAGTAACATCTTCCGGAAATTGGATCTTAAAATATACTTTACAGTATCGTATATCGAAATAATCAATCATTGTCTGTGCTATCCCCTTTGAATAAATCGTGCCTATTCTTCCTTGGCCGGAACAGGATTCTCCCGGATGATTTCTAATAAATCATTGAACCTTTTTTCAAGTTCCGATTTAAACTTTTCATAATTAACCGGAGTTTCATTAAATCCAAAATGATTGATATCATTTCTTTTTTGGGAAACAGAATTCGAAATTTTCAAAAGATCATTTGGGACAATCTTGATCAGATCTTCTGCCTGCCTTTTCACTCTTTCTTTAACGACTTCCTGTGACTCCGTGGAACCTTCGTAAAACTTTTCAAATGATTTACGTTCCTCCATTTCTTCCAGCCATGCGCGATACCACGCACTTCTGTCCTTTATGCCCTTTTGTTTCTCTATATTTAACTTGTTGATTATATTTTTAGAAAAATAATCTCTATATCTTTCTGATGTATCTTCAACTCCGGCAAGTGCACATACATATGTCTTGATCGTTTCCTCCAATGCCGTATATCCTTGCTGGATCATGTCATTATCAATGGACCATTTTATTACAGATAATCCGGTGGTCAGATTATTGTCAACCTTCAGATCATTTACCTTTTGATCAATCTGCTCCATAAGAACCTCCAACGGCTTCACATCTGCAAAATCCTTTTTTTCCAGCTTATCATACTGTTCCTGATATTTTACACAGGCTATCTGCACACTGTTTGTATTTTTGCCTCCATTTTTCCCTCTGCCGGTATCAATACAGCTTGTAATATCATTTAATGCCTTTACAAGACTATTTAATTTTCCATATTTCACATAATCCTTTCTCATCATCGGCTGCATCAGATCTCTGATCTGTCTGCTGTTGCCATATCTCACAAAAGAATCTGCCGCATTGCTCCAGTCAAGAATATCGCTGTAATAAGTCAGATCAAGTAACGGGCACTCGATCACCTCTTTGTCCGGTTCCCTGCGTCCAAACATGCCATAGTATATTCCTCCGACCGTGATATTTTTGGTTACCTTGGCATATTCCAAAACGGTCATTGCCAGCATCGGGAAGAAACGGAATCCATGGGTAATATCCAGATAAATCTCGTCATTTTCCTCCATAATATCGTACAGATTCTGAAACATCTGATCCGTTTCTTCCTGAGAGCTTCCCTCTACCATTCTGACCGTATGAATCCGTCCGGCATATTTTTGCTCCAGTATTTCCTTCAATCCCTGATATTTATCACCTACGGTAATCTTGGTATCCGGATATGATTTTTTCTCCATTTCGATATCGTTTTGGGTATATTCCCGGGTCAGCCAGTTTTTCTTTTCGGCACATTCTGTCAGACAAATGGTGATCGCATCCGCTTCAACATCCTTCATTCCGATTTCCAGAGAAGCCTGCTGTACAAATTTCGTCCGCATAGAGCTTGTACCAAAAATATATTTTCCCTCTGCATATACACTTGTCCCCAATGTAGATATAAAATGTTTTCTTTTTTTTACTTTTTCTCCCATTATTTTCTCCTCCATCCTGTATTTTTTTAGTTCAATTCTTTCTCTTTAAACGGAACATTTTTTATGGTCAGGGCAATCTTCCCGCCCGGCTCCGGAGTTCCTCCAAGCAGCTTGACTGTCACGTTTCGATCATCCAACTGCCGGATCAGGTATAGCTCCTTTTCCAAATTGGTGTTACCTACAAGCACCATTGTTTTTTTATCCGTGTATTTTGCCAGATGAGCATCCAATTGCTTCAACATTTCATCGCATTCCTGCTGGTATGATTTTTTGCTCTGAAACTCGGTCTCGTATCCGGGACGTTCAATACAGTAAAGCTGTTTTGCTGTTATATGACAATTCCCATAAATTCCATTCCAGTTCCATTTCTTTTTCTTCTTTCCCATGAAAACCACCTGGTCATAGATTACCGATGTATTATTCTGCAGGTTTGACGGCGATTCATCTCTTCTGAATGCCTGACGTTGCACCTCCGGCCGCAGCCGGTCATGCCGGATACACTCTCCTACCCATTGAATATATTTCTCTAACTGATCTCTTTGATCTGAGATTTCCTTCATCAGAACACTGCCCGTTTTTTTGTCGGTTTCGGTGTTGCTTAACACATGTGCCATAGTATTACGCATGTCCTTACCTTCATTATAAAACTCCAGCAGTTTTCCCATAAGAGGTTCTTTTTCTGCAATATTTTTCAGCAGGGATATTGAATTATTTCTGGTTCCTTCATCAAATATTTTCCCCCTGAGTTCCCCCATAGTCAACAGCCTGTTTTTATCCCAGTATTTTAGCATCAGATATGTTAAATGCGTTTTCACGCATTCCTGTATGGTCAGAATTGCCAGTCCATATCTTCTCTGTTCAAAAAACCATTGTGCCAGATTACACTGTGTCAATGCCACGTTTGCAACGGAACCATTGGGAAACTTTTCCTGTAAGATCTGAGTAATTCTTTGCAACGCATCTCTGCCCATTGCCGTGTAAGTATCCTGTGTAATATCCGCCGTTGTGATCTCAGTAATTGCTTCTGTCAACAAGCTGTAATCGTTCGTATTAGTGGCCCACTCAAAAACCTGCAGCCAGTCCGAAATATGATTATCCTTTTCCAGACAGTTCATTACACTGTATACACTTCCATAACTATTGACCTCATTCAGACCATTGATCCAATTCATGGCAGAAATCAGATAATTCATATTAACCACAGGAGTATAATCCAGATTTTCTTCCATTTTTAGTTCAAACATGCCATAATAAATAGCAGATACATTTACATCATGTCTGGAAATACGCATCAGATAATTAAGTACCAGAAAATAATAAATAGGCATGGAACGAAACGAATGGGTGATATCCAATATAATATCCATTCGTTCGCCCTCTCTTGTATACTGTTCGATACCGGAGCACATTTTATGATAATTAAAAAAAGTTTCGCTTTCGTTCATTCCATACTGCATGATCTGAATATGTACGTTCAATAAATGATCTTCCAGCAGATTTTCACTGATCATCTGTTCTAACGGACGCAAAAACTTCTGAAAACGCTCCAGCTCCTCTGTGGAGGAGTTTCTGTCCACCTTTTGGGACTCCTTTTCTATCTGGTCAAAATAATCCAGTTCCTCATCCGACAAAGGAATTCCTTTTCGTTTTTCTCTCCGGTCAATACAATAATCGTAAAGATCCTGCCAGCAGGAGTGCACCGTCCCCACCAGAATGATCTCATCAATCTCTTCCCGGATGGATAATTGATATCGAATGATCGCTTCAAAGATCAGAGAGGTTTCAAAGTTCTTTTCATTATCCGGAAACCGGTATTTTGTCACTTCATACTTTATATTGCTGTCTGTGTTGCCCGTCTTACGGATTCCATTCCCCAATGGTGCGACCAGTACTTTCATTCGTATCCCCCCTGCCCTATTCTTCCCATTGATCTGCCATTATCAGCGTTTTATATTCTTTACGGTACTGAGATATATTGGCATCACTTACTTTTTTGTTCTCTACTTCTGCAAAATAAGAAATCATAACTTTTCCTGACAAAGGCATTTTTAAAGGATTCTGATCTCCATTGTGCAAGATATCATCATAGGTATGCAGCCCAGAATGATAAATCTCATATATGGTCCTACAAATATCGGAAAGAACAAAATCGGAAAATCGGAATAAAAACGCATCCAAAATATGCTTCGGGTAGCTTTCCGGATCATCTCCTGCTTCTTCGCGAATAACATTGATCAGACTCTCCGAATAAAAAATCTGAAAATACAATTTTTTGACATCACTGTATTTCTTGCCGCGATGTGCAAGGAATCCAATGATAAAATCTGAAAAATGCTGCAGCAACTGCTTCCTTGCTTCCTGTTCCTCTACCTGCGAAACATCCTGCACCTGAAAAGAGCTGTTCTGCTCAATGTTTGTCCCGCCATTTTCATCCGGATCCAGCATCTCATCAAGAGAGGTTGTTGCCATTATATTCCCATGACACTCAACTTCACGTGCCCAGTCAATAATACAGTTTTTGAACACTCTATTCATATATGTCATGAACGAGGCTTCCTTACAATGATGCGAGTCATATTGCTGCAGCATTTTGTTGATCTTGTCCATGCATCGATCATACATTTCTTCTACTTCCATGACACCGTAATAGCTGTAATCGATTTTCATTATTAGATATGCATCTTTCAGGTAATTGCTGATGTCCAGATACAATCTCTCATAGAGCACGATCCTTGAAGCCTTATCTGCTACCGGATCCAGCAATGCATATTCCCTGGCGTTCTGGTTGATCCGTGTTTTTAAGTGTTCTAATTCTATTTTTGTCATACGCCTGCTCCTATTTCTCTGCTTCCAATAGCATCTCTATATGTTTCATCGGATCTGTTACGTTTGCCTGTGCTAAATGCTGGATCACTCCGTCCAGAAGATACAGGGAAGTTACGTCATATACTTTCATTTCTTTTGTCTCATGATCCATCTCCCCATACACCACACAATTGACCTGAACATCTTTTTTGATCTTGTATGCATAGTTTAATGCCATCACCTCGATCATCGGCATAGGCTTAAAACCATACGTGATGCACGCATAAATATCATCGCCGTCTTCACAGTTCCGGATCAGCTTGTGGAATGTATCCAGATGAGTATCCAGAGTATTGTTATATGCAATCTTTAAAATATTTAACTTATATTTTATATGCTTCTGACCGCATAATGCATCCAGCTCTTTTTTGAATTCTTTGGCATTCTCAATAGCGTTGGCATAATCGGCCTGAATACAGAGCACCTCGATCTCCTCTCCCTCCTCAACATAACCGTTGACCGCTGTCAGGATAGGAAATGCTATCTCTTCATCGTAGGCCAGTTTAGAATTATCTACCGCCTTGTATTTTCCTTTTTTCAGACAACCTGCCGGCTGAAACGGGCTTGCCGTAATAAATTTTTTCATATGTTTCATTCTCCCTTCTTTGCAAATAAAATATTAATTCAATTATACCTTTTTGTTTCAATACTGTCTATTCTTTTGCGAAGCCTCTCTGTTTTTTTCTGCTTCTGCCTTCTATATACCTTTACGGTCTCACACATGATTTTTTAGCGATAGGCAGAAATTTTTAATAATAATCCCTCGGATACAGCCTCTTATTCATCCGCTCCCAGAACCTCCGTTTCTTCTCCGGCTCCGGCACCTCCACAATATATCTCTCATATGCATTGATGATCGTGGTTCCAAGGTAGCTGCTCACCCTCGGCTGGTTCCGGTTATAATTCATATGTACATGGCCGTGAAAGAAATACCCCGGCTTGTAATGCTTCATGATCCACCGGAAGCAGCGGAAGCCCTGGTGGGGCAGATCCTCCCCATCCCCAAGATCCTTTGCCGGGGCATGTGACACGAGAATATCAAGGCCACCGCGGATGCGGACCTTCCACTTGAGGCGTGACCACCGCTGATACATCTGACGCTCTGTATACTGGTACTTTTTCATGGAATAGCACATGGAACCTCCCAGTCCGGCGATCCGCAGTCCCTTATACACAAAGACCTCGTCATCAATGCAGATGCAGCCGTCCGGTGCTTTCCGGTCATAATGTGTATCGTGATTGCCATGAACATAAAGCACCGGAACTGTCGTAAAGGTTGCAAGAAATGACAGATAATCCGCCTTCAGATCCCCACAGGATATGATCAGGTCAATGCCATCCAGCTTTTCTTTTTCAAAAAAATCCCATAAATATTTTGACTCTTCATCGGCCAATAATAATATTTTCATTTTGATCCTCTCTCTCACTGTGCTAGACAAAGGTTCTTTCCTGTTCACTCAGGGTCTGCTTCAGTCCTCTCAGGCGTACCAGATCCTTTGCATGGTCACTGAGCTGATCGATCGTCGGAATCTCTCCCACAATCCCCTCGATCAGCCAGTCCATCATCATGACATCCTCCGGTGCCAGCGTTTCGTTTTCCTCACAACGCAGATGATGCTCCGTATCATATAATATGCCGGAAAACACCGGAAAACTTCCATTTGCGATCGATCCCTTCAGGAAATTGATCAGCCTCTTTGTATTGTCCGGAACACTGCTGCCCAGGATCACATCCAACACATTGGCAGATAATCCCCACCAGTAGTTTAATGCCTTCGGTTCTTTGGTGGTATCTGTTTTCCAGGAACCACGCATAATGCTGTTGATCAACTCTTCGTAAAATGCCCCCCACTGATATACGGTGGTCGCAATGTTTTTCGTTCCACTATCCGATAAATGGTACAGTCCAAGTGCACGATCTTCCTTGGTAGGAGAAATCATATTTTGGGAAGATATCATGGAGATACCATGCTGTAAAAAATACTCATCCGAATGACAGTTCTCCATGGTAGACCACTGCAGATGAACCCTTGCCCTCGGATTGATCATCCTTGCTCCCAGAGCAAATGCATTGATCCCCGATATCACACCATAGATCGGATAATCTGCCAGATAACCGATATCGTCCTTTTCACTGAGACTGGCCGCCAGCATTCCCAACAGAAGTTTTCCTTCATAAATACGGATTCCATACGTCCGGATGGATGCATGTGGGGAGTTCAATGAACAATTTAGTATCTTTGTGTTTGGATATAATGGAGCAACTTTAATACACGCCCGTACAAACATTGGTGCTATCGCAAAGATAATGTCATAGCCCTCCTCACAGAGCTTTTGCAGCATCTCTTCATCGTTCTCATAAGGCGTTGCAATAAATGCTTTGGCATCAATATTTCCGTGAAATGCATCGATGATATGCTTTCTGCCCATTTCCTGTCCATAGATCCAGTCTGATTCCGACGGCTTGACATCATATACAAAAGCTACCTTGTGCACCTTCGGAGACTGCATCTTTTTGATCATGGAAGTCTCTGTATTGGGAACCGTCAACAGTTCCACAGGCTTCTCCTCTCCCAGTGTCTTGATCTCTGTCCAGATCTTGGACAGATCTTTTTTAATCTCACTGGTCAGCTTGTCCCCGGACTCACTGTACGGATAAAGGGACAGATAAAACAGAAGTGCGTCATCATCCGTGATTCCCTTAATCTCTGTGCCCCCCATGGCTTTATATGCCCCGTAAAATGCTACATGAAAGGAAGAAAAGTTCATGCAGTCATCCTCTGTCCACTGCTCATCCACAGATTTCCCCACATACTGGCACAGCTTGTGATAGCTCCCCTTCTCACTGAACACCACATAATTGATCTTGGTATGCTTATAAAATTCCATAAATTCATAATATATCTGAATATCTTTGTCCTCCGTAAGACGAGGAACCTTGCGGATCACCTCCGCCGGTATGGTAGGTGATCCTACATATTTTAATACACTGGTACGTTTGTTTCCCTCGATTACATAATATTTATTCAAAAATTCATATACCTTGATCGGTGTATGAATTCCTTCCTGGATCTGTGCATCATATAACAGTGACCATTTCACTGAAAACTCGCTTCCGTAGTTGAGAAGAGGCATGAAATTATAAGCAAATGCCTGTGTTCTTCCGGCAGAAGAGGTGCCGACTACCTGTTTGGCCGGTATATTGATGGTTCCCAGATTTTCTTCCCTTTCGATATGCACATGAGACAAGATCTCATCCAATACCGGAAGGTACGGATAACTTCCCTGCAATGTCTTACTTTTATAAGCCTTTAACGCCAGTTTCTGTGCTTTTATATAATCGTCATATGCCATAGAATATACTCCTTTCCAAAACGCTTCCAATATCATGACAGTTCGTAAACTTATTGTACAATAATTATACCCATAAAAACAAGAACCCTCACCAAAAAGTAAAGGTTCCTGTTGATATTTTTATAAATTTTTTCCTATGGATCATGCGTTTTGCAGTTCTTTGTTCTATGACCGCGATTTTCTCCCTGCCGATACGGCCACCAGTGTTACTGCAAACAATACCAGTGCATAACCGGCAGAGACTGCAGACTGTGCCAGCACATCCTGTACAAATTCCCGGGACACGTTTTTCATGGCACCGATCATCTCGTTATTTACCACATACCAGTACGTAGGAAAAAGCCGGGCCACTTTCATGACACCATCTCCAAAAAACTGTCTCGGGACAAAGACTCCGCCCAGAAAACAAAACACCAGACTGGTTACATTGACCACACCGTTTACCGCATCACCATTTTTTGCAATCATTCCGGTAAAAAATCCAAGGCTGATGCCAAACAAAAGCATCGCAAAAATATTGACCGCAAACCATGGAAGTCTTGCGTCTGTCAGTATGTTTCCGCCTGATATTACCACTGCCGCCACCAGCACAAACAGATACAGGCAAAGACCATATACCAGTATTGCCGCTGTCAGTCCCAGCACCCGTTTTTTCATCGGCAGGGCACCACACTCTGTTCTCTCCCGGACCTCCTTCCCATTGATCCGAAGAAGCACCAGACCAATTCCCGATATGCCAACCGAAATAAACAGATATGGCACATACAAAAAGAAACGGGTACTCATATCTCCCTGATTTTTATTGACAAAGGATGCCATACGCACCTTCGTTTCCTTCTGCTGCAGGTTCATCAGCTTCTGCTGCGCCGCATCTGTATCAACCCCGTTTTTCACCAGAGCTGCCATTTTCTGCAGATACATCTGCAGCTCCGCCTCAAAGTAAGCCGAATCGAAATATCCTGGCACTTTCATGCAGGAAAGCTCTGGGATCTCTCCCTGGGCAAGCGTCTTTCCTGCTCCCTCCGGGATCACCAGCACATAATCAAGTCTTCTCCAATACAACGCATTTGTAATTTTATCCTGATCCATTTTCATTTTGGTCACCTGATCATGTGTCCCAAAATACTCCCTAATCTGACCGGCAATTGCTCCATCATCTTCATCCACAACAGCAATGTCAAGACTGTCCTGCTGAAAAGAGGACTCCCCTCCCCCTCCTCTTACCTTTGCCATGATCAGGGACAAAGACATAAAAACCGCAAAGAAGATCAAAGATGCCGGATATACATTTTTGTTTAATCTGCATTACAGTGATTTCTGGGCAGATCCGGGAAAACAGTTTATTCCAAAAGCATGGGAAGGTATGTCAGCTGATGAATTAGAAACAGCCGTATATGAATTTACAAAAGAATCCATGGAAAAACTGATAGAAGAAGGTGTTGCGCCGGATATGGTGCAGGTCGGAAATGAACTGTCAAACGGACTGCTCTGGCCATACGGAAAGACACC
>OIYT01002382.1_pt1 | contig 11533 bp, 11 predicted proteins | sample 1588201 | NCBI WGS metagenome assembly OIYT01 (sample SAMN03283260) | human gut metagenome | biome: human-associated habitat; material: feces | host: Homo sapiens | place: USA | collected 2013
ACCTAAATATTTATAAGCATTCAAAGCTGTTGTATTCCAAATCATATATTCATTTGGATTTATATAACATAATAATTCACTCATCATTGCAGGGCCAAAACCTTTAATTTTTTCTTTAAAATTGTCCCATCTAACTTCAATTGGATCATTACCATATAAAAGATATGCAATTGATTTTTTTAGAGTTTCAAAACCATTATCATTTATATATTTATCAATTATATAATGTTTATTTCCCCAAATAATCATAGCCCATAGTTTACTAATATATTCGTAAAATTCTTCTTCATTCATTGAAACTATTTTATCTGAAGTATAACTTTTATAATATTCTTCTCTTTCTAATCTTTCCTTTAAATCATTAAAATCATTATCTAAATTTACTCTAGATAGATAATTTTCTAAATGTTTATATAATAACTCTTTATTCATATAAACTCCCTTCATTAACTGTTTAAAGCATTTAATAAGCTTTGCTTGTATTCATTAGTATATTTTTTCATATCGTCAAATATATTTTTAGAAATACATTCTTTTATAAATTCATCTATAGTATAACATTTAGCATTAAAATTACTCTTTCCATGTTCTCTAATATAATCAACAATTAAAGCATTGAAAAATTTATAAGTATCAGCATGAACATATGGGGCTACTAATGACATATATTTTTCATCCCATTCTTGATCTGAAATATGCCTAAATAAATTAGCAGTTTCATTGTTCAATTGTTGTGCTTTATTTCTTATTAATGTTACCTCTAACAACCAGTATATACCATTTCCAATAACTTCTATATCTCCACAATTACCAGGAGCATGAGATATTGGCATACCATAAGCATCTATCTTATAATTTGGTCTAACTGAATGTGTTTCACCATAAATTAAATATAAAAGAATAGATAAATAAAATTCGAATTGTAAAGGGTAATCTATATATTTAAATTCAATATTTTTTCCTCTTACTCCAATATTAGAAATATGTTCTAATATTGATTCAATATTTAGTTTATAATTACTAACAATTTTATTTAACATAAAATTATAATCCATAATTTCTATATTACTATTTCTGCTATTTTTTATTAATTTCATTTCATCTGCAGTTATAATGTTTATTTTATTAAAATAATCTATATCAACATTTTTTTCAGTTTCAGTAAAATTATCTTCTTTTTCTAAAAAATAATTTACAAACTTCTCGCTGTCATGATTAAATTCAATTAATAAAACCCCTTGATTGACTATATTAACAAATCCAGTAATTCTTAGCATTCTCAATACAGTATCAGGATAATCTCTTATAACTGTACCAAATTTATTTTGTTTTCCATATGTCTCATTCAAATATTCATAAACCGAATCTTCCGTAGCAAATGAATTGTTTTCAATTGTTGTTAAAAACTTTTCAACATCAGCTTCTTTGCTAAACAGAGATACTACAAACTGATTGTAACTTAATTTTTTTCCTTTTTTATCTAGTTCTTTTAAAACTTTTATAATAAATTTAAAATAGTTATAATCATTACTGACATTTTTATATGGTGATCTCCAGTTGTATTTCATTGCTTGAAGTGAAAATGCTTCTTGTGGATCTATCTCGTTACTAATCAATTTTTTTGCAACATCTCCAATAATCAATTTTTTATTATATCTAGCATAAACAAAACCAAATTCAGAAAGTGTTCTCATATATGTCCAAAATCTTGATTGATAACCCTTCGGAAATCCGCCATCGCCATTTCTGGTTTTATTAATTTCTATTACTTTATTTTGAATTTGTTCTTTGTTACGTAATTTTTTTATGTTAAATTCATCACTTTTTACAATACCGCTTTCATACATATCGCAAACAATATCTAACAAGTTTTTATCATTTAACTCTATTCCTTCATATGATTTGATTAACAATAAAACATCTTTAAGTCTTTCAGGATTCCTCATAGCCGTGTCAAAATTAAGTTGTTTATATTCTGGTTCTCTTCTAGTTCCTATCCTTGTCATAATTAGTAACAAACACCTCCTTGGAATTTATTTTTACAGTATTATCATTAAAACTAATATAATTACTGTTAATTTCGTATACATTATATTTTTTTGACCATTTTTCAAGAAATTCATTTTTTTGACCTTTATGATACATTAAATTAGTTATACCAAATTTAATACCTTTATCATTTAATTCATCAAGGAAATTATATAATTCTATTTCATGTTTTTCATTCCATAACTTATTGTATTCGCTATCACTTATTAAATAAGGAGGATCTAATAGCACATAATCGTTTTTTCCTATTTTTAAATTTCTTACAAATTCTTTATAGTCTAAATTAAAATATTTTATATCTATTCTATTTAGGTAATCAAAATAATAATTTAATGAATTATAAACGTTGCTGTTAAAATCAACATTTCCTACCGGTAAATTAAAATCTCCTTTTGAATTAAATCTCGTCATATGATTAAATCCATATATTAATAATAAATATAATTTTAAAACATCTTTTTTATTTTTATTATAATCGTTTCTTAATTTCAAATAATTTTCCTTATTATATTTAGCATAATAGGTTTTTTTATATTTTTCTTTCAATTCACTTGGCACTAAATGTCCATTATAGGAACATGATAGTTCGTATTTTTTTATCAAACTGAATATATTTTTAAAAAACTTATCTTTGTCAGACGAATATTTTTGTAATTCTTTATGAATACTAATAATAGCACTATCAATATCGTTAACATAATAATGATTAGCTTTTACATTTAAAAATGAACTTCCTCCACCGACAAAAGGTTCTATATAGTTATTTATATATGTTGGCATGTATTTTTTTATTTCTGGCATTAACTTGTATTTATCTCCTACATAAAACAATGGAGAACGATATGATATTTCTTTTTTTATGTTTGGTTTCACTTTCGTAACAAATATAAATTCTTTATGATCATTTAACTCTGTCTTACCTGTTGTAAAGGCTTTATATTTTTTTTCAAATTTTATTGTGTCACCTTTGTTAGATAAAATAGTTTCAATTTCTTCTAGTGTTATTTTATTTTTTGATGAACTGCTTTTTGATTCGTAGGTGTTATTATATGAAACAATTATATACTTTGCATCAAGTTTCTGGATTAAATCATTAAATGCAATTGGTGCCGAAGTCTTACAATATTCTGACATATTTTCTTCTTTTGGTTTCATTGCAACGCCGTATAATTCAGGTTTTTTCCATTGTGCTATATTCTCCATAACATGATAAAATCTACTATATTGTCTAGAATTATATGGAGGGTCAATATATGCTATATCACATTTAACTTCCTCCGCCAATTTATTTGAATCTTTTCTATATATTTCAACTATTTTATTACTATACTTTTTAGGATTAATTAAATTAAATTCAAATGAATCATTGATTTTTTGGATTTTTCTATATGCATCATAATGACCACAAGTATTTGCAATTTTATCAAATGAATATAAAAGTGAAGAAACGAGAATATTATATTCCTTGAAATTTATATTGTTTTTTTTATATTCTTTTTCAATGTTCTCACGTATATATCCAATTTTTTTTGCATCATTATAACTAAAAAATTTATTTCCAAAATTATCAGATACATAATTATCTTTAATTTTGCTACTTTTAAGATTGTTATATTTTTCTTTATACTCTAATAGTTTGCTTTCATTAAATTCTTCGTTTAAAAAGAAACCATTATAAATAATATTATTAGAGTATAAGAAATCATTAACTATAAATCTATCATATTTTTCAAACATATATTCTGTAACACAACCTGTTCCTGCAAATACATCAAAAAATGAACGACAATTTGGACAGTTTTCTCTAATTAATTCTGATATCCAATCCATTAATTTATATTTACTCCCTGTATATCTTCTATTTTGTATATCAAACATTATTACACCTCTTTATATGACACTATGACATTAACTTGGGATATACCATATGCCTATTTATAGTGGCATTCTGTCATTTATTAATCAACTATATCACTTACTGATACATTGTAATATTCAGCTAATTTCTTAACTACCTCATTACTTAGTTTTCTACTACCTTTTTCATATTTATTGTAAGTAGATAAATCTATTTCTAAGTATTTTGCTAATTCTTTTTGAGATTTATTATTCTCTAATCTCAAATTCTTAATTCTAAGCCTAATTCTAGCTTGATTCTTTTCTTCTTCTTTATCAAAATATTTATACATTTCTTTAAAAGTAGCTTTAACATACTTTGGTGTATTGTCTGCTACTTTTAAAGCAAAATTAGATAATTCTAATGATTCTTTATCAGATAATTCAGGCATATTTTCAAAAAAGTAATTTGTAGACACTTTATAAAATTTAGCCAAATCTTTTAATACACTAATAGGTACCATTCTATCGCCTAATTCATAGTGCTTATATGTAGATGTATTTACTCCTACTACAGAACATATTTCTCTTTGAGTTAAATTAAATTGCTTTCTTAATTTGCTCATATTTGTTCCTATAGTAACATCCATTGGTTTTCTCTTTTCCACAGAATTACCTCCCATTTTTCTTCATAAATCTATTATAACACAAAATTTCCATTTTGGAACATTTGATACAAAATTTGTCGAAAAAATACAGATTTAAGAATTTTCAAATTTTTCTAAATCGCAGCTTGACATTATTGACTTGCGTGTTATTATTTTTATAGTAATTTCCATAGTGGAACTTTTAATTTAATACGAAATGTGCCAATTTGGAACTTACAATTTGTTCTTTGACAATTAAATAGGGTCATATATTGTAAGCACCCTATTCTGCTGGCTCGTAAAATAAATACAAGTGATGCCTAGCGATTACCCTATTGGTACGGGAGTTATGAAATTACTAAAATTTCAGGTATATGGTATACTCTACCCTCTTGACCTACAAGTAAAGAGAAATATAGAAAGAAGGTTGATATAATGAACAAGAAAGAAAGTTACATTAAATATTTCACAGATAATGTTGATGTATTTGAATTACCAGCTTATACATGCCAAGCTATATTTAATTTAATGAAGTTAACAAATATGAGTGAAGAAGAAATTTACGAAAAATATAAATTTACTAACAATTGTGACAGTGAAAAAACTAATAGAAAGGCTTTATATAAAATGCTAGTTGATATAGAAAAAATAGATCCTAGCATTCCATATAATAATTACTATTTGAACTATTTCGAATAAGGAGATTGATATATGCCCGCAAACGAAACTTTAGAATTACTATCAAAACAATGGTGCTCTCTACAAGATTTAATGAAGTTAACTAATCTTGGTAGGAATTCAGCACTAAAAATTAGAAAAGAAATTATTACAGATTTAGAAGACAAAGGTTATAAATTACCTTGTAGATTAATTCCCATGTGTGAAGTTGTTAATATACTAAACATTGATATTAATTATTTACAAAACATGGGAAGGATGGAACTTAAATGATATCTGTAGAACAATTAAATATAGATATAAAAAAAAGACAACATTATTGAAGGAATAATGAAGTCTAATGGATTATATTGTTTAGTTGCAGAACCTAAAGTTGGCAAATCGTTTTTAGTTCTACAGATTGCCAATTCTCTAACTAACAATAAAGAGTTCTTAGGATTCAAAGTAAATCCCACTCCTGTTTTATATATTAGCACAGAACTCTCAGGTTTACAACTTAAGGAAAGATTAAATATAACGAGTTATGAGTTTTCTCCTAACTCGTTCTTCTTCCTTGAAAAAGATTCTAATCATAGATTATGTTTAACTGATGACTTACAATTGGAACTAAAAGAATTATCAGAAACTTATAATGGTAAATTTGTAATAGCTGATATTATGTGTGATATTGATTATGGTTATGAATTAGATATAAATAACTATAGTGATGTTATAAAAGGATGTTTGATAAATATAGAAAACTATCTAAAAAGTATAATTTAACTATTTCTAATAGTACACCATTTAAATAAAGAAGGTAAAACTTTAGGTAGTACAGATATAGATGGAAATATGAATGGTTTATTAACTTTAATTAATAACAAACATTAAAAATAATAAATAGAGATTTTGAAAAGCAAAATCTTAACTTAATAAAAAATGATAAATTAATATTTGAAATAATGAACGAAGATGATACAGAACAAGATTTTAATTTACCTGCATTAATGAGATATGTAATTAAGAAAAAAGAAGTTATATTTACTTCAGCTGAAATAGTAACTGAATTAAATTTATTAATTACCACTTCTCGCTTTAACAGATTGTTAAATAGTAATATTAAAATATTAAAACAAGAAGGCATATATGTTAAATTAAATAGAACTGCTGCATCTAAAAATTACAAAGCTAAGTTTATTAAACAGCTTAATTTAGAAAAATAAGGTTTTAGGATTTATCCTAACTAACCTTTTGGGCTAAGCTCTAGTGAGATAAGTTAATTATGGTGGTATAATAGATGTTGAGGTGAAACTTTATGAAAATAAATGAAAACTCAACAAAGTATTTTTTCATAGAAATATATTGTAATGAACAAAAAATAAGTACAGCAACTGGTTTTGAAATTCAATATAAACATAAGTATTTAATTACTAATTGGTATGTCGTTTCAGGAAGAAATTTTATAACAAAAGAATGTTTAGATTCAAATTGTGTTATACCAGATAAATTGATTATAACATATAAAAAATATCTTCCTGATGATAAGTTTGAATGGTTCAAAAACGAAATAAAACTTTTAACTGAAGAAGGAAAAAAATTGTGGTATGAATATCCTATTTATGGAAATGATATTGATGTTATTGCAGTCCCCTTAGAAAACTATCCAGCAATGCAACATTATAAAGAAGCTTACAATATAAATTCTAATTACGAATTAAATGTAACTGAACCAGTGTTCGTAGTAGGATTTCCTTTAGGTTATACTATAAATTCAAAAGATGAACCACATGCTATAAGGACATCAGGAACAGTTGCCAGCGATCCAGATTTAGATATAATGATTAAAGACAATAATTTACCTGCATTTCTTATTGATAGTAAAACTAGGCAAGGTCAGTCCGGTTCACCTGTTATATACTATAGTGAATCAGGATTTGATCCACATTTAATAATGGTCAAAATTTTGGCAAAGCGGTATGGGGATATCCTTTTATGAGAGAAGTTGGTATATATAGTGGAAGAATAAACAAAGATAGTGACTTAGGATATGTTTGGAAATGGAAAGTCATAAAAGAAATATTAGAATCAATTGAAGATAATTAACCAATAATAGAATACGGAGGATTTATGAATAATAAATTTATAAAAGATAATAATCACTTAGAAAAAGGAGAAGCTTATGAATGGTATTTGTTAAATACAAGTTCTCTATATAAAGAAGAATTTAGAAAGGATAGTGGTAAAAAAGAACTTATCGAATCATATCTTAATGCTACAAAAAACATTTATCATCAAATGGAAATTTCAACACACTCCTTTGGTACAACATATATTTTTAGAAGTGATACATTATGCATACCATTTCTGTTTTTATGTAGACAAACAATAGAATTAACACTAAAATATTATCTCGAAAAAAATAGTATAAAATTTAAAAGCAATCATGACATAAATAGACTATATAATAAATCTAAAATTAATAACGATAATTTTAAGCAATTAATTAAAGCTTTTAAAATTTTAGATAAAACCGGGGCTATGCTTAGATATAGCACTGACCAAGAAGATAACGAATATAGAACCAAACCATTATTTATAAAAGCAGCAGATATTCTCAAGACAACAAGCGACTTAACAGATTATGTTTTAAAACAAAAATGACCTAGTCCTTTAATGGACTAGATCTCTTTTTTTTTAATTCAAGCAATTCTTGTATCGGTGCACCTTCTACACCATCTGGAATAATTGGATTATCAGTCGGTAATATTGCAGCTGATTCTATATCATTTTTTCCAATTTCATATGCTTTTTTTATACTTATTTTTTTTATAAATATTTCATAATCATATAATGGTATCATTTTTCCGTCTCTTGATGTAACTGGTAGAATACTTATCTTAGGATTTTTACCAGATATAATTTTCTCCAGTATGTTTATATTTTTATCGTTACCACAATTCATTTGATGAAAACGAGTTGCCATATTAATAATAGCATTTTCTTTTATATTTTTTGGAATTTCAATTTTGCCTGTTATCATTACTCTATAATCATATATAGCTTTTTTATCTACTCCCTTAATAAAAGATAAGATTATTTTTTCTTTTGTATCATCTTTAGTAGTAACATTAATTATATCTTGAAATACTTTTTTTGCGCCTTCTTCTCCTTCAAATATGAACCCAATTTTAATAAATTCCTTATTATTGATATCACCTAAATACATAACGCCCTTCCATTTAGCTGCATCCCAGTGATTACATTTTATTATATCTGAAGAATATATATTATCATGTGATACATTTTTAAATAGGTCTCCAGGTTCTGAATCATATTTTATATCTCTTTTCTCATCGAAAGGATATATTTTAACACCTTCTTTTTTAGGAATATCAATTCTTAAGTCAGAATACCATTCCTTATTCCTATTTATTTCAATATTTGGAATATCACTATAATTATCATTACCAAAAATTTTATTTAAATTATAAAGACTACTTGTATGATTTAAAGATCTTTCAAATGTTTTATCATCATCGAACAATTGCTTGAATAATGTATTTTCATCTTTATAAATAAAATTGATAGCAAATATATTAGCTAATAATTTAAATAGCATATCAGTAATAATTGTATGATTTTCTATGGATATATCATATAAATCAATTGTATCAATTTCAATAGTGTATGTTTCGATTCCATTAAATGTATATTTTGTATTGAATTTGCCAGTGTTTTTTTCTAGTAAATTAATTACAATGTCACCACGCATATAAATGCCATTATTAGTCATAGTTGCAAAAGTATTTTCTAATAAACCCAATATAAATTCTGCAAATCTTTTATACATTTTAGTTCCATTATAATGTATTAGAATTTTATTTCCACATATTTTTGATTCTATTATTTTTTCTTCTGTATCATTGTAGATAGGAGGTGAAATATTATGAATCTTCGATTCCTTATAAAAATCCAAAATATATTTATCTACCATTTTTTTGTCATTTTCACATTCTTTTAATAATTCTTCATCATATTCACCAAGTACATAGTTAGCCATTATTGAAGAACTTATCAATCCACTTTTGTTACATAAGTAAATAATTCTACCCAAATCTTTAAAATTTTTAACTTTAGTATCAAGTATTTGAGAAGCAATAAAAGCATCTGCTTCCAATATTGTTTGTTCTAATTCTTCACTATAAGGCTCATTTTTATCAATTAAAATGCTTAAAAATAAGTTTTTAATATTCAACCATTCAATTGATTCTTCTACATTTCCAATATGAATTTCCATTCCTATAATCCTATCAAGAATTTTTAAAACAAATGGATCTAAATCATTATCTTTTAAAAATAAATCCATAAATAGTGCAACGGCAGCAATATAATAGTTTTTTGCCGCATATAATAAACCTACACTTTCAAAATTTGCACCAATGTTAATGTATGCCTCTACTAATTTACCATTTGATTCTTCTTTATATAACAAAGTTAAACATTTGCCTAATAAAACAATTGCATTATACCTTTCTTCATTTTTTGATAGCAATTTTGCTTTTTTTAAATACATTTCAGCTTTTTGAATATCACTACTTCTATCAGATAACTTTTCAGTTACTAAATCATAAAGCTGATTATAATTAATATTATTACCATAAACCTCTAGCAAATTTTCTATCATCTTTGCTAAAATAATAAAATTAAACTCCTTAAATTTTGATGCTTCTTCAGTAATATTTAATAATGATTTGAATTGTTCATCAACGTTTTCCTTTAACAAAATCCTTATTAAACATTCTCTAGATTCTGCTTCAAGTTGAACAACCCTACTCTTAGATTTTTTTTGATCATTTAATAGTTCAAGAATATTTTGAGTCTTAGATTTAACATCTTCCTTATTTCTTTTTTTTCTAGTATAAGCAAGTATCCACAGATTTGATAAATTCATTATGTCATCTATATTATTATTTTTTAACACTTCTTTTTCATATAGAGTATAATATTTTTCAAATCCTACATCATTATTCAACCACCAATGATAGTACCATGCTATATTATATAATATATCTTTTTGTGCATTAATATTTCCTTTTTCCTCTGCAAGTCTAGATGCACGTTCAAATTTGCCAACAACAATTGATTCATCTTCCTCTAAATCTCGACTAATTATTGCGGATTCTATTGCTAGATCTATCACCTTTTGATTCAACTTTTTATTTTGTGCAAATTTTAATAATTCTTTTTCAATTTCATCTCTTCTTCTCTGTTTTTTTAAATCATTGGGGCCAATTTCTTTCTCAATCAATGGAGTTGAAATATTACTTTCTTTAATTAAATCCAGATTTGAATCTTTTAACAATTTATCTAAAATCCATGTCTTATCAAATATAACTATATCAATTCCTGTTTCTTTTATTTTTTCATCTTGATATTCTTCTCTCTTCTTATTAGGAATAGCCTGACTTGTTACAAAAAAGATTTTTTTATAATTTCTATCAGTTTTTATGATTTTCTCAATATCATCATTACATTTTGATTTCCAATCTTTCTTCAAACTAACAGCAACTGCCCACTTTTCATTATTTTCATTAAGCCCATAATACCAAAATTTTTGTAATTCTTTTGATACAGGATAATTTTCGGTATCTACTTTACCATCTCCACCTGATGCTGGACCTGTTTCCTCTATTAAATTTGGACACACTTCTCTCTCCATAAGTTTTCTAACAAGATCTTCAAAATCAAAATGCATATTTTTCTCAGATAAAGTAGAAATTATAAAATCTAATAAGTCTCTTGGGCAATCAACTTTTTCTACATTTTTAGAATCAGAGAATTGATTTGGGTGTAATTTTTTTAATAAATCTTTAGGTTCCATAATTCTACCTCCTAAACTCCTATTAGTTTAAATTGTTCAATCATTTTTTCTAAGCAATCCATTATTTCATCAAAGTCCATACTTCTGGTATATGAAAAAGTTTTTTGATATTTATTCTATCTTTCTTTTAACACTTCACTATTTTTAATAATATCTAAAGCCACGGATGGATCATCTGTATATTCTCTTTTAGAAAAGGTTTTTTCTATTGCTTTAACAAAGTTTTATAAGTTGATATTACTCCAGTCTTTTGTATAAATTAGAAAGATATCCTAGAAATCTCTCATTCTTCCATTTAATTCTACTTTGCTTAAGATTGTTTCTACCTTCTCCGTTAATACTGTTTCAATATTGTATGCCCATAGTTTTACATAGTTATCACCTAGAATTAGTTTATATTTATAATTTATTTCTTTTGGTGTAATTGAATCTCCTGTCGCTATATCAATATGAAATTTTTCTA
>OIYT01002383.1_pt1 | contig 11530 bp, 8 predicted proteins | sample 1588201 | NCBI WGS metagenome assembly OIYT01 (sample SAMN03283260) | human gut metagenome | biome: human-associated habitat; material: feces | host: Homo sapiens | place: USA | collected 2013
ACGTTCCAGTGGGAGCCGCTCGGCGTGAGCAATCAGATTCCCATCGGCAAAGTCACTGGCACCGTCACCTTCCCCGAAGGCATTGACGCCGATAATTCGTGGGCTTGGCTGCATACGGAATGCACGTCGGAAACGGAGCGAGACAAGAACGGCTCGCTGAAATTCACCGTATATGACGTGCGTGCCGGCGATTATGTCGACGTGGTCGCCATGTTCGACGTTGGCGCGACCGGCGGCGTGGAACGCACCAGAGATACCACCATTAAAAACGGCATTATGAAAAGCGAAGCCAAGCAGGAACAGCAGTGGCGCGACCAACAGCGCAAACAAGCGCGCATCCGCCTGATCACGTGGATCGCCATTGCAGTGGTCGGGCTGGTCTTGTGTGTGATCGCCATCATCTTCGCGTTGCGCAGCTTCAACCGTTCGCAATATCATGGCGGCGTCGAGTATTGGCGTGACGAGCCGGAAATGAGTCCTGCTAGCGCTGCGGAGCTGCTGCATATGGTCGACAACAAGCATTCGAGCACGCTGACGAGCCGTAAAATGTCGGCTTCCGTGCTTTCGCTTGCCTCGCGTGGCGCGATCGCCATCTACCCGGGGGTGGCCGCCATGTATCGGGGCATTGACATGAGCCAGGCGAATAATGCTGACATCGCACGGATGATCGCCAACGATCCCGCTCGAATCCGCGATGTGGGCAAAACCAGTACGGTGGTGATACTTCCCGTGGTATTTAACAACGTGCAATCGTTGCAGTTGCGTCCGAGCGAGCAGGCCGCGCTCGACTTGCTGGTGACGGCGTCCGAACGCATCGGCTCTCCGGTGTTCGATCTGGATCAGATGAACAAGAATTTCTCCGATTGGAAGAACGGCTACAAGCTTCAGGAGAAGTTCACGAATACGTGCGACAACGAATTCGCCATGCTGGGCGCCACGTCGATATGCGGTGGGGGAGCGTTTGCCGCGGGCATTTGCGCTGTGATGCTGGCATTCCTGTCCATGCTGTATTTCGGAGCCATCGGCAATCTTGCGTTGCTCGCGGTGATTTCCGCGCCGATGATGTTCGCTTCCGTGTTCGCGTTGAGCTACCTCAAACTGAAGGGGCTTACCGACAATGGGCAGTATCTTGCTGGCCAGGTGCTCGGATTGAAGCATTATATGGAGGATTTCAGCGAATTCAAGGATCGCGGTGTGACGGATATGACGTTGTGGGGCCGGTATATGGTGTATGCCACCGCGTTCGGCATTTCCGAAAAGGCGATGAAGCAGCTGTTGAAAGCGTATCCGCAATTGGCTGATCCGCATTGGCTTGATAATAATGCTTCCGATTCGCTGCTGTACTGGAGTTATCGTTCATGGTATTTCGACCATCGTTACACCGGTCCTGCTTCGTTTGATACGAATTCGATGGATTTCTCGCAATTCAGCGCCAATTTTGGTGATATTGGCGCGCAGTTGGAATCAGGTTTCGCTGATATTCAATCGACGATTTCAGCGGCGTCGCCGTCCGGAAGTTTTAGTGGTTCCGGCGGCAGTTTCTCCGGTGGTGGTTTCGGCGGTTCGTCCGGCGGTTCCGGCGGCGGCAGCTTCGGCGGTCGCTGACATGCGCATTACACGCATGTTTGGTGGGTTTGCTGTCTGCTGAGGCGGGTTGGCTGGTAAGGTTGCATTCGGAAAGACACTCTGTACGTTGTTGAAGGAGATCGGGATGGCTTTGTTCCGTAATCTTGGACCGTTCCACACCACGGCTATCGGTCATGGTGAAATGCCGTTGACCATTGAAAACAATCGTGGTCACGATGTCGGTATCGAAACATTGCACGCCTCGTTGGATGCCGGATGCCGTCACATCGATACCGCTTGGGCGTACTACACGCCGGGCGAAGAGGAACAGACCGGCGAAAAGCTGGTGCGTGAGGCGCTTGACTCGTGGAAGGGTCCGCGTGAGGAAGTCACCGTGGCCACCAAGGTGGGTTTGCGTCGCGCTTGGGAGGGTGACAAGCCGGTTTGGCCGCGTGACGGCAAGCCGGAGCATCTGATCGAATACGGCAAGCAGTCCGCGACGGCGCTTGGCGTTGACAGCATCGATCTGCTTTACCTGCACCGTCATGATCCGGAAGTGCCGTACAACGAGTCCTGCGAAGGCATCAAGGCGTTGCTCGATCAGGGCGTGGCCCAGTGGGCGGGTGTTTCCAACGTGAGCATCGAACAGTTGAAGATCGCACAGGAGATTCTCGGCGACAAGCTTGTGGCCGTGCAGAACCAGTATTCTCCGATTCATCTGGACACCCAAGACACGCTTGACTATTGCGCCGAGCAGGGTCTGGCATTCGTGTGCTGGAGTCCGTTGGGCGGTTACCGTCACCCGTATGACGAGCACCTGTTCGATCCGTTCCGCGAGGTGGCCGAAACCCGTGGCGTGAGCTATCAGCGTGTGGTGCTCGCATGGGAGCTGGCCAAGGGCGACCACATGTTCGTGATTCCTGGCGCCCACCGGCCGGAAACCATTCTCGATTCCCTCAAGGCCGACGAGCTCGAACTCACCGAAGAGGAGCTCGCCAAACTCGGCTGAGTGTCATATTCACAACGATTTGCATCAAGGCGTCCGTCTCCACGACGGACGCCTTTGGTTTTCCGCATGTGTTTTTCCATGTATGTATTTCCCAGATACGGCAGAAGTGTCCCGTGAATAGTTGAGAATATAGAGCGGAAAAATCGAGTAAGAGGAACAAGCGTGCAAAGAAGAAATAAGCCTGAAGTATTGGCTCCCGCAGGCAATCTGCGAGGACTGAAAACCGCCGTTGATTACGGTGCGGACGCCGTCTACTGCGGAGGCAAGGCGTTCGGCATGCGTTCGGCGCCGAAAAACCTGAGCTTGGAGGATTTCGAAGAAGGCTCCCGTTATGCGCATGAGCGTGGCGCCCGCGTGTATGTGACCTGCAATGTGTTGCCGCGCAACAACGAAGTCGAAGCGATGCGCGAATACATCGGCCAGCTCAAAGACACCGGCGTGGACGCGCTGATCGTTTCCGACATTGGCGTGATGCTCATGGCCCGCGAAGTGGCGCCGAACCTGGAACTGCATGTGAGCACGCAGGCGGGAGTTACCAACTATCAGGCAGCGAACGCCTTCTACCAGTTGGGTGCACGCCGTGTAGTGCTCGCCCGCGAAATGGATCTTCAGGCCGTGCGAGACATTCGCGCACGCATCCCCGACGATCTTGACATCGAATGCTTCGTGCATGGCGCGATGTGCATGGCGTTCTCCGGTCGTTGTCTGTTTTCCAATTATCTGACCGGACGTGACGGCAATCATGGCGAATGCGCTCAACCGTGCCGCTGGAAGTATTCCATAGTCGAAGAAAAGCGCCCCGGCCAGTATTTTCCGATAGAACAGACTAAGGAAGGCGCATATCTGTTCAATTCGCAGGATATGAACATGCTTGCGCATATCGACGATCTGCTTGATTCGGGCGCTACCAGTCTGAAAATCGAAGGTCGTTCCAAGAGCGCCTACTATATTGCGGCGATGACGAACGCTTACAAGACCGCTGTTGACGCATACATGGTGCAACGCGGTTTTGAAGACGAGGATGGCACTGTGCTGAAGCCGTTCCACGATCGTGTGATTCGTCCGTCCGATCCGGATTACGGCAAGCCGGAAACCACCGATTCGATTATGGAACATGCGGATGGCGCGTTCGCAGGAAAGCCGGATATTGCAGCTGTTCCCGTCGCTTCTGCCGGCGAACCGGATGATCTGAGCTACCATGCCCGCAGCACAAGGCGTAAGTCGAACACGGCTGCCGAAATCCTGCCGGAAGGCTGGTATCACGCCGGAGTGCGCCCCGCGGAGCATGTGTCTCTGCCTGACTGGCTGCTGGATGAGCCAGACAAAGTGGCGCACCGCGACTATTCCACCGGCTTCTACTATCCGGAGCACAAAGTGCAGCAAAGCACCGATCGTTCCGCGTATTTCCGCGCATGGCTGGTGGTCGGCGAAGTGCTTTCGTGGAGTCCTGAAGACGGTGGTCGCGTGACCATTATGAGCCGCAACAAGATCGAAGCCGGTCAAGAGGTTGAATTCGTGCTTCCGGGCGCGGCTCCGCTCGCCTATACCGTTCCGGCTGGCGGATTCCGCGACGCCGATGGGCATTGGGTCGAAGCCATCAACAATCCGGCGCATGTGTTCTCCATGCCATGCCCGCAGGAAGTGCCGGTGAACGCGGCCATCCGATCGCGCACCAAGAAACCGACGCTCAAGGCGGAATAATTGCGAAAAACATCGTATAGGCGCAGAAAATCAGCAGAAATTAGTTGAAATAATCGTAGAACAATCAAGGAAAACAGAAAAAATATGACTGACAAGCAGTATGACGACGCTATTCTTGACAGCAATGCGATCGACCCGACCGATGTGGACGGCAATCCGATTCCGGTGACCATTCCGATCATGCTTGCGCCGGGCGTCAAAGTCGTATACACCACGCGACTTGGCGGCACCAGCGAAGGAGACTATGCGCACTGCAATCTCGGGGGTAAAACCGGCGATGATCCGAACCATGTGCTCGCCAATCGAGTGGCGCTCTCCAACGCCATCGATGCGAAACTGAGCCTGGTCAGTCAGGTGCATTCCGGCGTTGCCGTCGATATGGACGAATCGTTCGTAATGAACCGTCCGTTCGGTTTCGACGCGTCCGGCAGCAAAGGCGAAACCGCTCAGCAGGTGGATGAAACCGCGGATAATCCGGCAGTGGTCGAAGCCGACGGCCAGGTGACCGCGCAGAAGAACGTGGCGCTCGGCATGTTCGCGGCCGACTGCCTGCCGGTGCTCATGGCCGATGCGGAAGCCGGTGTGATCGGTGCTGCGCATTGCGGTCGCCGTGGCCTGCAGAACGGTGTGATCGGTGCCACCGTCGAAAAGATGGTGGCCAAGGGAGCCAAGCCGGAACGTATTGTCGCCACGCTCGGCCCGTGCATCTGCGGCGACTGCTACGAGGTTGGCGGAGACATCGCCGACGAATTCGACGCGCAGTTCCCTGGAACCTTCACACTGAGCCGTTTCGGCCAGCCGGGCATCGATATCGCGGCCGCCGCGCTGCAGGAGCTTGCCAAAGCCGGTGTTCCGGCTGATAACGTCGTTTCCTCCCGCGCCCGCGTCAACGCAGCCACCCAGTATCTTTCCGAAGACGAGGAATTGGCGGAAATCTGCCAGTCCGATGGCGAAGGAGAACCGCAGCTCGCGGAACGTTTCAAGAAAATCCGCCGTAGCCTGTGCACGCTGGAAAATCCGCTCTGGTTCTCGCATCGCCGTGCCACCATCGCAGGCAAAGCGCACGAAGGCCGTATGCTTGCGCTGATCGTACGCGAATAGTGGGAGAGCGGCGCGCTGTTGCGGATTGCGTGCAGAACGTAAGACAAAGTGCGTTGCAAACCGATTCGGGGGTTTACGGTGGGACGTATGAGTGAGAGAGAGCAGATGCAGGAACAGAAGATGCCGGTTGTGGCCGTGGTGTTGGCGGCCGGTTTCGGCACGCGATTCGATGAGAACAATCCCAAGCAGTTGGTTTCGGTGGGGGATAAGCCAATCGTCTGCTGGAGCATCGAGGCGTTCGAGCGCAACGATCGCGTGAGCGACATCATCGTCGTGGTCAACGAGCGTGTCAGCAATATGGTGAACATGCTGATCGACGAAGCCGGTTATACCAAGGTGCGTGCCGTGATTCCGGGTGGCTCCGAGCGTGTGGACAGCACCCACGCCGCGCTCGACCTGCTCAAGCAGGCGGGCATTCCCGATGGCGCGAAAATCCTCATCCACGATTCCGTGCGACCGTTCGTTGAACAGCAATCCATCGACGGCTGCATCGACAGTCTCGACCAGTTCAACGCGGCGACCGTGGCATACGCGTCCACCGACACCATTCTGCTGACCGAAGATCTTGGAGAGCGCAAGGTGGTGCGCTCCGTGCCCGATCGTACGAACGCATTCCGCGCGCAAACCCCGCAGGCCTTCCGTTTCGGCACTATCACCAAAGCCTACGAGCTCGCCACCGCCGACCCTGACTTCCACCCGACCGACGACACCCGCGTGGTGGTGGACTATCTGCCGAACGAGCCGGTCGCCATTGTCGCCGGATCCGAAACGAATCTCAAAATCACCACACAGGCCGACATGCCGATCGCCGAGAACATCGCGCGCAGCCTCGACCCGGAACACGCCAAACAAGAAGCGAAAGCGCGCATGCACGCGGTGTTCGCTGAAGCGTTCTCGCAAATGCATAAGCACTGATCGTAAACGAACCCACCTCTCGACCACGTACACTGGAACACATGCAGCAGATCAACATCGTCATCTCAGGTTTCACCCCGTACGACGGCATCGACGTGAATCCGGCCGTACTTGTTCCCGTGGCGCTCGCCGAATATTGGAATGATCCATCTCAATCCGTGGTGCTGTCCGACGATCTTCTGCAGGATGTTTCCATTAGCGTGACGACGGTGACGCTTCCGGTCAGTTTCGCCAATGCCTGGCCCATGTTGCTGAACGCCATCGAACAGGCGAATCCCGATATTGTCATCGCCACCGGTTTGAAGCGGTCCGCCCGCGGCGTGCTGCTGGAGCGATGCGCCACGAATCTGATGGATGCGGCCAAGCCTGACGCCGACAATGTGATTCCGCCGCGCCGTCCGATCAATCCAGAAGGTCCGGCAGCATATTGGACACGCTTGCCGTTGCGTTCGATTCTGCGCGATTTCGCCAAACATGAGATTCCCGCCGCGTTGAGTTCGGATGCGGGCACGTTCGTCTGCAATTCGCTGTTCTACCATCTGCTCGACTGGTCTGCCGCGCAGGAAAAGCGCATTCTGTCGGGTTTCGTAAGCCTGCCGATCGTCAACGAGCAGCCACATCCGCAACATGGACTGTCGATCGCGCAGCAAATCGCCGCAGGTAACGATGTGATCCGCGAATCGGTGCGTTATTATCTGCAGCCATCCTCAAGTGAGATTCTGCTCGGCTGAACGGCGTCGGCGTTTCCTCGAACGATTTCTGTGCTCTCTGTGAGAATTATGCGACTGCCGTGTGCCGAACGTTTTTCCTGCGCTAAAGTTCAAGACGGATAGGCGCGGGCAAGATGCGCGATGGAAGGGAATTCGTGAAAGGAATACCATGGTTGAGCAGTTCCCAATCGTGTTGAGGGGGTACGACAAGGAAAGGGTCGATGAAGCGTTCGCTTCGGCTCAGGAGACGGTGGACCGTCTGCGTGAGCAGGTCAAGGCCGACGATCAGACCATCCTTGAACTGCAGGCACAGCTGCAGGAAGAGAAAAACAAGAAGGCCAACCCGAATTCGTTCGCATCTCTGGGCGCCAACGCGCAGCAGATGCTCGCCAGCGCGGAACAGACCAGCGCCGAGCTGCTTGACCGTGCCAAGAAAGACGCTTCCGCGGCACGCGCCACGGTGCAGCTTCAGGCCGAAACCCTGCTGAACAACGCCAAGCTCGACGCCAAGCGTATTCTCGACGAGGCCAACGCCAAGGCTGAAGCGGTGCTGTCGAAGGCCAATAATGATGCTGGCACGCTGAAGTCCAACGCCCAGCGCGAAGCTGACCAGCTGCGTGGCGAAGCGCAGAAGGCCGTGGTTGCGCAGCGCCAGACCGTTGATCTGGAATTGACAAACTCCCGTGAGGAGCACGACAAGCGTCTCGCATCGGAACGCGCCACGCAGGAGCGTGAGCTCTCCGATATGCGTGCCGAAGCCACCGAGCAGATCGCGGCGCAGCGCAAGAACGCCAATGACGAGATTAACCGCATGAAAAGCGAGACCAACGACCAGATCGAATCCGCGTTGGCCGAAGCCAACAAGAAGCTGGCCGACGTGCGTGAGCAGGTGTCCAAGATGATGACGGACGCGCAGCGCCGTGCCTCGGAAATCACGGATACCGCCAAAGCCAAGGCACAGGAGATCACCGACGAGGCCGAAGTGCATCGCACCAAGACCATCAGCCAGGTCAATGCCGAGGTGGAGCAGATTCGCGCCGACATTTCCGCCCAGCAGGATGAGGCTACGAAGAAGGTCAACGAGCTGCTCGCTGACCTGAACGAACGCCGTGAAACCGCCAAGAAGCAGTCCGAAGAGCTGATTTCCGAAGCGCAGCATACGCGCGATGAGGCCGAGGCATACGCTTCCGACAAGCGTGAGGCAGCCGACAAGCAGGCTGCCAGCATTCTCAAGCAGGCCACCGAAGAGGCTGACGAGCAGATCAACGAGCGTCGTGAGGCAGCCAAGAACGAGCTTGAAGGTGTGCAGCAGCGCATCGCCGACCTGCAGACCCGTGAGGCGCAGATCACGCAGCGTGTCAGTGAACTGCGTGCCATGTTTGCCAACGCGTTCTCCGGTTTCGGCGCGAACGGCCTGTCCGTGGTCAATTCCATCGACGGCGAACAGCATGATTCCGCAGCTGAAGCTGAAACTCCGGCGGAATCGCACGACGAGAGTGGCGAAACTGTTGCGGGCGAACCGGAAGTGACCTTCGACGAGGATGTTGTCTCCGACGAACAGCAGAATAATGGCGACTTTGAAGAACCGTCCGAAGACGAGCAGTCTGACCAGGGCGAGGAAGCACAGGAGGAACAGAACAATGACTGATATCACGCCGTTGAGCGCTGATGCATTGGCAACGCTGGTTGAGGATTTTGAAGCCAGCGACCACAACCGTATGGCCATGAACGCGGTCACCGCGGCGGGCGTTAACAAGGTGGCGCGCAACTATGACCGCGCCCGCCTGATGCAGCGCAGGTTTTCCACCATTGTCGACAATGGCACCGCCACCCATCAGGATCGTTCCGGCCGTTGCTGGCTGTTCAGCTCGCTGAACGTGGCCCGTTTCGTGGCCAAGAAGAACATGGGGCTGAAGGAATTCGAGTTCTCCCAGAACTATGCCATGTACTACGACAAGCTCGAGCGCGTCAACTACTTCCTGCAGGACGTGGCTGAACTGGTGAAGGCCGGCGAGCCGTCCGACTCCCGCCTGATCCAGCATCTGCTCGCCGACGTGATGGGCGACGGCGGTCAGTGGACCATGGCCATGAACGTATACAAGAAGTACGGTGCCGTTCCGAAGGATCTGTTCCCGGAAACTGAATCCTCCAAGAACACCGGCGAAATGAACGTGCAATTGCGTCGCCTGCTGCATACGGCCGTCGCGCACATGTATGCCGATCCGGCTTCGATCGAATCGGTGATCGCCGAAGCGACCGCTGCCGGCCACCGTATTCTGACGATTCACTTGGGCGAGCCGCCGAAGAGCTTTGACTGGGAGTGGACCGACAAGGACGGCGAGTTCCACCGCGATGGTGAGATCACGCCTGTGGAATTCTGGCAGAAGTACGTCGGTTCTGCCGATTTGGAAAGCTACGTGTGCCTGGTCGACGATCCTCGTCAGGAGCATGCGAAGGGCAAGAAGATCGGTATCGAGCACTTGGGTAATGTGGCCGGGGGAGACCCGACCGAATATCTGAACGTGCCGAACCAGTTCATGAAGGATTGCGTGCGTCAGATTCTCGAAGAGCAGGGCATTCCAGTATGGTTCGGTGCCGACTGCCACCCGATGATGGATCGTGAAAACGGCGCTTGGGCCACTGATCTGTTCGAATACGGCAAGGTGTATGGCGTCGACTTCGATCTGAACAAGGAAGATCGTGTGCGTTTCGCTGATTCCGCGATGAACCACGCTATGGCGTTCGTTGGCGTGGACGTTGCCGAAGACGGCACGACCACCCGTCGTTGGCGTGTGGAGAACTCTTGGGGCGACAAGATCGCAGACAAGGGCTACTTCACCATGAGCGATGATTGGTTCACCGAATACGTGTACGAGGTCGCCGTGCCGAAGGCGCTGCTCCCTGCCGAATATCAGGCCGCTCTTGACGAACCTGCCACCATGCTCCCCGCATGGGATCCGATGGGCGCTCTGGCTGACTGATACGTAAACCGACAAGCTGATTGACGAATGCCGACTGCATGGGACTTCGCAAAAAGTCCAGCATGCAGTCGGCATTCGTGTTATTCCACTTTTATCCGTTAAGGTAACTTCGGTGATTATCATCCATGCAAAGTATGCATGAAGCAGGTATGCATGAAGCAGGTATGCAGGTATAAGGAGGAGCAGAAGAGATGTCAGGTCTTCGCGGTCCAGATAGTTCGAGGGATGCACAATTGTTGGATAACGCTGTGTTTCCGGAGACCGTGGATGTCAATATTCGACAGTTGGACCCGATTCCCGCTCCTCGATATTTTCTGAAGGAAATCCCTCTTACCGACGAGATGAGCGATCTGGTGTTGAAGTCCCGTCAGGAAATCCGCGATGTGCTGAATGGCAAAGACGATCGTCTGCTTGCCATCGTCGGCCCCTGCTCGATTCATGATCCGAAAGCCGCGCACGAATACGCCGAAAAGCTCGCGGCCGTCAAAAAAGAGCTGGAAGACCGGCTGGTCATCGTGATGCGCGTGTATTTCGAAAAGCCGCGCACCACCATCGGTTGGAAGGGTCTGATCAACGATCCTGATCTCGACGGCCAGTTCAACATTCGCAAGGGTATGTGGCTCGCACGCAAGGTGCTGGCCGATGTGCTGGGCCTTGGACTCCCGGCAGCCACGGAATGGCTTGACCCGATCACCCCGCAGTACATCTGCGACCTGATCAGCTGGGGTGCGATCGGCGCTCGCAATACCGAAAGCCAAGTGCATCGCGAGCTTGCGTCAGGCATGTCGATGCCGATCGGCTTCAAGAACGCCACCGACGGTTCGGTCAAGCCGGCAGCGGATTCCTGTTTCGCGGCCGCCTTCGAGCATCATTTCCTGTCCATCAATCTTGACGGACGTGTGATTTCCGCCGAAACCAAGGGCAATCCCGATTGCCACCTGGTGTTGCGCGGTTCTTCGCACGGTCCGAACTACGACACCGAATCCGTGGCGAAGGCGTTGGCCGATCTGAAAGTTTCCAAGGCTTCCGGACCGAGTGAACACGGCATCGTCATCGACGCGGCGCACGGCAACTGCGGCAAGAACGAAGTGCGCGAAGCTGAAGTGGTCGAAAACATCGCATCCCGCATCGCAGCAGGCGAACAAGGCATCAGCGGCATTATGATGGAAAGCTTCCTGAAAGCCGGCAATCAGAAGCCCGCTCCGCTCGACCAGCTGGAATACGGCAAGTCCATCACCGACGCCTGCGTGCCGTGGGAACGTACCGAACAGCTACTGCACACGCTTGCCGAAGCGGTCGAAAGCCGCCGCAGGCTTGCCGAATGATCGCAAATAAGCGTAAATAACCGTAAATAGAAAAACCGTGCGAAAACTGCGTAATCTGCGTAATCGCACGGTTTTTGCATTGTGATTGCTATTCTTGGGAAAGATAGTGATTTGGAAAGATAGTGATTTCCAAGGAGAGCAGTGAGATGCAGCAGCAGCTGAACACGCCTGAAGAGCTTCGTGCCATCCGTCAGGCCATGGATGAAGGTAAGAATCCGCTGG
>OIYT01002387.1_pt1 | contig 11520 bp, 13 predicted proteins | sample 1588201 | NCBI WGS metagenome assembly OIYT01 (sample SAMN03283260) | human gut metagenome | biome: human-associated habitat; material: feces | host: Homo sapiens | place: USA | collected 2013
TTTACTTCCTTAATCTTCATAATCATTACCTCACACAAGTCCTGTAGTTTCGTCTATCCCCATCATTATATTAAGGCACTGAACAGCTGCTCCGCTTGCTCCCTTTCCAAGATTGTCAAGGCGTGAGCAGAGAAGTATCTGTTCATCATCGCCGAAAACAAATATCTGCATTTTATTTACGCCGCTAAGCGTATTGGATGCAAGGAAAAACGACTTCTGCTCCTCCGCCGTCATGAGCGGCATTACTTCTATCATCTTTGCTCCTGCGTAATGTTCCGCATACATCTTATGCACCTGCGCAGCAGTCACGGATTTTTCAAGCATCCTCGTCTGCACCGGAACGCTGACAACCATTCCGCTGAAATAATCACAAACCATAGGGTTGAACATCGGCTTATATTTCAGCCCCGATATCTTCTGCATTTCCGGCAGATGCTTATGCTGCTGCGACAGCGCATACTGTCTCGGACTATTGAACTCAAAAGGCTTGTCCTCTCCCTCATATACCGCTATAGCTTTTTTTCCTGCTCCGCTATAGCCCGATGTGGCATAGGCGAACACCGGAAAATCATCGGGAATAATGCCGCTGCTGACAAGCGGATACACTATTGAAACAAATCCGCTGGCGTAGCATCCGGGAACTGCCACACGCTTTGAGGTTACAATTTTCTCTCTGTGTGCAGGCGACAACTCCGGAAATCCATATGCCCAGTCCGGATTCGTCCGGTGAGCGGTAGAAGCATCAATTATGCGGACTTGATCGCTTTCCACGAACGAAACAGCCTCCCGTGCGGCTGCATCCGGCAGGCAGAGAAATGTGTAATCGGACATATTGATGAGCCGTGCCCGCTCTGCCGGATCTTTTCTTTTTTCTTCGCTTATGCGAAGCAGTTCGATATCGTCCCTGCCCTGAAATCTTTCAAGTATCTTCAGTCCGGTAGTGCCCTCCTGACCGTCGATATATACTTTGACTGCCATGAATATTCTCCTTATTTTGAATTTTATTGCTCAGGGGAGTGGCTCTTAAAAATTACCTGTCTGCGTACTTTGCCCTCCCCCCTGTCGGAAATCAGGGGTACTCCCCCGGATATTTTTAACTATATTGCGCAGATCATTTCTTTTTCTTCTTCCTCTTATTCACCTTGCGCTGATACTTCTCTTTCTTGGGATCTTTCAGGTCGGATTCGTCCTTCATCATGGAATGCCACACGTTTATAATCAGCGTTGCAGCTACGATGCCCACAAACCACCAGATATAAGCCTTGGGCTTCACGGCAATCCACAGTCCCATGACGAGCATCCCGATTACCCACAGAACTCCCATGAAAATAGAAAGTCCGATAGTGAATATAAAATCTTTCTTCTTCATTAGTCAATATACTCACTCAGCGCTGACTCCGCAAGTACTATCTGCTCCTTTACGGCCGCCGGTGACGGTCCCCCCTCTGAAAGACGTCCGTTCACGCAGGTGTCAAGGCTGATCGCTTCATAAATATCCTCACCGAAATTCTCTGTCATTTTTTTGTATTCCTCCAGCGGAAGAGTTTCCAGGGTCACTCCCTTTTCAATGCAAAGAGCAACGAGAGTTCCGGTGATCTTATAAGCGTCACGGAACGGCATACCTTTTTTCACAAGATAGTCGGCGCAGTCGGTAGCGTTGATAAATCCACGGGCAGCGGCATTCCTCATATTCTCCTTTATAACACGCATAGTCGCAAGCATGGGAATAAATGTCCTGATACAAAGCTTAACATTGTCAACTGCGTCAAAAATAGCTTCCTTGTCCTCCTGCATATCCTTATTATAGGCAAGAGGCAGACCTTTCATCATGGTAAGGAGAGTTACAAGATCACCGTTCACTCTGCCTGTCTTGCCCCGGATAAGCTCCGTGACATCCGGGTTTTTCTTCTGCGGCATGATAGAAGATCCCGTAGCGAATGCATCGTCAAGCTCCACGAACTTGAACTCCCAGCTGCACCAGAGAATTATTTCCTCGGAAAGTCTGGAAAGATGCGTCATAAGCAGCGACAATGCACAGTTAAGCTCTATGCAGTAATCACGGTCTGAAACTCCGTCAAGACTGTTCGCCATGGGAGCTGTGAATCCTAAAAGCTCCGCCGTCTGCTTCCGGTTTGTGGCGTAAGTCGTGCCTGCAAGCGCTCCGCAGCCAAGGGGACTGTAATTCATGCGACGTGCGGTATCACGGAGACGGTCAAGATCACGCAGAAGCATCCAGACATAAGCCATGAGATGATGTCCAAACGTTATCGGCTGCGCCCTCTGAAGATGAGTATATCCCGGCATTACCGTTTCGGTATGCTCCTTTGCAGTGGATATAAGCGTCTCCGCAAGCTTTGCAGTCAATGCTGATATCTCCTTTATCTCGTCCCTGAGGTAGAGACGGAGATCGACTGCAACCTGATCGTTCCTTGAACGTGCGGTGTGAAGTCTCTTTCCCACGTCGCCCAGACGTTTTGTAAGCTCCGCCTCAACAAACATATGTATATCCTCGGCGCTGGGATCAAGCTCCAATGCGCCGGAATCTATATCGGCAAGTATCTCTTTCAGTCCGCCGATTATCTCAAGGCTGTCCTCCTTTGAGATTATACCGCAGTCGCCAAGCATCGTGGCGTGTGCGATACTTCCCTGTATATCGTGACGGTACATCCGTCCGTCAAAGGCGATAGAAGAATTAAAAGCATTTACCGTCTCATCGACCTGCTTTGAAAATCTTCCTGCCCACATCATATCTGCCATATTTTTTCTCCTATCGTATTATTGTTAAGATTCAGCTTTTAATGATTCAAACCATTTTTCTATATATTGATTTTGCTCTATAGTATCTGGAAATACATTTATATCGCAATAATCCCAAACGCTGACAATATCTTTTGTCAATGCCTGTCTGCTCATTTCCACAAGATATACTTTAGGCGTATATTCCATCATTGCAGATTGGTTTGCATTGATAAGTGAACCATTACATTTTAATCCATAACCTCTTTTCAGGAGTTTATCTCTTAATTCCTGATAAGCTGAAAAATAGCCTTCTGATCTTACCATTAAATCTATATTTCCTGATTTGATATTCAAGATGATATCGTCAGACAAATCGTCTTCATACGCATATACTACAGCTTTAATTTCTATTTTTCGACTCAAGTCGTATAGTATAACATTATATTTTTCCATAAATTTTTCTTTATTCTTCTGCCAGATCAATATATTTCTCTCCAACATTGGCATATCGTTATGATATGCAAAACGCACATTATACAAAGAGGTATGACATTAAACAAGACAAGCGTCATGTACCTTTTCATGCGCATTCCTTTCATGGTTACTTTTTCGCTTTATACTGATCCATGAACTTTGCAAAATTCTCCTGCTGATACGGAATACTCTTCTCCGAAATTCTTGCCATAAGATAAAGCTTGTATTTATCCACGGCAATATTGACTTTCTGCACCTTTTTATTGAAGATATTGAAGTTCTTCACCTTTATTTCGCTGATAGCATCGTTTCCGATAAAGATATAATTTTCCGGTTCGGGTTCAAGCTTATCGGCATTCAGGGTCAGCTGAAGTCCTTTCTGGTGCATCGGGATGATTCCCAGCCCCTTCTCCGTCTGATTTATGAGAAGCCCTGTAAATTTCCCCTCCAGAACAGTCTCTGCCGCTTTTCCGGTTTTGACTATAACGCCGGGAAGTCCTGCCGAAAGCAGTCCTCCTGCAAGACCGCCTGCCAGTCCGGCTTTCATACCCTCTCGGTTCGTGTTCTTAAAAACTACAAAAATATTATTCTGAGCCGATATTCCGTCCACTGACTGAAACAGTGCGGTCGCTCCTTCAAGTGTTCTGAAATCTTCCATAACTGCACCCCTGTCTGAAACACAACAGGCAGGAGAATTTCGCCTCCCCTGCCTGAAAAATTTTATTGAAATTACTTGTTATTTCTCTTCTTATCAAGCTGAGCCTTGACCTTGATCGGGAGTCCAAACAGGTTGATAAATCCTGCTGAATCCTTCTGGTCGTAAACCTCGTCCTCGTCAAATGTAGCAACTTCCTCATCATAGAGAGTATACGGTGAAGTTACTCCTGCATTGATGATATTGCCCTTGTAAAGCTTGAGACGTACATCGCCGGTAACAGTTTTCTGAGTTTCTGTAACGAATGCGCTCATAGCCTCACGGAGAGGTGTGTACCACTGACCGTTGTATACAATATCTGCAAATTTGATTCCGAGATACTGCTTGATACGTGCAGTCTCCTTGTCAATACAGATAGTTTCAAGAACTTCATGAGCATGGTAAAGAATAGCGCCGCCGGGAGTCTCATAAACGCCTCTGGACTTCATTCCTACAAGACGATTCTCAACAAGGTCAGCAAGACCGATACCGTTTTCGCCGCCAAGCTTATTGAGTGCAGTAACCATTTCAACGCCGTTGAGTTCCTTGCCGTCCAGCTTTGTGGGGATTCCCTTTTCAAAGTGGATAGTAATATAAGTAGGCTTATCGGGAGCATCGATAGGAGAAACGCCCATTTCAAGGAAACCGGGCTTCTCGTACTGCGGCTCGTTTGCGGGATCTTCAAGATCAAGACCCTCGTGTGAAAGATGCCAGATATTCTTATCCTTTGAGTAATTTGTCTCTCTGTTTATCTTGAGAGGAATATTGTGAGCTTCGGCATAGTCGATCTCCTGATCTCTTGACTTGAGATCCCATTCACGCCAAGGTGCAATTATCTGCATCTCAGGAGCAAAAGCCTTGATAGCAAGCTCGAAACGTACCTGATCGTTGCCCTTTCCCGTACATCCGTGACAGATAGCGTCAGCGCCCTCTTTAATTGCGATCTCAGCAATTCTCTTTGCAATTATCGGACGTGCAAAAGATGTTCCGAGCATATATCTGTTCTCGTAAACAGCACCTGCCTGAACGGTAGGATAAACGTATTCCTGAATGAATTCCTCTTTAAGATCCTCAATATAGAGCTTTGAAGCACCTGTCTTTATAGCCTTTTCTTCAAGTCCGTCAAGTTCTGTGCCCTGTCCTACATCTCCGGAAACAGCAATAACTTCGCAGTTATTGTAGTTTTCTTTGAGCCACGGAATGATGATAGATGTATCAAGTCCGCCGGAATATGCCAGAACTACTTTTTTAATATCTTTTTTATCCATTTTAGTGTACCTCCTGGATGAATTTAATTCATTAATTCTATTATACACATAATATTTCCATTGTCAAGAGCATTTGAATAAATATTCATTTATTTTATAAATATTCACAATAATGTGGATATTATCCATTTCATTCTACAGACTGACTATATAAAATCATCGTTAAATACCAAATCTATTTGTACAGACTTACAATTTTTTCCTTAAATTACTTTATTCACTTGAAATTCTATCAAAAAAATGTTATAATTTAATAGTATAAGAACTTACTCTGAATTACTTAGGAGGTCATACTATGGGAGATAAAAAAGGAAGCAAAATAACTATTTTAGGCGCAGGCAACGTGGGCGCAACTATTGCTTATACTTTCGCCGTAGGCGGAACCTGTTCTGACGTAGTCCTTATTGACATAAACAAGGCTAAGGCTAAGGGCGAAGCTATGGACATCCGTCAGGGCGTTTCATTCGGGCATAACGTTGAAATCTATGACGGATCTTACGAGGACGCCAGAAACTCCGACATCGTTATCGTTACTCTCGGCCTTGCAAGAAAACCCGGTCAGACCCGTCTTGACCTCGCTCAGGCAAACGTAAACATAATCAAGGAAGTTATGCCGCAGATAGCTAAATTCGCTCCCGATGCAATCTATGTTGTGGTAAGCAACCCTGTCGATATTCTCACATATACTATCCTGAAATGCACCAGCCTTTCCCCTCAGCAGGTCATCGGCTCCGGTACGGCTCTCGATACTTCCCGTCTCCGCTCGGTTATCGCCGATCACCTTGAACTTAGTCCCAACAGCATCCATGCTTACGTTTTCGGCGAACACGGCGATTCCTCTTTCATCCCCTGGTCGCTTACAAGCATCGCAGGCGTTGAAATGGACGAATATATCGAGGCTCAGGATCACGCCGACCTCGACAAGGACGAAATCATCCTTGAAGTGCGTCGTGCAGGTTCGGAAGTTATCAAGCGCAAAGGCGCAACTTTCTACGCTATCGCTATGTCCGTAAACAAAATCTGCGACTCTATTCTCCGTGACGCAAATAATATTATTACCGTTTCTTATCTGATGCGTGATAAATTCGGCATCGACGATGTCTGTCTCAGCCTCCCCGCCGTTATCGGAAGCAACGGTATCGAACGTGATGTTACTCCAAAGCTTACCGACGAGGAAATCGGAAAACTTCAGGCAAGTGCCGCAGCTCTGAAAAAAGTTATAGATCAGATAGAATTCTAACGGAGTGATATGCCATGAACTTAAATGATACCACCTCCGGCGAACGGCTTCATATCGGCTTTTTCGGCAGACGTAACGCCGGAAAATCAAGCGTGGTCAACGCCGTGACCGGTCAGGAACTCTCCGTTGTATCCGACGTAAAAGGAACAACTACCGACCCGGTTACAAAGGCAATGGAACTTCTCCCGGTCGGCCCTGTCGTTATTATCGACACCCCCGGTTACGACGACGTGGGAACTCTCGGCGAACTCCGTGTGAAAAAAACTCGTCAGATCCTTAACCGCACCGATGTCGCCGTCCTTATTGTCGATTCTTCCGAGGGTCTCTCCGATACCGACAGGCAGCTTGCAGATCTCTTCCGTGAAAAGAATATCCCGTGGCTGACAGTCTACAACAAGTCAGATATCGCAGATGCAAAGCCCCAAAAAGATAACGAAATTTCTGTGTGCGCTCTCGACGGAACTAATATCCACGAACTAAAAGAAAAAATCGCCGCTCTTGCCAATACCGGCAGAACGGAAAAACATATCATCGGCGACCTTATCAAACCGGGCGATCTTATCGTTCTTGTAACACCTATCGACGCAGCAGCTCCTAAGGGAAGAATGATACTTCCGCAGGTGCAGACTCTCCGTGATATCCTCGATGCCGACGCTATGGCGGTTTTTACAAAGGAATTTCAGCTTGAGGAAACTCTCCGGAAACTTGGAACTAAACCGAAAATGGTCGTTACCGACAGTCAGGCTTTCGGTTATGTGAACAAAATCGTTCCGGATGATATCTCACTTACTTCTTTCTCTATCCTTATGGCAAGATACAAGGGATTCCTTGAAACTGCCGTGAAAGGTGCAGCATCTATCAGCACACTTAATGACGGCGATACCGTTCTTATATCCGAGGGATGCACTCACCACAGACAGTGCGGCGATATAGGCAGCGTCAAGCTTCCTGCACTACTCAGGAAAACTACCGGAAAATCCCTTAATATAAAGCTTTCCTCCGGCCGTGAATTTCCGGAAGATCTCTCCGGAATAAGTCTCGTTATCCACTGCGGCGGATGTATGCTCAACGAACGTGAAGTCTCTTTCAGAATGAATTCCGCTGTTGAACAGAACGTTCCGTTTACAAATTACGGCATCGCTATCGCTTCTATGAACGGTATTCTGAAAAGAAGTCTGGAAATTTTTCCTGATCTTCAAAAACTGATATAATAAATTACTCCCCTGCCTTTCGACAGGGGAGATTTATTATTTATAGAACTCTGTATAATCTATTGAATTAAAGTCTATTGGATCATTCTCAGAAGGTTCACTGCTGCCGATAGTAAACGTATCAATAACAGTTACTCCGTCAGATTCATATACATTTACAACCATAGGAGGATTACCGTTTGCTCTCCTCTCCTCCTGAATTCTTATAGCTTCTTCCGGAGAAGAAGGAGCTTCTCCAATTAATTCGCTGTTGCGGACATATCCTTGTTTTCCATTATCACCTATTGCGGGAATAAGATCAGGCTGATCGCTCATGTACGGACTATTTGTCTCAATTCCGTAAGTTTCTCCGTTTTCATTCACATCATAATCTACAGAAACATGAGGTATTGGTTCATTTGTTTCAGCATTATAAGCTATCGTTTCGTCAGCAGCTTTCTCATACTTTACACTATTTGTAAATTGTAAGATGTCACAATATCAGAACATATTTTTTGTAATAAATCTACGTAAAAACAATGTACAGCGATTCTGCATATAATAATTATGTACCCGTATATTTCCACGATCAGGGTCAATAATATAATCAGCAGCCCCCCAATTATTATAAACAGGAGATAATTATTATGTCGGTTAAAAGAGGAGAAATATACTACGCCGATCTCAGTCCGGTCGTCGGCTCGGAGCAAGGCGGAATCAGACCTGTACTTATCGTTCAGAATGACGTTGGAAACAAACACAGCCCTACCGTGATCGCTGCGGCTATTACCAGTCAGCGTGACAAAACCCGTATGCCAACACATATCGAGGTTCAGGCTGATAAATGCGGTCTTGCAAAAGACAGCATCGTGCTGTTGGAACAGATTCGTACTATCGACAAAAAACGACTCAAAGACAAAATGGGCGAGCTTGATCTCAGATCAATGAACAAGGTTAATACTGCTCTGTCTATCAGCTTCGGTCTGGAGATATGATTTCTCATTTACTGCGAAACAACGGTAAATTGCTTAAAAACGGTACTGCAATACTGAATCCCAATGCTGTCAGAATCTGCTGCGAGGACAGCGTTACTGTCTCGAAAATCGGCTGAAGCTGCGGAACGGCTACCGCAGCAGCAAGCGCAGCAGCAGATACTCCGACCGCAAGCAGCAGCTTTATGTTGCTTAAAAAATTGATATGCAACAGTGATTTTGTCTCGGATTTACACTCGAAAACGTGTATAAGCTGCGACATTACAAGCGTTATAAGTGCAGCTGTTCTGGCTGCTTCTACCGTTCCGCCCATGTGAAGAATCACTGCAAACGAGGCAAGCGTCGATAAACCTATCAGAATCCCCCTGAAAAGTATCTTGCCCATAAGACCGCCGGAAAAAAATCCCTCCGATGATTTTCTCGGCGGTCTGCTCATTATGTCGCTTTCCGGCGGTTCAAGTCCGAGTGCTATCGCCGGAAGTCCGTCCGTAACCAGATTTACAAGAAGTATCTGCACCGGAAGAAGAAACAGGAAAGAAAACAGAGATTAAGTTCCTTCAACTCAACTTATGGGTGGAGTGTACCAAGGTGGAGCATGCTCCGGAATATCTGATAGAACAGATTGCTACCCTACAGCCAGACATTGCTACATTTTGCGAATTATATAAAGGTCCACAAGACGATCCCGTGATGCCTAAACTAATGCAAGGGCTTAAAGATAAGGGACTCATCTATTACGATGCACGAATAGACGGAAGAGCGGTCATATCAAAATATCCGTTCAAAGAGACAGAACGCATCAACAAATGGATGTTCAAAGCGATTCTGGATGTCAATGGGAAACGAGTGGCCGTTTACCCGGCACATTCAGAGTATCGTTACTACACCTGTTACTATCCCCGGGGATACAATGACGGTAGCGTTAATTGGGATAAACTTCCGGCTCCTATCACTGATGTAAACAAGATACTTGCTGTCTGCGAAGAATCAGACCGTATAGAATCCGCCCAAGCTTTTATCAACAACGCTGCCAAAGAGCTAGAGCAAGGAGCACTCGTGTTTTTTGCCGGAGATCTGAATGAGCCTTCTTATCTGGATTGGCAGGCCGATACAAAAGATCTATTCGATCATCGCGGATGTATCGTCAATTGGGGAACTTCCAAATTGTTGGTTCAACGGGGATATAAAGATGCCTACCGGGTAATTCATCCCGATCCGGTGAAATGTCCAGGATTCACTTTTCCAGCAGACAATAAATCAGTCATTCCAGAGAATCTCTCATGGGCACCGGAGGCAGATGAACGCGAACGAATTGATTTCGTTTACTATTATCCAAATAAAAATCTACAAATAAAAAGTGCCCAGATAGTAGGTCCAACAGGCTCTATTGTACGCGGACAAAGAATAGAAGAACAAACCAAAGATCCAATCATTCCGCCCGTAAACAATCAGTGGCCAAGCGATCATAAAGGAGTGCTGATTACGTTTTATATCAAAGAGTAATTACAATGATTAACAGGATGCAAAAGTGGATATACGTCATTATACTCCTGACCGGATACTCAATAAGAAGTTATACACAGAAGACCATAAATCTCAATATTCCTGTTGAGCAAAACTGGATGTTCGATAACGAACATCCAGTACGCTTCATGCTGGAATTGACATCTGCACAGTCAGGTTTTTCGGATAGGATACGCATGGACATTGCAACAGATTTCGGCAATGCTGTATCGTCTACCTTTATAACCTACTCTTTCGGAACAGATTCGATAGCTCCCGGTGGAGGCTTTCGCAGTCGTGCATCAGTCACTCTCACGAATCTCACTCCCGGATTTTACCAGGTTTGTTTCATTGCCGGCACCGACACTCTGAAACATTTCTTCTTTGGATACGAAGCCGAACAGATTTTATCCAAACCGGATGGTCCCCCTAACTTAAAAAGATTTTGGAATAAAACCATCACCGAACTTAAACGTGTACACCCTGCCTATAAAATGACACGTCTACCTGAATCTTCGAAGCCAGAGCGTGATGTTTACGAAGTAGAAATGCGCTCGCTTGAAGGAGAAATCTTACGGGGGTATTGGGCAGTCCCAACAGATGGTCAGAGTCATCCGGCCGTAGTGGTTTATCAAGGTTATGATGCCGTCACCTGGATTCCCAGTCCCGACGACTATCCCGGTTGGTGTATCTTGGTCATTCCACCCCGTGGACAAGGCCTCAACAAACCTTATAACCGCTTTGGTGAGTGGATTGCTTTCGGACTGGATTCACCCAAACATTACTATTACAGAGGTGCTTTTGCTGATACAGTCCGCAGTATTGATTTTATTTTTGCTCAGCCATGCTTTGACGGACAAAACCTTTTTGCTACAGGTATTTCGCAAGGTGGAGCGCTCACACTAGCAGCAGCGTCACTCGACCATCGTATTTCCGCAGCTGCGCCTATCGTACCCTTTCTGTCAGACTATCCCGATTATTTCCGTTTGGTTCACTGGCCTGCCAACTTGGTATTCGAAGGAGCTGCCCGGCAGAATATTGACAAAGATAAAATATTCTCATTACTAACTTACTTTGACTTGAAGAATCTGACCGGATGGATCAAATGCCCAGTATTAATGGGATTCGGACTTCAGGACAACATTACACCACCACATACAAATTTTGCAGCATACAATCACATCCGTACACCTAAACGCTGGATATGTTACCCTACATCAGGACACTTTGCAGCTTATGAGAACATGGACTCATGGATTGCTGAAAGTACTCGTTTTTTCAATCAGTATGTAGTGTGGTAATAATCTGAACTGATAAAAACGAAACAGGCACAAACACTATAACAAGAGGTTAGTTAGGTTAGAAACCAGAAGAGTAATTCTGTTAAATAGAATTCTCTTCCGGTGTTTTATAGTTACTT
>OIYT01002389.1_pt1 | contig 11519 bp, 10 predicted proteins | sample 1588201 | NCBI WGS metagenome assembly OIYT01 (sample SAMN03283260) | human gut metagenome | biome: human-associated habitat; material: feces | host: Homo sapiens | place: USA | collected 2013
TGTTGGGGGTGACAGCGACATTGTGCTGACATCTCCGATTGAGAGCGTCGGCTATATAAATATGACAATTCACACTATGGCACAATTTGGTGTTGAAATTGAAACAACCGACAACGGCTGGCACATCAAGGGCGGTCAGTCATACATTCCGCATGATTACACAACAGACGGCGACTGGTCGCAGGCGGCTTTCTTTATGGTTGCAGGCGCACTCGGCGGAAAGGTGACTGTGAACGGCGTCAACAGAAATTCCGCACAGGGTGACAGGAAGATTGCCGAGTTGCTTGCACGGTTTGGTGCAAAGGTAACGCAGACTGATACTTCCGTAACCGTTGAAAAGGGAGAGCTTAATGCAATTGACATTGATGCTTCGCAGATTCCCGACCTTGTACCCGTGCTGACGGTTTGTGCCGCATTTGCAAAGGGAACAACCAGGATTTACAATGCCGAGAGACTTCGCATAAAGGAATGTGACCGTCTTACGGCAACCGCTAAGCTGATAAACGATCTCGGCGGTAAGGTGACTGAGTTGCCTGACGGACTTGTCATAGAGGGAATTGACACCCTCAAGGGCGGATTCTGTGAGGGCTTTAATGACCACAGAATTGTAATGTCGGCAGGTGTCTGCGCAGTAAGACTTGGCGGTGAAATTGAGTCAAGCTATGCGCTTTCAATCAACAAAAGTTACCCTGATTTTTACATAGATTATAATAATATTGGAGGTAAGGCGAATGTCCTCGACCTACGGTGATAAGATAAAAATTTCCGTTTTCGGCGAAAGCCACGGCAACGGAATCGGAGTTGTAATTGACGGACTTCCGGCAGGATTTGAGGTTGACTTTGACAGGGTTCTCGCTCAAATGGCACGCCGTGCTCCGGGCAAGGATAGAACAGCAACTCCCCGAAAAGAAAAAGACCTCCCAAAGGTTCTTTCGGGTATGCTCGGCAACAAGCTGACAGGTGCTCCGCTTTGTGCCGTAATTGAAAACACCAACACAAAAAGCGGTGACTACGGCAATCTTCTCGACTGCCCCCGTCCGGGTCACAGCGACTACACAGCCTTTGTAAAATATAATGCGTCAAACGATATTCGCGGCGGCGGTCATTTTTCGGGCAGACTTACTGCACCGATTGTTTTTGCAGGTGCTGTCTGCCGTCAGATTCTTGAATCAAAGGGCGTTAAAATTGCCGCCCATATCAGCAGTATAGGCAATGTTTCTGACAGCTCCTTCTCTCCGACGGAAATTGATGACGCACTCATTGAAAAGCTGAACAGCTCATCGTTTGCACTCATTGACGAAACTGCCGAAAAACCTATGAGAGACGCCGTTGAAGATGCCAGAATGGCACAGGACAGCATCGGCGGAACAATTGAATGTTGCGTAACGGGCATTGACGCAGGCTACGGTGAGCCGATGTTTGAAGGTGTTGAGGGCGTTATTGCCAAGGCTGTTTTCGGTGTTCCAGCAATTAAGGGCATTGAGTTCGGCAAAGGCTTTGAGCTTTCAACAATGAGAGGCTCGCAGTCGAACGATCCGTTTGAATACAAAGACGGCAAGGTCGTTACAACAACAAACAACTGCGGCGGTATTTTGGGCGGAATTACAAACGGAATGCCGATTATTTTCCGTGCCGCCGTAAAGCCTACACCGTCAATTTCACAACCGCAAAGGACTGTAAATCTTCAGACAAAAGAAAATGCAGAGCTTGTTATTCACGGCAGACACGATCCGTGTATTGTGCCGAGAGCAGTCCCCGTTATTGAGGCTGTTACGGCTGTTGCAATTATTAACCTTATGTGAGGCCTTTATGAGAGATTTAAAAGAAATCAGAAAAGATATTGACAAAATAGACAATCAGCTTATTGAGCTTTTTAAGCAGAGAATGGATTGCGCAAGGGATGTCGGCATCTACAAGCAGGCAAACAACATTCCCGTTCTTAACGAGGGCAGAGAGAATGAAATTCTTGATGCCGTTGAAGAAAAGGGAGGCGAATACGGCGCATCTGCAAGACTTCTCTACTCAAACATTATGGAGCTTTCAAGGGCGCTCCAGCACAACATTGTCGGCAGCGGCAAAGAGCTTAAAAGCGTTATCAACAATGCAAGCACGGATATTCCGTCAAGCGGAATCAAGGTTGCGTATCAGGGAATCAAGGGTGCTAACGGTCATGAGGCAACTTTAAGACTTTTCCCGAACGGCGAGGCTGTCAATTACAAAAGCTTTGCAGATGTATTTTCTGCCGTTGACAACGGTGAGGTTGCATTCGGTGTTCTTCCTGTTGAAAACTCAAGCGCAGGCTCTGTTTCGGCAGTTTATGACCTTATTCTCAAGCACCGTTTTTACATTGTAAAGGCACTTGATTTGCCTATTGACTACTGCCTTGCAGGTCTTAAACAATCTGCTTTTGAGGACATTGAAATTGTGTGGTCGCATCCGCAGTCACTTTCACAATGTGCGCAGTATATTGCCGACCACGGCTTTGATTCTGTTCCATTCTCCAACACGGCAATTGCCGCCCGTGATGTTGCAAAGGAAAAGCGCCTCAATGTTGCGGCAATCTGTTCATACAAAGCGTGTGAGGAATACGGCTTGAAGGTTCTTGACAATCATCTTCAGGACAATGACGAGAACACAACAAGGTTTATTGTCATCTCCAAAAAGCTGTACATTCCCGAAGATGCGAACAGAATCAGCCTTTGTTTCTCGCTTCCTCATGTTACGGGATCGCTGTACAGCCTTTTGTGCAGATTCAATTCGCTCGGTCTTAACCTCACAAAAATCGAATCCCGTCCCCGTCAGGGCAGACAGTTTGAATATCTGTTCTACCTCGACTTTTCGGGAAATGTCAGAAGTGAAAATGTTATTGAACTTGTAAGTCAGCTTAGCGAAGAGATGCCCGAATTCAGCTTTTTGGGCAACTACGCAGAACCCGAGTTCCCGATTAAATAAACCGCACGGCGAACGACTACAATGTTACAATTGTTTTGTTCAATTTCAAAAAATTACACCCTTTCGGAATTTATCGAAAGGGTGTTTTTATATGTCAAAATGTTGATTTGGTTTTCATTTCAAAAACTCAATTAAGAGCAGGCTTAATATTTTTTGTTGGCGTGATGAAAGCTCTTTGCCTTTAAGATTGCAATCGGTAAATTCTTCGTAGAGCAGTTTCATTATATTTGTCTGCATTTCATTCAGATTATTTATATAGAGAGCATCTTTCTTTTCTATGCCAACAAGGTAATCAAGCGAAACATTGAACACATTTGCAATTGAAATCAAAACTTCAAGCGGAGGATATTTGATGTTGTTTTCATAATTGCTTATGACAGGCTTGCTTCTGCCGATTCTCCTGCCCAAGCTTTCCTGCGACATATGTCTTGACTCCCTCAGCTCTCGTATTCTTAATCCGAAATCAAACATTATATTCACCTCAAAAAAGTTTTTGATAAGAATATTTTAAAACACTTGCGTTTTGTAAACAAAAACTGTATAATACAAGTGTTCACAAAACAAAAACTAAATTATATAAAAGTTTTCTAATAGTGAATTTACGGCAGAAAAATTATTTGTTTATATATCAAATAAAATAAAACAAAAAGGGGAAATTCAAATGAAAAAAATCACAAGCATTTTATTATCGGCTTTGCTTATTATAGCAAGCCTGTCGGGTTTGACAACGGTTTGTCAGGCACTTGACACAGAAGACGATACGGTTTATCCTGGGGATCAAATAACCATTACTTACAGCTTTGCAAAAGATATCCCGGCGGGTTGTCCTTGCTATCTGTTTAGAACGAATTATCCGTTTCAAATGGTAAAATACAGTTCTTTTGAAAATCATTGGGTATTGTGGCCTATGGTTACTGCAGATGATGGATACTATTATGATGTAACAGCTTCAGCTTTTACAGCCTATGGCCCTGAAGTAAAAGCAGGTGAAAAAATTGTTTCTATTACGTATGAAGTAATAAAAGAAACAAAGGTAAGTGATCTTGATTTTTCATTTACTGAGCTTCAGCTTTATGACAACAAAGATAATAATTACAATAATGATTATTCATACCTTTCTTATGATGTAAAAATCACATCAAGGGGTGAAAAGCCTACTGAGCCTACAACAGTAGCTCCAACAACTACTGAGCCTACTACTGTAGCACCTACTACAGAGGAACCCACAACTGTAGAACCCACTACGGCAAAGCTGAGAACTGTAAAAGGTACTGTAAAAAGCTATCTGTCCGAAAGTGATACGGTTACAATTCAGCTTATAAAATCGGGTGAGGTAGCATATGAAACAACCGTAAAAGGCAACAACGCCAAATATTCAATTTCGGGTGTTGCAAGCGGAACATACACGATGAAGGTTTCAAAAAATGCCCATGCAGACAGAGAATACACGGTCATAGTTGCAAATTCCGATGTAATACGGAATGCTAAAATTTTTGCGATTGGCGATGTAAACAGTGACGGTGATATTTCGGTTGTCGATGCAACTCTTATTCAGAAATATATCGTTGGTCTGGAAAATCTCAAAGATTTGCAGAAAAAATCGGCAGATGTAAACGATGACAACGAAATTTCTGTTGTCGATGCAACTCTTATTCAGAAATATATTGTCGGTCTTGTCGCATAATATGGAGAAATAGTTGCTTAATTAAATTAAAATTGAAAATTGAAAATGGAAAATTATGGTCGAGCGTAACATTGCAACCGCTCGCACAATGTTACAATTGATTTGTTCAATTTCAAAAAATTACACCCTTTCGATAAATTCCGAAAGGGTGTTTTTATGCTTAAACTATAAAATTATATTTAATCAGCCGTCAATTTCTACGAGGGCGAAGCTTTGCGGTGACATTGTTACCTTGCCGTCTGCAAATTCAGCGTTGCCGAGGGCATATACTGTTTTGCCTGTATATTTTGCGTTCATTACTGCACTTTCACCGAGGGGGTTGAAGTACATAACGAGGTTGCCTCTCTTGTATGCAAACGGAATTTTGCCTTCTTCATACATAAATTCAAGCTCACCGTTGCCTTTAAGGTCATCGTACTTGTGACGAAGTGCAATGATGTCTGTTACAACCTTGTAGATGCTGTCGGGATCGTCCTTCTGATTCTCAACAGTCGGAGCGTCGGCACTCTTATCAACTGCAAGATACGGCTCGTCACTTGTTGAGAAACCGAGGTTCTTACCGCTGTTCCACTGCATAGGAGTACGGGAGCCTGTTCTTGAATAACCGCCCTCCTTACTTACGATGCCTTTCTGATATCTCATGCCGATTTCATCACCGTAGTAGAGGAACGGAACACCCGGCATTGTGAAAATGAATGCATTCACAAGCTTGATAGCCTCTTTATCAAGATATGCCGTAACTCTCGGCATATCGTGGTTGTTTGTCATAAAGCTGATGTAGCCGTTGTCCTTTGTCTTTTCGTAGTTAGGAAGATATTCGTTTGCAAATGCTTTGATATCACCCTTGCCGTTAGGATTGAAAACAGCCTGATCACCGAATTCACCGTAGCGGAAAAGTCTGCTGTAGCCGTTTCCGTAGTGGTCAAGATAGAAGTCCATGTGGAAACCTGCATTGTTGATTGCTCTTTCGGGATTGCACCACTCTGCAACCATTGCGGCATTCGGATATTCCGTGTCGAGCATATCACGCACACCACGCCAGATTTTTGCCGTTGCAATTTTATCGTCATCGTTCTTAACAAGTGAGTCAGCCATGTCAACTCTGAAACCGTCAGCACCCTTGTCAAGCCAGAAACGCATAACATCCTTCATAGCCTCTGCCGTTGCAAGACAGTCGGGATGATCACACGGCAACTGCCATTCGGGATGTGTGATTTCGTGGAAACCGTAGTTAAGAGCAGGCTGTGAGCTGAAGTAGTTTACCATATAGTTGCCGTCACGCTCGCAAAGTCCGCACATCATACGGTACTGCGGCGGTGCGTCCCATACGCTCTTTGTAAAGATGTAACGGTTTGAATATTCGCTCTTTGCGGCTTTCTTGGCCTCTAAAAACCATTCGTTTTGGTCTGATGTGTGACCCGGAACAAGGTCAAGAAGAATCTTAATGCCCTTTTTGTGAGCCTCGTCAAAAAGACGAACAAGGTCATCATTTGTGCCGTAACGCTCTGCAACCTTCTTGTAGTTGCGAACATCATAGCCTGCATCCATAAAAGGTGAATCGTAAATCGGGTTGAGCCAAATTGCGTTGCAACCGAGGCTTTTTACATAATCAAGCTTGCTGATGATACCCTCGATGTCACCGATTCCGTCACCGTTGGTGTCACAAAAACTCTGCGGATAAATTTCATAGAAAACAGCGTCATTAAGCCAGTTTGGCATAAAAATCATTCCTTTTGCTTTTTATTTTCTGTGGCTGTATCTTACGGCATCATTGTAGCATTAAATTGTTATGTTAGCAACCTTTTTGTATTGCATACACAAACCCTGACAATTATGTGTGAAAAAACAGCCAAATTTTATTCCATTAATATTTACTTGCAAAAGTGCTTCGTTCATCATAATATGTAAACAGATGTATGTGTATCGGAATTTAGGGGAGGGAGTATTTTGACTGTTGACAAACTCGGCGATAATAAACTGCTGATTAAGCTTGATGAATCGGATATGGAGAATTTTGAGCTTGATTTCGGAAAAATGAGCTTTAAAAACGAGGATAATCAAAAGGTGATTATCGGACTTATGCGACTTGCCTGTTGCAGGGCGGGACTTGACACGAACGGTAAAAATGTGAAAATAGAGGCTTTTCTGCTCGGTGATGAATGTTGTATCCTGGTTACGGCAAATCCGAAAAAACGAAAATACAGGCTGAAAAAGTCCGACAGCGGTCTGTGCTGGAAAATGGCGAATGCGTCGGATTTTCTGAATGCGGTAGAGGCTTTGTACCGCAGTAACATATGTTGCAGAAAAAGCTCCGCATATGAAATGTCGGGAAATTATTACCTTGTGTTTGATTATTTTTCATTGCCGAAGCATATGGTACGGGTGTTGTCGGAATACGGTGAAAGGCAAAAATCCCGCAACGCAGCGGCAAGAGTGCGTGAAAACGCAAACCTGTTGTGTCATGCCGATGCAGTTGCGGTGATAGGAAAGTTTCTTGTGTAAATTGAAAATGGAAAATTGAAAGTTGAAAATTATTTTGTTTGATTAAAAAACACCCTTTCGAAAATACTCCGAAAAGGTGTTAATCTATGCGTATGTTTAATCTTTTTTTACTTCAATTTCGCCGTGTTCTTCTTCAAAGGACTTAACCCTTTGCTTTATATACTGCTCAATTTCACGATTTGCGGAACGACCTTCATAGTCGGCAACATATCTGAATTTCTGAAAAAGCGTGCGGTTAACTCTCAGAGTGTATCGTAAAATATTATCATCCATAATCGGTACTCCTAAATGTTATTATGACACTATTTTAATGTAATTATTGCGTCAAAACGAAAATGGTGCTATTATGATGTCATAATGGTGTCATAATTTTAGGAGTGTGAAAAAATGAAAATTGCGATAGTAGGCTCAAGAAGTATTACAGTGAATAATTTAGACGATTATTTACCTGAGAATACAACTGAAATAGTAAGCGGTGGTGCTATTGGTGTTGACAGAAGTGCGAAAAATTACGCTAAGACACATAATATTAAACTAAAAGAATTTTTACCCGAATACGAACGATACGGGCGGTCAGCACCTTTGAAAAGAAATTTGCAAATAATTGATTATGCCGATGAAGTTATTGCATTTTGGGACGGTATGTCACACGGAACACGGTTTGTTATAGAGAATTGCAAAAGAAAAAATGTGCCGATTAAGGTTTATGCTTTGGCAAATAAGTAATGTTGCAAACGAACCGAAAATTTCATATATAAAAAACGGTCGGGCAACATAGCTATGCGTTTTGCAAAGCAACTGTCCGACCGAAAATTTTTTATTTTACATTTTCAATTTTTAATTTGTAAAACTATCTTTGTTTTGTGAATGAAAACTCAATTCTGTTGTTGTCATAATTAAGCACCATTGTCAGCACACCGCTGTCATAGCTTAGCTTGTATGCCGTACCGTTTACTGTCAGGTCAACGGAGGTTCCGTTGAATGTGTAGGCTGAATCACATGAAATTCCTGCAAGGGTAACCGTGCAGTTACTGCTGTCCTTGAAATCAAGACCAAACTGATCCTCGTCAATTCCAAGCTCACTGTATGAAATTGTTTCTCCGTCTGTCTTTGCTGTTGTCGGTACCCATTTGCCGATTATTTCGGTATTTCCGTTGCTTCCGCATCCGCAGAAAATTGATGCGAAAACAAACACGCACAGCACAAGGCACATAACCCTGACTTTCATATAATACACACCCTTGAATTTGTTTGTTCCTCTTATGCAATATATTTTACCATTTTACGCTTTATTCGTCAAACTTTAAATGTTATAAAATTGAAATTATATGCCACATTTTATTTGCGGATAATTGACAAATCGACACATAAATGAGATAATAAAAAGGTATATGAACTCGGTTTATCCGAACAATAAATCAAGAGGAGTAATGACTATGGCAAAGGAACTTGCTAAATCCTACAACCCGTCAGAGTTTGAGGACAGAATTTACGACTTCTGGCTGAAAGGTAACTACTTTCATGCAGAGGTTGACAAAGATAAAAAACCTTATACAATCGTAATGCCACCGCCAAACATCACAGGTCAGCTGCATATGGGACACGCACTTGACGAAACACTTCAGGACATTCTTATCCGTTGGAGAAGAATGCAGGGCTACAGCGCACTTTGGCTCCCCGGTACAGACCATGCGTCAATCGCTACAGAGGCTAAAATCGTTGAGGCAATGCGTAAAGAGGGTATCACTAAAGAGGATATCGGCAGAGAAGAATTTTTAAAGCGTGCATGGGAATGGAAAAAGGTGTACGGCGGAAGAATCACAAGTCAGCTTAAAAAGCTCGGTTCAAGCTGTGACTGGGAGCGTGAGCGCTTCACAATGGATGAGGGCTGTTCAAAAGCTGTTAAAGAAGTTTTTGTTCGCCTTTATAATGACGGAAAAATCTACCGTGGCAACCGTATGGTAAACTGGTGTCCTCATTGCTGTACATCAATTTCGGATGCCGAGGTTGAATACAAGGAGCAGAACGGTCATTTCTGGCACTTGCTCTATCAGGTTAAGGAGACAGGCGAGTACCTTGAAATCGCAACAACCCGCCCCGAAACAATGCTCGGCGATACTGCTGTTGCCGTCAACAAGGACGATGAGCGTTACAAGCACCTCCACGGCTGTCATGTAATCCTTCCGCTTCTTAACAAGGAAATCCCGATTGTTTGTGATGAACACGCAGATATGGAAAAGGGAACGGGTGTTGTTAAAATCACTCCTGCACACGATCCTAACGACTTTGAAGTCGGTCAGCGTTGCAATCTTCCGATTGTCCGTTGCTTTACATATGACGGTCACCTTACAGGTGCAAAGGATGTTGAAGAATACAACGAATTAAAGGCAAAGGGACAGCTTGCCGAAAACGAACCCGAGGTTCTCGACTGCGGAAAATACGCAGGCATGACAACAATGGAGGCAAGAGAGGCTATTGTTGCCGACCTTAAAGAAATCGGCGCTCTCAAAGAGGTTGAAGAGCTTACTCACGATGTCGGCACTTGCTACCGTTGTCACACAACAATTGAGCCTATGGTTTCAAAGCAGTGGTTTGTAAAAATGGCTCCGCTTGCAAAGCCTGCAATTGATGTTGTCCGCAAGGGCGACACAAAGTTCATCCCCGAAAGATTTGAAAAGGTTTACTTCCATTGGATGGAGAACATCAAGGATTGGTGTATTTCCCGTCAGCTTTGGTGGGGACACAGAATCCCTGCGTGGTACTGCGATGACTGCGGCGAAGTTATGGTTGCAAAAGACGCACCCGAAAAGTGCTGTAAGTGCGGCAGTACACACATTCATCAGGACGAGGACACTCTCGACACATGGTTCAGTTCGGCACTTTGGCCGTTCTCAACACTCGGCTGGCCTGACAAAACTCCCGAACTTGAGTATTTCTATCCCACAAGCACTCTTGTAACAGGTTATGATATCATCTTCTTCTGGGTTGCAAGAATGATTTTCTCGGCTTGTGAAAATATGGGTTCTGCTCCGTTCAAGACCGTATTTATGCACGGCATTGTAAGAGATGAAAACGGCATCAAGATGTCAAAATCTCTCGGCAACGGTATTGATCCGCTTGAAGTTATTGACAAATACGGTGCAGACGCACTCCGTTTCTTCCTTGCAACAGGCAACACACCCGGTAACGATATGCGTTATTCCGACAAGCGTGTTGAGGCTTGCGCTAACTTTGCAAACAAGCTCTGGAACGCATCCCGTTATGTTCACATGAACATTGACGACCATGATGTTAAGAATGAACTTCCGAAAACTCTCACAACAGAGGACAAGTGGATTGTTTCAACTCTCAACACAGTTGCAAAAGAAGTAAACGAAAATCTTGAGAAGTTTGAACTCGGCATTGCTGTTCAGAAGATTTATGAATTCATCTGGGACTGCTACTGCGACTGGTACATTGAGCTTGTTAAGACAAGACTTTCAAGTGACGGTGAGGACGCTCAGAATGCAAGACAGGTACTTCTTTATGTGCTTGATCAAATTCTCAGACTTCTCCATCCGTTTATGCCGTACATCACAGAAGAAATCTGGCAGACAATTCCTCACGAGGGCGAAACAGTAATGCTCGCAAAGTACCCTGAATACAACGCAGAGCTTGATTATCCCGAGGCGTCGGATGAAATGAAAAAAATTATGGATGCAATCCGTGCAATCCGTAACCGCCGTGCAGAGATGAATGTTCCGCCGTCAAGAAAAGCAAAGGTTTATGTTGCAACAAAGTTTGCCGACACATTCAGAGACGGCACACAGTTCATTCAGAAGCTTGCATCAGCAAGTGAGGTTGAAGTTGCTGAAAGCTTTGAAATTGAGGGTGCTGTAAACATTGTAACGGCAGACGCAAAGATTTACATTCCTATGGACGAGCTTGTTGACAGGGAAAAGGAGCTTGCAAGACTCAACAAAGAGCTTGAACAGGTTAAAAAGCGTCTTGCACAGAGCGAGGGCAAGCTTAACAATCAGGGCTTTGTTGCAAAAGCTCCCGAGGCTGTAATTGAAAAGGTTAAGGGACAGGCCGCAAAGGAAAGAGAGCAGATTGCTCTTATCAAGGCCGCAATTGCCGCACTCAAATAATTTGGCAATCCGATAAAACAGAATAAAATTATAATCAAAGGCTGAAAGAGCATAGTTGTTCTTTCAGCCTTTTTATGTTCGTGCAGATAGTCTTAACAGGGAGAGAGTAAGCTTTTTAAATTGAAAGTTGAAAATTGAAAATGGAAAATTATAGTCGGGAAGACAGTTTTCAAAATACAAAACATCGTTTCCCAATTGTTTTGGTTTATTTGGAATTAACTGTTAAATTGTAGCGGCGAACACGGTTCGCC
>OIYT01002393.1_pt1 | contig 11501 bp, 15 predicted proteins | sample 1588201 | NCBI WGS metagenome assembly OIYT01 (sample SAMN03283260) | human gut metagenome | biome: human-associated habitat; material: feces | host: Homo sapiens | place: USA | collected 2013
CGCGATGTTGAGCTCCTTTTCCTTGATCTCGTCGAGGTCTACGACGCTGACATCGACCTCCTCATGTCCGAGGGCTGCTTCCACGGTGAGCCTCTGGTGGCCGCCGACCACGCGGTTCGTCCGTTCATTCCAGACGACGGGTTCGACCATTCCAAATTGCTCTAAACTGCGCTTGAGGGTTTCGTACTCAGCGTCCCCGGGCTGGAGCTGCACGCGGGGGTTGTAGGTCGCTCGCTCCATATCGGCAATACGTTTTCTGATAATCTTCATCACACGAGCCCCTTTACTTTGTCCATGACGGCCTTCGCCAAGCCGACCTTCCCGTAGTCTTCGACGTAGCGGTTCACACGCTGGTGCTGTTCTTCCGGCAGAGTGAAGGTAGCAACAAATGTGTCGCTTTCCTTCTTCCCGACGTCGGAAAAGTCCTCTTTGAGGAGGTCTTCGATGTGACCGAAGTCCTCGCCCATGAGGCTGATTTCCAGCTCGGTAAATCCAGTGGCCTTCAAGTTTCCGCCGGCTGCCTTGATTTCGTCGATAAGGGCAACCAGCTTCGCTACGTCCCAAATGCCCTTGCTCTTATTCAGTAAGACGTTGAGGATTTTTTCATCCTCCGGGCATTTTTTATCCGCATATTCGATTTCTGCCGCTCCGCCTGCTACAATGAGTGCAGAAATTCATTAGGAGGACGAGACAGTGAGAGAATTCATCACAGACGAAAGGACGGGCTTGCGTTATGAGCTTGTCGGGGACTACTACCTTATCGCCGGGGAGGATGAGCCAGAGAGCAGACCCATAGGCGTTTGGGGGCAGCGGCATTTACGATATCTCAAGGAGCATCGCCGTGTACGCTATGCCAACCTGCTGACCATCGGCAAGCTGAACGATTACCTTGCAGACCTCAACGAGCAGGCAGAAGCAATGTTTTCTCAGCTTGTAAAGCTGCTTGCCGAAATGGAAGGCGTAACGGAAGTCCTCAAAGCAGAAAACCAGATGCTTTGGGTGCAGAAAATGAACAATCTGCGAAACGCTGCAATGGAAATTGTTTCAAACGAGCTTATCTACCGTTAGGAATGACGACCATCAAAAAAGAACATAAGTGAGTTTCAGAAAAGCCGGTGGATGCCGGCTTTCTTTTTCTGCGGTGAACCGAAAAAGGCCCACAGGATGTTCTATCCTAATAAGCGGAGGTGATGAAGGTGACTGCGAAACGAGGGCTGTTCTGGTATGTGGACGGGGAATTGCTATGCTTTCCCGTTTCCGGTGACGAAGCCGATACGATCAGCAACAATCATCGGCGGTTTTGGGAAACGCTTCCGCATTCCCTTACCGGCGGGATGTCCTACAACTACTTTCCCCGTGGGCGGGTGGAGCTGCGGCACGGGAAAGCGCTGGTCTATCTGCATCCCACGCTCTGCACACCGGAAATTGATACCCGGATTCACCATGCCTTTTCGCTGCCCGATGAGATGCAACTGTCGCTCAAGGCGGACGGAAGCCGGCACTATCGCAGTATTCAGAAGGAACAGGAGGGATGAGCATTGGACATACAGCCAGAGAAAACCTGCTGCTTTACGGGGCATCGCCCCCAATTTTTTCCCTGGGGCAGCAACACCGGTGATCCCGCCGCTGCCAAAATGCTTCGTGCGTTAGAGAGCGAAATTTTGCAGGCCATTGCCGACAGCTATACGACATTTCTCTACGGCGGTGCGCTGGGAGTGGACGCTTGGGCGGCGGAGATTGTGCTGCGGCTGCGTAAGAATCTGTCGCTGACGCTGATGGCGATTCTGCCCTTTCCGGGCTATAACGCCGATGTAACAGAGAATTCCTATCGGCAAACTATAGCGGCATCTGACCGCATTCTTTGTGTGGAACCGGTACGGCGGATGGCCGCTTTGGCGGCCCGGGACCGGTATATGATTGACCGCAGCAGCCGCCTGATCGCCGTCTACGATGAGCATTCCCGGATCCATAGCGGAACCTGACGGGCGCTGTGCTACGCAAGGAAAAAGCAACTGGGCATCCGGCAAATCCGCTGGATGGAGTACCTGTAGAGGGTGAGCGAGATGGACATTTTCAGATTTATAGACTCCGCCGACATCCGGCGATACCTGGTGGAAATTCAATACCGATTCAGTACAGAGGAAAAAATGTTCCTGATCTGGTACTGCAAGGCCGCCACACTGAATGAAAAAATTGCCGCATGGCAGGAAATAGTCGGGGATGTGCCGAGTTGTCCTTGGGACTACGCTTGGGATATCCGGGAGCGGGTAGCTGCCTACATCGAACTGCAGGAGAAAATGCTGGGGCAGTTTCAGGCGGCAGGCAGCTGCGTCTATCAATACAGATTACCAGCGGCGGAAGGAACCGATTCGGGTGGTGTGTATCGCAGTTACAAGGATTGTCTTGCCGCTGCGATACATGCGGCACATGCTGCGGGCTGCTGCAAGCTGGAGATCCGCAAGGAACCGCTCAATGCGGCAGAGCACAGCCGTCGGATAGGCACCTGTCTCTTCAATCAGGACGGTGAGATCATGCAAATTAATTGCCTGCCGACGGATGCCGAAGATATGATGACCTATCTTCTCTTTGAGGAGATGTGGTTTATGATCCCCACACCGTTTCACAGCGGCGACATTGTCTGCTCCCGGTTTAATCCGGATGAACCGTTTGTCCTGACGGACATGGTCACTTGGGACTCTGAGCGAATGATCAAGGAATTGCCGCCCAGCGAGTATGACCGGCAGATGCTGAATTGCGCCGACTGGACGGTAGAGCGTCTTCTCAAGCAGGGCGACAGCCGTATCATGGGCGCCTTTGGGTATCGCGCGGAAGGAAACTTGATTCGTCGGGAGAAAGCACCCATCTGTGATTATCTGGACCTGGAATATTACCGGGGATCGCTGGACAGTTCTCATAAAATTTTGCAGCCTGTCAGCACCTATCTCAAAGGAAATTGCGGAATCGAATTTTTACTGAACGCCTATTGCCTGCTTCGGCAGTCGACACTGCCGGAGCAGGCAGAATGAACAGGAGGAAAAAAGTTGGACATTTATCGTTTTATTGATTCCCGCGATATGCGGGAGCATCTGCAAAAGCTGAACTATTCATTTACCACGCCGGAGGCGGCTTTTCTGGTGTATTGGTGCAAAGCCGCCACGCTGGAGGAAAGAATCGCCGCATGGCGGGAGATCATCGACACCATGCCGAACTGCGCTATGGCGGAGCGGCTGAATTTAGAGGCCATTCCGGATTTTCACCAGTTTCTGCGGGACTATATTGACCTGCAGGAGCGGGATCTGCGGCGCTTCAAGGAGCCGGATGGCTGTGTCTATGTCTGTGAGCTCTCCCGGCAGGGTGAATTATGCGGAGATATGGAGTTCGGCCCGTTCAGCGATTTTGACCGCTGCCTGTCCGCAGCGATCCGGAGAGCGGCAGAGGAAGAAACAGTCGGTCTCCGCATTTTCAAGCGTCCCATGGATCCCGGGGAGGATTCGCCGCGGGAGGATTATTGCATTCTGACCCCGCAGGGAGAGGTGTGCCAGCTGGAGTGCAGAGCGCTCAGCGATCGCGACTTAGATCTGTCTCTTGCCTTCGACGGGATGTGGTTCGACTTCCCCACTCCGTTTCACGCCGGGGACATCGTGTGTTCCCACAGAAGGCCCGACGAGCCCTTTGTGCTGACCGACCTCTGCACTTGGGACGCCGAAACCCTGCGGCGTGAGCTGCCCGTTTCGGAATACTCCGACAATTGGCTGAGCAACGTGGATCACGCACTGGCAAGAATGCGTGTCAGAGGCGATACCAGCGACATGACCTGCCGCGGATACACCGTATCGGGCGATCCGGGAGAGGCCATACCGCTTGTGTTTTACGATGATTTTTTTGTCTGTGATTATTTGGATTTGGAGTACTACCGGGGGCCGCTGAAGGGCATTCACAAGCTGCTGGGGCCCATCAGCGACTTTCTCAAGGGCGACCGCAACATTGAATTTCTGTTGAACACCTACTGCCTGACGCAGCAGCAAGCAATGTTGGAGAACAGCGTCGCGTGGTTTCGGCGCTGTTATAGTAAGGAAGCACTCGCAGATATTGGTATTCTTCCTAAAACCGAATCGTCTCAAGAAAAAACATGAAAATATGGACGATGCTCAACACCTGACACCGTAGGGCGAAAAAGGCACATGAAGTGCGCTATCTTATCCATACCAAAAGAAAAGGAGAAAACACTATGGAACACGAAAAGCAAGTGGAAGTCGTCAAGCAGGCGCTGGAGCTGGAAACGCAGATCCAGGTGATGGAGCAGTTTCTGCCAGAGGAGCGGGCGGAGACCTACGCCGAACCGGAGCCCCAGCCGCCGGTGCGGCAGGAGGCCCATTACACAGAGCCGCCTATCCGGCACGGCTGCAAGGTCAACTGGCTGCTGATGCTGGGGCCTGCCGGGATTACGCTGGCCCTCTCCACCTTCAGCAACAGTGCTTTTCTCGTCTGGATGTTTGCACTGACACTGTTTGTCTGGGTGCCTGTGTATTACTTCGCTCTTTACCGCAAGCAGAAGGCGGCAACCATCGAGAGAATCCGCAATTCCGCCGAATACCAACAGCAGTGCACGGCCGCCCGTATGGCCGCAAACCGGCAGCAGCAGGAGTTTGACGAGGTGTACGCCAAGGCGAAGGAGGAGTATGACTCCGTGCTCCTGCCCCGGTATCAGGCCGCCCGCAGCGCATGGGAAGCGGAGCATCAAGCACAAATCAGAAAAGAGGAGCAGGAGTTGGCCCAAGCAAAGAAGAAACTGGCGGCGCTCTACGGGGAGACCCGCATTGTTCCGGCACAGTACCGGCGGGTGGATGCCCTGCAGTACATCTATGACATGATCTCCACCTCGGACTACGATGTGCGCCAGGCGATTGAATACTTTGACAAGAGTCAGCAGCGGGCGCTGGAGGAAATGCGCCTGCAGGAGCAGCAGCAGGCCAACGCCCTGGCCATGGAGCAGAACGACCTGCTGGATCGGCAGAACTCCATTGCGGAGAAAGCCCGGCGGGACGCCAACATTGCGGCGGCGGTGGGTGCCGTGCAGCGGCACAATACCAACAAAACCATCAAAAAGTGGATGGAGAAATAAGCAACGGCGGCAGGTGCAATCACCTGCCGCCGTATGCGTTTTATTGGGGCTGGGAGAAGCCTAAGGCGTGCCCGATTTCCCAAAGTTCTTTTCCAAAGGCCGGATCCTTATGGAGCTTTTCGGACAGGGGCTTCATAAATTTGTACTCGCCGGACAGTTCGCCGGTGTAAATCTTCGCACCGTACAGGGGCGAAAGATACTGCTTCCCATCGAAGCAGCCCGAAAAATAGTGTCCATGCTTCAGCGCCCCGAATTCGATGCGCCCGTTTTCGCCGGGATACAAGCACTGCACGCCGCAGCAATCGTCGCCCACCTCGGTCAGAATACAGTAATGCGGCTTCGAAACATAGGGGTCGCAGCTGACTTCCAGAATGTCTCCGGGGCGATACGGTACCGGCAGATTCAAATGGACAGAGCCTCCTCCGAAAGCGCCCTCCGCCCACACACACCGGCGTTTTTTGGGATCGTGCATAAAATACTGTACTTCTCCATTCGGATCGGCGGCAAAGGTGTATTCGGGGCATGCGAATCCTTCAGGCTCCGATGCGCCGCCCTGGCGATACTGCTCTATACGCCAGTATGCTATGGCCTTATCGCCATCCTCCCAGTATTTGGGAATGGCACGCTGAACTTCCTCTACAGATAAGGCGATGTAGGGGCCGTCAAGCTGTTCGCCGTCCATCCAAAGCTCCACCGAAAATGTAGCTTCCTTGCTTTCCAGCGCCTGCAGCGCCGTTTTCAAACAGGCGCTGTAATCCCGAATCAGACCGGCGTCTTCGCTGTGTGTCATATGCTCGGACAGACGCTCTAAAAGCCGTCCCTTTTCCGTGAGCGCAATGGGCGCACCAGCGATGATATCGGCATAGTCGGTGGTTTGGAGCTGTTCCGGGCGGGCCAGCAGGTAGGCGTGCAGCTCCGGTGAGCCGGACAGCAGGCCCAAAATTTCTTCAAAAATGGTCATTATACTACCTCCTTTAGGGGAACATGGTCCAAAGCATGTCCGGCCTCGTTTGTCAGATATTCGTTGTGTCCGGTGCTCTCCTGATCCCACAGCACGGTGACGGTGTCGGCTTCGGCGGCATGGGCCTCGGCAAACGCCCGGATCAGCGGCAGCCAATCAAAATTCGCCCCGGACACTCGAAAATAGAGATCCCGGCTGCCGGGTACGGTGTCATATAGTCCGCCCAGACGCACGCGGAGAAATTCGCCGTTCAGCGCCCGGTTTACGGCGGCGTTCAGCTCCGGCAACCGGGCCGGGTCCACATAGAAAAGCTCCCCGGCGTGCCGCTCCACAAAAGCACGGCTGAGGAAAACATAGGGCCGCTCCCAGATGGCCAGCAGCAGGTTCCGCACCAGATTGCGGTTGGGCCGCAGCGCCACGCCGTAGGCGGCGATCAACTCCAGGCACAGCTGCCGGGTCTCCTCGCTTTGGGTAGCATCATACAGCCATTCGGCGGCATAGAGGGTCTCCTCCACCTCCGCCGGGTCGGTGTTTCCATAGTAGTGCCATTGACAAGGGACCGCCGTTCCGTCCTGCCGCAGCATCCACGCAGTAGTTTTATCCATACGCATCTACTCCTTTCAGAGGATAGTGTAGCATGGTGAGTGGGGCAAAAATGGGACACAGGGAAATGGATTCCCTGTGCCCTTATACATTATGTAGCTATCTCACCAAAAAAGCTTTCGTATTGCTTTTTCAAATCAGCCTTTTTTCGCTTTTCGGCTTGCTCTATCCATGCATCATTTTCCCAACACAAGGAATACTTTTCAGGCAAGCCGCTCCGAAAAACTCCATACATTATATCATCCCATTGGCTCCAACCAAGGACATGATCGGATGGTTTTGCATAGGTTTTACTCCTATCTCCATTTTCGGGTCTAAGAGGAAGATTTACATTTTGATCACTCCACATGGCATCGATAATAAAGCTGTCAATCGGAATATGCAGCCTTTCACAATCAACAGTATTATCCAGCAGGCCCAGCAACCAAAGATATTTCATGGTCATATTGACCCATTTTTGCGCATTTCCGTATGTAAAAAAAGGCTCATTTTCATTGAGACACACTTTGCTGTATTTTTTGCATAGTCCCTCACAGGTATTTTTGTGCCACTCTTCATAATTGCTTGCTAATGCGCTTAGTTTTTGGATTTGCAAAAAAAGGAATTTCGCAGAATCATTTCTGGCTCTTTCAGAAGCAGATTTTAGTTGTTTCAGCTTTCCCGCTTCTATTGTTTTTTTGAATAGAGTATTGTATGCGCCTTCATTTGTGGCATCTTCATATGCTTTCATGATTGCCTTTTTGATGCGATAGGTCGAATAATCGGGTTCTCTGCTATCACCGTAAATTACTTTCGGAATAATTTTGAAGTAACTATAGATTAAAAAATCCATCAACGCTTGTTGGCTGCTCATATTTTGTTTCCTCCTATGATTGGTATTTCTCCAACGCTTTCTCCAAAGCGCTTTTGACCTTTTCCCGCAGGCGCTGGGGCTCCAGCACCGTCACATCCGGGGCGAAATTCAGGGCAAACTGCTCCATGGCCATCTCATTGGTAAAGGCCGTCACGGTAACGCCGGTGTTGTCCTCGTCAGAGAAGGTCACCTCTGTGCCAAACAGGTCGATGACATCGCTGACCATGGCCTTGGCCACCCGGAACACCGCCCGGACATTGTCGCTTGAATACATATAGGGGTGCTCCTTCATATAAGTGGCCAGATCCAGCGTCCGGCCATTGGCCCACTTCAGATGTTCAAAGGGCTTGGCCGGCTCGTCCAAAATCTTCAGCTCCGTGATGCGGTCCAGGCGGTAGTTGGAAATGTCGTCGTACTTGTCATAGTTGCAGATCAGGTAATATTTCCCCTCTTTGGCTGCCATTTGGTAAGGAGAGATGATGTACACCCGCTCTGTGCCGTCGGGGCGGGTCTTGCTATGCTGGCGCTTGTCCGTTCCATACTCCAGGTACTTGAAGCTGACCTTCCGCCCCCGGCTGATGGCCTCGTCCAGCAGCTCGATGGTGAGAAAGAGCTGCTTGTTGTCGGTTTTGTCCTCCGGCAGGCGGGCAATGTGCTTCACCCGGCTGCGGAAATACACATTGGACAGGCCCTCCAGCTTGCCCACCAGCTCCTTGCACTGGCTGTAAGGGATGTGCTTGGAAAACAGCAGACCGTCAATGAGCAGCCGCAGTTCGCCATCGGTGAAGTCCCGCTCCAGATAGAAGTCTGACCACAGGTAGCTCTCCTCCGGCACGCCGGTCTTGGGGTTCGGCACCATGCGGATGGATTCGCTGTACTCGATGTTGTAGCCGCAGTCCATGAGGTTCAGAATGTTCCGCCGGATAGCCTTGCGGTCGGCGGTCATATCGTATTCGGTTTTTAGAATTTCAGCGATGTCCTTCTGACTCAGGCGATGTTCCTCGTCGGAATACTTCCGCAGGATATCCAAAATGTTCAGAATCAGCAGTTTTTTCGGCTGTTTCACAGGCATGGAATCAGCTCCTCTTTTTCATATTCTATCACGGTATCTCTTATAATACAAGATGGCGTGGGATAAAAACAGGCCACAGAATACCGGAGCAGGCACACATGGCGCTAATCCGTAAAGGCTCCGCACTCCGCACGCACGGCGATCTGCTCGCGAAGCCGGCGAGCCTCTTTTTCGCAGGCCGCCAATTGATCCGAATAGGAATGATCCGGTGACCGCACAAGGTTCTGAAGCTCCTCTTTTCTGGAAACCACCTTGTCCAGGTGTTCCTTGTCCTGATCCGCAAACTTTTGGAACTCTTTCAAGGCGTTGATCACACGGCGGGCATTGCCCGCCGGTGTGTCACCCATGGGAACAAGGTATTTTTGTTCCGCATATTTCAGCAGGATATAGGGCTTCTTTTCATCCTGCCTTTCCGGAAGCTCCATGCCCATTCTCAAAACCATTGGCATCTGCAATGTGCTCCCGGAGGTGAGAAAGTCATCTGTCAGAAGTGACTTGATTCGCTGGTAGGCACTCTTGCGTGCATCGGCATCGTATTTCTTCAGGGCGTCTACTGCGGCTATCGATATTTCCCAGCGCTGTCTGGCCGCTTCAATTTTTTCGTCGATTTGCGCAAGCTCCTTTTTCTGCTCTGCAAGAGTCTGCCGCTCCCTGGACAGCAGAATTTTCAGGTTCTTGACCTCGTTTTCTTTTTCAGCCAGTTTTTTTCATCAGTGGTTCAGCCAATGCAAGCGCTTTCACCTGTGCATACCTACAACTACAAAGACGGCAGTCAGACGCTGACTTTGCAAGAAATTAACGCTACCTTAAGTTCGGATTTAACTGGTATATGTCCACCAGAAGTCCACCGTGATCTCACGGTGGACTTTTTTATGCCGGTGTGGTATACTGCGTTTGACCGGGCAATGAAAGCTTCTCCGTAAGAGTGTATGCTATGATCAGACAAAAAGGAGGAACCATGCAAGAAGGATACTACCGTCTGGCGGCGGCCTTGGTGCTGCTGCTGTTCTATGCGGTTTATTTCGGCAAGATGCTGGCGCAGCGGCGCAAGGGGATCCGCACCGACCAGATCGGGCGGCGCAAGGAAAAACGGCTGCACCGCGTCGAGACGCTGATGAAGCTTGCGACCTACTGCGTCGTTCCGGTGCAGCTCCTGTCTGTCTGCCTCGGCTGGAGCCGGCTGCCCGCCGGTGCGCGGCTGGGCGGCTTTGCCGTTGGGCTGCTGGGCGACGCGATCTTCCTTGCCGCCGTGCTGTGCATGAAGGACAGTTGGCGCGCTGGGATCCCAGAAACGGACAAGACCGCGATCGTGACCGGCGGGATCTACGCCGTCAGCCGCAATCCGGCCTTTCTCGGCTTTGACCTGATGTACCTCGGCATTCTGCTTCTGTACTGCAACCCGCTCACGGCGGTCTTCTCTGCGTTTGCGGCGGTCATGCTGCACTTGCAGATGTTGCAGGAGGAGCGCTATCTGGACGCGACGTTTCAGGACGCGTACCGTGATTATAAGAAGAAAGTGTTCCGCTACTTCGGGCGGTCGCGGAAGGGGTGAGCGGGAATGACAAAAATTCTGCTGACGGCCTTCGAGCCGTTCGGCGGCGAGACGAAAAACGTCTCGCAGGAGGCGGTCGCGCGTGTGCCGGAGACGGTGGCGGGCGCGCGCATCGTCAAGTGCCTGCTGCCGGTCGTTTTCGGCACGGCTGGGGAGACGCTGCGCGCGGCGATCGAGCGGGAAGCGCCGGACGCCGTCCTGTGCGTGGGGCAGGCCGCCGGACGCACGCACGTCACGCCGGAGCGGGTCGCGATCAATCTGCGCGACGCGCGCATTGCCGACAATGCCGGCGCGATGCCCGTCGACGAGCCGATCGTGCCGGACGGACCGGCCGCCTATTTTTCCAACCTCCCCGCGCGGGCGATGGTCGAGCGGATGGGGCAGATCCCGTCGGCGCTGTCCTACAGCGCGGGCACCTTCGTGTGCAACGACGTGATGTACACCCTTCTGCACCTGATCGACCGCCGCTACCGGCAGATGCGGGGCGGCTTTGTCCACGTACCGGCGCAGATGCCGCCGGAGACGGCGGCGCAGGCGCTGGAGCGGTGCCTTGCGGCCATTGCCGCGCTATATGCGTAAAAAAGGAGAGAACGCCATGCATGAATACACTGCCATTCTGCGCGAGGAGCTGATCCCCGCGACGGGCTGCACCGAACCGATCGCGATCGCCTACTGCGCCGCGCTGGTACGCAGACTGCTGCCGGACGAGCCGCAGCGGGTCGAGGCGGTGCTCAGCGGCAACATGATAAAGAACGTCAAGAGCGTGGTCGTGCCGAATACCGACGGCATGAAGGGCATTGAAGCAGCCGCCGCTGCGGGCATCGTCAAATTCCAGATAGTAGGCAGTCACGTTCTCACGGGCCAGCAGGGTCTTGGCCACGCTGTCATAAGCGCCGGAGCTGGCGTAGGTAGAGTGGAAGTTGCCCCGGCAGACATGGGTGTTGATGACCAAATCCTCCGGCTTGCCTTCAATGGCCAGATTGTTGGCGGCGAGCATCTGCTCCTTGATGGCCTCCAGCCCCTTCTCGTCGGTATCAAAGATCAGACAGGCACGGGGGTCTACCCCAGCTGCAATCGTCAAATTGCAGGTTGCGGCACCCGGCGGCATATACGTCATCAATGACCTTGCGGTAGCCCGCTGCCAGATCCTCCACCAGCTTTTCAATGTTGGGGTAGTATTTGCTGGTATTTTCCATTGCAAAGGGCATGACCATCTGCTCCAGAAACTGAGCGGGTGCGGGGATCGTCAGCTTGGCCACGGTGTTCTCGTCTTCCAGCGCCTTGACAAACCGGAAATGCTCCACAAAGGGATGGCTGTCCACTCCCACCTCTCCGGTG
>OIYT01002394.1_pt1 | contig 11500 bp, 15 predicted proteins | sample 1588201 | NCBI WGS metagenome assembly OIYT01 (sample SAMN03283260) | human gut metagenome | biome: human-associated habitat; material: feces | host: Homo sapiens | place: USA | collected 2013
ACCGTGCACGGCCCGTTTTCTTTTCGGCGCAACCGAAAAGAAAATGGGGGGTGCAAAAATTTGCATTTCAACGCATGAAAACGCGAAATCCAGAAACCCTATTCCAGAACGAGCGCAACCCATTCTGACCCTGAAAAAGGAGTGAGCCTGTTTTGGAAACTGGAATCCATAATACCTCCGAGATCGGGCGGCTGAAAAAGGTGCTGCTGCACCGCCCCGGCGCGGAGCTGGAGAACCTGATGCCGGAGTATCTGGAGCGGCTGCTGTTCGACGACATCCCCTACCTGCGGGAGGCCCAGCGGGAGCACGACGCCTTCGCGGACTGCCTGCGCGGCCAGGGGGTGGAGGTGGTCTACCTGACGGACCTGGTGACTGCCTCCCTGACCAGCAGCGAGGTGCGCAGGGACTTCATCCGCCAATACCTGGACGAGTCCGGCGTGAAGGACGACCGGACCCGGGGCGTTCTGGAGGACTTCCTGGGCAAAATGCCGGACAAGGAGATGGTGGCCGCCATGATGGCGGGCGTCCGCAAGAGCCAGCTCCGGGCCGAGAGCGGAAAGCTGGGGGACTATCTCTCCGCCGCCGGGGACGACTACCCCTTCGCCGTGGACCCCATGCCCAACCTGTATTTCACCCGGGACCCCTTCGCCACCATCGGCACCGGCGTGTCCATCCACAAAATGCACACCGCCACCCGCAACCGGGAGACCCTGTTCGGCAAATTCATCTTTGAGCACAACCCCGAATATATGCACGCCCCCCGCTGGTACGACCGGGGCGAGACCTCGTCCCTGGAGGGCGGCGACATTCTGGTCCTCAGCCCCCAGGTGCTGGCGGTGGGCATCTCCCAGCGCACCCGGGAGGACTCCATCGACACCCTGGCGGAGGCGGTGCTCTCCCAGAGCGCGACCTTCCAAAAGGTCCTGGCCTTCAACATCCCCAAGACCCGGTCCTTCATGCACCTGGACACCGTGTTCACCATGGTGGACCGGGACAAGTTCACCGTCCACCCCAATATTCTGGGACAGATGACGGTTTTCGTCATGGAGCTGGACGAGAACCGGAAGATGAAAATCCGCCAGGAGGACGGGCGGCTGGAGGACATTTTGAAGGAGCACCTGGGTCTGGACCATGTGACGCTGATTCCCTGCGGACAGGGCAGCGAGATCGACGCCGCCCGGGAGCAGTGGAGCGACGGCAGCAACACCCTGGCCATCGGCCCGGGGGAGGTGGTGGTGTACTCCCGGAACTACGTCACCAACCGCTCCCTGGAGGAGGCGGGCATCCGCATCCACACCATCCCCAGCGCGGAGCTGAGCCGGGGCCGGGGCGGCCCGAGGTGCATGTCCATGCCTCTTTGGCGGGAGGACCCGTGACGGGCGGATAACATCCGCCCCTACAATGGGATTTTGATATGTTTTCGCATTTATGCGGCGGGGCGAGGGCGCCCCGCCCTACGGAACATGTTTGCCATCACCGAAATCATTCCTATTGTAAGTGCCCCGTAGGGCGCACCCCATCCGGGGCACAAGTACCGCCCCGGTCCGCCGTTCGTGCCCAACGCGAAACAACAGCCGGCGTAGCGGCAGCGGGGCGGTTGCGGAAACCCTTGCGTCAATATCCCGCAAATCCGCACCCAATGTTTCAATTGCGGCTTAAACGCCAGACAATTGCCAACGTTCAGCGCACCCGGATAAAGCTCGGCAAGTCCGCACCATCCCGATTCAGACGGCCCCCGCATTTCGGCCAAATTTCCCCGCACAGGGGAAATTTCTGGCCGCAAAGCGCCTTTTCTTTTGGACCGTGCACGGCCCGTTTTCTTTTCGGCGCAACCGAAAAGAAAATGGGGGGTGCATCTCCCGTCCCCTGACAGGGGACAACCCAACCCATCCTCATATGAAAAAGTTAAAAAGGAGACCTGAACTATGGCAGTCAATCTGAAGGGCCGGAGCTTTTTGACTCTGGCGGATTTTACTCCCGCTGAAATTCGTTACCTGCTGGACCTGGGCCACGATCTGAAGGCCAAGCGCCGGGCGGGCGTCTGCGACCCCGCCATGCAGGGCAAGCACATCGTGCTGCTGTTTGAGAAGACCTCCACCCGCACCCGCTGCTCCTTTGAGGTGGCGGCCACCCAGGAGGGCGCCAGCGTCACCTATCTGGACGCGAACAGCAGCCAGATGGGCAAGAAGGAGTCTCTGGAGGACTCCGCCAAGGTCCTGGGCCGCTTCTTCGACGGCATCGAGTACCGGGGCTACGAGCAGAAAGCGGTGGAGGACCTGGCAAAGTACTCTGGCGTCCCCGTGTGGAACGGCCTGACCGACGCCGACCACCCCACTCAGATCCTGGCGGACATGATGACCATCGAGGAGCACTGCCACAAGCCCCTGAACCAGGTGAAGGTGGTGTTCCCCGGCGACGTGCGGAACAACATGTGCTACGCCTGGATGATCGGCGCGGCCAAGATGGGTATGCACTTCGTGGGCATCGGCCCGGAGAAGCTGGCCAGGGAGATGGACCCGGAGATCGTCAAATCCACCTTTGCCACCGCCCGGGAGACCGGTGGCCTCATCGAGATCAGCGACAGCATGAACGACATCAGAGGCGCCGACGTCATCTACGGCGACATCTGGGCCTCCATGGGCGAGGAGGCCCTGATTCCCGAGCGGGCGGAGCTGCTGGCCCCCTACCGGGTGACGGAGGAGGTGCTGGAGGCCACCGGCAACCCCAACGTGCTGTATATGCACTGCCTGCCCTCCTTCCATGACTTTGAGACGAAGCTGGCGAAGGAGTGGAAGGGCAAGGGCGTGGACATCCGGGAGGTCACCGACGAGGTGTTCCGGGGCAAGCACTCCGTGGTGTTCGACGAGGCGGAGAACCGGATGCACTCCATCAAGGCCGTGATGGTGGCGACCATCGGCAAGTAAAGGGAGGGGGAACCCCTTTGGAAAGATCGAGATTCCGCATGCCCACGGCATACACCATTCTGTTTCTGCTGATCGTCCTGGTGGCGGTGGCCACCTGGCTGATTCCGGCGGGGGCCTATGAATATATCGACGGCGTGCCGGCGGCGGGGACGTACCACGCCGTGACGCCCACGCCCCAGGGGGCGGGGGCCGTGCTGAAGGCGGCTTTCTCCGGCTTCTTCGACGCGGTGGACGTCTGCGTGTTCATCCTGATGGTGGGCGGCTTTCTGGGCGTGGTGATGAAGACCGGCGCCGTGGACGCCGGCGTGGGCCATGTCATCCGCCTGCTGGGCGGCCGGGAGAAGTGGCTCATCCCCATTCTGATGCTCCTCTTCGGCCTGGGCGGCACCACGTACGGCATGTGGGAGGAGACCATGGCCTTCTATCCGCTGCTGATCCCCGTCTTTCTGGCGGCGGGGTATGACGCGGTGGTGGGCATCGCCGTCATTTTGCTGGGGGCCGGCGCGGGAGTCATCAGCTCCACGGTGAACCCCTTCGCGACGGGCATCGCGGCGGGCTTCGCCGGGGTGTCTTTGGGAGAGGGCATCGTGCTCCGGGTCATCCAGTGGATCGTGTTCGAGGGCGCGGCCATCTGGTACGTCTCCGCCTACGCCGCGAAAGTGAAAAAGGACCCCACCCGATCCGTGGTGGGCGTCGGCGCGGGCAAGCTCCGCGTGGATATGGACGAGACCGTGCCCTTCACGCCCCGGCGCAAGGCCATCATGGCCCTGTTCACCCTGACGTTTTTGATCATGGTCTACGGCGTCATCCCCTTTGACGAGATGGGCCTGCCCCTGCCGGTGCTGGGCTGGTGGTTCCCGGAGCTCTCCGCCCTGTTTCTGGCGGCGGGCGTGGTCATCGGACTCATCGGCGGCATGGGGGAGGCGGAGATCGCCGAGACCTTCGTGGCGGGCTGCGCGGACCTGCTGGGGGTGGCGTTCATCATCGGCGTCAGCCGGGGCATCACGGTGCTGATGAACGACGGCAGCATCACCGACACGGTGCTCCACTGGGGCGAAAGGGCTCTGGCGGGGGCGGGGCCGGTCAGCTTTGTGCTGCTGGTGTATTTCATCTACCTGCCCCTGACGATCCTGATCCCGTCCTCCTCGGGCCTCGCGACGCTGTCGGTGCCCATCATGGCGCCCCTGGGCAAGTTCGCGGGGGTGGGCGGCGACCTGGTGGTGACGGCGTTTCAGTCCGCCTCCGGCCTGGTGAACATCATCACCCCCACGGCGGCGGTGGCCATGGGCGCCCTGGCCCTGGGCCATGTGCCCTATGACCGCTGGCTCAAATTCGTGTGGAAGCTGATGCTGTATTTCCTGCTGCTGACCATGGCGTTCCTCGTCATCGGCGTGGTGATGGGATAAAAAACCCCGCGGACGCGTACGCGTCCGCGGGGTTTCCGTCAGGGATGCTCCTCTTCGTAGGCGCGCAGCGTGCCCTCGGTCATCAGGGACAGCTTGTGGAGCCGCTCGTTCACCATGTCCCACATGCACATGGGCAGGTGGTCCCGGTGGCCCCGGTGCAGCGTCACGCACTCGAAGCAGTTGCCGTGGTGGGGACAGGCTTCCTTGCAGGGGCAGTGGTCGCCGCTCTCCCGCACCTGCCTCAAAAACTCCCGCTTGATGGCCATGGCCTCCTCGCGGCGGCCCGCCCGGTCCAGATCATTCTGGAGGATGGCCAGCTCGTTACCGTCGATCCGCATGAAAAATTCCCCCCTTTCAGGCTATTGTAAGGGGGCGGTCAGAGGCTGTCAAGATCAAAAATCTGGCCATTTGCCCTCACGAGGGCAATTTTGGCGGTAAAGGCCGGGTATTGTGTCAGGAACTTTTCCGTAAAGTCAAAGTCCTCCCACTGGTGCATGGGGAGAAACCGGGCGATGTCCGCCAGCTCCAGAAAGTACCGGGGGCCCCGGAAGCCGTCCTCTCCCAGCCGGGGGTCCAGGGGCAGCATGGCAAGGTCGATGTGACGGCCCTGGAGCGGCTTTGTGTACTCCTTAAAATGCAGGGCCATCTGCATGTTCCAGGAGACGTCCTCCCCCGCCCAGTGCCACCAGTTCAGGTCCCCGGCGTGGAAGACGGTCCGCCCGTCCGCCGTCACCAGAAAGGCCACGCCCTCGTCGGTGGAGGTCAGCGTCTCCACCGTCACGCCCGGCAGAGGCTCCAGCCGCCTGCCGCCGCCCAGGGTCACGCATTTTTCGGCGGTGGTATCCGAGACGCCCCAGCGCTCCCGGTTCCTGGGGGACAGCCTGATGTCTTTGCCCAGCAGGAAGCGCACCTCCCGCCCGCCGCCGTCCAGGGCAAAGATCTCCGGCTTGAAGTGGTCCTCGTGGCGGTGGCTGGCAAACACCAGTAGGGGGACCCCTGGTCGCGGGGCCGGGAGTTCCCCCTTCCACCAGTCGAACAGCAGCGTCACAGACGGCAGCTCCACCAGGAAGCCGCTGTGGCCCAGGAATGTGACGCGCATCACCGCACCCTCACCGCCGTGCCGTAGACGATGACCTCGGCGGCGCCCTGCATCAGGGAGGACGAGCCGTAGCGGATGTTGACGACGGCGTCGGCTCCCAGGGCCTCGGCCTCGTCCACCATGCGCTTGGTGGCGATCTGACGGGCTTCATTGAGCATCTCCGTGTAGCCGGTGATCTCTCCGCCCACCAGGGTCTTCATGCCCGCCATAAAGTCTTTGCCGAAGTTTTTGGACTGCACCACGGTGCCCTTCACCAGGCCCAGGGGTTCCAGCTCCTTGCCGGGAATGTAGTCAATATTGAGCAGCAGCATCTGATTCTCCTCCTTCAATTTCACGAAATCTCTGTTTCAGCGCCACAAGGGCGAATATCAGCGGGATCAGGCAGAACGCCGCCAGCGCCGCGAACAGCGCCACGGCCCACCCAGGCAGGTCCGGGATGAAACACAGCGCGGCAAAGCACGCGACGCAGGCCAGCTGCAGCAAGCCAAACAGCGCCACGCCCCGCACCGCCTCCCGCTTGCGCCGGGCACGGCGGCTTTCAATACTTTCGGGCATCCTCTTCCTCTCCTCTCTCGATCTCCCGCAAGCGCTGGCGCAGGGCCAGCAGCACGCCCGCGATCATGGCCAGGACCACCACGGCGTACAGCGTCAGGATGATGACGGCGGACGTGTCCCCGCCGGCGTCCGGCAGCAGAAACAGCAGCGCCGCCAGGAACAGCCCCAGAAACGCCACCGCCGCCGCGGCGCAGACCAGCGGGGCGGTCCGCTTTTTCCGTCTTTCAGAATTGTCTCGCATCGTCGATCTCTCCTTTCCCGATCTCCCGGATCCGCTGGAACAGCGCCAGCAGCACGCCGCCGATGACAAGGAGCGGCAGGGCCAGAAGCGCCAGCACCACGCCCAGAGGCGGCGCGTCGGCGGCGTCGGTGGTGAAGCCCCAGAGAATCAGCCCCGCCACGCCGCCCATCAGCAGCACCGTCAGCGCCGCCACCGCCACCGGGGCCACGTACCGCACCCGGATGTCCTGGCGCTGCTTGTCCGGAAAGGCGGCGCCGGACTGCTCCAGGGTCTCCATCTTCGCAAGGATGGCCCCGGCGTCCAGGTCGCTCAGCCGCTCCTGGCAGCCGGTCAGCTCGCCGCACAGGCGGATGGACTGCTCCAGGTTCTCCCGGTCCCGCTCCAGGGTGATGAGGTGGCGGCGCATACCGTCCCCCACGGTGTGGGTCCCGCGCTGCATGTTCCGGATCTCCTCCAGCGGCACGCCCAGCTTCCGCAGCAGCTTGATGCGCCGCAGGGTCTCCACCTCCGCCTCGCCGTAGTCCCGGTAGCCGTTCTCACTGTTCCGCCGGGGCGTCAGCAGGCCCTCGGCCTCGTAGAAGCGGATGTTCTTTTTCGTGATGCCCACCAGGGCCTCCATCTCGTTGATCTTCAAGCGGTTCCCTCCGTTTCTGAGGTTATCGTATACCTTCCAGCGGGGGGAAGGTCAAGGGATTTTTCAAAAAAATTTCGGAAGGGCTGGGAAGCGCTCCCGCTGTGTGGTATGATAATAACATGGAACGACAGGAATTGACAACTGAACATGTGCTCTCCCGCCTGCCGGAGCCGCTGCTGGCCTGGTACCGGGAGAACGCCAGGGACCTGCCCTGGCGGCGGACGGCGGACCCGTACCGCGTCTGGGTGTCGGAGATCATGCTCCAGCAGACCCGGGTGGCGGCGGTCCTGGACTATTATGCCCGGTTTCTGGAGGCCTTCCCCACGGTGGAGACCCTGGCCGCCGCCCCCACGGAACGGCTGATGAAGCTGTGGGAGGGCCTGGGGTACTACAGCCGGGCCCGAAATCTGCAAAAGGCGGCGCAGCTCGTGGCGGAGCGGGGGGCCTTCCCGGACACCTACGAGGGCCTGCTGGCCCTGCCCGGCATCGGGGACTACACCGCCAGCGCCATCGCCTCGGCGGCTTTCGGGCGGCGGGAGGCGGCGGTGGACGGCAACGTGCTGCGGGTGGTGACCCGCCTGACCGACTGCCACGACGACATCCTGGACCCCAAAACGAAGAAAACCGTGCGGGAGCGGGTGCAGACCGTCATGCCGGAGGAGGCGGCGGACATCCGCGTCTTCAACCAGGCCACCATGGAGCTGGGGGCCACGGTCTGCGTGCCCAACGGCCCGCCGAAGTGCGGGCTGTGCCCCGCGAGGGACTTCTGCCTGGGCCGTCTCCGGGGCACGGCGGAAACGCTGCCGGTGAAGGCGGCGAAAAAGGCCAGAAGGGTGGAGGAGAAGACGGTGTTTCTGTTCCGTCGGGACGGAAGGGTCGCCCTGCGGAAGCGCCCCGCCACGGGCCTGCTGGCGGGGCTGTGGGAGTTCCCCAACGTGGAGGGTGCCCTGACCGAGGACAGCGCCCCGGCCCAGGTGGCGGCCTGGAGGCTGGAGCCAAAGGCGTGGCAAAAAAAGCTGACGGCCAAGCACATCTTCACCCACGTGGAGTGGCACATGACGGGCTACACCCTGGAGGTAGCCGGGGACGGCCCGGCGGAATGGGTGTGGGTGGACGCGGAGGAGCTGGCGGAGCGCGCCGTGCCCTCGGCGTTCGCGCGGTACTATGGGGAGGCCGCGGAACAGCTGGGAATGAGGAATCAGACAGCGGGGTCCGGTGTACACGGTGGACTGCGCGGAAGTGGACGAGATTGATATGAAGCTCATCAATATATTTCTGACCGTGCTGCTTCTGCTGCTTTTGCGGAAGCTGCTCTGGTGCCTGAAATGGCTGTGGTGCTACTACCACGGCAAGGAGACCCCGGCGCCCATCTCCTTTCTGCCCCGGCGGACGGGGGACACCTTTCTGGGCCACATCCGGGGCGGAGACGCCGATGAGGAGGAATGAGGGATGCCCTTTTGGAAAAAGAACGAAGACCCGTGGGACATCGACCCCGAAAAGCGGCGGCGTCCTCCGGCGGCGGAGGACGGGGGGGCCGGAGAGGCGGCCCCAGGCCTTCTGGAGCAGGTAAAGGCTTGGAACGAGACCCGGAAACGGAGGAAGCTGGAGGCTGTTCCGCCGCCTATCCCCTGCCCCTGGTGCGGAAAAGAGATGGAGACGGGCTACCTCTCCAGCGGGCGGGGCGTCTGGTGGGCGCCGGGCCGCCCCGGCGGCTGGGCCAAATGGATCAGCCCCGATATGGAGGAGGGCGCCTGTCGGGTGGACACGGAGGGGACGCTCTTCCCCTATCAGACCGCCTGGTACTGCGCCGACTGCCGCAGGCTGGCGGTGGAGATTCCAGAACAGCTCCCCGGCGGGGCGTTTGAGGAAAAGCTGGAGCAATACGAGGCGCGGCAAGAGAAAAGCAAGGAGAACGACACATAATGGCACAACTCTATTTCAAATACGGAGCCATGGGCTCCAGCAAGACGGCCAACGCCCTGATGGTCCGGTTCAATTACGAGGAGCGGGGCCAGCAGACCCTGCTGGTGAAGCCCCGGCTGGACACCCGGGACGGGGACCACATGGTGGCCTCCCGCATCGGGCTGTCCCACCCCTGTGTCTACTTTGACGAGCTGCGGAAGCTGACCATCATGGAGCTGCAGCAAAACGCCTGCATCATCGTGGACGAGGCCCAGTTCCTGACGAGGGACGAGGTGATGTACCTGGTCTATCTGGTGGACGTGCTGGAGATCCCGGTGATCTGCTACGGCCTGCGGGCGGACTTCAAGGGGGACCTGTTCCCCGGCAGCGAGGCGCTGCTGGTCATGGCGGACAAGCTGGAGGAGGTCAAGACCATCTGCTGGTGTGGCAAAAAGGCCATGTTCAACGCCCGGTTCGACCGCAATGGCAAGGTGCTGAAGGAGGGCGAGCAGGTGGTCCTGGGGGCCAACGACCAGTACATCGGCCTGTGCCGCCGCCACTGGATGGCGGGCGATCTGGGGCCGGATTTCCACCGGCTGCGGAAATGATCTGCACGCTGTGTCCCCGCCGCTGCGGCGCGGAGCGGACGGAGGAGGAAGGCCGCGGCTTTTGCGGCATGCCCGCGGGTATTCGCGTGGCCCGCGCCGCCCTGCATATGTGGGAGGAGCCGCCCATCTCCGGCACACACGGCAGCGGAACGGTGTTCTTCTCCGGCTGCACCCTCCGGTGCGTCTACTGCCAGAATGGCTCCATCTCCGCCGGAGGCTACGGCAAGGCCATCACCACGACGCACCTGCGGGAGATCTTCGAGACGCTCATCGCCCAGGGCGCCCACAATATCAATCTGGTGACCCCCACCCATTTCCTGCCGTGGATCCTGCCTGCGCTGGAGCCAAAGCTGAGTGTCCCCGTGGTGTATAACTGCGGCGGCTACGAGTCGGTGGAGACCCTGCGGCAGCTGGAGGGCAAGGTGGATATCTACCTGCCCGACCTGAAATACGCCGACGACGCGCTGGCGGGTACGCTGTCCGCCGCGCCGGATTACTTCCCCGTGGCCAGGTTGGCCATCCGGGAGATGGTGCGCCAGACCGGCCCCTGTGTGCTGGAAAACGGCCTGCTGAAGCGGGGCGTGGTGATCCGCCATCTGGTGCTGCCGGGGCACATGGACAACACCCGCCGCTGCATCGACTGGGTGGCGGAGACGTTCCGGCCCGGTGAGGTGCTGTTTTCCCTCATGAGCCAGTACACGCCCCAGGAGAGCGCGGAGGGCTCGCTGGCCCGCCACGTGACCCGCTCGGAGTACCGCTCCGCCGTGGCGTACATGGAGAACTGCGGCATTCTGGACGGCTTCACCCAGGAGCGCACCGCCGCCAGAGCGGAGTATACCCCGCCGTTTGATCTGACCGGCGTGTGATACCGGGCGCGCCGTTTTTTCGCGGCGGGGAAATTCTCCGCCATAGAGACGAAACATTTCCGCTGAAAAGTATCACTCGTTCCATACATTTAGCACAATTACACAAAATTTTTCCATGATTTTTGTAAGTTTTTATTGCATTTATCCCGCCAACCTGCTAATATGAACCTATCAGAGGAGAGGGCGTCATCCCTCTACATCCAACGGAAACGCAGGAGGTTTCATATGAGCTATCCCACCACCGGCCACGAGGTCTACGTGAGCCTGAACCTGTCCAACACCATGCTGACCGGCATCGGCAAAGGCACCATCACCCGGGAAGAGGTGTCCGTGGACTATCTGAAGGATCTGTTTTCCCGCCACGGCGTCATCGTCTCCGCCAAGCCGGAGCAGGCCCGTCTGCTGAATCTGGTCAACGAGCAGTACGATCTGGGTCTGGAGATCCCCGAAAAGCTGAAGCTGTTCCAGCTCAGCGAGCAGCATCGCCGTCTGGTGGTCATCAACGTTAGCGGCCTGCGCCGCAGCGGCGGCTCCCTGCTGCCCTCCTATACCGAGGAGGAATTTGCCGAGGCCACCTTCTCCTTCGTCAAGTACTATGTCCAGAGCGAGCATTACGACGAGCTGAAGGAGCGGGTAAAGAAGCTGGAGTTCGAGCTGGAGCAGGAGCTTGCCTGGCGCAACCGTACCGACGAGGAGCAGGTGTAAGAATCTGGCATGAAATAGGAGGGGGACGGCGTAGCCGTCCCCTCAGCCTGTCAAAGAACGCCAGCTCTCGCATAACGAGAACTGGCGTTCTTCGACAGACTGTGCAAAAGAAAAAAGCCTGCAACGCAGGCTTTTTTCTTTTGCTTCTTTATTTCTTGATCTCGTTGAACACTTCCGCCATGTCCATGTCGTACATGTGCTGGAGCATGCGGGTGACCATGTTGCTGTAGCCCCACTCGTTGTCGTACCAGGCGATCAGCTTCACGAAGTCCTGATCCAGCATGATACCGGCGGTCTCGTCGAATACGCAGGGGCAGGGATTGGCGATCATATCGGTGGACACCACCTGATCCCGGGTATAGCCGATGATACCCTTCATGTACGTCTCGGAGGCGTGCAGGATCTCATAGCAGATATCGGCATAGGAGGCGCTGGTGCTGAGGCGGGCGGTCAGATCCACCACGGACACATCCAGCGTGGGAACGCGCATGGACATACCGGTCAGCTTGCCGTTCAGGGACGGAATGACCTTGCCCACAGCCTTGGCAGCGCCGGTGGAG
>OIYT01002397.1_pt1 | contig 11494 bp, 1 predicted proteins | sample 1588201 | NCBI WGS metagenome assembly OIYT01 (sample SAMN03283260) | human gut metagenome | biome: human-associated habitat; material: feces | host: Homo sapiens | place: USA | collected 2013
GGATGGGCTCGGCGTTTTCGGCAATGGTGGGCAGTCCGTCGTCGCCGCACATCAGCCCCAGCCGCTCATGCGCAATCAGTGGGTGAGAGGCCGCCATCAGCGAAACATTGGGCGCGATCATGACATTATCCCCAATGTAAACATCCGCGTCATCCAGCACGCAGAAGTTGTAGTTCGCGAAGAAATCCTCCCCGATGTAGGTGTGGATGCCATAGTTGAACTGCACCGGCGTCTGGAAGTAGAACCGCTCCCCGATCTTTCCCAGAATGGAGCGCATCAGCCCCGGAATGCGCTCGTCGTACTCATCCAGCGTGTTCACCAGGCGGCAGGTCTCATGCGCCTTGTGCTTGGTGTCCCGCAGCTCCATGGAGTTGGGCCTAAATAGCAGCCCCGCTTTGATTCTCTCGGTTTCCTTCATGTCGTTTCCTCCTTTATGGCTTATCTCCGGCGATGTAACCGGTTACATTTTGATTATAATATACCATGCCGCTCCCTTGCTGTCCAGTGTTTTCTGCCGCTTTTGCAAAAAATCCGGCACAGCCTGAAGAGCAGGGCAAGGCAGCACCCGGGGAAAAGGCATCCATGATCGCCTCGCTTGCGCAGAAGACCGCGCAACTCGATCCGGATCAGGTCGTCCGTGCGATCGTCGTCTTAGAGGACGCGCCCGCTGCGGATGTGGCACAGGCCAACAGTGACCGTGCCGTGAGATACAGCAGAAAACTGATGGGTACGCACAACAATGTGCGCAAGGCGATGTCCGGCATCGACTATGAGGTCGCCTACGAGTTCACCGAACTGCTCAACGGCTTTAGCTGCGACGTGGCCTCGGGCGACTTGGAAAAGATTGCCGCCATCGACGGCGTCAAGGCGGTTTACATCGCAAACCAGTATGCCGCGCCCGATGTGCAGAAGGGTGACGACACAGTAAAGATGATCAACGCCGGCAGCAGCACCGGAAACACGGCGGCCAATGACGCAGGCTACAACGGCGACGGCATGGTCATCGCGGTCTTGGACACCGGCGTGCGCCTGACGCACGAGGTCTTCCAGAACACGGATCTGATCCAGAACCCCGCCCTGACGAGCGACGACATTTCGAAGGCGAGCGTCTCCGGCACCTATGTAAACGCGAAGATCCCCTTTGCTTATGACTACGCGGATAAGGACAGCGACGCAAGCGATAATCAGGGGCACGGCACGCACGTTGCCGGTATCGCTGCGGGTTACAAGACCGGCGAGGACGGCGCGGTGGAATTCTGCGGTGCGGCGCCTGCTGCGCAGATCCTTGCGATGAAGATCTTCAAGGACAGCTCCACCGGCACCAGCTCCGACATTTATTTCTATGCGATGGAAGACGCCTATCGCCTCGGCGCGGACGTCATCAATATGTCCATCGGCGCGCAGAACGGCTTTACCTATGACGCCGATCTGGAGACCGAGGTTTTTCAGGACATTTACCGCCGTCTGGCTGACAGCGGCATCGTGATCTCCATTGCGGCGGGCAACGAGTATTCGATGGCCGAGCACGCGAAGGACGGGAGCGTCGGTTCGGACTATAGCGACTATGGCACCGTTGCCTCTCCCTCCACCTATGGCGGCGCGATCTCCGTGGCTTCTGCGGATAACAGCGCCTATCCCGCCTATGTTCTGAGCATCGGCGAAAGCGACGATCAGCTGCTGAGCTACGTCGACTCCTCCAACGAGTCTTCCACGACAGAGGGTCTGTGGTATAAGAAATTTGCCGGAACGACCTATGACTATGTCGTTGTCCCCAACAAGGGCGAAGCATCCGACTACGCCGGCCTGAATGTCACCGGCAAGATTGCGCTCGTAACGCGCGGCGGCCTGAACTTTGAAGATAAGGTCAACAACGCCGCGGCGGCGGGCGCCGTCGGCTGCATCATCTGTGACAACGTTGTCGGTCTGCCGATCAGCATGCAGGTCAGCAAGTTTGCCATTCCCGCGATCTCCGTCATCAAGAGTGCGGGCGACGCGATGAAGGCGGCTGACGTCAAGACGGTCACGACCGTTGCCGATCGTGTCAACGTGGCCTCGGAGAACACCGACGGCGCGTATTACCTCCAGATGAGCGAGTTTTCCAACTGGGGCGTCGATCCGATGCTGGAGATCAAGCCGAACCTCACCTCGATCGGCGGCAACGTTTACTCGGCCATCTGCACCGGCGACAGCGCATATGAAGTCTATTCCGGCACGTCCATGGCGACGCCGAACCTGTCCGGCACATACGCAAATCTTCTTCAGTACCTGAAGAGCGCAGGCATTTCCGACAAGGCCGAGCGCGCAAAGCTGGCAACGACGCTTTTGGAAAGCTCCGCAAACGGGTTGGGCGGCTTTGACGACGGCACGACGTGGCTCTACTCCGTCCGCAAGCAGGGCGCGGGTCTTGCCAACGCGGCCGACGCGATCAAGGCGTATGAAAACTCCTTCTATGTCTCCGATCCGCTCAAAGAATTGGGCGACGACAAGGAAAAGACCGGCGTGCTTTCCTTCACGCTGGAGCTGGTCAACGGAACCGATAAGGCGCTGACAGCAAGCCCCTGCGACTTCGTGATGGTGGACGGTCTGGCGCAGGACGAGGAAGACACGGTCACAAATACGATGCGCCCCGTGCTCTACTCCAGCGCGCTGCTCAACACGACCAATCAGGTGACATATACCGTAGAGGACAAGGAAGTTACCGAGATCGAGCTTGCGGCGCACTCCAAGGTGAGCGTTGCGGTCAAGATCAGGCTCGGCGAGGAAGTCCTCGAACAGCTTGCGCGTTTTGAAAACGGCACCTATGTCGAAGGCTACATTGCCTTTAACGACTATACCAACGGAACGACGGCACAGGCGACCTTCCTGAGCTACTACGGCGACTGGACGGCTGCGCCGGTCTTAGAGGCGACCGACTTCCGTGACCTTGCGCAGGCGCAGATCTACTTCCGCACCCAGCTTGCCGATCAGGTCGCATATGTGGATGACGACGGCACGCCCGTTACCTACAAAGACAGTGGCATGGACGGCAGCGAGCTGCTCGACTTCTACACCAGCCCCAACATGGGTTACCTGGTCAACAGTGAGACGGGCGAGGCAGTTGCCTATCTCGGCGATAATATGGCGGCTGACGTGACCTACAATGAAAAACACATTGCGGTCAGCACGCCGCTGACGGATGCGGACTACTGCTGGGCGGATATGCTCTATCTGCTGCCCTTCCAGCTCCGCAACGCAAAGCACCTTGTCATGACCATTACCGACGCCGCGACCGGCAAGGAGTACTACAAGGACGACACGCCCTATGTGCCCAAGGCCTATTACGACGATGACAAGGGCTGGCAGCCGAACGGCATGTTTACGTGGAATGGCAGGGACGCAGAGGCAAAGACCTATGTTCCCTCCGGCACGAAGGTGCACGTCCGGTTCGATGCGCAGCTTCCGTACCGCGATACGTGGCAGGAGGATGTCTGGAGCTTCGATCTGACGGTGGACTACACTGCCCCGAAGATCCAGAGCATGGTCTACGACGACGAAGCAAAGACGCTGACCGTCACGGCCAGCGATGAGCAGTACCTTTCCCTGATCTACCTCAGCGACCCGAGCGGCAATGCACTGGATGCCAAGGGCTTCTCCTCCGACGTGGCGGGAGAGACCTGCACGGCGGTCTTCGATGTCAGCAAGATCAGCGCCGCATACGATTTCGTGACCGTATCTGCGCAGGACTACGCGACGAACGAGGACGAAGAGGTCAAGTTTTTCGTCGAGACCGGCAAGGACGCGACCATCACGCTGGTCACCCCGTCCGGTGAGACGAGCGTGCAGACCAAGACCGGCACGAATTACACGCTCCCCAACTGCAAGGATACCTTCGATGGCTATCAGTTTGTCGGTTGGTCTACGCGTCCCATCGAGAAGGTGACCGACCTCGGCGCAGCCGACGGAACGTTCTACCGCGTCGGCGCGAAGGCGGCTGTGCGCGGCGATATGACGCTCTATGCGGTCTACGCACACGGCGAAATGGGAACGGTCGATTACTACGACTTCTACGTTCCCATCGAATGGAGCGGCTATGAAGGCATCTGGGCGCTGTGCGGCATGAACGTCAACACCAGCACGATGAAGTACAACTTCTATGAGCCGCAGGCCATGGACGAGGGCGGCAAGGCGATCGACATCGTAAACGAGACCAACGCCGAGGTCAGCACCGCCGGACTGGAATTCATGACGAGCGAAAAGTCGATCCGCTATGAGGTAAAGCGCTCCGGCACGGACATCTACACGCTGCGCAACTGTGTTTCCGGCCAGTATATCGCCGTCGTCGACGGCAAGCTCACCTTTGTCGACTCGCCGGACGAGCGCGCCAACTGGAGCTTCGAGCCGGGCACCAATTACAAGATGACGCTCAGAAACGTGCAGGATCAGAACATGATCCTCCTGTACGACGAAGAGGGCAGCTTCGCGGTCTACGACGACACGCAGTATATTGCCAATACCGGCGCGAAGCCCTCCGAGTACTACCGCCTGTATATCTACTACTGTGATGAGGCATACACGGAGCAGAAGGAAGAGCTGATCGCGGACTTCTACACCACCGAGCTGAGCGTAAAGCACGAACACACCGTGGTCGTTGACGCGGCAGTTGCGCCGACCTGCACGGAGACCGGCCTCACGGAAGGCAGCCACTGCTCCGTCTGCAACGAAGTGATCGTGGCACAGCAGGAGGTCGCCGCGCTGGGTCATACGTTCGAAAACGGCGTCTGCACCGTCTGCGGCGCGGCCGATCCGGACTACAAGCCGGAGACCCCGTGGGTCAACCCCTTCGTGGATGTCAAGGAGAACGACTGGTTCTATGAAGGCGTGAAGTTCGCGGCACAGCACGAGCTGTTTAACGGCACGTCTGCAACGACTTTCTCGCCGGACGACAACATGACGCGCGCAATGCTGGTCACAGTCCTGTGGCGTCTGGACGGCAAGCCCACGCCGAAGGCGGCAGCCACGTTCACGGACGTACCGGCAGGCCAGTACTTCAGCGAGGCGGTCGCATGGGCGGCGGAGAACGGCGTGGTCAACGGCGTAGGGGAGAACAAGTTCGACCCGAACGGCAGTGTGACGCGCGAGCAGATCGCGGCGATCCTCTTCCGCTACGCGCAGAAGAAGGGCTACGACGTGGAGAAGCGAGCGGAACTGACGCAGTTCCCGGACGAGAGCAAGGTCAGCACCTACGCGAAGGAAGCGCTGAGCTGGGCGAACGCGGAAGGGCTGGTCAAAGGCTCCGCACAGAACGGCAAGGATTATCTTGACCCGCAGGGCAGCGCAACGCGCGCTCAGGTGGCAACGATCCTCTCCCGTTTCGCACAGAATATCGTAAAGTGATCAAACCGCAGCGCGGCCAATGGCCGCGCTGCAACAAAAGGAGAAACATATGAAGAGATTTTGTTCATGGCTTCTGCTGCTTGCCATGGTGCTTTCGCTCCTTCCGGTCTCTGCCTTAGCGGCAAAGACACCGGAGGAAGTGACGGAGTCGACGGGGCAGCAGGTCGCAAATGCGCTTTTAGGAGCGCATGAGTCCACAGCAAAACCGTTTGAGACGGAAGAAAATGAGATCGACCCCGACCAGATCGTCCGCGCGATCGTGCTTCTGGACGAGTCCGAGATTCCGGGGAGCGGAAGACCCACACGCGATGCGCAGAACCGTATGCGCAGGGCGCAGAACTCCTTGCAGAAGAAGATCTCGCAGCAGGTGCTCGGCGGTGAGGCGCTGGAGGTCAAGAACAGCTATGTTACGCTGACCAACGGCTTCTCTGCCGATGTGACCTACGCGCAGCTTCAGGAGATCCGCAAGGTCGAAGGCGTTACCTCTGCGTTTATCGCGCCGACCTTTGAGCTGGATCCGGATATGACCACCAGCAACGGTATGATCGGCGGCGGTTATCAGAACACCACCGGCTACAACGGCGAAGGAACGGTCGTTGCGATCCTTGATACCGGCGTTTATATGGCGCATGAGCTGTTCCAGAGCGCGCCGAAGAACCCTCGCCTGACGCTGGCGGACATCCAGAAGGTGCTGGATGAAAACGACATGAACTGCGAAAAGGATGCGCCGAACGCCGGCGCGTCTACGCTGTACCATAACGAGAAGATCCCCTTCCAGTTTGACTACGGCGATCATGACGCCGACGGCAACCCCATCGACGGCGACAGCGGCCACGGCACGCACGTTGCGGGCACGGCAGCCGGCAACGCGGGCGTAAAGGACGGCTTCAGCGGCGTCGCGCCCGAGGCGCAGATCCTCAACATGAAGGTCTTTAAGTCTTCCGGCGGCGCGTCCTACGACGATATTGTCGCTGCGCTGGAGGACTGCATGGTCATCGGGGTGGACTCGGTGAATATGTCCCTCGGTTCGGACTGCGGCTTTATCGACTACGAGTCGCAGGGCGAATGGATCACCAACCTGATCAATGTCTTTGACCGCGTCGGCAAGAGCGGCATTTCCATGGCGGTCGCCGCCGGTAATGCCTACTCCGCCGCATACAAAAATAACTACGGCGGCAAGTCGCTTGCCTCCAACCCCGACTACGGCAATGTTTCCGAGCCTTCGACTTACCATGAGTCCCTGTCCGTTGCCGCGATCGAGAACGGCAGCATGGTCTCCCCGTACATCACGGTCGGCGACAGAGACATCGCCTACTACGACGGCTACGACGCCGACACGCAGGAGATCACGACGACGTGGGCGCTGCGCACCATCGCCAACAAGGGCAGCCTCGAGTATGTCATGGTCGGCGGTTACGGCACGGAGGAGGACTTCGCGGCCGTGGACGTCAAGGGCAAGGTCGCGGTCGTTCAGCGCGGCGGCGGGATGTACTATGAGGCCAAGGCCAACAATGCGGCGGCTGCCGGTGCGATCGCCATGATCGTTTACAACAACGAACCCGGCATTATCTATATGTCCATCAGCAGCTGGAAGATCCCGATCGCCTTTATCTCTCAGCAGGACGGCGCGTACCTTGCAAAGCAGGAGGACAAGCACCTGACCATCGGTGTTTCCGATAAGCTCGTGCCCTCTCCCGTTGCCGGTATGTGCGACTTTACCTCGTGGGGCGCAACCTCCGAGCTGACGCTCAAGCCCGAGATCACCGCGCCCGGCGGCAATATCTATTCCGCCGTTCCCGGCAACGGAACCTATGAGCTGATGTCCGGCACCTCCATGGCCTCCCCCCATGTGGCGGGCGGCATGGCGATCGTTTCGCAGGCGGTCAAGGCGAAGAACCCCGACATGGACGCCACGGAGCGCAAGCACCTGATCGACACCCTGCTCATGAGCACGGCAAACATCGTCTATGACGACGAAACGCCCGTTTCTCCGCGCCGTCAGGGCGCAGGCCTCATGGACATCAATGCGGCGGTCAAGACAAACGCCTACATCACCGTAGACGGCATGGATCGCCCGAAGATGGAGCTGGGCGACGACGTGGCGGAGACCGGCGTGTATGAGCTGAAATTCACGGTGCACAACACCGGCGACGAGACGCTGTATTATAAGGCGGCTCCCATTGTCCTCACCGACGGCACGAAGGAAGACGAAGACGGCAACGTCACCATGACCGAGAAGGACGTCTTCCTCTCCAGCACCTTCACGACCAACGAGGAGAACAATCTGGTTGCCGTTCCGGCGCACGGCGAGAAGGAAGTTGTCATTACCGTCACCCTGAGCGATCCGGCGACCGACCTTGCCGCGTTTGTCAACGGCGCGTTCGTGGAAGGCTGGGCGGTTCTGACCGCTGCCAACGCCGACGGCTCCGAAAACGCGGACGGCATTGATCTGAGTGCTCCGTTCCTTGCCTTCTACGGCGACTGGACGAAGGCTCCGATCATCGACTCCGGCTTCTGGTGGGAGACGCTTGGCTCCGAGGAGACCACCAGCGCGCAGACCTATAACAACGAGGCGCTGCTCGAGTCCATGGAAAAGACCATGTACACCTACCTCGGCCAGAACAACTATGATTTCACCATCCCTTATCTCGCTGACCGCAACGCCATTTCTCCGAACAACGACGATTTCCTCGATTCGCTGACTTGGGTCTACACCGGTATGCTGCGTTCGGCAAGAACGCTGACCTATCAGATCAAGGGCGAAGACGGCACGGTCTACTATGAAAAGACCGTCGACTACGAGACGAAGTCGATCTATGACAGCAGCGCCTATCAGGTCGTCCCCGCCGGTGCCTTCACCGACAACGGCGACACGATCGCCCCGTGGTACGGCACCGACATCAACGGCTTTGATCTGCCGAACGACACCAAGGCGACCGTGACCGTTTCGACCACGCCGATCTATAACAAGCACGCCTCCGCAAACCTGCGTGATTCGTGGTCGTTCCCCATCACGGTCGACACGGAAGCGCCCGAAGTCCTCGACATGACCGTTCGTGAGTCCGAGGGTCGTTTCTATGCAACCATTACGTTGCATGATAATCAGTATGTTGCCGCGCTGGTGCTTTCCGACGCGAAGTACAGCAAGGTCTTCAACACCATCGGCGTCGGCGAGACCGAGGCAGGCAAGACCACGGTGCTCAAGGACATCGACATCACCGGCTACGGCGAAGTGATCGGCCTGACTGTCCATGACTACGCCGGTAACTCCAAGCAGTTCCATCTCAGAGCGAAGAACAACACCGACGACTATGCCGAGGTCGAAGTGACCGACGACATGGTGCTCTATGCCGAGGATTTTCAAGACAAGTGGCTGCCTGACGGCTGGTCGGTGGAATCCAAGAGCAACTCCATCAAGGGTTGGCACCGCGACGAGGATTGGTTCGCGGGTGTCGAGGGCGACGAGATCGACCAGAACGAATGGCTCTACTCTCCGGCTTATGATCTGTCCGGTCAGAGCACGCCGACGCACATGATCTTTACCTTCAACACGAGCTACACCTTCTGCGTCCAGTATCCGCATTTTAACGTCCATGTCTATATTTCCGCCGACAACGGCGAGAATTGGGAGTCGATCTGGAACCTGCACGACTCCGGCCTCTACGCCGACTGGACGAACACACAGGCAAAGGTCGTTATCCCCGACGCCTATCAGGGCAAGGACAACGTTCGTTTCGCCTTCGTCTACACCTCGAACAAGGGCGGCGCGCAGTACGGCTTCCGCGGCATGAAGATCTATAAGGATCGCGCGGAGGACTACATTGCCGTCAACGCCGCTGCGGGCGAAAACGGCAACCTTTCCTCCGTCGGCAGAGTCCTTGTCCGCAAGGGTACGTCAAAGACCTTTACCGCGATTCCGAATGACGGCTATGAGGTTGCGTCCTTCACCGTTGACGGCAAGGATCTTGGCGCGATCAACTACTACACCTTCGAGATGGTCGGCGTCGACCATACCGTTGACGTGACCTTCCGCCCCTCGACCGGCGGCACGACGCACACGGTCAACATTGCGGCAACGGAGGGCGGCAGCGTTTCTCCGAGCGGCGCGCAGAGCGTGGCAAACGGCGGCAGCGTTGCGCTGACCGCGACGCCCAACAGCGGCTACCACTTCACGTCCTACCGTGTCAATGGCCGCCGCGTGACGGAGACCGCGACCTACACGCTGGAAAACGTCGATCAGAACTACTACGTCGAGGCGCGCTTTGAAGCGATCGCGGAGACACCGGAGGTTCTCTTCGAGCAGGACTTCGAGATGGAGCAGTTTCCGCCGGAGGGCTGGGAGATCGACGGCGGTACGGAGACGTGGAGACGCTACAGCTATTACAACCTCAATAAGACGCAGGCAGCCTATGTCAGCGCTGGAGAGAACAAGCAAGATGAACGGCTGATTGCTCCTGCTGTCAATTTGCTGGGCGCAACGGATACGAATCTTGAGTTTGACTATGCGTATCCGTACTATGGCATGAAGAGACATGAGTTCACCTTCACGCTTGAAGCATCGGCAGATGGCGGCAATACGTGGAAGACGATCTGGAATGCCGAAGATACCGTCGGCGATTCTTTGGTCGGCTACGTAAATGCGGATCGTGCCTTTGTAACGATTCCGGAAGAACTGTGCGTCGGAAATCTCCTCCTGAGCTGGCATTATACGAGGCCTGCCGGTGAAGACTATTCCGGCATCGCCGCAATCGATAACGTAAAGCTGGAGGCGGTTGGTGTCCAGACTGACATTGATGGCTATGCCAAGATCACCGCGACGGCGGGCGAGGGCGGCACGATCACGCCGACCGGCCGTACCTACGTCAAGGAAGGCGAGAGCCAGACCTACATCATCACCGCGCAGCTCGGCTATGAGATCAGCGATGTTCTGGTGGACAGCACCTCCATCGGCGCGGTCACGAGCTACACCTTTGAAAATGCCCACGGTTCCCATACCATCGAAGCGCGCTTCAAGGTTTCCAGCGGCGTTCCGGGCGTCTACTTCGAGAACGACTTCGAGGACGCGGATTTCCCGACGCGTGGCTGGTCGGTCGCCTCGAAGGCGGACAGCTCCATGACATGGGAAAAGGGCACCGGTCTTACAAACGACAATAAGACCTCCGTTGCCGTCGTGACCAACGACTATGAGGACTGGTCGAATTCCCACAAGCAGGATGAATATCTCATCACCCCCGCCGTCGACCTGACCGGCAAGAGCGCAGTTCTGACCTTTGACTACGTGCTGGGACGCTACGCCCTCCAGTCCGGCCAGATCAATGTGACCGTTGAGGTCTCCACGGACAACGGCGAAAGCTGGACTCCGATCTGGGATGCTTCCAAGCTGACCATTAACGGCGTCCTGTACCAGACCGGCTCTGCCGAGGTCAAGATCTCCCCGCTCTACTGCAAGGAGAATGTCCGCTTTGCCTTCCGCTACACCCGCTCCAGAGACGCGGAGGGCGATAAGGCGGCGATCGACAATGTTGCGCTCAAGGATCCGAACGCGGACTGCAAGCACACCGAAACCGTGCTTCGTAATGCGAAAGAAGCCACCTGCACCGACGACGGCTACACCGGCGATACCTACTGCAAGGACTGCGGCGCTTTGCTCAAGACCGGCAGCGTGCTCAAGGCCAAGGGGCATACCGAGGTCATTGACGCGGCGGTTCCCGCCACCTGCACCGAGTCCGGCCTGACGGCAGGCAAGCACTGCTCCGTCTGCAACGAGACCCTTGTCAGACAAGAGACGGTCAAGGCGCTGGGGCATGACCTTCTCACCGATGCGGCGGTGCCCGCGACCTGCACGAAGGACGGCCTGACCGAGGGCAGCCACTGCTCTCGCTGCGACTACAAGGTCGAGCAGCAGGTCGTCAAGGCCAAGGGACACACGGTGGTCGTCGACGCGGCAGTCGCGCCGACCTGCACGGAGACCGGCCTGACGGAAGGCAGCCACTGCTCTGTCTGCAACGAAGTGATCGTGGCACAGCAGGTGGTCGCCGCTCTGGGTCATAAGTTTGAAAACGGCACCTGCACCGTCTGCGGCGCGGCCGATCCGGACTACAAGCCGGAGACCCCGTGGGTC
>OIYT01002398.1_pt1 | contig 11491 bp, 10 predicted proteins | sample 1588201 | NCBI WGS metagenome assembly OIYT01 (sample SAMN03283260) | human gut metagenome | biome: human-associated habitat; material: feces | host: Homo sapiens | place: USA | collected 2013
TTCAGGTTATAACAAAGCCCCAGCTTGTGAAAGTCGGGGCTTTGGGCATAAAAAAAGAAGGTGAGAATTTTGACACACCTTCTTTCCAAACGCAACGAATAAATTATTAATTACTTACACTCTTATTATTTCTTACAGTCGCAAGAAGAGTAAGCCACTAACATCCAAACCAATTTTTCCTGTTCCTTCAGGTAATCGCTCATCAATGCTACTGTCGCCTCGTCTCCGGATTCGGAAGCCAAAGAAAGTAATTTACGTTCTTCGGCAATAAACTGGCCGTAAGTGTCCAGAACGTTTTCCAACGCTTCGTCTGCACAAGATACGCCCGACACCTCCTTTACTTTGGCAACTTTCAGATATTCACTGAATTTGTTAACCGGAACACCACCTAACATCAGGATACGCTCAGCCAGTTCATCTACCTTTTCAGCGGCATCGTTATACATATCTTCGAACTTGCTGTGGAGAACAAAGAAACCGTGTCCCTTAATGTTCCAATGGAAACCGCGAAGGTTTGTATAGAATACCTGATAATCGGCTAATAACTGTTGTAATGCTTCAACTACTTTACCTGCAGCAACTGCATCCAAATGGATATAATCTAATGTCTTCATAATACTTTACTTTTTAATTGTTATACTTTTCGTTTTTCTTGTACTGCAAAGATACATCAGATATAAGTACCTGTCAAACAGATAATTTTTATACACAAATAGATATACTCTATCACACTTCCGGCAGAACGGATTACCAGTCCGATACCGAAGACGCAGCATTCGTCGGAATGATACTTTTACACAAATATTCCATACCTGCCTGCTCTTGCTTTCAAAACATATATGCTTTGAACACGAAACATATATGTTTTGAAATCGAATCATATATGTTTCGCATTGCATTTCATGATTTTTTCCTACCTTCGTAAAAATTATCAATACAGAGTCCGTAACAACAAACAAAGAATATTATGAATATACAACAACTCGAATACATCCTGGCTGTAGACACATACCGCCATTTTGCCAAAGCTGCAGAACATTGCCGCGTAACTCAACCGACATTAAGCATGATGATCCAGAAACTGGAAGATGAACTGGGCGTGAAACTTTTCGACCGCAATATCCAGCCGGTCTGCCCTACCCCTGCCGGCCGTAAGGTGATCGATCAGGCACGTGTAGTCCTCTACCAGACTTCTCTGATTAAAGATATCGTAAACGAAGAAGAGCAATCTTTGAAAGGTACGTTCCGTCTCGCCGTGTTACCGACGATTGCTCCTTATCTGCTTCCCCGCTTTTTCCAGCAAGTATCGGAGAAGCATCCTGATCTGGATATCCGCATTCTGGAAATGCAAACGGCTCCTACAACGAAAGCCCTCCTAAACGGCGAAATAGATGCTGCCATCATCGCAAACCAACCGACGGAGGTGCAGCTACAGGGAGACATCCTATATTACGAACAGTTTTATGCTTACGTAGCCCGTAACGAAAGCGTGTTCAAGAAAGAGATGGTCCGCTCCGCCGATATCAGCGACGAACGTCTTTGGTTGCTGGATGAAGGACATTGTTTCCGCGATCAGCTGATGCGTTTTTGCCAAATGGAAAAGGTCAAACTCCGTCAGGCAGCCTACCGTCTGGGAAGTCTGGAGACTTTTATGCGTATGGTTGAAAGCGGCAACGGCGTCACTTTTATTCCGGAACTGGCTACCTATCAGTTAAGCGAACAGCAAAAAGAACTGGTACGCCCGTTTGCCATCCCCAAACCGGCACGTGAAATCGTCTGGGTAACCCGCAAAGATTTTATCCGGCATTCGGTCGCCGGTATTCTGATCGAAAGCATCCGAAAATCTGTTCCAAAAGAAATGCGTACGCTGCAAGCGGGGTTGCGAGTGGTCTGAAACGGAATTGTCTTTCATAGGACAGTAAAATTTGGAAAGCCGGCAATTTAAACACATGACCGATTCATGTCTATCTGGCTAAAAAACACCCCTGACGAAATAAATATTTCGGATGCGATGAAAAAAAATATCACTTTATGCTTGTAGTTTCCAAAAAAGCGTTACTTTTGCTGCGTATTTAAAAACAAAGAGACAAAATGAATCGATTTAGCTTTACATATTACTTTTATTACTTTTACTTTAGCAGAGTGAAGGCAGGAGTTTGTATGTAAAGCATTGATGAATGAATGTATATATCAATAACAAAATATGAAGTCCTGCCGGTTTCGGTGGGACTTTTTTGTTATTGAAAATTGAGAATTGAAAAATAATAGATAAAGAGAAGATGAAAAAGAAAGTAGCAATCCAGGGAATAGCCGGTTCGTATCACGATATAGCCGCCCGTAATTATTTCGAAGGTGAAGAAATTGAAATTATCGGTTGCAACACATTCAGAGATGTTATTTCGACCATCAAGAAAGATCCTTCCATTCTGGGAATGATGGCGATCGAAAATACGATTGCAGGCAGCTTGTTGCAGAACCATGAGTTGATCCGCGAAAGCGGTTTGCAAGTTATCGGCGAATACAAACTGCGCATATCCCACTCGTTGGTTGCACTTCCAGGGACCAATATCCACGATGTCAAAGAAGTCAACTCTCACCCGATCGCCCTAATGCAATGTACCGATTTCCTCGATACGCTACCTAACGCAAAAGTGGTCGAGAAGGAAGATACCGCCATGAGCGCCCGGTGGATTTCGGAAAACCAACTGAAGGGACACGCCGCCATCTGTGGGAAACTGGCCGCCCAGATCTACAACATGGAAGTCCTTGCCGAAGGGATCGAGACAAACAAACGAAACTTCACCCGCTTTTTGGCAATAGCCGACCGATGGACGGCAGACGAGATGCTCAAAGGTGAAGACAAAAACAAAGCGTCGGTCGTTTTCGCTCTCCCCCACACAGCCGGCAGCCTCTCCAAAGTTCTCTCCGTCCTTTCCTTCTACGACATGAATCTTTCTAAAATACAATCCTTGCCAATCATCGGCCGCGAATGGGAATATCTGTTCTATATCAATCTGACATTTACGGACTACCTGCGTTACAAACAGGCATTGGATGCTATCAGACCATTGACAAAAGACTTAAAAATATTAGGTGAATATGCAGAAGGAAAACAAAGTGTATAACATTACCCCCGCTAATCGCGTAGGTAGCGTACAGGAATACTACTTTTCCAGGAAACTGAAAGAAGTAGCCGAAATGAACGCCGCTGGTAAAAATGTGATCAACCTCGGCATTGGCAGTCCCGATCTTCCCCCTTCGGAACAGACAATCGAGACATTGTGTGAACATGCTCGTAAGCCGAACGAACATGGTTATCAGCCGTATGTAGGTATTCCTGAACTGCGTAAAGGATTCGCCGATTGGTATAAGAAATGGTATGACGTGGATCTTGATCCGAAAACAGAGATCCAACCGCTGATCGGTTCCAAAGAGGGAATCCTGCACATATCGCTGGCATTCTTGAATCCGGGCGATGGCGTGCTGGTTCCCAACCCCGGCTATCCGACCTATAGTTCGGTTAGCAAACTGGTTGAAGCCAATCTGATCCCTTACAAACTGAAAGAAGAATTAGGCTGGCAACCGGACTTCGAAGAACTGGAAAAAATGGATCTCTCGAACGTCAAACTGATGTGGACCAACTACCCCAATATGCCGACAGGAGCTAATGCCAGCATGGAACTGTACGAAAAACTGGTCGCTTTCGGAAAGAAGCACGGAATCATCATTTGCAACGACAACCCGTATAGTTTCATTCTGAACGAACATCCGCTAAGCATCCTGGCCGTACCGGGAGCCAAAGACATCTGTATAGAAATGAACTCCATGAGTAAAGCGCACAATATGCCAGGCTGGCGTATGGCAATGCTCGCTTCCAATGCCCAATTCGTACAGTGGGTCCTGAAAGTAAAAAGCAATATCGATTCCGGACAGTTCAAGCCGATGCAATATGCGGCCGTCGAAGCATTGAGCGCACCGAAGGAATGGTATGACAATATGAACCGTGTATACCGCAGTCGCCGTGATCTCGCCGGACAGATCATGCACACGTTGGGATGCGAATACGACGAAAAGCAGGTAGGTATGTTCCTTTGGGGGAAAATCCCAGCCGGAGCAGAAGGCAGCGAAGCAATAGCCGACAGAGTCCTGTACGAAGCCAACGTATTTCTAACGCCGGGATTTATCTTTGGCAACCTGGGCGAACGTTACATCCGTATCTCGCTCTGCTGTAAAAACGAGACATTGGAAGAAGCTTTGAAGAGAATAAAAAAGATTTATGATTTATAGTTTATGATTTATGTATCACCATCCAATCATATTCTCAAATCATAAATCATAAACTATAAATCATAAATTACAAATCATCATACAGTCATGGAAATGGAATTAGAATCAATCATGTTACCCGGTATAGACCCGCAACGTCCTATTGTAATCGCCGGTCCGTGTAGCGCTGAGACAGAAGAGCAAGTAATGGAAACGGCCAGAGGAATCGCAGACAAAGGCATCAAGTTGTTCCGCGCAGGAATCTGGAAACCTCGTACCAAACCGGGTGGATTCGAAGGAATTGGTGCAGAAGGCTTGCAATGGTTGAAACGGGTAAAAAAGGAAACAGGTATGTATGTGGCTACCGAAGTGGCAACGAAAGACCATGTTTTCGAAGCATTGAAAGCAGGGATCGACGTGTTGTGGATCGGAGCCCGTACAACGGTTAATCCGTTCGCCGTACAGGAGATCGCCGATGCACTGAAAGGAGTAGATGTTCCTGTCTTGATCAAGAACCCGGTCAATCCGGATTTGGAACTGTGGATCGGAGCTTTCCAGCGTCTCTATGGTGCCGGTATCCGTCGTCTGGGAGCCATCCATCGCGGTTTCAGCTCTTATGATAAGAAGATGTACCGCAACCTCCCGCTCTGGCATATCCCCATCGAACTTCGTCGCCGCATGCCGAACCTGCCTATTTTCTGTGATCCGAGCCATATCGGAGGCAAACGCGAACTGATCGCTCCTCTCTGCCAGCAGGCTATGGACTTGAGTTTCGATGGTTTGATCATCGAATCGCATTGCAACCCCGATTGCGCTTGGAGCGACGCTTCACAGCAGATCACACCGGATGTATTGGATTACGTTCTGAATTTATTGGTTATCCGCGACTCCAACCAGACAACGGAAAACTTGGCTGAACTCCGCCGCCAGATCGATGGTATCGACGAACAACTACTGGAACTGCTGGCTAAACGTATGCGTATCTCCCGCGAGATCGGCGTGTACAAAAAAGAGCACAATATGCCAATCCTGCAATCACCGCGCTACAGCGAAATTCTGGAAAAGCGTTCCAATATGGGTGAACAGATGGATTTGAGTACGGACTTTGTAAAAGAAATCTTGAAAGAAATCCATGAAGAATCCGTCCGCCAGCAGATGATCATCATGAATGAACAATAATAATAATGTGCCAATGAGCTAATATGCCAATGGGACATTCTCTTTAATTGGTACATTGGCACATTATTATGGACACATTAATACATTAAACAATTACTGATAATGAAAATATTGATATTGGGTGCAGGGAAGATGGGATCTTTCTTCACCGATTTACTTAGTTTTGAACATGAAGTAGCCGTACTTGAGAGCGATCCGAAACGGATGCGTTTCATATACAACGCCCTTCGCCTACAGAAGCCGGAAGAAGTTGCCGAATTCAAACCCGAATTAGTCATCAATTGCGTGACACTAAGCTATACGATCGAAGCATTCAAGAGTGTCATGCCTTACCTGCAGCCATACTGTATCATCTCGGATATCGCATCGGTCAAGACACACCTGAAAGAATTTTACGAAACATGTGGCTTCCCGTATGTTTCTACCCACCCGATGTTTGGTCCGACATTCGCCAATTTGGGACAACTGGAGAAAGAAAATACGATCATTATCTCCGAAGGGGATCATCTGGGAAAAATATTCTTCAAAGATATCTATTCCAGCCTGCGCCTACATATCTGCGAATATACTTTCGAAGAACATGACAAAGTCGTGGCTTATTCGCTCGGTATTCCGTTTGCATCCACAATGGTATTCGCTGCCACGATGAAACACCAGGATGCTCCGGGTACAACTTTCAAACGTCACATGAAGATAGCCAGAGGCCTGCTTTCCGAAGACGACTATCTATTGACGGAAATCCTTTTCAACCCGCGCACACCTCATCAGATCGCACGCATTCAAGAGGAACTGGATATCTTGCAGGAAATTATCAAAAACAAAGATTCGGAAAGAATGAAAGAATACCTGACCAAGATCAGGAAGAATATCGAATAATACAGTTCAATACACCGCTTTCCAAGATACAATCTGGTAACAACAAATCGTTCCACAGCTGTGAGTCGTCCAGCTCACACTTGTGGAACAACTTATTTAATGACTTCATACCATAAAACAAACGATCATGAACAACATCATCCACTTTATGGCAAGACTATCATTGCTATATTCCCTGTTATGGAGCATTTCCATTCACGCTTATGCACACAGCCGAGATACCGACCCAAACTCCACATATCCGACACCGGACCGTCTTTTCCACATTGCACGTAGCTTGAACCGCAACCTCGTCTGTTATGATGCCAACCAAACCAATGGCAAACTAGACACCAAAGAACCCATAAAAGTTTACTGGCTGAATCGAGAAATGGAACCGGGAAAAACTAACGGACTAAGTTTCATACAAAAAAAGATGGCCTACGGCTACAAAGTGGTTTCAATAACAGAACATACTTGCACGATTACCCTAACGGCTTATCCGGAAAAGAAACTGACGATCTGTAGGGAGGGAGATCACTTCGTCTGCCATGTCAAGATAGACAATCGGCAGGCTATCCTACAATCTTTGTATGTCAAGGCCAGCCCCAACAATCCGCTAAATGTGGAATACGTGGAACTGCAAGGCATAACAACCGATACTGGCGTCCCTGTTACGGAAAAGGTCAGCAAATAAAAAAGAAATACGGTTGCTATCAACGACACAGGTCTTTGAACTTTTTTGCAACTATTTTGCAACTAAAAAATGTAAAAACCGCTTGAAAAGCGTATTTTTGTCCTTGTATTTCAAAAAAGAGTGTTTTACGGATGAAGGTATGTATAGCTGAAAAGCCCAGTGTAGCACGCGAAATTGCAGAAGTTCTCGGGGCAACCAAAAAGATGAACGGGTATATTGAAGGAAACGGGTATCAGGTAACCTGGACTTTCGGACATCTGTGCACTCTCAAAGAGCCCAATGATTATTCAGAGAACTGGAAACGATGGAGTCTAGCTTCCCTCCCAATGATCCCGCCTCGATTCGGGATCAAGTTGATCAGCAACCCGACATACGAACAGCAATTCAAAACAATCGAAGAACTGATGCAGAATGCCGAAATGGTTATCAACTGCGGAGATGCCGGCCAGGAAGGAGAACTGATCCAGCGTTGGGTGATGCAAAAGGCTGGCTGTAAATGCCCGGTCTACCGCCTATGGATATCTTCGTTGACAGAAGAAGCGATCCGCGAAGGTTTTCAACATTTGAAAGAACAGTCCGACTTCACCAAGTTATACGAAGCCGGTCTTTCCCGCGCCATCGGTGACTGGCTGTTAGGAATGAACGCAACGCGCCTTTATACGCTCCGCTACGGACAAAATCGGCAAGTGCTTTCCATCGGACGAGTACAGACACCTACCCTTGCACTCATCGTAAACCGACAAGCCGAAATAGACAACTTTAAGCCGGAACCTTATTGGGAACTGAAAACAGTTTACCGAAACACTACTTTCTCGGTTACCAAAGGCAAATTCACGAAGAAAGAGGAAGGAGAAGCTTTCCTGGAAATAGTCCGGCAAAAAGAATTCACCGTCACCGACATATCAGAAAAGAAAGGGAAGGAATATGCTCCCCGCCTTTTCGACCTGACTTCGTTGCAGGTGGAATGTAATAAAAAATTTGCTTTCACGGCTGACGATACATTGAAGCTGATCCAGTCGCTATACGAAAAGAAAGTGACAACCTACCCGCGTGTCGACACCACTTTTCTAAGTGACGATATCTATCCTAAAGTTCCCAACACACTTAACGGCCTGGTTGACTATATCGACCTGACGGCCTCGCTGTTGAAAGCGAAAATACGGAAAGACAAACGTGTATTCGACAACTCGAAGGTGACAGACCACCATGCCATCATCCCGACCGGTGTACCAGCACGTAACCTGACGGACAACGAACGGAAGGTGTACGACCTGGTGGTCCGCCGTTTCATCGCAGCTTTTTACCCAGACTGCGAAATCTCGACTACTACGGTATTGGGTAAAGTCGACAAAGTAGATTTCAAGGTAACAGGCAAACAGATACTGAAACCGGGATGGCGCGTTGTGTTCGGAGCAGAGCAGAAAGACTCGGACGCCGAACCGTCAGATGAAGAAGGCGTACTGCCGGATTTCGTAAAAGGAGAAAGTGGCCCCCACAAACCGACATTAGGCGAAAAATGGACACAGCCGCCCAAACCCTACACCGAAGCGACATTGCTCCGCGCCATGGAAACAGCCGGTAAACTTGTGGACAATGACGAATTGAGAGACGCATTGAAGGAAAACGGTATAGGCCGTCCTTCCACCCGCGCCGCCATCATCGAGACTTTATTCAAACGCAATTATATCCGCAAGGAACGCAAGAACCTGTTTCCTACAGCTACCGGTGTGGAACTCATCGACACGATACAGGAAGAGCTGCTGAAAAGCGCCGAACTGACCGGTCTTTGGGAAAAGAAACTACGACAAATCGAACGGGGCACCTACGAAGCCCGTACTTTTTTGGAAGAGCTTAAGCTGATGGTCCATCAAGTAGTGATCAACGTCCTCTCCGACCAGACCGGACGCACCATCACAATCGAGCAGGCTGCTCCGGAGAAGCCCCAAGCCGAAAAGGAGCCGAAAGGGAAAAAAACGCGCAAACCGCGTGCCAAGAAGGAAAAGACTGCCGGTCAACCGGAATCAACAACCGTTCCTGCAAAGCCGGTATGCCCGATTTGTAAGAAAGGTAGCATCCTGCGTGGGAAAACGGCTTACGGCTGTTCCGAATATAAAGATGGTTGTACTTTCCGCATGGATTACGCCACCTACGGCGAAGGATTGTCGGATGAGGAATTAGTGAAGGTGATCAGTGGAATCAGAAAGGATTAAACCGACAAATTGGTTTACACTTTCTTTACGACAAATCAAATATGAAAACATAATTAATAAAGAACTACAAAGTATTTTAAAACAAAATGGGATTTAATAATTAATCTAAAATCAATGAAAGAAGAATGGTTCCCTTTGGTTGATGAAAAGGGAGAGACAATAGGAAAAGCTACCCGTAAGGAGTGCCATAACGGATCGAAAATGTTACATCCGGTAGTGCACCTGCATATTTTCAATAAAGCAGGTGACCTCTACCTACAAAAGCGTTCGATAAACAAAGATATCCAACCCGGTAAATGGGATACAGCAGTAGGGGGGCATATTGACTACGGAGAGACGGTCGAAGATGCCCTTCACCGGGAAGTACGGGAAGAATTAGGGATAACAGATTTCATCCCGCAATTCATCACCCGTTATGTATTCGAATCGGCTATAGAAAAAGAGTTAGTCAACACCTACCGTACCATTTACGACGGTCCGGTCATCCCTGACCCTTCCGAACTGGACGGTGGACGTTTCTGGTCTCCTTCCGAAATCCTCGAAAATATGGGAAAAGGAATTTTCACACCCAACTTCGAAGATGAATATAAACGGTTATTCATGTAAACTACAAAAACACTAAAACAATGGCAAAAGAATTAGAACTCAAGTACGGCTGTAACCCCAACCAGAAGCCGTCGCGCATTTTCATGCAGCAAGGGGAGCTGCCCATAGAAGTCTTGAACGGACGTCCCGGATATATCAACTTCCTGGATGCTTTCAACAGCTGGCAATTAGTAAAAGAACTGAAAGAAGCAACCGGACTGCCCGCCGCCGCTTCCTTCAAGCACGTAAGTCCGGCAGGAGCCGCCGTAGGTATCGAGATGAACGATACGTTGAAGAAAATCTATTTTGTGGACGATCTTCCACTCACTCCGCTTGCAACCGCCTATGCTCGCGCCCGCGGTGCCGACCGTATGTCGTCCTACGGCGACTTCATCGCACTCAGCGACATATGCGACGAAGCGACTGCACGCCTCATCAACCGCGAAGTTTCCGATGGCGTCATTGCTCCCGACTATACGTTGGAAGCGCTTGAAATCTTGAAAAATAAACGGAAAGGCACTTATAATATCATCAAAATCGATCCAGACTACTGCCCCGCTCCTATCGAACACAAAGATGTTTTCGGCATCACATTCGAACAGGGACGCAACGATTCAACGATTGACGAAAGCCTGCTTTCAAATATCGTGACCGAAAACAAAAACCTGCCCGAAAGTGCGAAACGCGACCTTGTTATTGCGCTTATCACGCTTAAATACACCCAGTCCAATTCCGTTTGCTATGTTGAAAACGGGCAAACGATCGGAGTGGGCGCGGGGCAGCAATCCCGCATTCACTGCACCAGACTGGCAGGCTCCAAGGCTGATAACTGGTGGCTGCGTCAGTCTCCGAAGGTTTTAAATCTGCCGTTTTTGGATAACATCCGCCGTGCAGACCGCGACAATGCGATTGACCTTTACATCGGCGAGGATTACATGGATGTACTTGCAGACGGAGCATGGGAGCATATCTTTAAAGAAAAGCCGGAAGTATTTACCAGAGAAGAAAAGAGAGCATGGTTAGATAAAAATACAGATGTAGCGCTTGGATCTGATGCGTTCTTCCCGTTTGGAGACAACATCGAGCGCGCACATAGAAGCGGTGTCAAATATGTTGCAGAGCCGGGCGGTTCCATCCGTGATGACAATGTTATTGAGACCTGCAACAAGTATGACATGGTAATGGCATTTACCGGAATCCGTCTGTTCCACCACTAGAATCAGACGATTACAATTGGCATGGTATATTCGCTGCGGAAAGTATTTACGGACCCGCGTGAGCGAACCTGTGTATACAAATCAGCGGCAAAAATATCCTTTTCTAAGACGTGAAATGCGTTTTGGGAGAGGATATTTTTTTGTGCGTCAGGCCTTGCGTCTGAAAGCCTGTAAATAAGCGGAACATCTGCATTTTTTTTGACGGCGGACAATAATGGGGCAGCATCCTTACGAAAACCTAGCATCCGAAGATATGGAATGTAGTCTAAGGATTTTGCCTGCGCAACATCGTCTTTTGTAACGGAGAGCAGAATGTGGGTTAAAATCCGCGCGACCCTGGTGTAGGTAATGTCACGACTTTTGATTTCTTCGGTAAAACTCTTAAAATCGCGGTAGGAAGAAATAAGAGCGCAGATGCGTCTCGAAATATCGGCATTGCAGTCCGCAAATTCCGAGAAAAAATCCTTATCCCGTGCCGCGCC
>OIYT01002399.1_pt1 | contig 11491 bp, 9 predicted proteins | sample 1588201 | NCBI WGS metagenome assembly OIYT01 (sample SAMN03283260) | human gut metagenome | biome: human-associated habitat; material: feces | host: Homo sapiens | place: USA | collected 2013
AGCAGGCCGCCCGCCCGGTGTGTCCGCGATCAGCAGACAGGAATTACTTCTGGTTCAGCCAGTAGGTCCACATATCCTGCACGTCAGGATAGATGGCGTAGATGGCGTCCAGGTCGTTGGCGCGGGCGCCCAGCTCAGACAGCTGCGCGGGGTTCTTCTCGTCCTCAACGTCGTCACGCAGAGGCCAGTTGCCGACCTTGGTAAAGGGCTTCAGGCCGCCGCTCTCACCATCGGCGCCGCCGGTGATGTAGCGGATGAACAGGCGGGCGCCAGCGGGGCTGTCGCAGCCGGCCACGGCGAACATGGACTCGGTGTTCAGCAGGGCGGTGTAGGGAGTCAGGTTGATGCACCAGGCGATGTTGTAGCCGGACTCCTCCTGGTTCTCGATCTTGCCGGCGGAGGCCAGGGCCAGAGCGGGAGCTTCCTTGGTGGAGTTGTGGACGGCCAGCACCAGCTCGTCGCCGTCGCCGATGAAGGTCATCTCAGCCTGGGTGAAGCGCCACAGGTACTCCACACCGGCGTTGTTCTCGGGAACCTCGAAAGCGAAGCTGGAAGCGTCATAGGTGTACTCCAGGTCCTCGCCGTAGATCTCCTTATAGGAGGCCTCCATCTCGTCAGCGTTGTTGATGAAGCTGGCGAACAGGGACAGGTACGCGGTCTCCTGGCCGATCTCCTTGGTGTACAGGCGATACTTCTGGCTGCCGTCCTCGTTCTTCTCGATGATCTGCCACCAGCTGGTGATGGGCTGACCGTCGGGATAGACCTCGGTGTTGTAATACCAGAAAGCCTGAGAGGCATACAGAGGATAGCTGTACTGCAGGTTGGCCTTGTCGATGTGGGAGCAGATGTCGCGGGGATAGAAGGGCTCGATGATGCCCAGGCTGTAGTACTCATAGAACACGCTGCCGTTGACGTCCTTGGTCTGCAGCACGTCGGCGGTGATATTGCCGGTGTCGTTCTCGATCTGCGCCTTGCTCAGGACTTCGTCGGAGTCCAGGTCGGAGACCACCAGGTCCAGGCCGGGATACATCTCCTCAAAGGGTTCCTCGGCCTTCAGCATCTTGGAGGAGGTGGCGTAGACGTTGATCGTCTGATCCTCGTCCTCTTCCAGGGCCATCTTGTAGAGCTCCTCGTCGGTCAGGTCGCTCCACTCGTCATAGCAGGGGCCGTAGAATTCGTCGCCGGTGGTGGGGTCATAGCCCAGGTGCAGGGTGCTTTCAGCGGCGGTGTCGCCGTCATCGGTGCCGCTGGCATCGGGGGTGGTCGTTTCAGTCTTACTGCCGCAGGCAGCCAGACCGAGGACCATCACTATAGCCATCAGCATTGCTAAGAGTCTCTTTTTCATCGGTTCTTCTCCTTTCGTTTTGAAAAGCTTCTGGGGATTTGCCGTTGGGGGGATCTATAAACTCGCGGTCACACCGCGCGCTTAATGAGACGGGTGGTTTCCTTATTATACACGTTGATCTTATCCTGGTCAATGACGGCCCAGACCTTCTGGTCCAGCTCGTAGTGGACCTGGCCGATCTCCTTGGCGAGGAACTCCTCCTCGCCGGCCTTCAGGGTGGTGATGGTCTCGGAGCCGGCGGCCTGGTTGGCGTAGATGGTGACAGGCAGGGCGCCCTCCACGGGCTCCCGGGAGATCAGGATCTGCTCGGGACGGACAGCCAGCACGCAGTCGAACTCGCCGCTGGCGGGCCGGTCCTCGCTGGTCAGATGCTCGGCGGGGAAGGTGTGGTCGCCCAGCTCGCTCTTGACCACCAGCTGGCCGTTCTTCATCTCGGCCTTGCCGGGGATCAGGTTGATGCGGGGGTTGCCGATGAAGTCGGCGGCCTCCAGGTCGATGGGGTTGTTGTAGATCTCGGCGGGGGTGGCCACCTGGTTCAGCTCGCCGGCCTTGAAAAGGGCGATCTTGGTGGACATGGTCAGCGCCTCGGTCTGGTCGTGGGTGACGTAGATGATGGTGGTGCCCAGCTCCTTGTGCAGGCGCTGCAGCTCGGCGCGCATGTCGATACGCAGCTTGGCGTCCAGGTTGGAAAGGGGCTCATCCAGAAGCAGCAGCTTGGGGCTGGAGGCCACGGCGCGGGCGATGGCCACGCGCTGCTGCTGGCCGCCGGACAGCTCGGTGGGATAGCGGTCCTTGTACATATCGATGCGCATCATCTTCAGGGAGTCCATGACGCGGCGGTCGATCTCCGCCTTGTCCATCTTCTGGATCTTCAGGCCAAAGGCGATGTTGTTGTAGACCGTCATGTGGGGCCACAGGGCGTAGGACTGGAACACCAGGTTCAGCCCGCGCTTGCTGGGCTCGGCGTAGTAGGCGTCGTCGGCGTTGATCATCTCCACGCCGTCGATGGTCATGGTGCCGTTCTGGGGCTTTTCCAGGCCGGAGACCACGCGCAGTGTGGTTGTCTTGCCGCAGCCGGAGGGGCCCAGCAGGGTCATGAAGTCGCCGTCCTCAATAGTGAGGTTGACGTCCCGCAGGACGTGGTTGCTGCCATAAAATTTATCAATGTGTTTTAATTCAATACGACTCATGTTCGTTCTTTCCTTTCTGTCATGTCAGTCATGAGCGCCCGTCCGTTACCAGCTCTTGCTGATATCGGCGCCGCCGATCTTGTTGGCCGCGATGTAGCAGAGCAGGATATACAGCAGCACGCATACGGAGATGGCGTCGGACATCTGGTTGTAGCCCTCCTGGGAGTAGGTAAAGGCCAGATAGGACAGGGTCCGGGTGGTGGGGGTCATCATAATGATGATCAGGTCCAGCTCCTTGGCGATGGAGATGAACACCAGCATGAAGCCGGAGATGAAGCCGTTCTTTGCCAGGGGGATGATGATGGAGGTCATCCGCTTCCAGAAGCTGGCGCCGGCGATGTCGGCGGCCTCCTCCAGTTCCACGCTGATGGACAGCATGTTGGCGGTACCAGACCGGCTGGCAAAGGGGAAGTGCTTGACCACGGAGGTCAGAACGATCAGAGTAAAGGTGCCGTACAGGGAGGGGATCAGTCCGCCCAGGTGCTGGCGGCTGAACATGGAGAAGTACATGGTGGAGAATGCCACGCCGCTCATCAGGTAGGGGACGAACACCAGCTGCTCAGTCAGATTGCCGTACCACTTGCCGCGGCCACGGGAGCTGATATAGCCCAGGAACTGGCCGCAGAACGCGGTGATGATGGAGGCGATCAGGGACAGGCGGACGGTGTTCCACAGGGCGTTAATGAACTCGTCGTTGCGGAAGATGCCAGGATAGTTGGTGTACTTCACGGCCGCGTCAGGCGTGCCGATCCAGTTGTACAGCGTCAGGTTGTCCATGCCGTAGCCCGCGCCGGTGGTGATCTGGAAGGTCTCCATAATCAGCACGAAGAAGGGCATGACCATGGCCAGGAACAGGAAGACGAACAGGAAGGCCATCATGGGCTTCTTGGCGGCGCCCAGCGGCATCAGGGTGCTGCGGCCGCCCTTGCCGCCCACGGTGGCATAGGACTTGCGGACGCCGATGATGCGCTGGTTGCTCAGCAGGATCAGAGCGGCCAGGCCGACCAGAACGATGGACATGGCATAGCCGACACCCTGGGGGCCCTGGTCGATGAACACGCGCATCTTGGTGGCCAGGGTGTAGTAGCCGATGCGGTTGCCCAGGTTGGCCGCCACGCCGTATGTACCGATGGACTTGGAGATGGTCATGACCAGGGCGGACAGCACGGAGGGCATGATCAGAGGCAGGGTGATATGGCGCAGGATCTGGGCCTTGTTGGCGCCCTGGATCTCGCCCATCTCCTCCAGCTCGGAGTTGATGGAGCGCAGCGCGCCGGACACCTGGATGTAGGAGAATGCGTAATAGTGCATGGACATGCACAGCACGATGGCGATGGGGCCGTATGCCAGCCAGTCAGGGATCGGGATGCCCAGGCCCCATAGAAAGCCGTTGGCGCCGCTGGTGGGGGTGCGGAACACCGCCAGCCAGGCCAGAGCCTTGGTCCAGGAGGGGATCATGTAGGGGATGGTGACCAGCAATCCCAGGACCTTCTTGCCAGGCAGGTCGGTGCGGATCATCAGCCACGCCAGCACGGAGCCCAGAGGCACGGAGATCAGCGTTGTGAAGAAACCGCAGACCAGAGAGTTCAGCAGGGGCTCCCACAGCACGGCCTTGGACATGTTGCTCCACAGCATGTATTTCCAATAGTACAGGGTAAAGTCGCCCACCGCGGCGCCGGGGTTGCGGCGCAGCTCGGACTGCGCCATCGTGAAGGTGGACTTGATCATGGTCAGCAGGGGGATGACGATCAAGCAGAACAGCACGATCAGGCTGATCAGCACGATCATGTTGAAGGGGTTTTTCAACACGTTCAGGATCAGGTTTTTCAGCCTGGTCTTCGTCATGGGTTTCTTGGGAAGGTTTTTCTTTGACACGGTAACACCTCTTTCTCAATACTGCCGGGAATCTCGCCTGGAACAACAGTAATCTTTCTTTCCCTCACATCCGTTTCCCGTTTTGCCCGCACAAAAGAGCCGTGATCAGGGGCCCCTTTTGTGCAAACGTTTGCGCTTCGCTACTATAATTATAAAGAATCTTAACGGGATTTGTCAATTGATATGTTTGCCATTTTGAAGTGGTTTTTTTATTCAATTTCACAATTTTTATGAATTTAGCACAAAGTTTCGAGGGTCCTGACCAGCAATTCGCCAGTCCCGTTTTCCCGCTGCAAACGTAGCGCGGAATACGTTTTCGTGGATTTCCGCCCGTTCCGGTGTCCGGGGATACCCTCCCCGCCGGAGGTCCGCCACCGCCTCCCGGTCAAATTTCCGTGGAATCCGACCACTGTGCCGCGTACAGCCCGGCGTAGATGCCCCCCGCCGCCAGCAGCTCCTGGTGGGTACCCTGCTCCGCCACGCCGCCCTGGTCCAGCACCAGGATACAGTCGGCGCCCCGGATGGTGGCCAGCCGGTGGGCGATGACAAAGCAGGTCCTCCCCTGCCGCAGGTGCTCCATGGCCTTGCTGATCTCCCCCTCCGTCTCCGTGTCCACGTTGGAAGTGGCCTCGTCCAAAATGACGATGTCCGCGTCGGTCAGCAGGCACCGGGCGATGGCCAGCAGCTGCCGCTGGCCCTTGGAGATGCCCGCCCCCTCGTCGGTCAGCACGGTGTCGTAGCCCTCCGGAAGAGAGGTGATGAAGCGGTGGATGCGGGCGGCCCTGGCGGCCTCCACAATCTGCTCCATGGTGGCGCCGGGGGTGCCGTAGGCGATGTTCTCCGCGATGGTGCCGCCGAACAGCCAGGTGTCCTGAATCACCAGCGCCAGCCGGCGGCGCAGGCCGTCCCGGCTGTACTGTCCCACCGGCACGCCGTCGATGGTGATAGACCCGCCCTGAGGCTCATAGAACCGCAGCAGCAGGGACACCAGCGTGGTCTTCCCCGCGCCGGTGGGCCCCACCACCGCCGCCAGGCTCCCCGCCCGGATATGGGCGGTAAAGTCCTTCAGCACGGGCCGGGCCGGGTCGTAGCCAAAGTCCACATGGTCGAAGGTGATGTCGCCCCGGAAGTCCTCCGCCGGGACGGCATCGGGGGCGTCCCCCGCCTCCGGCAGCTCATCCAACAGGTCCAGCACCCGCTCCGCCGCCGCCGCGCTGGCCTGCAGCTCGCTGAGGAGGTTGGCCGCCTCCCGAATGGGGCCGGAGAACTTGCGGGAGTACAGCACGAAGGAGGACAGGCTGCCCAGGGACAATCCGCCGCCCAGGTACATCATGGCCCCGAACATGCTGACCGCCGCCAGGGATACATTATTAATAAAGTTTACCGACGGTCCCAGGGCCGCGCTGGCCCGGTCCGCCTCGTAGTAGGCCCGGGAGGCCCTGTCGTTGTATGCCTCGAACTGCCGCAGGTCCGCCGCCTCCACGCCGTAGGTGCGGATGGCCTGCTGTCGGCCCACCCGCTCCTCGGCAAAGCCGTTGAGGGCGCCCAGCTCCTTGGAGCGCAGGCGGAACAGCGGATGGATGCGCTTCATCTGGAACCGGGTCAACGCCACGGACAGGGGCACCGTCACGAAAAACACCGCCGACAGCCTGGGCGACAGCGCCAACAGGCAGACGGCGGACCCCACCACCGTCAGCACGCTGGTGCTGATCTGCAAGAGATCCGTGGAGATCGTGGCGTTCACCGTGTCCACGTCGTAGCAGATGCGGCTGATCAGGTCCCCCGCCGGATGGGTGTCGAAATACTCCACCGGCAGCTCGCTCATGCGGTCAAAGGCCGCCTTCCGCAGGTCGTGGGACACCCCCTGCCCCACCCGGATCAGCCGGGAGGCGATCAGGTAATTCAGGATGGCCGCCCCGCCGTAGCAGGCCAGCATCCCGGCGCAGTTCCGCAGTACGCCGGGAAAGTCCACTCTCCCGGCCTCCAGGCCCACCGCGTCCACCGCCCAGCCGGACAGCAGCGGCGCCGCCAGGGCCAGCAGGTTGGTGACCAGCATCAACACCAGCAGCAGCGCCAGCTGCCCGCCGTAGGGCCGCAGGAACCGGCCCAGCCGCTTCAAAACGCTCTGCTTCATACGCCGCCCCCCATCTGCAGCCGATCCATGCTGCGGTAGCGGGGACTGGCCTCCAGCAGCTCCTCATGTCGTCCCTGAGCGGTGATCTTCCCGTCCTCCAGCACCAGGATACGGTCCGCCTCCCGCAGGGAGGCGATGCGCTCGGAGATGATCACCAGCGTCACGCCGGGGCAGTCCCGGCGGATGGCGGCATGGAGGGCAGCGGCGGTGCGGTAGTCCAGGGCGCTGTCCGCGCTGTCCAGCACCAGGATGCCGGGCTTTGCCGCCAGGGCCCGGGCGATCAGCAGCCGCTGCCGCTGTCCGCCGGAGAGGTTGGCGCCCCGGATGTCCACCCGGGTGTCCAGCCCCTCGGGCAGGGCCTCGATAAAGTCCCACGCCTGGGCGGTCTTTGCCGCGGCGACGACGTCCTCCCGGGGCAGGTCCCGGAGGAAGGAGATGTTTTCGTAAACGCTGTCGTTCAGCAGAGCCTCGTTCTGGAACACCACGCCGAACCGGCCCCGCAGGTCCTCCCGGCTCTGGGAGGCCGCGTCCCGGCCACAGACCCACACCACGCCCTCGCCGGCGTCATACAGCCGCAGCAGCAGGCTGACCAGCGTGGTCTTGCCGCTGCCGGTGGGACCCAGGATGCCCAGGGTCTCCCCCTTCCGCAGGGTGAAGTCCGCATTGTCCAGATCCTTCTCCACCCCCAGGTAGGAGAAGGACACCCCCTCCATGCCCAGCTCCGCTCCAGACGCAGCGTCCGAGGGCCGGACAAGCTGGTCCGAGGGAGCCAGCAAAATCTCCTCAATGCGGCGGGCGGAGGCCGCGCCCTTGCTGATCTTCACAAAGAGCTTGGCCATGCCCAACGTGGCGGTCTGAATCAGGGCGAAATAGGACAAAAAGGCCACGATGTGGCCAGGGTCCAGCTTGCCGATGTTCACCAGCGCCGCGCCCACGGCCACCACCAGCACAAGGCCCGTGTTCAGCAAAAAGTCCGACAGAGGGTTCGCCGCCGCCATAACGCGGCCCGCCTTCTCCTCCGTGGCCCGGGCGCACTCGTTTGCGCGCTCAAACCGGGCCCTCTCCCGGCCCTGACAGGCCAGGGCCTTGATGACCCGGACGCCGGAGGCGTTCTCCCGGATGATACGAACCACATCGTCCACCGCCGTCTGGGCCTTTGTGTAGTGGGGGATGCCCCTCCGGGTCACCAGGGCGATGGTGCAGAAAGTCAGAGAGCAGACCACCAGCTGCACCAGCCCCAGGGCCGGGGCCTGCAGAAACGTCAGAACCAACCCGCCCAGCACCAACATGGGTGCCCGGATGCCGCCCCGCTGGATCTTGTCGAACATCTGGTGGACGTGATAGGTGTCGTTGGTCAGCCGGGACACCAGGGACGAGATGGAGAATCGGTCCATCTGGGCGCAGGACAGCCCCTCCACCCGGCTGTACACGTCCCGCCGCAGCCGGCGGGTCACCTCCATGGACACCCAGGCGGCCATTCGGTTGGCCGTGATGTTGCAGAACGCCGCGCCGAAAGCCAGCGCCATCATGAGCCCGCCCATGCGCCAGATGGCGTCCACGTCCCGGGCGGGGACGCAGACGTTGATGATGTGGGCCAGCAGCAGCGGCAGCGTCAGCTCCAGCACGGCGGCGGTGAACTTGATCGCCACACCGCAGCACACCCGCAGCGCAAAGGGCCGCAGATAACCGCTTACCGTCCGCATAGCGCTCCCCCCTCAAACGTTTACAGATAGATCAAATCATACCACACCCCTGCCACAAGTCAATTCGCATTTTGTTGCAAGTTACAACCAATTTTTGCGACATCTGCCCAATGTTCCCGGCGGCGAGGGCACGGTAAAGCGGCTCTCCCCCAGCGGGGAGAGCCGCCTGTCACAGGTTTCTCACACGAGCTGCGTCTCGACCCGCGCAGCGGGCGCCAGCGTTAGAACATACCGCCGCAAAAGCGCCTGCCGGGAGACGATCTCCTCCTCCGGCACGTCCGGCGTGCCGAACACGGGATAGAACACGTGGCGGCTCTCCGGCTTCGCGCAGGTTCGCTCGTCCGCGCCGGAGATCATGCTGAAAATGATGCCGCCGTCGTCCCGGCCACAGACGTCATTGGGATAGGTGTGGACCTCCTCGCCCCGCAGCCCGGTGAAGGGCGCCTTCTCCGTGCCGGAGAACAGCCGCAGCGTCCCCCGCACCGCGTCCGCGTCGTGGGTACCCATCAGATACTGGGTGGTCAGCTCCGCCAGGAAGGGCACCTCCGTCACGGGGTTCACCTGGGGGAAGGGCCGTCCCTTCAATAAAAAGGACTCAAACTGCATCAGCACGGGATAGGTCTTTTTGAACTTCTTGAAAAAACGGACGTAGGGGTTCTCCCCAAACACCGCCCTGCGGTCATAGTCCGCGTATCGCTCCCGCAGCCCGGCCAGCTCCGCCGCCTCCAGCGCCCGGAGGGCCTCCACGTCCCACGCCGCCGGGTCCGGATACCAGACCTCCACCAGGCCAAAGGGGATGTTCCGCGCGGACAGCGTTTCTTCCTTTTCCAACATCAGCATATCGCCATTCCCGCCTTTAAATAATCCGCGGGCAGCGCCCGCTCTTGTTTGCATTGTACCCACTTCCGGACGGAAAGTCAATCGCCCCGCTTTTCCTTTGCAAAACGGCACACGGCGTGGTATACTGCTGTCAAGACAGAAAAGGAGGTCTCCCCATGCGCGCCGAAGAACGCCGTCAGGCCATTCAGGATATTTTGCAGCAATCCGCCCAGCCCATCAGCGCGGGAGCGTTAGCGGCGCGGTTCTCCGTCAGCCGTCAGGTCATCGTGGGAGACGTCGCCCTGCTGCGGGCGGCGGGAGCGGACATCTCCGCCACGCCCCGTGGCTACGTCTCCCAGCCCTCCCCGGGGGGCCTTATGCGTCAGGTGGCCTGCCAGCACGACGCGGCGGGCATGGAGGCGGAGCTGTACGCCATCGTGGACCAGGGCTGTACGGCGGTGGACGTTATCGTGGAGCACCCCATCTACGGTCAGCTCACCGGACCGCTCCAGCTGTCCAGCCGCTATGACGTGGCCCAGTTCATCGCCCGCTGCGCCCAGGCCGAGGCCCGCCCCCTGTCCGATCTGACCGGAGGCATCCACCTCCACACGCTGGCCTGCCCCAACGAGGACGCTTTCGCCCGGGTGCGGGCCGCCCTGCGGGACCTGAAGGTCCTGCTGGAGGGCTGATCCGCCTGTATCACAGGAAATCGCCTCTCCCCACCGGCCAGCAGCGGAAAAGCGGTTGACAAGCCGGCCCTTTCCGTGTATAGTGTGGTGCACAGGTGTCAAGACACCTGTGTACCACATTTATCTTACATAAGAAACAGGTGCTTTCCATGGAACATGTAAAGGCTTTCCTCAAGCGCAAAAATATCGTCTTCTCCGCCAGGCGGTACGGCATCGACGCCCTGGGCGCCATGGCCCAGGGCCTGTTCTGCTCCTTGCTCATCGGCACCATCATCAAGACTCTGGGCCAGCAGCTGGGGGTCCAGTACCTGACGGACATCGGCACCTACGCCATGTCCGTGTCCGGCCCCGCCATGGCGGTGGCCATCGGATATGCGCTGAAAGCGGACCCCATGGTCCTCTTCTCTCTGGCCGCCGTGGGCTGGGCCGCCAATGCCGAGGGCGGCGCAGGTGGGCCTCTGGCCGTTCTGATCATCGCCATCATCGCCGCGGAGTGCGGAAAAGCCGTCAGCAAGGAGACGAAGATCGATATCCTGGTGACCCCCGCCGTCACCATCGTGATAGGCGTGGCGCTGGCCAAGCTGATCGCGCCGCCCATCGGCACGGCCGCCAGCGCTTTCGGTACCATCATCGACAACGCCACCAAGCTCCAGCCCTTCTGGATGGGCATCGCCGTCTCCGTGCTGGTGGGCGTTGCCCTGACCTTGCCCATCTCCTCCGCCGCCATCTGCTCCGTGCTGGGGCTGACGGGTCTGGCCGGCGGCGCCGCCGTGGCGGGGTGCTGCGCCCAGATGGTGGGCTTCGCCGTCATGAGCTTTCCGGAAAACCGCTGGGGCGGGCTGGTCAGCCAGGGCCTGGGCACCTCCATGCTGCAAATGCCCAACATCGTGAAGAATCCCCGCGTCTGGATCGCGCCGACAGTGGCCTCCGCCATCACCGGCCCTCTGGCCACGTGCCTGTTCAAGCTGGAGATGAACGGCGCCCCCATCAACTCCGGCATGGGCACCTGCGGCCTGTGCGGCCAGATCGGTATCTGGACCGGCTGGCTGGCTCCCAGCGAGGACGCCGTCGCCAAAGGCGCCGCCGCCATCTCTCCCACGGGGTTTGACTGGCTGGGCCTGGTGCTGATCTGCTTTGTCCTCCCCGCCATCCTGGCCCCCGCCATCAACCAGGTGTGCCGGAAGCTGGGCTGGGTGAAGGACGGCGACCTGACCCTGGCTTGATTTTTCCCGATCCGTGTGCTATGCTGGACCCATCATATACAACGGAGGAACGCCTATGGACTACCGGAAATTTGGAAACACGTACATCGTCCGCCTGGACAGGGGCGAGGAGATTTTGGAGCAGGTCAAGGCCCTGGCGTTAAAAGAAAGCATCAGGCTGGCCTCCGTCCAGGCCCTGGGCGCGGTGAACGACTTCACCGTGGGCGTTTTCAACACGGCGGAGAAGAAGTACTACGCCAACAGCTTCCAGGGCAGCTACGAGATCGTCTCCCTCACCGGCACCATCGACACCATGAACGGCGCGTTTTACTGCCACCTGCATATGAGCGCCGGCGACGATCAGGGCCGCGTGGTGGGCGGCCACCTGAACCGGGCTGTCATCAGCGCCACCTGCGAGATGGTGGTGACGGAAATTCCCGGGACAGTAGACCGGGCGTTCAGCGAGGAAATCGGGTTAAACCTCCTGAAATTTGAATAAGCCTATAAAAACGCGGCCTGTGCAAAAAGCACAGG
>OIYT01002400.1_pt1 | contig 11490 bp, 7 predicted proteins | sample 1588201 | NCBI WGS metagenome assembly OIYT01 (sample SAMN03283260) | human gut metagenome | biome: human-associated habitat; material: feces | host: Homo sapiens | place: USA | collected 2013
CATTTGCCGGAGGGCTTTCTATGCATATCAGAGGATGCTTTATTCCTCTTCCTGTTTTTTTTGCAATGCAGCTTCCACAAATCCTTTAAAAAGCGGATGCGGTCTGTTGGGTCTTGACTTAAATTCGGGATGTGCCTGCGTAGCGATAAAGAACGGATGGGATGGCAGCTCGCACATTTCCACGATACGTCCGTCCGGTGAAAGACCGGAAAGCTTCAGCCCCTTTTCTGTCAGGGCTGCGCGGTAGTCATTGTTGACTTCATAGCGGTGTCTGTGTCTTTCGTGGATCGTTTCCTTACCGTATAAGCGGTAAGCCAGAGAATCCGGATTAAGGACACACGGATAAGAACCAAGTCTTAAGGTACCACCAATATCCTCGACACCGTTTTGATCAGGCATCAGTGCAATGACCGGATGGGTTGTGGCAGGATCCATTTCAATGCTGTGTGCATCGTGGTATCCGACAACATTTCTTGCAAATTCCACGATCGTAAGCTGCATACCGAGGCAGAGACCGAGAAATGGGATCTTGTTTTCACGGGCAAATTCGATCGAGGTGATCATGCCTTCGATACCGCGGTCACCAAAACCGCCCGGAACAATAATGCCGTCTGCATCGCCGAGTGTTTCTTTTACGTTAGCAGGCGTTACCAGCTCGGAATCCACCCACTTGATATCTACGGTTGTGTTAATGAAAATACCGCCGTGCTTTAATGCTTCCACAACACTGAGGTAAGCATCATGCAGTTGGATGTATTTGCCGACAAGTGCAATCTTCACTTCGTGCTTCGGACTGCGGAGCTGCGCTACCATATGTTCCCAGTCGGAAAGATCCGGCTCCGGGCAGTCAAGCTTTAAGCAGTCACACGCAACCTGTGCAAGATGTTCTTTTTCCATGGCAAGCGGTGCTTCGTACAGATATTCCACATCCAGATTCTGCAGTACATGACTGTTCGGTACATTACAGAATAAAGCGATCTTGTCCTTGATCTGCTGGTCGAGCGGATGCTCGCTTCTGCAGACAATAATATCAGGCTGGATACCCATACCCTGCAGCTCCTTGACACTTGCCTGTGTCGGCTTTGTTTTCATTTCCTGGGAAGCGGAGAGCCATGGGATCAGTGTGACATGGATCAAAATGGCATTTTCATGTCCGACTTCGTGCTGGAACTGACGGATGGATTCTAAGAATGGCTGGCTTTCGATATCACCGACCGTACCACCGACCTCGATAATGGCGATCCGTGTTTCCTCATCGGTGAAGTTGCGGTAAAAACGGCTCTTGATCTCATTGGTGATATGCGGAATGACCTGTACGGTACCGCCGCCGTAATCACCGCGGCGTTCCTTCTGCAAAACGCTCCAGTATACCTTTCCGGTCGTGACGTTGGAGTTTTTATCCAGACTTTCATCGATAAAACGCTCATAGTGTCCAAGGTCAAGGTCTGTTTCCACGCCATCATCTGTTACAAAAACTTCACCGTGCTGGATCGGGTTCATCGTGCCCGGATCGATATTGATATAAGGATCAAATTTCTGCATCGTTACCTTGTAGCCGCGTGCTTTCAAAAGACGGCCGAGAGATGCAGCGGTAATGCCTTTTCCGAGACCGGAAACAACACCGCCTGTTACAAATACGTATTTTACTGCCATTTCTTTTTCCTCCTGTAATAAATAAAAAAGAGCGAAACTGCCCCCAAAGGGAGCACCTTCGCTCAAAATGTTACGATATCTACTCGTTGATGGTGCCATATTTCCTGCACACATCCCATCATAGCATATATTTACCGATGATACAACTTCTGAGATTCATAATTTGGTTCGCAGGTTACATTAATGCCGAGTTTTCTGAGAACATTCATATCTACCTGTGAAAGGATCACGCTGGAATGGAACTCTGTACCGGCGAGATTCTGTAGCTGGTCGATCGCTTCCTTTGCTGTTTCATCCGTTGCTGCGCAGATGGAAAGGGCGATCAGCACTTCGTCAGTATGGAGGCGTGGGTTTTTACTGTGCAGATGTCCTGTTTTCAGACTCTGGATCGGTTCGATGATCGTCGGAGAGATCAGCTGCACATCGTCTGCAATACCGGCAAGTGATTTTAATGCGTTTAACAGCATGGCACTTGTGGCACCTAAAAGCTCACTTGTCTTTCCTGTAATGATGCGGCCGTCCGCAAGCTGGATCGCTGCTGCCGGATCGCCCGTTGTCTCTGCTTTGATCTTGGCTGCGCTGACAACCGGTCTGTCTTCTATGGAAGTACCCGCCTGCTTCATCAGAAGCTCCAGTTTCAGTTTCTGCTCGTTATCTGCCGTTCCCTGACGGATCTGGCAGAGCGTGTTGTAATATCTGCGGATGATCTCCTGTTTGGAGGCTTCCTTTGTCACTTCGTCGTCTATGATGCCATAGCCTGCCATATTGACACCCATATCTGTCGGGGATTTATATGGGCAGCTTCCCATGATCTTTTCAAACATGGCTTCCAGAACCGGGAAGATCTCAACGTCACGGTTGTAGTTGATCGTTGTCTCGCCGTAAGCTTCCAGATGGAACGGATCGATCATGTTGACATCGTTCAGATCTGCTGTTGCTGCTTCGTATGCGAGATTGACAGGGTGCTTTAATGGCAGATTCCAGATCGGGAATGTCTCATATTTGGCATAGCCTGCCTTGATGCCTCTCTTATATTCGTGATACAGCTGGGAAAGACAGGTTGCCATTTTTCCGCTGCCCGGTCCCGGTGCTGTGATAACAACAAGAGAGCGGCTTGTTTCAATATATTCATTTTTTCCGTAGCCTTCATCACTTACGATATAAGGAATATCGGACGGATATCCGGCGATCGGATAATGCCTGAACACTTTTAAACCGAGCGATTCAAGCTTTTTCTGATAGGCGACGGCACTGGGCTGACCGTTAAAACGAGTCAGACAGACACTGCCGACATAAAGGCCGTATCCGCGGAATGCGTCGATCAGTCTTAATACGTCCAGATCATAGGTGATACCGAGGTCACCTCTGACCTTGTTTTTTTCAATATCCTCTGCATTGATGACAATGACGATCTCAGCCTGATCTTTGAGCTGTACGAGCATATTGATCTTGCTGTCCGGCTTGAAGCCCGGCAGAACCCGGGAGGCATGATAATCGTCAAACAGCTTGCCGCCGAATTCGAGATAAAGCTTACCGCCGAACGCGGCAATCCGTTCCTTGATCTTTTCGGACTGCAGACGAAGATATTTTTCATTATCAAATCCGATTTTTGCCATAAAAACCTGTTTCCCTTCTTATTTGAAATATACCGTTTCTATATACATACATTGTGCGTTTTATAACACGAACAATACTTTTCTATGATACAAAAAAAGCTTTTCAAAATCAATATGAAAATCAGGTAAAAAATGGGGGATTTTATAAATCTTTCATAACTGGTCACAAGTATTTCACAGAAAGCGTATTGATTTTGACATTTTTAATCTATATAATGATAGAAGGCTTTTAATAAGCCGGACGAGGAGAACATTATGGATAATCAGAATTACCAGGGACCGCAGAACAATGGTGGGAATGGAAATAATAACGGAAACGGTGGAAATGATCAGAAAGGACCGCAGAAAAGACAGAGCTTTATGCTTCTTCTGGTCGCAGCGCTGATCACACTGCTTTCCATGAGCTTTTTGATGAATTCTGTATCAAACAGCTCCAGCAAGGAAATCACATATGATGAATTCCTGCAAATGGTAGAGGATGGCAAGGTAGACAGTGTCCTCATCAAGAGTGATAAGCTTGTGATCACGCCAAAGCAGGACAAGGCACAGGAAAAGACGGAAAGCAGCAGAAATCCGTTTGCGCTTTACGGTGGATATGACAGTCAGCCGGAAGTCAAGTATTATACAGGTCTTGTCAATGATGATTCACTGCCTGCATTTTTAAATAAGTATGATGTCACCTACAGTAAGGAGATCCCGGACAATTCAAGCTGGATCTTATCGATCCTGCTGACCTATGTCCTGCCGATCGTGATTCTTTGGGTACTGCTCAGCTTCCTGTTCCGCAAGATGTCAGGCGGCGGAATGATGGGCGGTGTCGGCAAATCAAATGCAAAGGTATACGTCCAGAAAGAAACAGGCGTTACATTTAAAGATGTCGCCGGTGAAGATGAAGCCAAGGAATCCCTGCAGGAGGTGGTAGACTTTCTGCACAATCCGGGCAAATATACAAAGATTGGTGCAAAGCTTCCAAAGGGTGCGCTTCTGGTAGGCCCTCCCGGAACCGGTAAAACACTGCTGGCTAAGGCAGTTGCGGGAGAAGCACATGTACCGTTCTTCTCACTGGCAGGCTCCGATTTTATCGAGCTGTATGTCGGTGTCGGTGCTTCCCGTGTCAGAGACTTATTTAAGGAAGCAACAAAGAATGCGCCATGTATTATTTTTATCGATGAAATAGATGCGATCGGTCGGAGCCGTGACAGCAAGTACGGCGGCGGTAATGAAGAGCGTGAGCAGACACTGAACCAGCTGCTTTCCGAAATGGACGGTTTCGACAGCTCCAAGGGTATTCTGATCCTGGGTGCGACAAACAGACCGGAAATTCTGGATAAGGCGCTTTTGAGACCTGGCCGGTTTGACAGACGTATCATTGTAGATAAGCCGGATCTGAAAGGTCGTGTCGATATCTTAAAGGTACATTCCAAGGATGTCAGCATGGATGAATCCGTGGATCTGCAGGAGATCGCGCTCGCAACGTCAGGAGCAGTCGGTTCCGATCTGGCCAATATGATCAACGAAGCAGCCATCAATGCAGTTAAGAACGGCCGTAAGGCTGTCTGCCAGAAGGATCTGTTTGACGCAGTCGAGGTTGTACTGGTCGGAAAAGAAAAGAAAGACCGCATCATGAGCAAGGAAGAAAGACGGATCGTATCTTACCACGAAGTGGGTCATGCACTGATCGCAGCCCTGCAGAAAAACGCAGAGCCCGTACAGAAGATCACGATCGTTCCGCGTACCATGGGTGCGCTTGGTTATGTGATGCAGGTTCCGGAAGAAGAAAAGTATCTGAATTCCAAAGCAGAGCTGCATGATATGATCGTCGGGCTTCTTGGTGGACGCGCGGCAGAAGAAATCGTATTCGACACCGTTACAACAGGTGCTTCCAATGATATTGAGCGGGCAACCAACATTGCAAGAGCCATGGTAACCCAGTATGGTATGAGCAAGCGTTTCGGTCTGATGGGACTGGCAACGACAGAAAGCCAGTATCTGGATCAAACAACAGCTATGAACTGTTCCGATGTGACGGCTGCGGCTGTGGATGAAGAAGTGATGAAGATCCTGAAAAACTGCTACAAGGAAGCAAAAAAGATGCTGACGGAAAACAGAGCAGTTATGGATAATATCGCTGCACATCTGATCGAGCAGGAGACGATCACCGGTAAGGAATTTATGAAGATCTACCGGAAGGAAAAGGGACTTCCTGAACCGGAAGAGAAGAAAGATAAAAAAGACGATACGGAAAAAACAGGATTTGCCGCAAAGCTGGAGGCAGAAGCTGAAGCCGAAAAGAAAACAGTTGAAAAGCATGTCACAGTGATCAAAGCACCGGATACAGACCCTGCATCTGAGATGAAAAATGATACAGAGCCTGCCCCTGAGGCAGAGAAGGCTGCACCTGAAGCCGGAGACGCAGTGAAAGAGCCGGAACAGAAACAGGAGCGGACAGAAGATACAAATTCCGAATCATAAAAATAGGGACGAAGAGAGAAATCCGCTTTGCGGATTCCTCTCTTGTTTTATAATGTCATGCATCATGCATCGAAGATGCATGATGCAGCTTTGGCTCACCACCGCAGGTGATTAAAATATTGGATAGGACAGAAAACGGAGAAAGGAGACAGATCATGTTTTGTATCGAGGAGGAACTGAAAAAACTTCCCCATTCGCCCGGCGTTTATATCATGCATGATAAGGCAGACACCATTATATATGTAGGAAAAGCGATCGATCTGAACAGACGTGTGCACTCTTATTTTCGGACGAGTACGAAAAAAACGGCAAAGATCCGGAAAATGGTCAGTCTCATCGACCATTTTGAATATATCCTGACCGATTCGGAGCTGGAGGCTCTGGTATTGGAAAATAACCTGATCAAGGAACACCGTCCCAAATACAATACGATGCTGAAGGATGATAAGACGTATCCTTATATTAAGGTAACGCTTGGAGAGGAATATCCGAGGGTTCTTTTTTCGCGTCTGATGAAGAAGGACAAGTCCAGATATTTCGGGCCTTTCACAAGTGCGTCCAGCGTCAAGGACACGATCGAACTGATCTGTAAGCTGTACAAGATCCGTACCTGCAACCGCCAGATCCGACAGCCGGAAGAAATTACCGGACAGAATGAGACAAATTCAAATATAGAAAAAAAAGCCGTGCAGGACAGGGCGTGCTTGAATTATCACATGAAGCAGTGTGATGCACCGTGTATGGGTTATATCAGCAAGGAAGAATATGCGCAGAATGTGAAAAAAGCAGTGGATTTCCTGAACGGGGATTATCATGGCGTTTTAAAAGAACTGGAGCAGAAGATGGAAGAAGCCTCCGAGCAGATGGAGTTTGAGGAGGCGATCCGTTACCGGGATCTGCGAAACAGCGTACTGGCTGTGGCGCAGAAGCAGAAGATCACGGACAGCAACGGAGAAGACAAAGATGTGATCGCCCTGGCAAAAGACGAGAAGGATGCGGTTGTACAGGTGTTCTTTGTCAGAGACGGCCGCCTGATCGGGCGCGAGCATTATTACATGATGCATGTGGCAGACCAGACAGAGGAAGAGATCACGGGCAGTTTTGTAAAACAGTTTTATGCGGGAACGCCTTATCTGCCGAAAACGATCATGCTGCAGTGCGAAATATCCGATATGCCGCTTCTTGAAGAATGGCTGAGCGGACGGAAAGGCTCTAAGGTGCGTTTTGTGGTACCGAAGATCGGAACAAAGGAGAAGCTGGTCGAGCTTGCGGCAAGAAATGCCGCGCTTGTCCTTTCGCAGGACAAAGAGCGGATCCGCCGTGAGGAAGAGCGGACGACGGGCGCAGTTGCGGAGATCGCGAAGCTGATCGGTCTTACGCAGGTCAACAGGATCGAGGCATTCGATATTTCCAACATCAGTGGCTTTGAATCGGTCGGATCCATGATCGTATTTGAGGGCGGAAAGCCGAGAAGAAGCGATTATCGTAAATTTAAGATCAAAACAGTGGAAGGGCCGAACGATTATGCCAGCATGCATGAGGTGCTGACCAGGCGTTTCACGCACGGACTTACCGAAAAGGCGGAAAATAAGGAAAAAGAAAAGGATGATGTTTACGGCAGTTTTACCAAGTTTCCGGATCTGCTTCTGATGGACGGCGGACGCGGTCAGGTCAATATCGCAAAGGAAGTGCTTGAGGAGCTGCATCTGTCCATTCCGGTCTGTGGTATGGTAAAGGACGATCATCACCGGACCAGGGGATTGTATTACGAAGGGGTGGAACAGCCGATCGATCCGCATTCCGAAGGCTTTAAGCTGATCACAAGAGTGCAGGATGAAGCGCACCGGTTTGCGATCGAATATCACAGATCATTGCGCCGCAAGACAAATGTCCGATCCGTTCTGGATGAGATCAAGGGTGTCGGTCCTGCCCGCAGAAAAGCGCTCATGCGTCATTTTGACTCTCTTTCCGAGATCAAAAACGCTTCCGTGGAGCAGCTTTTGGAGATCCCGGAGATCAACGAATCCTGCGCGCAGGAGATTTATGGATTTTTTCATAAGGAAAACGGATAAAAAGTTGTAGACCTATTTTATTTATGTTACACTAGTAAAGATGTAGCGTTATATTGGGAAACGCGATATTTGTACGGAAAAGTGCATAAATATAATAGTGAGATAAGGAGCGGGGTTATGGCAAGTGTAAGTTTAAGCAGAATTATTGAAAAATTTAAGCTGGAGAATCTGACACCTGAGATCGAAACAAAGGGAATCAAGATTACTCAGCCGGATATCAACAGACCGGCGCTGCAGCTTGCAGGTTATTTTGAACATTACGAGGCAACACGTCTGCAGATCATCGGATTTGTGGAATATACCTATATGAACAGCCTGACGGAAGAGCGGAAGGAAGAGATTTTTGAAAAACTGTTATCCAATCCGATCCCGGTTATCGTGTTCTGCAGAGAACTGCAGCCGGATCCGCTGTTTCTGAAAAAAGCGGTTGAACACAAGATCCCGCTGTTAATGACAAAGAAAGCAACCTCTGCTTTTACGGCAGAAGTGATCCGCTGGCTGAATGTAAAGCTGGCACCGTGTATTTCCGTACACGGCGTACTGGTGGATGTCTACGGTGAAGGCGTTCTCATCACAGGTGAGAGCGGAATCGGTAAATCAGAGGCGGCACTGGAGCTGATCAAGCGTGGACATCGTCTTGTTACGGATGACGTGGTAGAGCTCCGCAAGGTAAGTGATGATACACTGATCGGATCCGCTCCGGATATTACAAAGCATTTCATCGAGCTGCGCGGTATCGGTATTATCGATGTCAAGACACTGTTCGGTGTTTCCAGCGTAAAGGATACGGGAAATATCGATCTGGTCATCCGTCTGGAAGACTGGAGCAAGGATAAAGAATATGACCGTCTTGGTCTGGAAGAGGAATATGTGGATTATCTCGGCAATAAGATCGCAAGCCATACCATTCCGATCCGTCCGGGACGTAATCTGGCACTGATCTGCGAGTCTGCAGCAGTCAACCACAGACAGAAAAAGATGGGCTATAATGCAGCACAGGAGCTTTATAAGCGTGTACAGGAATCGCTTTCAAAGCGCCGTGATGAAGATGAAGAATAGGAAAGTGTAAAAATAAAAGGAGTATACAGAAGAATGAAAAAATATTGTTTTGGAGTAGATGTCGGTGGTACAACGATCAAAATGGGATTCTTTGATACAGAGGGCAATGTCCTTGATAAATGGGAGATCCCGACACGTACGGAAAACGGCGGAGAAAATGTTCTGCCGGATATTGCAAAGGCAGTTAAAGATAAGCTGGCTGAGAAACAGATCGATAAAGAAGAAGTTTCGGGAATCGGTGTTGGTGTACCGGGCCCGGTAGACAGCAAGGGTGTCGTATATAAATGTGTCAACCTCGGCTGGGGTATTTTCAATGTAAATGAAAAACTGGAAGACCTGACAGGCATTTCCGTAAAAGCCGGAAATGATGCCAATGTAGCAGCCCTTGGAGAAATGTGGCAAGGGGCAGGAAAAGGATACCAAGACGTATTGATGGTTACACTTGGAACTGGTGTTGGAGGCGGTTGTGTTTTAGATGGAAAAATCGTTTCCGGAATTCATGGTGCAGGTGGGGAAATTGGTCATATGCTTGTAAAGGATGATGAACCAATCGCATGTAACTGTGGTAACCATGGATGTTTAGAACAATATGTTTCAGCTACTGGAATTGTTACACAAGCTAAGAAAACATTAGAACAAGATATTCGTAGTTCGAGTTTACGAAACTATGCATCTTTAGAAGCCAAGAATATTTATGATGAAGCTAAAAATGGGGATGAAATCGCCAATGAAGTTGTCAATCTAACTTGTAAAATCTTAGCTAAATCACTTGCACAAGTATGTTGTGTAATTGATCCAGAAATCATTGTGATTGGTGGTGGCGTTTCTAAAGCTGGAGATATCTTAACTTCAAGAATTAGCACATTCTTTAAAGAGTATGCATTCCATGCATGTGAAAATACACCTGTCGTTTTAGCTAAACTTGAAAATGATGCTGGAATGTATGGCTGTGTAAAATCATTATTTTAATTCTACTAAAAATGCAAGGATTTAACCTTGCATTTTTCTATAATAATGGTGAAAAGATTCGAATAATGCTTAAGAACAATCCTTTTACAATATTAACATGGGTATCTTCAATTTGAATTTCTTTACATTTTGACAATGTATCTATAAAGTTTTGTTTCACATCCAAAATCTTTTTTGACTTATATAATAAAGTACCATTTTCAAAATGTAGATATAGTGAACGATAATCCAAATTGATTGTTCCTACTGTGGCATATGTATCATCACATACAAAGACTTTAGAGTGGACAAATCCAGGTTCATACTCATAGATTTTAACACCACCTTGAATCAATTGCGCATAGTAAGTTGTACCCATATCATGCACGATTTGTTTATCGGCAATGCCTGGCATAATGATTCGTACATCTACACCTTTTTTTGCGGTATGAATTAACGTGTTGATCATTTCAGAATCAATAATCAAATATGGTGTCATAATATATACATATTCATTGGCACTATTTAACAAGTCTTCATAAACGGATTGTCCAGTTAATTCTTGATCTAAAGGTGTTTCTGCGTAGGGTGCAATATATCCATCAAAAGATGTTTCATCAACAATCTTGGAATTTTTAAATACAGTATAATCTTCATCTTCATGGCGTAAAGCATTCCAGTTTGTCAAAAACATGACTAGATAAGACCATACAGCTTTACCTTTAACACAAATGATATTGTCCATCCAATGACCATATTTCATTTTTTTATTGATATATTCATCAACTAAATTAGCACCACCACTAAAGGCAACCTTTCCATCAATAACTAATATTTTTCGATGATCCCTGTGATTCATAATTGTATTGATAATAGGGGAGATTCGATTAAAAGACACTGCTTTAATCCCTTTTTTCTCCAATTGTTTGGCATAAGAAGCAGGAAGTGTACCTAATGATCCCATGTCATCATACATAATACGTACTTCAACGCCTTGTTTTACTTTTTCTTCTAATATAGAAAGTATGGAGTTAAACATGATGCCTTCTTCAATAATGAAATATTCCATAAAAATATATTTCTCCGCTTTTTTTAGCTCTTTTAACATCTCATCAAAACCATTTTCACATGGAGCATAATATTTAAAACCGGTATTATGATAAAAAGGAAAGCCTTCTTCAGATAGAAAGGCAAGTTGTGAAACATAATCTTTATTATCTTTTCGAATCTCATCGATGATGGATGCATCTTGTATATAATAAGAAGATGCTTTTTTCTGTTCTTGAATGATATTTCGAAATGTTTTTCCAAATAATAAACTTAACAACATCAATACATATACAAATGTACCAAAAACTGGAAACAACATGATTAATAAAATCCACATTAAATCGGAAGATAAGTGTCTGCTTGTTCGAACGATATTTAAGATAATTAAAACAGATAGAATATGTAATGCAACTTCAATGAATACAAATGACGTTGTTAACCATTTGAATAATATGCAATATAATCCAACTTCACCAAGTGCAATAATTACTAATGGAATAATTCTTCCTAGCCATATTTTTAATTTCATACAATCAACTCATTTCTGCATAGAGTAATATACCATTTAAAACAAAAAGAGCCAACAAGAAATGTTGACTCAAAATATCTTTAATAGAGGA
>OIYT01002404.1_pt1 | contig 11469 bp, 12 predicted proteins | sample 1588201 | NCBI WGS metagenome assembly OIYT01 (sample SAMN03283260) | human gut metagenome | biome: human-associated habitat; material: feces | host: Homo sapiens | place: USA | collected 2013
GTTTTCTTTGCAGATTGTCTCCATTTTTTTGTCCCTCGTTTGTCCCCCAGCATGAATAACTACTAAAACAATATCTGATTATCAATATATTACAAGTTTATAACACATATTGCATCGGAAAGTAAGTGGTGATTACCAACGATTAGCATATATCATCAACGATTATTAAGGCGTTCATTTTGAGCGTCTTTCTTTTTAGCCTTATAAGCGATGGTTATCGTTTATAGGGCTTTTTCAGCTCATTTTTGTACCGTATTTGTTGCTCGCTTGTTACTCTCCGATTTTAGGTCGGAAAGGTCGTGGAGAAAGTTGACTATGGTTGACTATGATTTACGATAGTTGAACAAATAGGAGAAATCACAAGAGAAATAAACCTCTAAAAGTAACGAATATGGCAACAAGTAAAATGAAAATCAAAAAGGTTTGTGAATGGTGTGGCACAACATTCTATGCCCAAAAGCTAACAACACGCTTCTGTTCTCATCGGTGTAATAATCTTGCATATAAAGAAGCAGTTCGGCAGAAGAGAATACAAGAAGTAGAAACCAAAGTTCAAACGGTAATCAGTGAACAATCTATATCCGATTTCAAGGATAAAGAATATCTATCATTCAAAGAGGTTGCAACTTTATTAGGGCTGAGTAAACAAACCATATATAAAATGGTATATGCAGGGAAACTACAAGCATTCCGCATCAGTAGTAGATTGTCCTTCATTCGCAAGGGGGATATTGACCGAATGCTGGAAGCTCGCCCTTATGATCAACAACAGCCGAAGGACACAATTCCCATCACCGATTTCTACACTACAGCCGAAATCAAAGAGAAATACCATGTAAATGAATCATGGATATTTGTGGTGGCTAAGAAGAATAACATACCTCGGACTTTCAATCGTGGCAAGACCTACTGGAGCAAGAAGCACATGGACACTTACTTTGCCAAGAAAGCCCCGAATCCCGACATTTCCGAATGGTACAGCACACTGGAAATGCAGGAGAAATTCGGCATGACCTTATCCGCTATCTACACTTTTGTTTCCAAGAATGCCATTCCGAAGAAGAAAGAAGGTATCATGGTGTACTATTCCAAGAAACACGTGGATATAGCCAAAGGTGTGGCAGCACCCGAAGAACCGCAATATTATACGGTAACCGAAGCAATAGAGAAGTTCAATCTCACCCGTGATCAACTCTATCATTATGCGAAGTATCATAATATCCCAAAGGTCAAGAAGGGCAAATACACGCTTATATCCAAACCCGAATTGGATAAATTGCTTGAAGCCCCAAAGATTGAATAAGTTATTTATCGGTGAATGTTGCCACCATTGAATCACCATATTCCTTTGCATCAAACAAATGTAAAACTCTAAATATTAATCAGTATGACACACACATGTACAAAAGTAACGGTTCGTCAGAGAGCGATTCGGAATAATCGTATCTCCTTGTATCTGGATTATTATCCGGCAGTCCGTAACCCTGAGACAATGCAGATGAGCCGTCGAGAATACCTCGGCATCTACATCTATGCCCACCCGAAAAACGAAATGGAAAGGGAGTTCAACAATGATATGTTGAACAAAGCAGAGGCTATCCGCTGCATCAGAGTGCAATCGCTCATTAATGAAGAGTTCGGCTTCTTGGATAAGAGTAAGCAGAAAGCCGACTTCCTCGCCTACTTCCAAAAGATGTGCCGAAGCAAAGACCAGAAATGGACGTTTGTCTATCAACATTTCTACAACTTCGTCAAAGGACAATGCACCTTTGGTGAGGTGAATGTGGATTTGTGCAAGAAATTTCGTGAGTACCTGTTGAATGCCAAGCAACTCAAACACGGCAACCGCCCCATATCCCTCAATTCGGCATCTGGCTACTACTCCACTTTCAGAGGATTGTTGAAGATTGCCTATCGGGACAAATGGCTTCGAGAGAATATCAATGACTACCTTGATAAGATTGAGCCACAAGATGTAAAGAAAGAGTATCTGACACTGGACGAGGTGAAGCAACTTGCCGCCACTCCTTGCGACATTCCTGTTCTGAAAGCAGCCTCTTTATTTGCTTGTCTGACAGGACTACGCATCAGCGATATTCTCAATCTTCAATGGGAAGATTTTGCCATTGCTCCCGACCAAGGCTATTGCTTGCGTATCAGAACACAGAAAACCCAAACGGAAGCAACACTCCCCATCAGTTACGAAGCCTACGAACTATGTGGCACTCCCGGCACTGGTAAGGTATTCAAAGGATTAAAACGAAGCATGATTAACTATCCGCTGAATAACTGGCTCAAAAAGGCAGGGATAACGAAACCGATAACCTTTCACGGATTCAGACACTCCTACGCAGTCATACAAATCTCTTTAGGTACAGATATTTACACGGTTTCAAAGATGCTAACCCACAAGAACGTTTCCACAACTCAAATCTACGCAGATTTGGTAAATGTGAAGAAACGAGAGACTGCCAATAAGATTTCACTAAAATAGACACAGCTATGAAACGAGGAATCATAACAAACAACGAACAAGGCATCCATATCTCTGATGGCGAAGTCTGGATGACCGCTTGGGAGATTGCCGACTTGTTCTATACAACAGTTGGAGCAATCAACTCCCGCATAAAAGCGATATTGAAAGCCAATATCTTAAAGAAGTATGAAGTCTGCCGATGTATAAGGTTAGAGAATGGGAATTATGCCGATGTGTATAATCTCAATATGATTATAGCCCTATCCTGTCAAATAAACACGGGACATTCCACTGCATTCAGGAAATGGCTTATCAATAAAGTTGCCTCCAAGCAGAAGGACATATCACTATTTATCCCAATAAGGTCAGCTAACACTTACAATTGCTAATACCCACAACTTAAAAGTCCGATGTAGGCTAGTCCCATGTCGGACTTTCCTTTGCTATTGTGGCACAGGTGGCATAGAAAAATGCTACCTACCTGTGCCAAAAGCTGCCACTTCCCGGGAAATGTATCTACACATCTTGCAAATGATATATATTTGCACACAAACGATTAACATATATCATTATGGAGCAGAAAAAGATAGAACATATAACTTTGAATTTGATTGTTTTCGGAACAATCGTCATCATTGGTGTTTTAGCCCGTCAGACCGCATTGCACTATGGTTGGGATGAGTTCAGCAGCTACCTTATTTTGGTGGTATGCTCCATTGTCATGGGTGCAATCTATCTCAATCTGCAAATGGTATTCAGCCAATTTCTTTCACCTACAATAGAGAAGTGCTTTATGAAATTTGAGTGCTACAGCAATAAGGCTGTGGTAATTGAAACTCCTATAGTACACTCCATGCTTGCCGAAAGTACCATAAATTCAGAATCCATCATTTCTGAACCTGAACTCGAAATTGAAATCGAAACTACATCTGACATAACAGAAGAGGTTTCTAATCCATCGTGTTCCGAACTCAACGAAGACATGGCAGAACTTCCCATCGAAGAATCCAATCAGCCAACAGAATACGAGATATTTCGTGCCAACGCTATGGCTGAAAAGGAACGGGCATCGCAAGAAAAATTAGGTAAGGTTCTCTCATATACGAAACAAAACTTGGTTCTCTATCTTAGTGAAACTGACCTTAATCGTCTATGTAGATATATCACAGAATACTACTTCTCTGATTCTCTACCCAAAGTTGAACAGATAAAGATTGATGCTCAATTAAAAACCATTGACATCATGCACTTTGGTTGGAATATCGGCAAGGCATTCGGCAAGCCACGCCTACAGACTGCCACATTTATCAAGAAAGTATTTGCTCATACCCTCCGTGATTCGGAAATATCCACCATTGAACGCAAAATGTCGCACACAGAATCAGAGTGCAAGATTAAACTGGATAGAAAAATTGCATAGTTGCAATGCCATTAGGCATTATCCATTGCATCCCAATAGTCCATATCCATTTTCATGACTTTAAGGACTTTCTCTGTTTGCAATCCCAAGCCATAGTCATATATGTATTCTGTTAATTGCTGCCCATTTATCAAAATAATGGTTGGTGAACCGTTAAGGCTTTCCACATACTCCATTGCTCCTTTGGTGTAATCAGAAGTGGTAATGAACACTCCTTTCTTGGATGGTGTTCCAGCAACAGCTCCTACAAAACTTTGAACTTCGTGACGCTGAACATTATTATCTAAAGCATATCGCTTTGCCTGTATAGAAATATGATTGAAGCCTAAAATATCTTCTTTGATAATACCGTCTATACCACCATCATTAGAAAGTTTCGTTACTATACCAGAGTTTTTGATCTCGCCACCATACCCCATTGCTTGAAGTAGTTTCACGACTAACCTTTCAAATTCTCTCGGCTGCTTGCTTAATATAGTTGTCAGAATTTGAGACTGCACATTCTGCTTTATTCTGTCATAGGAATCAGCCAATTCTTCTTCTGGTGTACGTTCATCATTTTCCACATGGGAAGCAATATTGCAAGTCTCCTTGTTTTTAGAACCTTTCTTTGGAGTTTTTGCATTTACAGTCACTTTGACAAACTCATTGATTTGTTCTTCCGTACATGAAGAAAGCATAGACAAGCCTTTTTCGCTAATTTTATAATCTCCCCTTTGAGGCTTCTCTACAAGACCTGCAATAAAAAGATACGATAATGCCCACGAAATACGATCTAAGAATATTTCGCCATTACCAGAAGGATACCAAGCATTCATTTCCTCCTCTGTCAGTCCAAAATGCTTAGCCAGAGGGATACGTAATTCTTTCGCTCTCATAACACCCCCAGAGCTTAATTCTTTCAATGCCTGTATCCTTATTTCTTCAAATTGCGGTATCATAAACAACAAATTAATATTATAGCTTCAATAACCATTGGTATTTCGTACTACAAAGGTACTTAAATTCCTTGTAATCACGACTAATCACCATCAAAAAGTTATTCATCAGTTATGTTTTGGTGAATAATTCCACCATTGAAACACCTGTTTCCTTTGCCGTCGAACAATTAAAAACGAGCGACGTATGCAAAAAGAAACAGTAACATTTGATAAGCTGCCCGAAGCGGTAGGTTATCTGACCGAACAGGTCATCGAGTTGAAAAGAATGGTGTCGGAACTTCAACCTCCTACATCAGACAAACACGTGTTGGTTGAAATTGAGGATGCTTGCCGTATCATCAGAAAAGCCAAGCCAACCATTTATACCTTGGTACGCAAGGGACTGCTTCCTGCCTATAAGAAAGGTAAGAAGCTCTATTTCTACGAGGACGAACTTCTTTCTTGGATTGAGAACGGACGGAAAAAGACTTCCGAACAAACATATGAGGAGATGCTGGCAAATATGCAAGGCAGTGTCCGTCATAAGCCCAAATCATCCGTGAAACTTAAATGAGTGTAGCTATGGATACATATTCTATTAATCCAGCATCCATCATTGATGAAGCGGTTGATTTAAGTATGCGACTAACAGGCACTGATTTTCCTGTCAGCATATTCCCTACAAAAATCCAACGCATCATCAGTGAGGTACACGAATGCCATAACTACCCTACCGACTACATTGCCTCTGCAATTTTTGCAGCGATTGCAGTTGGCATCGGTAACACGCATCTTGCCCAAATCAAGCAAGGCTGGATAGAAAGCCCTATCCTGTATATGGCACTGATAGGAAGACCGGGAGCAAACAAAAGTCATCCGCTCAGCTTTGCGATGAAACCGTTTCTTGATTACGACTATCAGAAGAATCAAGTCTTTGAAAAGGCTCTTGCCAAGTATGATGAGTTAATGAGTATGAGCCGTAAAGAACGTGCGGACAATGGTGAAGAGCAATTTCCACAGGAACCAGTCCGTAAACGCTTCTTGATTTCGGATGTAACACCTGAAGGATTGAGCCTCATTCATGCGCAGAACAAACGTGGTTTATGCTTGTGGGCTGACGAATTATCCGCTTGGTTCAAGAACTTCAACCGCTATAACAACGGTTCGGAAGAACAGTTCTGGTTGTCGGTATTCAGTGCCAAGACCACTATATCCGACCGCAAGAATGCCAAGAGTTCCATCTTCATCAAGCGACCGTATATCTCAGTTATCGGTACTATCCAAAAGAAGATTCTTAGCGAGTTGGCTAAAGGCGAACGCTCCAGTAACGGATTCATTGACCGCATTCTGTTCGTGATGCCCAATCTGCAACAGAAAGCACGTTGGAATGACAAGGAACTGCCGGAGAACATCGAACAAGAGTGGAATGCCATTATTGACAAGCTGATACAACAAGAGTATGCCCTCAATGAGTTTGGAGAGATAGAACCGCAGATTCTTCTTTTCACGGAGGATGCCAAGAGACGGCTTTACGAATGGCAGCACCACTTCTCAGAGTTGTGCGACCAAGAGACAAATGACACCATTGTGAGTATCTATTGCAAGCTGGAGATATACATCATCCGTTTCTGCCTGATTATCCAATTAGCACGATGGACTTGCGGAGAGTGTGGTAAAACATATATCGACCTGTTGACGGTAGAACGAGCCATTAAACTGACGGAGTATTTCAAGGAATCCGCATTGAGCGTTCAAAATATACTCAATGAGAACATGCTCAACAGCCAACAACAGGCGATAGTCAATCTACTTCCTCCATCCTTTACAACTGCCCAAGCTATACAGATAGCCGAGCAAAATGGAATGAAGGAACGCACATTTCAACGCTTTCTCAATGATAACATCGGAACATTGTTCCGCAAAGAGAAGCATGGAGAATATTCAAAGATTAACCCGTGACATTTTTGTCAGTTCTGACACTTTCCAAGCGAAAACGACAATAACGACAAAAGTGACACACCAAAAAAGAAACATACAATGAGTACACATAGATTCATATTAGAGCCCTACAAAGGTGTCAGCACTCGGCACACTTGCCCGAACTGCCACCGCCAAAGATGCTTTTCCAAGTATATTGATACGGAGAAGCAAATCCAGTTCCCTGAGTACGTGGGGCGTTGTGACCATGAACAGAAATGCGGTTATCACTTCACGCCCCGTGATTACTTTGAACAGAATCCGTCAGAAAAAGATAAGTTCACAGAGAATAGTTTTAGAAACTATGCACCAATAAAAGAGATACAACCAATAGCCACATCCTACATTGATTTGGATATAGTCAACCAATCATTGCGTGGCTATCCTGCGAACAAGTTATTTCAATTTCTATCGGCCCAGTTCGGAGAAACAGAAACATTGAAACTTATGAAGAGATACAAGGTTGGCACATCCAAGTATTGGGACGGTGCAACTGTATTCTGGCAGACGGACAATCAGAATAAAGTCCGTACGGGTAAGATAATGCTTTACAATTCCGAAACAGGTAAGCGGATAAAAGAACCATACAATCATGTTACATGGGTACACTCCGTACTGCACAAGGGCGATTACAATTTGAGGCAATGCTTCTTCGGTGAGCATTTGCTTCCTGAAGACAAAAGCCGTCCTGTTGCACTGGTCGAAAGCGAAAAAACGGCACTCATTGCTTCCTACTATCTACCGCAATTCCTATGGATAGCATCGGGGGGAAAGAATGGTTGCTTCAATGCTAACAACCTATCCGTTCTGGCAGGAAGAAGCGTTGTGTTATTCCCTGATTTGGGAGCGACCGACTATTGGCAGAGCAAAATCGGTCTGATGAAAAGCTACGGAATTGAGGTGCGTATGTTCGATTATCTGGAAGCCAATGCCACCGAAAACGAGCGAAAAGAGGGGTACGACATAGCCGATTATCTGCTCAATGTGAAGCCTGACGAAGCTATCTTCCAACAGATGATAAGGAAGAATCCTATCTTGAAAACACTGATAGAAACATTCGATTTGAAGCTCGTCAGCGTACAACAAGGCACTCCACAGCCGAAGGTTTCACCACCTAAGAAACGAGGATTCAGACTTTGAACACAGGGAGAGAAATCGAGACTTTTTTACTGTAGCAAGTTAATGTCGGTGTATTACATTTCCCGACCACTTGCTCCTCAAAAAGTCTGAGGAGGCGGCTCCCGATGGTCACAAATTATTCACTAAAAACAATTCACATGGAAAAGAAATATACAATAACACTCCGTCTGTCATATCAGCAACACGCATGGCTTGGTGCGCTTTGCAGACGGAGCAAGCAGACTCAGAGCGAAGTCATCCGTTCACTCATCGAGAATGGTTCGGTACGTGAACGAATCACGCAAGAGCATATCCACATCATCCGGCAATTGATTGGCGAAAGCACCAATCTTAACCAGTTGGCAAGACAAGCGAACACCTACGGGTTCTTTGCCGTTGCTGACAAATGCGAGGAAATGGCTCAGCACATTAATCAACTTATAAAGCGACTGAAAGATGATAGGTAAACAGACTAAAGGAACGTCATTCGGTGGGTGTGTTCGCTATGTCCTCAAAGAGGAAAAATCCAAACTATTGGAAGCGGTCGGAGTAGAAGGCACACCCGAACAGATGGTAGAGCAATTTGAGTTACAAGCATTACTCAACGACAAGGTAAAGAATATTGTCGGACATACTTCGCTCAACTTTTCACCGGAAGACAGTGCAAGGCTAAAGTCCGATGATGCCTTGATGCTGAACATAGCGCACGACTATATGAAACTGATGGGTATTGAAAACACGCAATACATCATTGCCCGGCATATCGACCGTGAGCATCCACATTGCCATATCGTTTTCAACCGAGTGAACAATGACGGCAAAACGATTAGCGACAAGAATGACTTCCGCAGGAATGAGAAAGTCTGCAAAATGCTGACCGCCAAATATCACTTGCACTTTGCCAATGGTAAAGACCATATCAAAGAGGAACGCTTACGTCCCTACGATAAGGCAAAGCATGAGATATACAAGGCATTGAAAGAAGAATTGCCTAAAGTTCATAGTTGGGATGACTTGAAAGATGCGCTTGCTGACCGAGACATTGATATGAAATTCAAGGTCAGCCGGACTACACGGGAAATACAAGGTGCCAAGTTTAAACACAACGGTTTTTCTTTCTCCGGTTCAAAGGTCAGCCGAGAATTTAGCTATCTAAATATCGACAACCGACTGGAAGAGAATGCTTGTGCATCCTTGTTGGAGTCTGCCAAACAAGAACCTAAACAGCAGAAAGAAGAGACACAGCAAAACGTTTCCCATTCCGATGATGGCTTTGGCTTCAGTCTCGGTTTGCTAAACGGAAGTTCATCCTACGATGCCACTGCCGCAGAAGAAGCAGAGTTCAATCGCCTGATGAAAAAGAAAAAGGTTAAGCGCAAGCGAGGCTTTCATTTATAATCATTTATTTATTAACATTTTAAATTCAATTATTTATGGCACAAAAAGATTTAATTCTTGATTTCAATCTCTACTTGTGTGAGAAATTTGGCTACAGAGAAAGCTGTAGCGTAATGACACATGCCAATGGCTTTTGTGTGGACATCCGTGAACGTGACTTAGACTGCTATATCCGCTTCTGGGAGTATAGCTGTGGAAGAGGCAACTTCCCCGACTGGTCTATCATCATTGTGCGCAGCAACTTCAAGAAGAACCAAGAAGAAAGCCTGAAAGACTTGGCTCGCTTCTTCAAGGAGTACATGCCACGCTACGGTTACAAATACCTCTGTACCGAAGATGATGACCACAAGTATTATCAGACACTTGGTTTGAAGTGTATAATGGACGGTTTTTGTCCCAATTATGCGTTAACACTGAAGGATTTGAATGTCTGAGACATGGTTTAGAGTTAAGGAGGGGGATTTTCCTCTCCTTTTCTTATATACCGATAAATCAGAATTTACCGATACTTGACCATTCATTAAGAGAGGCAAGAGTTCGTCTCGTTGCTTAATCAATGATATAATTTCATTGGTTAAAAGTTCTTTTTGATTAAGTATAGATTTCTCTATAATAGAGAATGTATCCATAACGTTTTTTGTTGGAACAACAATTGGAAGTCTATATAAATCTTCTTGATACAAAGCAATGACGGTTGTCGTTCCTTGCTTTAAGCCATCCATTGCTCTATACATGAAATCTGTATTAAAAAGTAGGTTCATGTAAAACGATGTAACTTTGTCAAAACTCATTCGCACTAACATATGATTAAATAGTGTGTTTTCTTCTACATAATCAATAAGGCAAGTTTTACCAACTATTTCTTTGCTATTACGTACATTTATTAAGAAATCACCTTTATGTAATGAAAATAAGAAAACCTCTTCACTTGTAGCATTTGTACGGGCTAATTTTTGTAACGAGTACTGTCCTTTACCATCTAAATCGCCCATTTTTAAATACCCAAATTCAGAACTATCAGAAAGCTGATTGTTTGATCGAATCAGCCCTTGTTGATATGAAGTTGTTATCTGACCTAAATTTAGGACTTCCCATTCTTTTGGAATCTCTCTCTTGAGCTTCTCATTCCAAACCATTTCACCCCCGCTTGATTTGTATGGTTTGCCCTCCTCATTCGGAAAGTCAAACTGCACAAACCAGTAGTCATATAGCTGTTTTGCCATTGCTTCTAAATTCTGATTTAGCGGTCTCTTATATTATATATAAAGACATAAATATCAGAATTATGAAAGAGAACATCATTCAGGCGATAGTTGCGAAGATGCAGCGTGACTTAGATTGCCGACAAATGGCGCAGCTTAAAGCTGTGCTTACATCAGAACTGCATAACGTTGAGATTATCGAAAAAGGTGTGTGTGTGTACCAACAAACACAAGAAAACGAACAATTCTTAAATTCCTTTATATCAGCAAAGAAAATAGAGGGGTGTTCGGATAAGACATTAGCGTACTACCGTAATACCATTGAACGGCTATTAGTTACACTCTCAGTAGCAATCTGTCATATTACCACATCCGACATTCGTTCTTATCTATCCGATTATCAAGAAGAACATCAATCCAGCAAAGTTACCATTGACAATATGCGGCGCATCTTTTCCAGCTTCTTTGCATGGTTAGAAGATGAAGACTACATCGCCAAAAGTCCGGTCAGACGCATCCACAAGGTTAAAACAGATTCACTTGTAAAAGAGGTTCTTTCTGACGAACAGTTGGAACAACTTCGAGATAGTTGCACTAACAAACGAGACCTTACCATTATAGACTTTCTTTCATCTACTGGCATTCGTGTAGGAGAATTGGTAAAACTGAACCGAGCAGATATAGACTTCCACGAACGACAGTGTGTGGTATTCGGAAAGGGAAATAAGGAACGTGTTGTTTACTTCAATGCCCGAACCAAACTGCATTTGCAACAATACCTCAATGGGCGTACTGACGACAATCCTGCTTTATTCGTCTCACTCCATTCTCCTCACACACGCCTTACTATCAGTGGCGTAGAAGTAAAAATCCGGAAATTGGGACAAGCACTTTCTATACCTAAAGTTCATCCTCACAAGTTCCGTCGTACCCTTGCGACAATGGCTATCGACAAAG
>OIYT01002407.1_pt1 | contig 11463 bp, 9 predicted proteins | sample 1588201 | NCBI WGS metagenome assembly OIYT01 (sample SAMN03283260) | human gut metagenome | biome: human-associated habitat; material: feces | host: Homo sapiens | place: USA | collected 2013
TGTAGGAGCGGTGGGTGCGCATGAACTCCGGACGTGCCAGCAGCGCGCCCTCATACTCCTTCAGCGCGCCCACCACCTCGTGTACGGAGTCGTCCGTCATGTGGAAGAACAGGTGCTTGCCCATGACCTCCACATAGCTCAGCTGGGAGAAGGGCAGCCGCACCAGAACGCCCTCGGAGCGCACCGTCAGTCCATCCTGCGGGTTCTGCTCCCGCTGGTACAGTCTGTCCAGCAGCGGGAACAGCAGCTTGGCGCTGACCGGCTTGAGCAGGTATTCCAGCGCCCGCACGCCGTAGCTCTCGTAGGCGAAGCCCGGCGAGGTGGTCAGGAACACGATGTCCGCTGCGTCATCGAAGCTGCGGATCTCACGGGCGGCCTCCATGCCGGTCACGCCGGGCATGAGCACGTCCAGCAGGTACAGCGTAAAGCGCTCCCTCTGGGCGGCGTCCAGCAGCTCCGGGCCGAACTCGCCGCCGTGAGCGAAGCCGTCGTCGCCCATGGAGAAGACCTCCGGGCAGGTGCCGGCGCACAGGCCGCAGCCGATACAGTTTTCGTTGACAGTCGCTTTCATAGTGGATTCCTCCGATTTACTCCAGAATATTTCCATCCCGGCCCAGTGTCACCACCTGCCAGGGGATGAACTTGCCGCTGCGCCGCAGGGCGGTCTCCGCCGCCCGCTGGATGCCGCCGCAGCAGGGGACCTCCATGCGGACGACGGTGACCTCCCGGACGTCGTTCCGCCGGAGGATCTCGGTCAGCTTTTCCGCGTAGTCGCCCTCGTCCAGCTTGGGACAGCCGATCATGGTGACGCGGCCCCGCATGAAGCGCTCGTGGAAATCGGCCCGGGAGAAGGCGGTGCAGTCCGCCGCGATCAGCAGTCTGGCACCGTTGTAGTAGGGGGCCTCGACGGGCAGCAGCTTGATCTGCACCGGCCACTGCATCAGCCGGGAGACGGAGCCGCCGGCGGGCGTGGAGGCGGCGGGGACGTCGTCATGCCGCAGGGCCTGTGTCATACTTCCGGGACATCCTGTGCGGGTCACCGGCGCGCTGCCTTTCAGCGCCTCCGCTTTTTTTGCCAGCACAGCGGTCGCGTCGTAGGCCGCCGCCTCCCGCTCCACAAAGGTGATGGCCCCGGTGGGGCAGGTGGGCAGGCAGTCCCCCAGGCCGTCGCAGTAGTCGTCCCGCAGCAGAACGGCCTTGCCGTCCGCCATGCCGATGGCGCCCTCGTGGCAGGCCGCGGCGCAGGCGCCGCAGCCGTTGCATTTCTCCCGGTCGATCTCAATGATCCTCCGAACCATAGTGTTTCTCCTTTTTTCGGTTTTCAACCGTTTTTTATTGATTTGCTGGGTACAGTATCGTATAATCATCCCGAAAAGTCTGTTGGATTTCCAACGAACGGAGGGAACCGCCCATGGAAATTTCGCCCATGCTGACCGCGTCGCCCCTGTTTCGCGGCATCCCGGCGGAGGCTCTGCCCGGCCTCCTGGCTCGGGCGGACGCCCGGGAGCGGCGGTACCGCAGGGGGGAGCTGCTGCTGCGCCCGGGAGAGAAGACGGGGCGGCTGGGGCTGGTGCTCTCCGGCACGGTCCACATTGTCCGGGAGGACTTCTGGGGCAGCCGGGAGATCGTGGGGCTGGCCGGGGCGGGGGACGTCTTCGCCGAATCCTACGCCCTCAGCGGCGAGCCCCTGGAGGTCTCCGTTCTGGCGGCCATGGATGTGGCGGCGCTGTTTCTGGAGGCCGGGGCCATCTCCGATGCGACGGAGGCGCGGCTGACGGCCAATCTGCTGTCCCTGCTGGCGGGGAAAAATTTACAGCTCACCCGCAAAATGCGCCATATGGCCCGGCGGACCACCCGGGAAAAGCTGCTGAGCTACCTGTCCGCCCAGGCCCTGCTGGCCGGCGGGCCGGTATTCGACATTCCCCTGGACCGCCAGCAGCTGGCGGATTTCTTGGCGGTGGACCGCAGCGCCATGTCCGCCGCCCTGGGGAAGCTCCGGGACGAGGGCGTGCTGGAATTCCGTAAAAACCACTTCCACCTGCTGCGGCGGGAGGAGCTTTGAGAGGAGGTCGCCGCCGTGCTGACCCGTGTGCCGGATTACTATGACGATTTCCGCTGTCTGGCGGGGGCGTGCCCCCACACCTGCTGCGAGAAGTGGGAGGTGGTCATCGACGAGGAGACCGCCTGCCGGTATTTTGACGTACCCGGCCCCCTGGGGGACAAGCTGCGCGCGTCCATACAGGCGGACGGAGAGGGGGATTTCTGCTTCCCCCTGGACGGCGGACGGTGCCCGTTCCTGGACGGGGAGAACCTGTGCGAGATCCACAGACAGCTTGGAGAGGCGGCCACCAGCGTCACCTGCCGGGAGCACCCCCGGTTCACCGAGGACTACGGCCCCTTCCGGGAGGTGACCCTGTCCGCCTCCTGCCCGGCGGCGGGCGCCCTGCTGCTGGGCAGCGAGAAGCCGCTGACGTTTTTGGAGCGGGAGACGGCGGAGCCGGGGGAGGACGGCGACGAATGGCTGGCGTATCTCCTGCCCCTGCGGACGCGGCTGCTGGCCCTGCTGGGGGACCGGAGCCGCCCGCTGCGCCGCCGCCTTGCGGACTTTCTGTCCCTGGCCTGGGAGGCCCAGCTGTGCCTGGAGGAGGAGCGGGAGGCGGAGCTTCCCGCGCTGGCGGAGGGCTGGCGGCCCACGGCGGAGGCCCCGGCGGGTGAGAGCGCGCTGTTCCCCCGTGGCCTGCGGTTTCTGGGGAGTTTGGAGATTTTGGACGGGGATTGGCCGGCGCTGCTGAAACAGGCGGAGACGGCGGACCCTGTCCCGCTGCCGGAGCCTCTTCTGGAGCGGATCGCCGTCTACTTCGCGTTTCGCTACCCGCTGAAGGCGATCAACGACGGGGACCTGCTGAGTCGGGCGCAACTGTGCGTGTTCGCGGTGCTGGTGATCCGGCGCCTGGCGGCGGTGTGCGGCCTGTCCGAGGCTCTGCGGCGGTTCAGCTGCGAGATCGAGCACAGCGATGAAAATCTGGACGCCCTGCTGCGGGGCTTTTGGCAGGAGGAAGCGCTGTCCTGCCGGGCGCTGCTGGGGGAGCTGGCCCGGTGAGACGGGGAAATTGTGCAGAACGACATGGGAAAACGATTTACATTTGTGCAAAGGGTAAAATTGCACAAATGCACTTGACAAAAACCAGAAAGTATTGTACATTATAGACACAGAAAGGAGTGAGTCCAATGGGCTAGGAAGCTCAAGAGATTCACAAATCTCTCCCCCCAAGACCGTTCGGAATCGAGATCATTTCAGCGACAACAGAAGATTCGGCAGAATCCCAAAGACGAAACACACCTCACTATGATGAGCCACACGAGCATGTTTTAGCAGCAGCTGGAGCAGACGTCTGCGTGTCCCGATGTTTTAGGTATTGGAAGAAAACCGAGTTTCCAGTTTCCCCACGAGACCCCGGCATCCGAACGGCAAACCAGGAAAAGTAAGAGGTACAGACCAATGGACAGTCCAATCAATGGGTAAGCCCCCCATTCGCCGATGGAGCGGATGGGGGGAATGTTTTTTGCGCGAAAAGGACTGTTTGCCGTTAAAAGGGATATAAAAATGCACCAGCCTGGGCTTTGGCCCAGGCTGGTGCTGCACTATAAAACAAATATCCTGTGGAATGGATTATTTGTTGTCCACGGAGTACATATAGGCGATGAGCTCCACCATCTTGTTGGAGTAGCCGCACTCGTTGTCGTACCAGGAGACGACCTTCACGAAGGTGTCGGTCAGGGACAGACCGGCCTTCTTGTCGAAGATGGAGGTGCGGGAGTCGCCCAGGAAGTCGGAGGAGACAACATCCTCGTCGGTGTAGCCCAGAACGCCCTTCAGCTCGCCCTCGGAGGCCTCCTTCATGGCCTTGCAGATGTCCTCGTAGGAGGCGGGCTTGGCCAGCTTGGCGGTCAGGTCCACCACGGACACGTCCAGGGTGGGGACGCGCATGGAGATGCCGGTCAGCTTGCCGTTCAGCTCGGGGATGACCTTGCCCACGGCCTTGGCGGCGCCAGTGGAGGAGGGGATGATGTTGCCGGTGGCGGCACGGCCGCCGCGCCAATCCTTCAGGGAAGCGCCGTCCAGCAGCTTCTGGGTGGGAGTGACGGAGTGCACGGTGGTCATCAGACCCTCGACGATGCCGAACTTGTCGTTCAGGACCTTGGCGATGGGAGCCAGGCAGTTGGTGGTGCAGGAGGCGTTGGACACGAAGGTCATGTCAGAGGTGTACTTGTTGTTGTTGACGCCCATGACGAACATCGGGGTGTCGTCCTTGGAGGGAGCGCCCATGACGACGTGCTTGGCGCCGGCGTCGATGTGGCCCTGGCACAGGTCCTTGCTCAGGTGCTTGCCGGTGCACTCGCAGATATACTCAGCGCCGACGGAGGCCCAGGGGATGTCCTTGACGTCCATGGCGGTGAAAACGGGGTACTTCTTGCCGTCGACGATCAGGGCGCCGTCCTCGGCCTTGACCTCGCCGGGGAACTTGCCGTGCACGCTGTCGTACTTCAGCATATAGGCCATATACTCGGGATTCATGAAGGGGTCGTTCAGGCCGACGACCTCAACATCGTCATGGGTCAGGGCGGCGCGGAAGACGAGGCGGCCAATGCGGCCGAAACCATTGATACCGATTTTGGCTTTCATAAGAAAAGAACTCCTTTCAAAATTTGAATCCGTGGAATAACTGTCAAAACGATTGCGTAAACGATTTGCCTAATCGATTTTCCAGAAGTATAGTATCACAATGATAACTTTTTGGCAATTGTCATTTCAGATAACAATCGGAAAATTAAGTTGTGGATTTTTGATAATAAATTAGCAAAATTCACAGAACTTTCACCAAAAGAAGTCGAAAAAACCCTTGACGGATTCCATGGAATTGCCCTATACTGTCCATGAGCTAATTGATTACGCAACCCGATTCGGATTTGCGCAAAAAAAGGAACGACGATATGAAAGTGACCATCAGCGACGTGGCCCGGCTGGCGGGTGTGTCCACCGCCACCGTGTCCCACACCATCAACAACACCCGTTACGTCTCCAATGAGACGAAGGAGAAGGTCTATCAGGCCATCGCGGAGCTGGGCTACACGCCGGACGCCTCCGCCCGCAGCTTCCGCACGGGAAAGAAGAAGACCATCGGCTTCATCGTGCCGGATATCTCCAACAAGTTCTTCGGCACCATGATCGAGTCAGTCGAGAACTATCTCTCCGCCCACGGCTACCACCTGATCATCGCCAACACCAAGGAGGACAGCGGCCGGGAGGAGACCAACCTCCGCCTGCTGACCGCGGGCCTGGTGGACGGCCTGCTGGTGGCCAGCACCATGGAGGACTTCGACCGCTTTGACGAGCTGATCCCCGCCGGCTTCCCGGTGGTGCTGGTGGACCGGACCTTCGAGGCCAAGAAGTACTCCTCCATCTGCGTGTCCAACTTCCAGCCCATCTATCGCTCCGTCTGCCGGCTGGCGGGCAAGGGGGCCAAGCGGGTGGGCATCATCGGCGGCCTGCCCCGGCTGTCCTCCACCAAGGAGCGCATCTCCGCCTACCGGGAGGCGGTGGCGGACTGCGGCCTTGCCCAGGAGGAGGGCCTGATCCGCTACGGCGACTCCATGGAGAACAGCGCCCAGGCCTGCCTGGACGAGCTGCTGGAGCAGAACTGCGACGCCGTCATCGTCTGCCAGGGCCTGATGGCCTCGGAGACCATCTTCTATCTGCAGGAGAAGGGCATCCGGCTGTCCAAGGACATCGACCTGGTCAGCTTCGTGGATTATGATTCCAACTTTTATCAGCTTTATTCCGACCAGATGGACTGCATCATCCAGCCGGTGGAGGAGCTGGGCCGCGCCGCCGGGGAGCAGATCCTCAAGCGCATTGAAAAGCCCGACGCGCCGGTGTTTGAAAAGGTGCTGACCTCTACATACAAGCCCTACGGCGTGGCCGGGGCGAAGTGAGAGCGGAGAAATGGCCCGGGTCCCGGCAAACGCGTCTTGCGTTTGCCGGGGCTTGCCTATATAATGAAAAGCGAATTTCAGACAAATGGGGGATTACCGACATGAACACCCGCATCGAACACGACACCATGGGCGAGATCGCCGTTCCGGCGGACCACCACTGGGGCGCCCAGACCCAGCGCAGCTTTGAAAATTTCAAGATCGGCGGCGAGCGCCAGCCGAAGGAGATCATCGCCGCTTTCGCCTATTTAAAGGAAGCCTGCGCCTGGGCAAACGCGGAGGTGGGCAAGCTGTCCGAGGCCCAGGCCCGGGCCGTCGCCGCCGCCTGCCGGGAGATCCGGGCGGGGAAGTGGGACGACGAGTTCCCCCTGGTGGTGTGGCAGACCGGCAGCGGCACCCAGACCAACATGAACGTCAACGAGGTCATCGCCCACCTGGCGGCGGAGCGGGGCGTCCAGCTCCACCCCAACGACCACGTGAACGCCTCCCAGTCCAGCAACGATACCTTCCCCTCAGCCCTGCACATCGCGGCGGCCCTGAGCGTGGCCAATGACGTGCTCCCGGCGGCGGAGCGGCTGGAAGCGGCCTTCGCCAAGCTGGAAGCTGCCTACCCCGACCTCATCCGCATCGGCCGCACCCATTTGCAGGATGCCACGCCCCTGCGTTTTGCCCAGGAGGTCTCCGGCTGGCGGGAGCTGGTGGCCGCGCCCTGCCGGATGCTGCGGCTGGCCCTGACGGAGCTGGAACGGCTGGCCATCGGCGGCACCGCCGTGGGCACCGGCCTGAATGCCCCCAGGGGGTATGACGAGATGGTCTGCAAGCAGCTCCGGGAGATGACCGGCCTGGACTTCCAGCCCGACGAAAACAAGTTCCATGCTCTCACCAGCAAGGACGCCCTGGTGTTCGCCCACGGGGCGCTGAAGGCCCTGGCGGCGAACCTGATGAAGATCGCCAACGACATCCGCTGGGAGGCCAGCGGCCCCCGCTGCGGCATGGGCGAGCTCCACATCCCGGAGAACGAGCCGGGCAGCAGCATCATGCCCGGCAAGGTGAACCCCACCCAGTGCGAGGCTGTCACCATGGTGGCCGTCCAGATCATGGGCAACGACGCGGCCATCGGCATGGCCGCCAGCCAGGGTAACTTCCAGCTGAACGTGTTCCTGCCGGTGTCGGCATACAATTTCCAGCAGTCCGCCCGTCTGCTGGCGGACGTGTGCGACTCCTTCCGGGTCCACTGCGTGGAGGGCATTACCCCCAACGGGGACCGGATGGCGTACAATCTGAACAACTCCCTGATGCTGGTGACCTGCCTGACGCCGAAGATCGGCTACGAGGCGGCGGCCAAGTGCGCGAAAAAGGCCCTGGCGGACGGCACCACGCTGAAAGAAGCGGTGCTGGCCCTGGGCCTGTTGACTGGTGAGGAGTTCGACGAGACGGTGCGGCCTGAGAAGATGGTGTAAAAAAATCCCGCTTTCCGCAATTTTTTTGCGGAGGGCGGGACACTTTTATCCGCCGCAGCGTTATAAAAACAGAGAACTTTATCAAGGAGGCGGATAACTTGCTGGCGATGTATCTGGCGATGCTGGAGACCGACCGGGACCGGGAACAGTTCCTGCGGCTCCACAGCGCCTATGAAAAGAAGCTGTACGCCGTGGCGCTGCGCGTCCTGGGGGACCCGGCCCAGGCGGAGGACGCGGTGCAGCAGGCGTGGCTGCGGCTCCTGGAGCACTGGGAGCGGGTGTCGGCCCTGCCCTGGGAGGAGACGGAGGGGTATGTGGTGACGGTTGTCAAAAACGCCGCGCTGGACATGGTGCGCGCCGCCCGCCGCACGGCCCCCCTGCCGGAGGACTGGGACCCGCCCGCGCCGGAGGCGGGGGAGACGGAGTACCGCCGTCTGGTGGCCCTGGTACGGGCGCTGCCGGAGGGCTACCGCGCGGTGCTGGAGCTGAAGTGCGTGGAGGAGCGGACCAACCGGGAGATCGCAAGGCTGCTGGGGATGAACGAGTCCACGGTGGCCACCCGGGTAAAACGGGGCCGGGCCATGCTGCTGGAAGCCATGGAGAAGGAGGGATACCGCTGTGGATGAGAGAAACTTTGATGCCCTGCTGCGCCGGGCGCTGATGGACGCCAATCTGGAGCGCTTTCAAGCGGCCCTGGACGGGGCCGACAGCCTGGACCCCGCCTTTTCCAGCCGGTATCTCCGCCAGAGGATGCGGTTGCTGAACGATCCCTTCGGCTGGGCGAGACGGGCCGCGCGGTCCGTTTGGAAACAGGCCGCACGGAACGTGGCCTGTATCCTGCTGGCTTGCACAGTGACGCTGGGCGCCCTGATGGCGGTCAGCCCCACGGTCCGGGCGGCGGTGATGAACTGGCTGCGGGAGATCGGCGGCGGACATGTGGCCTACACCGGCACCTCGGACCGGACCGCCTGGGACTATGACGAGCCGCCGGCCTGGCGGCCCACCTGGCTGCCGGAGGGCTGGAGCCTGGACGGCCTGGTGCTGATGGGACCGGAGAACGGCTCCAGCACATGGACCTATCAGGGGGAGGGAGACGGCCAGCTGGCGTTCCAATGCTGGTGGCCCCAGACCCTCCATACAGGCGTCTCCTATGGCGAGGAGGTGGACACGGAGGCCCTCTGGTCCCAGGCCACAGTCTGGGGAAGGCCTGCCGACTTCTATGAATATGAAGAGGATGGGCAACGGAGTTGCAATCTCTTCTGGGAGAGCGAGGATGGGATGTTGTTCCGCCTGAGCCTGGACGGCGGCCTGGACCAGACGGCGATGGAGCAGATCGCGGACAGCGTGGCGGAGCTCCCGGCGGAGACGCTGCCGGAATACCAGCTGGGCTGGACGCCGGAGGACTGCGCCCTCGCCAGGCGCGACGCGCTGCGGGACGCGGCCCAGGAGACCTGGAACAGCGCGGACGGGACCTCCTTGGGCGTGTTCAGCTGGATGTACGCGGCGGAAACGGCGGGCTCCCTGGCAAAGCCGGAGGGAACAGCGGAGGCGGTGCGTATCGGGGACGTGATAGGCTGCTACTGGGGGCCGCCGGCCCCGGACGCAGGCGGCAGCGGTATCAAGATCCAGATTTCGGGCAGCGGTGGGACGCAGGCCATGACCATCGCGGACGAGGCGCAGAAGGGGACCGTCCTCTGGACGGACCCGGAGACCGGGATCACCTTCCGCATCAGCGGAGACCTGAAGAGGGACGATCTGCTGCAGATGGCGGAGAGCGTCGCCCCGGCGAACGGCGGAACGCCGTGACCCGCCCCCGGAAATATTTTTCAAAAACATCAAAAAATCGTGGGATACAATGCCCTTCCGCTCCGTTTAAGAGATAGAACGAGCGGGAGGGCATCCCTCTTTTCCCCCAAAATCAAACAGAGAGGAAGTACGACTATGAAAAAACAGCTCACAACCCTTTTGACCGGCGCTCTCACCCTGGCGCTGGCCCTGACCATGACCACCACGGCCCTGGCGGCCCCCGGCGGGACCGCCCAGTCCGCCGCCCGGAAAGGCGCGGCACAGACCCAGGCCGCTCAGGCGGGCCGCCAGTGGCAGCGGACCTGGGAGGGAAACCGCATCCGCTATACCTCCCCGGTCCCCGCCGAGGGCGTGCATTTCAGCGGGCCTCCCGCTTGGCGTCTGACGGCGGTGCCAGAGGGCTGGAAACTCGACGGCGTCCACGTCACGGGCATTGGCGGAAACTGCGCCTGGACCTACCGGAAGGGGGCGGACAGCCTGAAATTCAGCTGCTGGTATCCCCACAGCGGACAGATCGGCACAATGCTGCGGACGGAGACGGACGCGGCCAGCGTCTACCATAGGGCCGCGGTCAACGGGACGTCCGCTGACTTCTATCAGGATGAGGACGAGGGAATCCTAGTCTGGGAGAACGGGGAGGGGATGCTGTTCCGGCTGGAGGGCCCCCTGAGCCAGACGGAGCTGGAGACCCTTGCCGCCGCAGCAGCGCAGACCCAGGCGGAGGCCCTGCCTGTCTATCAGCTGGGCTGGGTGCCGGAGGGCAGCGCCAGTTCCAGCCGCGGCACCCTGCGGGAGGCGGTCCGGGAGGGCTGGACTGGCCCGGATAAGGTGTCGTTCAGCTGGATGTACGCGGCGTCCAGCGCCGGGGCGCTGGCAGAGCCGGAGGGAACGCCGGAGACCGTGACGGTGAAGGGCGTCCAGGCCAAGTACTGGGCGGGGGACCCGAAGGCCGAGGGCTGCCTCACCGTCTCCGTCGGCTCCGGCGGCGCTCCCATGCAAAAGGTGTTGGAGATCCCGGCGGAGGACCAGCTGAGCACGCTGCTGTGGACGGACGCGGCCACCGGCATCACGTTCCGCATCCAGGGGAAAATGGACAAGGCCGCTCTGCTCCGCATGGCGGAAAGCGTAAAATAACACGAGTCCCCGGGGCCGTGCCTTTCGAGATCCGCGAGAGGTACGGTTCCTTTCCGCCGCCTCCGGGGGACTGGGGGCTGCTCCCGCCGGGGCGTGGAGAACAGGGATACGCTTATCCGCATCGCGGAGGGCGTCACGCTGAAATAATGAGCGGCGCAGGGGCCCCGGCATATGCCGGGGCCTCCGTATATGTATCACGATATGGGAAGAAATGAATATATTCAGACATGTATGCATACGGGAGGGGAATGACCCCCGGCGGCTTCTCCGCCGCGCTCTCCGGCGAAGAAGCCGCCTCTGCGGCCTACATTTCCGGGGTACTTGTCAAAATATGCAAAAGTGCCCAAAGGTTGGCGCAGAAAGTTGTGCAACCTGATACTTGCATAAATATTCATATTTAGCGTATAATTCAACCATCATCAAACAACACACAGGGAGGCAACCCATTATGAAAGACAAGAAGGACATCAAGAAGATCGTGCTCGCCTATTCCGGCGGCCTGGATACATCCATCATCATCCCCTGGCTGAAGGAGAACTACAACGACCCCGAGATCATCGCCGTGGCCGGCGACGTGGGCCAGAACGACGAGCTGGACGGCCTGGAGGAAAAGGCCATCAAGACCGGCGCCAGCAAGCTGTACATCGCGGACCTCACCGACGAGATGGTGGACGACGTCATCATCCCCTCCATGAAGATGGGCGCCAGCTATGAGCAGTACCTGCTGGGCACCGCCTTTGCCCGGCCCATCATCGCCAAGAAGCTGGTGGAGATCGCCAAGGCCGAGGGCGCCGACGCCATCGCCCACGGCTGCACCGGCAAGGGCAACGACCAGGTCCGGTTCGAGCTGACCATCAAGCGGTTCGCCCCTGAGATGACCATCATCGCCCCCTGGCGGGAGTGGTCCATCAAGGGCCGGGACGAGGAGATCAACTACGCCGAGGCCCACAACGTGCCCCTGAAGATCAGCCGGGAGACCAACTACTCCAAGGACAAGAACCTGTGGCACCTGAGCCACGAGGGCCTGGACCTGGAGGACCCCGCCAACGAGCCCCAGTACGAGAAGCCC
>OIYT01002409.1_pt1 | contig 11460 bp, 10 predicted proteins | sample 1588201 | NCBI WGS metagenome assembly OIYT01 (sample SAMN03283260) | human gut metagenome | biome: human-associated habitat; material: feces | host: Homo sapiens | place: USA | collected 2013
CTGACCTGATGCAGCGAACCAATCACAAAATCAAGGCGTTCGTCCGATACAGCCAGCTTTGCCGCTTCAATGTCCTGAGAGATCTGACCGAGTTCGGTACCGCAGATAAGATTTATTCTGCTGCTGTATTTTTCCTTTAATTCTGTAACAGCTTCTACAGAACGCCGGAAATCGTCGGCATAGTTGAAATGGTCGAAAAGATCGGTATTATCATAGTTTTCTTTAGGATACCATGTGCTGCATTCGCAGTGATCGGTAATGGCATACGCCGCAAGATTGAGTTCAATTGCACGTTCGATCATTGCATTTATATCCGCTTCAGAGTCCATAGAATACTGAGTATGCGTGTGACAATCAATATATTTCATGTTTGCACCTTCCAATCAGAACCTTTGTAGGTTTTCAAAAAAGATAATTCTATTATAACACATTTTTTTCTGACTTTCCACCCTTTTTAATGTAAAAAAATAAAATTATATCAGGTACTTTCTTTTTTCATAATTTTATGATATAATGGATGTTATAGTCAATAATTACTTAATAAATCGTAAAAGGAGAAATAATTATGCGTGCAGTAGTAACTGTAATAGGTAAGGATACCGTAGGTATTCTCCATAAGGTAAGCGGAATTTGTTCTGAATTCAATGTAAATGTTATCGAGGTTACGCAGAGCGTGCTTCAGGATATGTTTGCAATGATAATGCTTGTGGATATATCCGCAATAAACAGGGATTTTTCAGAACTGGTCGACAGAATGAACAATCTCGGCAGCGAACTTGGTCTTTCTATCCATACACAGCATGAGGATATATTTAACTCCATGCATTCCGTGTGAGATGATACGGGAAAGGAAAACAGACAATGCTTAATGTATATAATATACTCGAAACTATCCGTATGATACAGGATGAATGCCTGGATATACGTACCATCACTATGGGAATATCCCTCCTTGACTGCATTGATACCGACATCGACCGTGCCTGTGAAAAAGTTTACGAAAAGATCGTCAGCCGTGCAGAGAACCTTGTTCCCGTCGGACAGAAGATCGAAAAGGAATACGGTATTCCGATAATAAACAAGAGAATTTCCGTTACGCCTATTGCTATGCTTGCCGCAGCCTGTCCGGGACAGAACCCCGTTAAGTTTGCAAAGGCTCTCCAGAGAGCTGCCGATACCTGCGGCGTAAACTTCATCGGAGGATATTCGGCTCTTGTTCACAAAGGATTCAGTGCCGGAGACCGTGCGCTTATAGAGTCTATCCCCGAAGCTCTTGATGTTACACAGAATATCTGCTCATCGGTCAATATCGGTTCTACAAAGTCTGGCATAAATATGGATGCCGTTAGTCTTATGGGAAAGATAGTCCGTGAATCGGCTGAAAGAACAGCCGACCGTGACTGTATCGGCCCTGCAAAACTTGTTGTATTCTGCAACGCCGTTGAGGATAATCCGTTTATGGCAGGAGCTTTCCACGGCGTGGGCGAGCCTGACTGTGAAATTCATGTAGGCGTTTCCGGCCCCGGAGTTGTACGTGCGGCGCTTGCCAAATATCCGGAAGCTTCTATTAACGAGCTTGCCGATATCATCAAAAAGACCGCTTTCAAGATAACCAGAATGGGACAGCTTGTGGGCGCAAGAGCATCCGAACTTCTCGGCGTACCATTTGGCATAGTTGATCTGTCACTTGCTCCCACTCCGGCTATCGGTGACAGTGTTGCCCATATACTTGAGGAAATGGGTCTGGAACAGTGCGGAACTCATGGTACGACCGCTTGTCTTGCAATGCTCAACGATGCGGTAAAGAAAGGCGGCGTTATGGCATCGTCGACTGTCGGAGGACTTTCCGGAGCATTCATTCCCGTATCTGAGGATGCAGGCATGATAGATGCTGCCGTTGCCGGAACTCTCAGCCTTGAAAAGCTTGAAGCAATGACGGCAGTCTGCTCGGTAGGACTCGATATGATAGTTGTTCCCGGAGACATAACTCCTGAAACCATTGCTGCTATTATCGCAGATGAGGCAGCTATCGGCATGGTCAATTCCAAGACTACGGCTGTACGTCTCATTCCTGCCATCGGACGAAAAGAGGGGGAAACTCTTGAATTCGGCGGACTTCTGGGCAGCGGTCCTGTTATGCCGATAAAGGATAAATCGTCCGCTAAGTTTATCAGCCGTGGGGGAAGAATCCCTGCGCCCATGCAGAGTCTGAAAAACTGACATGGAGATCGGTCGTATCGCTTCAATTTTCGGAATTGATGATCCTGCTGACATCAGAGAACTTAAAACAGGACATATCAACCGGACATTTCTGCTGGAATGTCCGGACGAGAGATATATTCTGCAATCCCTGAACCGTGATATTTTCAGAAATCCGGAGATAATTGCAGAAAATACGGATACGGTAATAAAGGCGTTTTCGGAAGCTCCGGACTGTGGAGTAAAAATACCGGATTTTCTGAGGTCTGACGGCAGGATATATACAGAAGTCTGCGGTGAAACATGGCGTATGTACAGATATATCGAGCCGTCATGCGAATATTCGCCTTATCTTCACGGTTTTGCCGTCGGACGTTTTTTCAGGGTAATCAATTCGGGAAGTTTCAGACTGCAAGTTACACGAAAACTGCATAAAGCTGATTTTCCATTGCCAGTCAGGAACGTTCACGGCGATACAAAAGCTGATAATATAATTTTCGGGAAAATTCCGGCAGTAATTGACCTTGATACTGCATCAAGGGACTATGCCTTTGTTGATTTCGGCGATATGCTGCGTTCCGTGACAACCGTAGGTTTCGATATGCAGAAGATCTGCGAAGCTGCATCAGGCTTTGCGGAGGGTGCAGGAGATATTCTCATCCAGGAAGAGATCAATTCCCTTTATGAAGGAACACTGCTTATTATCAAACAGCTTTGTGAAAGATATCTTGCCGGAAATAAAAATTTTCCCAATAAAACTCATGAGCAGTGCCTTGAACGCCATAGGCAGCTTTCTGAGCAGCTGCGGGATTTCCGCAAATACAAAAGTGACATTTCCTCTGCTATCCGGACAATCTTCGGAAAAGGCAGTCTTTGAATATAATGATAAGGGAAAGGAGCTTTCTTTTCCTTTTGATTTTGTCAATTATTGCCTATGGAGGAATTATTATGGCAACTTTCTATAATCAGGCTACACTGTCTTATAACGGTAATGTAGCAAGTTCAAATATTACGGCTGGAGAGATACTTGAAAGTCTCACAGCAACAAAAACTCCTGTGAACGGCACTTATGCTGCCGGCAGAGATAACTCGTATGTTATCAATATCGTAAACAACAGCTCCACGAGCTATAATAACGTGACTGTTACCGATGATCTTGGAGAATATACTTTTGGAGATCCCGGTACAGCTGTTGTTCCTTTGACCTATTTAACAGGAACTGCAAGATATTTTGTAAATGGTGTGCCGCAGAGCGCACCTACTGTTACTTCGGAAAATCCGCTTACGATTACCGGAATCAGCGTTCCGGCAGGCGGAAATGCTTCAATAGTATATTCTGCTGCTGCCAACAGATTTGCACCTCTTGGTGAGGATGCTGCTATCACCAATACAGCAACGGTGAGCGGTGCAGGATTTACAGATATCACCGCAGCAGCCGATACTGCACCGGAAAGTGCTCCGGTTCTGGCAATAAGCAAGTCTCTCAGTCCTGCGGCTGTTGAGGAAAACGGAAGAGTGACTTACACGTTTACTCTCCAGAACAGTGGCAGCATCGAGGCAGTTGCCACTGATAACATTATTTTCAGCGATACTTTCAATCCGGCTCTCAGTAATCTTACGGCAGAATTTAACGGTACTCCGTGGACTGCCAATACGAATTACAGCTATTCTGAAACAACCGGAGAATTCACATCCCTTGCCGGACAGATTACCGTTCCTCCTGCTTCTTTTGAGCAGGATCCAACAACGGGTGCATGGTCTGTACAGCCGGGCGTAAGTACTCTTGTTATCTCGGGAAATATAGGATAAAAATCTGCCGCACAGAGCTGTTGGTTCTGTGCGGCGTTTTTGCTAATCCCGGATATAGGCTTCCGGATGCGGCAGGAACGGATAAAGTTCCTCGTAGGAATTTATATCACTGTGGTTTTCTGGTCCGGTGGGGATAAGTCCCGTCATATCCCCCCATGAGGCAGGTGGACAGACATATTCAAGATCATTTTTATCCGGTTCGGGAACCGGAATTTTTTTATTATCCATTTAATCATCTCCCACAGATATTATGTCCGCACCGCAAAAAAATATTATGGATACTTGATTTTTTTAAAATAATATGGTAAAATTATTACAGTATAATTTGCGGAGGTGCATCTACATGAGCGAAAATATGGATAAAAATTTTGAATCGGATGAAGAAATGGAAGATAACGGCAGTTTTATCACACTTACTGACGATAACGGCGAGGATATTTCATTTGAAGTTCTCGATGTGATCGACTACAAGGAGCGTGAGTTTGCGGTTCTTCTGCCTTTTGAGGATACGGAAGAGGAAGTTGTTATTCTTGAAGTCATTCCGGGTGAGGATGAGGAGACGGACGATTTTATTTCCGTTGAAGATGATGAGATCCTGAATGAAGTTTTTGAAGAATTCTTGAAGAGATGTGAAGAGGAGTAAGGTCTCATACAAAAGAAACTGCTGTATCAGCAATGATACAGCAGCTTTTTTATATGTTTAATTTAATCAAACACAACCCTGAGCCTTCATTGCCTCAGCAACCTTGAGGAAGCCTGCAATATTAGCACCAGCCATGTAGTTGCCTTCAAGACCATACTCCTTAGCAGCTTCGTCACATGACTTGAAGATGCTCTTCATAATGCCGTGGAGCTTAGCGTCAACTTCTTCAAATGTCCATGAGAGTCTTTCACTGTTCTGGCTCATTTCAAGACCGGATGTAGCAACACCGCCGGCATTTGCAGCCTTAGCAGGACCGTAGAGAATACCGTTTGCAAGATATGTTTCGATAGCTTCGGGAGTTGAAGGCATATTAGCACCCTCAGAAACTACCTTACAGCCGTTCTTTACGAGAAGAGCAGCGCTCTCGCCGTTGATCTCATTCTGTGTAGCGCAAGGAAGTGCAATATCACAGGGAACACTCCAGATACCACTGCATCCTTCTGTGTAAGTAACGTTCTTATGTGAAGTTCTTTCAGCGTACTCCTTGATACGTCCACGCTCAACCTCTTTGATCTGCTTAACAAGATCAAGTTCGATTCCGTCAGGATCAACGATATATCCGTTGGAATCGGAAAGGGTAATAACCTTTGCACCGAGTTCTGTAGCCTTCTGTGTAGCATAGATAGCAACGTTTCCTGAACCGGAGATAACTACCTTCTTGTCCTCGAAGCTCATACCGTTAGCCTTGAGCATTTCGTTTGTGAAGTAGCAGAGACCGTAACCTGTAGCCTCTGTTCTTGTGAGAGATCCGCCGTAAGTAAGTCCCTTGCCTGTAAGAACGCCTGTGAACTCGTTGCGGAGTCTCTTGTACTGACCGAACATAAAGCCGATTTCACGTCCGCCTGTACCGATATCGCCAGCAGGAACGTCTGTATCAGCACCGATGTGCTTGCAGAGTTCTGTCATAAAGCTCTGGCAGAAACGCATAACTTCTCCGTCGCTCTTGCCCTTGGGATCAAAGTCTGAACCGCCCTTGCCGCCGCCCATAGGCAGTGTTGTAAGGCTGTTCTTGAAGATCTGCTCAAATCCGAGGAACTTGATAATTCCGAGGTATACTGATGGGTGAAGTCTGATACCGCCCTTATAAGGTCCGATAGCTGAGTTGAACTGAACTCTGAAACCACGGTTTACCTGAACCTTGCCGTTGTCGTCAACCCAGGGAACACGGAATATGATCTGTCTCTCAGGCTCAACGATTCTCTCGAATACGCCTGCTTCTACGAGATCGGGTCTTCTTTCTGCTACAGGCTGGAGGGATTCAAAAACCTCTGTTACTGCCTGGATGAATTCAGGTTCGCCTGCGTTTCTTTTTTTAACTGTTTCTAAAAGATCGATAAGATACTGATTTTTTAACGCCATTGTTAAAAAACCTCCTTTAATAAATTCTGCATATGCAGTTCATAAAAAAATTATATCACTCTGCGGCAAAAATTTCAAGACTTTATTCCGGTAAATTTAAAAAATCGGATATATTCGTGACTTTCTACAAATATATCCGATTATAGCAGCAACTTTTTATTTATTTTCGTAAATATTAAGATATTTGCTTGCAAGATAAAGTGAACCGCACACAACGACCATGCCGTCATTTTCAAGGGCAAGCTTTTTCGCTTGTTCCACTGCTTCTTCAAGAGAAGAACATGATACAGCATCAGTATATGCACCTGCAATTTCTGCCAGTTTTTCAGCGCTTACGGCATTGGGAGCAAAGCCGTCAACAGTAAATATCTTTTGACTGTGCCGTGATACCATTGCAAGTCCCTCTTGATAATCCTTTGAATCAACCATACCCATAACAGCGTATACAGAGCAATTCCAGAGATAAAGCAAATCAGTAAGATTTTTTATACCATCAGGATTGTGACCTCCGTCAACAATAATATCAGGATTAAGGGATACTATCTGCATTCGTGCCTTGACCTGTGTATTATTTATAGACTGCTTTATATTTTCCTCAGATATATTATATCCTTTTTTTACAAGGCAGCGGCAGACTTCAATTGCCAGAGAGGCATTTATACCCTGAGCATATCCGAGCATTTTCGCTTTAAAAAATTCTCCCTTGTATGTAAAAGGCGTTCCGTCAATAAGAGTTGGAGTATCTTTACTGCAAGGTTCTGTCAGAATTAACTTTGCTTTTTTTTCCCTTGCAGCAGATTTCATGATCCTTACAACATTTGGAGCATTACCGTCTGCAACGACTACCGCCGAGCCCTCTTTTATAATTCCTGCTTTCTGACGTGCAATCTTTTCCACGGTATCGCCTAAAATTGCCGTATGATCGAGAGATATAGAGGTTATAACTGACACCAGCGGCGGAGGTATTACGTTAGTGCAGTCCAGCAGTCCGCCGATACCGGCTTCAAAAACTACAATATCGCAGTTCTCACGCTGAAACCAGAGGAGCGCTATAGCCATTGTTATTTCAAACTGAGAATATTCACGGTCAGCGATGCGTTCACGGACGAATTCTGCAATTTCACAGAGTGAATCTTCGGATATTTCCTCACCGTTTATGCGTATCCTGTCAGTATAATGCATAACGAAAGGCGATGTGAACTGTCCGGTTTTATACCCTGAGTATATCAGAGCGTTGGAGATATATTCCACAACCGAGCCTTTTCCGTTTGTTCCTGCTATGTGGACGAATTTCAGCGATTTTTCAGGATTTCCCACACATTTCATAAGCTCACGGGCACGGGAAAGATCCGTCACCGGCTTTCCCGATTTGCTGTATGAGCCGATAAAATTCATGGTTTCTTCAAAATTCATCAATAGGGACTCTCCTGTAATTCAGCTTTAGCGACTGCTTCTTTGAGAGTCATTCCCTTGAAGTCCTGTGCATTGAAATATCTTCCGGATTTTCCGGCGTCCACAAATGCTCCCACAAGAAGTCCGGGAATGGCGGATTCCGGCTCAAAATAAGCGCTTTCGCCGCCCATATCCGTCTTGCACCATGCCGGATTGGTGAGACTTATTATAACACCTGTATCACGGTAAGCATAGCTCAGATCTCTTGTAACCTTGTCCAGAGCCGCCTTGCTTGCGGAATACGGAGCCTGCTGCGGTTCAAGATTGATGTCGCTGGAAGTATTGATAATTCTGCCGAATCCACGCCTTTTCATGCCGTCCACAAAGTGATAGCATATCATCATGGGAGCGATCGTATTGATCCTGAAGCTTGTTTCAAATTCTTCGGCTGGGGTATCGAGTATAGCTGAACGATATGTCGTCTGCAAGCCTGCGTTGTTGAAAACAACATCTATCTGAGTACCTTTTTCGTCTATTTCAGCGAGCATATCCTCAAGCTGTTTCATGTCGGAAAGTTCAGCCTGAACGGTGTATGCTTCGACTCCTAATGCTCTGACCTCGTCAAGTACAGCCTGACAGTGTCCGCTGTTTCTGCTGTGGAGAACCAGATTACAGCCCTGTTCAGCCATAGCCACGGCAATAAGTCTGCCCAGACCTCTGCTTGCGCCGGTTATCAGCGCCCATTTATTTTTTAAATCAACCATAATATACTCCTGTATCAGCCGCCAAAAGCAGCGATAGACTGCATGATCTTGTCCATTTTTTCCTGAGCTTTAGCCAGCTTTGCCTTTTCGGCTTCAATGAGTTTTTCGGGAGCTTTGGCAATAAATCCCTGATTATTGAGCTTTCCGCTGAGGAAGTCGATATCTTTCTGAACCTTTGCTTTTTCCTTTTCGAGACGTGCAATTTCTTTCTCCTTGTCAACAAGTTCGTCCATAGGAATAAAAATTCTTGCAGAATCTGTTACGGCGTTTGCACAGTTTTCATGAGTGAGTGAAGTTCCTGCCTCAACAGAAGATGCGGACGCAAGTTTTTCAAAGAAAGCGGTGCAGGACATGAAAAGTTCCGGTTCTTCGGTCTCTATGAGAAGCTTTGCCTTTACCGACGGCGGGACATTCATTTCTGTTCTGGTATTTCTTACTGCCTTTATAGCTGAGATGACTTTCTCGAAAGCCGCCTCTTCTTTGTCAAAATTGAAGGAAACTAATGGCTGCGGATATTCTTCAAGGATTATCATTGATTTTCCGTTCGTGAGAACCTGCCATATCTCCTCTGTGATGAACGGCATGAACGGATGCAGTAGCTTGAGCATTCCCTGCATAGCCCATACAAGAACAGCCTGAGCTTTTGTCTTTGATTCTCCGCCTGCCTGGATGCGTGGCTTTGTCAGCTCAATGTACCAGTCGCAGTAGATATCCCATATAAAGTCGTATATTTTCTGCGAAGCGATGCCAAGTTCGTATTTTTCAAGATTATCGTTTACTTCTTTTACGAGCTTATTGAACTTGTTTACGAGCCACTTGTCCTCTATCTCCAGTTCCTCCGGCAGTTCGTCAAATTCAAAGTCTTCCGGGAGATTCATCATGATAAAGCGTGAAGCGTTCCAGAGCTTATTTGCAAAGTTTCTTGCTGCCTTGACTTTATCGTCGATATAACGCATATCGTTTCCGGGAGAATTTCCGGTTGCAAGCATGAATCTGAGAGCGTCAGCGCCGTATTCATCAATAACTTCAAGGGGATCAATGCCGTTTCCAAGTGATTTGGACATCTTGCGTCCCTGTGAATCACGCACAAGACCGTGGATGAGAACAGTATCAAACGGAACTTCGCCCATATTTTCCAGTCCGCTGAACATCATTCTGATGACCCAGAAGAAGATGATGTCATATCCTGTAACGAGGGTGTTGGTTGGATAGAAATATTTCAGATCTTCGGTTTTTTCAGGGAATCCCAGCGTGGAGAAAGGCCAGAGAGCAGAACTGAACCATGTATCAAGAGTATCAGGATCCTGTCTCATAGGCTTGCCGCACCTGGGACATACTGCGGAACTTTCCTTTGTTACAGTCATTTCGCCGCATTCGTCGCAGTAGAATGCAGGTATCTGATGTCCCCACCAGATCTGACGTGAGATGCACCAGTCACGGATATTTTCAAGCCAGTGGAAATATATTTTGTCAAAGCGTTCGGGGACGAACTTTGTTTTTCCGTTCTTCACGGCGTCGATGGCAGGCTGAGCGAGGGGCTTCATTTTAACGAACCACTGTGTGGAAACCTTTGGCTCAACTGTAGTTCCGCAGCGGTAGCAAGTACCTACGTTGTGGCTGTATTCCTCGATCTTTACAAGTGCGCCCTCTGCTTCAAGATCTTCAACGATAGCTTTTCTTGCTTCGTATCTGTCCATTCCGGCGTACTTCGGATAGTCGTCAACGATAGTTGCGTCATCGTTCATAACGTTGATAACAGGCAGCTTATGGCGGAGACCGACTTCAAAGTCATTGGGGTCGTGAGCAGGAGTGATCTTTACAACGCCTGTTCCGAAGTCTGTTTCAACGTAATCGTCTGCTATAATAGGAATTTCACGATGAACAAGCGGCAGGATAACGGTTTTGCCTACCAAGTCTTTGTAGCGTTCGTCATTTGGATTTACGGCAACGGCAGTATCTCCGAGGAGTGTTTCCGGACGAGTAGTGGCAAGTTCCAGATATCCGTCTGAATCCTTGATCTTATAGCGGAGATGCCAGAAATGTCCTGCCTGATCTTCATATGTTACCTCGGCGTCAGAAAGGGAGGTTTTGCATTTCGGGCACCAGTTGATGATTCTTTCGCCCCTGTAAATAAGACCTTTTTCGTAGTATTTAACGAACACTTCCTTTACCGCCTTAGAGCATCCTTCGTCCATAGTGAAGCGTTCTCTTGACCAGTCGCAGGAAGAGCCGAGTTTTTTAAGCTGTTCAACGATACGTCCACCGTACTGCTTTTTCCACTCCCAGGCACGTTTCATGAAGCCGTCTCTGCCGAGATCTTCTTTGGTAACGCCTTCTTTGCGCATGGCTTCAACGATTTTTGCTTCCGTTGCGATAGCGGCATGATCTGTGCCGGGAAGCCAGAGTGCCGAATATCCGCACATTCTTTTCCAGCGGATAAGTATATCCTGAAGTGTTTCGTCAAGGGCGTGTCCCATATGGAGCTGACCTGTAATATTCGGAGGGGGAATAACGATAGTATAGGGCGTCTTTTTAGGATCGGCTTCGGCACGGAAACAGCCTTTATTGTTCCATTCAGCGTAGATCCTGTCCTCAAAATCTTTTGGATTATAGGACTTCGCAAGTTCTTTTGCCATTTTAAGTTCCTTCTTTATAAATATTGTAATGCTTGTTTATAAGCTGTATTAAAGCGAGGTCTTCAGCTGTTATAAAAACAGAGGATCGGCTAACGGGAATCGGCCGTGCCGTCTTGTGAGCCGTGAGTGTCCGAGGCGTTTTCCGAGATGCCGGTTTCGGTCGGAGAATCTGTAAAGCCGGAAACGGGAACGGCGCCGTTTTTGTCGGGATCGGAAGCGTTTTCACGATATTCCACGAACTTTTCCAGAAGCTTGCCGATGATTGCAACTGCGGGAGCACCCAGCAGCATGCCGGGAAGCCCGAACATGGCGCCGCCTATAATGATGCCGACAAATATCCAAAGCGGGCTGACGCGGAGACGGTCTCCGAGAATGCGGGGGCCCAGAACAAAGTTGTCAAGCAGCTGGAGCGCAATAATCACAACAAGCGTCCACAGTGCTGTTGCCGGGCTTTCCAGCAAAGCAAGGATAAGCGCCGGGATGGCGGCTATCCATGGGCCGATATACGGTATTATGTTAAGCACTCCAACCATGACGCCTACAAGCAGGAAATAGTCAAGCCCGACAACTCCGAAGCCTATGCAGGCAAGAATGGTGA
>OIYT01002412.1_pt1 | contig 11456 bp, 9 predicted proteins | sample 1588201 | NCBI WGS metagenome assembly OIYT01 (sample SAMN03283260) | human gut metagenome | biome: human-associated habitat; material: feces | host: Homo sapiens | place: USA | collected 2013
CATCGAGTGCATCAAGAGCCTTTAGTTCATCCTGCTCACCGTCATCCGGCTCTCCTGCCTTCTCAGTCGGTACTGCTTCCGGTTCTGCCTGAAGATATTCCGTCTCGGGAACTGGCTTTAATTCATCTTCCGAAAATGGCGCTCCGGCTGGTTCAGAATCATCCGCAATCACCTCTGCCTCCGGCACATCATGAAACGGTGCTTTCTCCTCGTCTGCCGCTTTCTCTACTTCTTCCTTAGAGAAAGGGTCCAGATTATCCTCTGCCTGTTCCTCCGGGAATTGTATCTGTGTCTCCGGCTTATCTATCTGAATCTCATCGAGATTTTCAAACATATCCTCTGGTGCAACGTCCATCTGGTCGCCTTCATCAAAGGTATTCACCATGTCTTCGTCATCATACTCAGCCCCAAGCTCATCCTTGTCCGGCATAAGTTCATTAACCGCCTGCGCAAAATCGCGCTTAAAATCCTTAAAAAAACCCATGTAGGCTTCCTCCTTATTTCATCATCTCATTATACACCATGCCTATTTCGAAATCAATTATGCATCTGTCTTTTCAAGAATTCTTCCTTCTGCACAATCAAGATGCATCATATGCATGCGGTGGATTCTCTGATATATCTTCTCTCCGCAGCCGATAGCTGCCGGGATTCCAAACTCCGCACAGCGGATTGCCATATGGGATGCAGCACCGCCATATTTGGTCACAAAACCGGCAATATTCTTGGCAAATATCCAGTCATACCCCGGATCTGCTTTGGTAAGCACAACGATTTTCCCGCTTATATCGGAATCGTGGTCTTCATCGAGATTCACAATCGGTGCTTCTACAATTTTATTCGTAATAAAGTTCGGGCGTGCCTCATCAATATCAATCACATCGATATCTCCTACGTCGAAGATAACCTCCGGCAGCACAAGATACGAATTCACATGATAGAATTTGCGCCGGATCTCAATGGTCTGGATATAAGAATCACGGCTATGATAGCTCAAAAGATCCTGTATCTCCAGATAAGACATATCCTCTCTTGCAATCGCCATTACCTCACCAAGCTTCACGATCACATCCAGCATCAGCGACAAAGACTTCGTGAATTCAAATTTGAAGTATTCCCGGTTCTGGGTTGCCCGTTTGATAAAATTGATGAATACTTCCGGTTCGACACCGATTCCTGCTGCATCAAGTGCCGTCTGCAGTTTCTCCTTATCCAGGCTTTTTGCTTCCTGCTTTGTCTTATTATTACCGGTCAGGTTGGCCTCCGCAACATCGAAATAAATATTCCGGTAGCTGTCTGAACGTATATCATAAGTTCCAAGGCGCAGATGCCCATACAGATGATTGAAATCCTCACGGCTCATCTTCCCATGGCTATACAGATCGAAATCACGCTCAAATTCTGACGCTACCGTCGGGATAGAGAGCATGAAGTCATCCATCTCCTGCTTTGTAAAATACCCTTTCTCAACAAGTGTCCGGCAGAAGCTTCGTGCCATAAATGCACACCGTGCCTGTCTTGTAAACTGCGGTGTTCCATGATCCTTTATTGAATCAAGCAGCTCAGAAATATAGCTGTATAGCTTCATAACGTTTGTCTCTGCAAGCGGATGATGTGCCCGAAGCTCATGCCGCAGCTTCGTCATTTGTTCCAGCGACCGCAGATCTTCTTCGCAGATTTCATCATAGTGGTTCAACGTCTGCTTTGCAATATTGAACAGCGCATTCCTAAGTAATGAGATTTCCGAATCATCGAATCCATACTCCGAAAGCTCCTTCAGACGGTCATCTGTCATGAAGTCATACGTGTTAAAGATAATTTCGAACTCGATCTTATCGTGTGCGGTTTTGTCCTTCTTTAATTTCTGTTCATAATACTGGTTCAGCCTATAACACAAATCCTCCGGAAGTCCCGCCGGTGTCAATCCGTCAAATGTATAATTCACCGATATATATGGCTTGTTCCCTACCTTCTGCATCAACTCTCCGCGGACCGGCTGGTAACCAAGCGGCTGCAGACCGATTGACCAGATATGTGCCGTGATAAGCTCCCGGTACAGGGAATAATCGAGCGGTCTCGGATTACTTCCGATAATCTCTGCCGGATTCCAGAATGCCATATCCGAGAGAATGTGGAAGGTATCCAGATATTTGCACTTTGCCAGTGCCTTTGTATCCTTGAATTCGCGGTCTGTCATCGGTGCGATGATCTTCAACGCTGCCGCAAGCGGGCGTACCTGGAAGATCACCACCGTCCCATCATTTAAAATAGCAAACTCGATATCAAGCGCAGAGACATATTCATAGATCTGTTCAATCTCCTTCACCGCCGTGATCAGATCCACAAACTCATATTCGAGAAACTCTCTCGAAGCATTCTTTGCAATCCACTTCGTCTTCCCGGCTGTTCCGCTTGTCACAGAATCTGTGCTGCCATTATCGTCATACGTAACCATATAGTATGGCCGGTTATAAATAATATCCCGTGTGAATACAACTCCCGATATGCGCACATCTGTTGTCTGCTTCTGAACCAAAACCTGTTCGCGGTTTGCAATCAACCGTTCCTTCGCTTCCGGTGTCATTGCCCCCTCCACATAGGATGCATACACTTTATTGATTGCTTCTTCAATCTCAACTGCCTTTGAGGCATCGACATCCAGCACACTTTCAAAATGCCCGGCATTGCTTGTCTCAAGATTATCCTCACTTGCAGACGAACTCCGGACCACAATCCGTGAGCCCGCAAACCGGGTCTCGATCGCCGCGATCGCGACTGCCGGATCTTCAAAGAAAACATCTGCATAAACAATATAGAGATCTTCAATATAGGAATGTTTTACGGTTTCCTTCAGGTCAGCCAGGGTATTTGCCTTGGTTGAAATCAATAATCCCTTCATCTTCAGCCCTTCATTCTTCTACAAAATAAATTTCTTAATTACTTCTACTATTCCATCCTCGTCGCAGCTTGCCGTCACATAATCAGCCACGTCCTTTACAACCTGCTGTGCATTTCCCATCGCAACGCCAACGCCTGCATATTCAACCATCGTACGGTCATTGAACCCGTCTCCACAACAGATACAATTCTCACGTTCCATCCCAATGTGTGCAAGCAGTCTCCCGATGGATTTTGCCTTATCCACACCCTGCACGGTAATCTCAATAAAATACGGTTCCGAACGAAATACATTCAGATCCGGCGCCACCAATGCCGCAAGCTCATGTTCATATTGTTCGGACACCTCCGGCTCGGCTGTCATCAAACACTTCACCATATCGAAATCCACATATCCGAGGAAATCATCAACTTTGCACAGCTGCATATGGTTTAATCTTGCCTCAAATTCCATATAGTTATCCGTATCGGTACCCGTAATCACCTTATCTCCCTGATAGGTTACCATCCCAATCTTCTTTTCTTTTGCAAATTCATACAGAACCTTCGCAAACCGTCTCGGAATACAGTTTTGGTAGATTACCTCTCCGGTAGCGCAATTGATTACCTTACCGCCATTGAAGCTTAGCGCATAGCCGCCATATCTCTCTAGCTCCAGTGCATCTGCATACTGTTTCATGCCCGGAAACGGTCTGCCCGATGCAAGCGCAACCAGATGTCCCTGTCTCTGAATCTCCATCAGATATTTCAACGTCTCCGGTGTAATTTCTTTGTCCGAGTTCACAAGTGTTCCATCAATATCCAGTATTAATATCTTTCTGTCTGTCATTGTTCATTCCTCAATCTGCAAATTTCAAATCATAATTAAATATATTGTAACATTTTCCAAGACATATGAAAAGAAGTATGTTAGAATATTTGTATGGAAATTTTGATTCATATTGAAAAGAAAAAATTAGATACGGACTACGAAAAAGCAGTTGCGGAGTATGTCAAGCGTCTCTCCGCTTTTTGTCGTGTCAGATGCATCTATTATAAGGATCTCTCGAAATTAACGATGCATAATTCCTCCGCCTGTTTCCGTGTTATACCCGGACACGACACGATATCGTCGGAAGACTTTGCTATAAAGCTTGAACAACTCGGTCTGTCCGGTTATTCCCGCATTGAATTTGTAATCGCAGAGCAGCCAGATGACACACATACAGATGCCATCTCCTGCAGCCCTGATAATCCCAAGCTTTCCATATTCTCGCTTTCCGGATTCACAATGTCTGTTGATCTGACAACCGTCATTCTGACAGAACAGCTCTACCGGGCCTTTACAATCCTCAATCATATTACTTACCACAAATAGTATCCGCAAGCACTTCCATGAGCATCACACGCATAAGCTGATGCGGAAATGTCATATTCGAAAAACTGATCTTCTCATCTGCCCGTCTCACAACCGCATCGGATAATCCTAACGATCCTCCAATTACAAACGCAATACTTGTTTTCCCTCTGTGTTGTGCGGTTTCTATGCTCTTTATAATTTTGGAATTATCCATCTTTCTCCCATCAATACAAAGTGCTGCCACATAGTCTGTATTCCGGATCTGGCTTAGGATTTTCTCTCCTTCTGTCTCTTTGATCTTCCGGATTACCGTTTCCGAAGTCTGTTTCGGGATGCTTTCGTCCTTCAGACAGATCAGCTGTACCGACATCTTCTTATTGATCTGCCTTTGATATTCCTCTATTTTCTTCTGATAGAACATCTCTTTGACATTCCCGACTACAATCAATTTTATCTGCATCTCACTATCTTCTCCTGATTACCTATGTTAAATCTTACATTTTACCCGTTTATTTACACAAACTTTCAACTTATGTCATAATTTGTTCATAATTATATCTTATATTATAACCATAGTTTTTTCATAAATCCTCTCTTTTAAGATACAAAAAGAAAATGCCGGCTCGCATCCGGCATTTTCTTTTTGTTTATTTATGCATCAATATTTCCATTCTTTACATCTTCAAATTCCTGCACGATCTCATCGCTTACCTTTGGTGTTGCAAGTGATACAACAACGATGAATACAAGGCTTACGATAAATCCAACAAGCAGGGAATATACGCCAGTATAGGCCGCAGGTGTCACATGAACTCCATCGAGCGTGCAGCATTTAATATAATCCCAGATAATAACAGTCAGTCCGCCACTTGCCATACCTGCTGCAGCACCTGCCAGATTCATACGCTTCCAGTAAAGCGACATCAGGATTGCCGGGCCAAATGCACTACCAAGACCAGCCCATGCATCGCTGACCAGATTCATGATTGATGAATTCGGATTCCATGCAATCATGATTGCAATGATTGCAACAACAAATACCGTTGCTCTTGCAATGAACAATACCTGCTTATCTTTCAATTTCTTGAAGAAAACACCCTTGAACAGATCATTTGCCACAGCGGATGAAGAAACAAGCAGCTGGGAATCCGCGGTTGACATGATTGCAGCTAAAATACCGCACAGCAGCAGACCTCCAATAAACGGCAGTGAATAATCCGACATGAAAAGCTTCTTGATCATCTCGATATAGACGTTCTCATACTGGGCGCCCTTGTTTGAAAGTACCATCGGATACAGATATGCACGTCCAAGTACACCAATCACACAGGCAAGCACAAGCGAGATCAGTACCCAGACGATAGCGACCTTCTTGGACTTCGCAAGCTCCTTCTCATCGCGGACTGCCATGAAACGTACAAGAATATGCGGCATACCACAATAACCAAGTCCCCATGCAAGCTGGGATGCAATACTGATACCGGAGATTGGCTTGCCATCCTGCATGAAGATATTCAGGTAGTCCTTCGCATCCACATCCAGACCAGAATTCACAAGATTCGGTACGATATTTCCGGTTCCAAGTACGATTACAACCAGAATCGGAACAGCCAGTACTCCTACCAGCATCATCATACCCTGTACAAAGTCCGTTGTACATACGGCAAGAAATCCACCAAGGAACGTATAGATCAAAATAACGACCGCACCCACGATCAGTGCCTGATGATAATTCATCTTTGTGATAGAAGCAAACAATTTTCCTCCGGATGCAAACGCAGATGCAGAATATACCACGAAGAAAACTACAATAACGATTGCAGAAATCGTAATCAGGATATTATGCTTATCGCGGAAACGGTTACTCAGATACTCTGGAATCGTCATTGCATTACCCGCTTTGATCGTATACCGGCGCAGACGTCCTGCTACAATTACCCAGTTTAAGATTGTACCGATCAAAAGACCGATTGCAATCCATGCCTGATTCGCACCGAATGCATAGACGCAGCCGGGAAGTCCCATCAGCATCCATCCACTCATATCGGATGCCTGTGCGGAAAGGGCAGTCACCCATCCTCCTAAGTTTCTACCTCCTAAGAAGTAATCATCCGAGCTTTTGTTCTTTCTCGCTGTAACAACACCGATTCCCAACATGAAAATCATGTAAATTACAAATGCAAGTATTACCCATGTTGACATTTAATCTTTGGTCTCCATAAGAAACAGGTACCCATCTCCAATCGTTATGTGACCTTCCTCCTCTCTTAATTCGTTGCTAATCCCTATCGTTTCTCCCTTTTTGATCGACAGGTCATGTGCGTTGTATTTGAAACCTTTGAGGGTAATGCCCTTCACACATTCCGAAAAGGGCAGTAAAGATATATAAGGTCCATACAGGTTTTCTGCACGAACTATCTTTTCTTCTTTGATAAGGGAAATCCGGTTATGCGGATCTAAGATCTCTGCACAGATTCCCTCCTGACAACACGTATAAAGCAGTACCAGATTTCCAAGTGTATGATCCAGTCTGGTACCGGTTGCTCCAAGCAGTAATACACGTGTAAATCCACATTTTGCCGCCTCCAAAACCGCAACATGCGTATCTGTAAAATCTTTTTCCGGATTCAACACAATACATCGGTCACGCACAACGGCATCAGGGCTTGTCACATATTTCGCTCTGATGCCGTCATTTGCGGAATCAAAATCTCCAATTATAAGATCCGGTTCGATATCTGATTGTTCTAACGCTTCGAGTCCCTTGTCCACGCCGATTACATATGGATGAACCGGATATCCATATGCGCCTTCATAAACAGCTGCGAGTAACCCCTGATCGACCGAGCCGCCCGTGACAATGAGACAAAACTTTGCTTCTGTATGCTTCATGCCGCTATAATTCTTCTCTTCTTCCATACATGCTTCGCACAAAATTTATTTATGCGTTCAGTTTCTCCATGAATGCTGCAATATTTGCTTTCTTGTCTCCCTTGAATACGGCAGAACCTGCAACGACAACATTGGCTCCGGCGTCTAATACATCCTGTACATTGTCTACCGTGATACCACCATCTACCTCGATCAGGAGCTCCGGATTCCGCTCCTCGGCAAGTGCCTTTACTTCCTGCAGCTTCGTAAGTGCAACCGGCATGAATTTCTGTCCGCCAAAGCCTGGATTGACACTCATGATCAGCACCATATCTACCTGATTGATGTAATACTCCAGCCAATGCACCGGTGTTTCCGGATTGACTGCAACACCAACCTTCATGCCTGCTGCCTTCACCGCATCGATCGTCTCCTGCAGATTCTTGCATGCCTCATAGTGCACAGTGAGCATGTCTGCCCCTGCATCCGCAAATGCATCGATATAACGAATCGGTTCATTAATCATCAGATGCACATCGAAGAAGCTTTCTGTGATTTTGCGGATACATTTGATGACGGGAGGTCCAAAGGAGATATTCCGCACGAAAGTCCCATCCATAACATCTAAGTGAAACCACTTCACACCTGCTTCATCCAATACCTTTGCATTTCGCTCAATGTGATTAAAATCAATCGATAACAATGACGGTGAAAGAATATTCATACCTACCATCTCCTTTTATTCTTTATTTCCTCATATAGTTGTACATAGTTGTCATAGCGTAACTGCGAGATTGTACCCGCCTGCAGTGCTTCTTTCACGAGACACTCCGGCTCATGTATATGCACACAGCCATTGAATTTACAATGACCATTATAGCGTTCAAACTCCCGGAAATACTCTTTTAGATCTTCCGGTTCCATATCATCGATCATAAGGGAACTAAATCCCGGTGTGTCCATGATATACGTATCTTCTTCAATATAGATCAGTTCCGAATGTCTCGTCGTATGCTTTCCACGACGGATCTTCTCGCTGACTTCACCGGTCTGCACCTGTGCCTGCGGGTGCAGTGCATTTAGCATCGACGATTTCCCGACTCCGGACGGTCCTGCGAAGACACTTGTCTTCCCACGGATAGCTTCCCGGAAAGCATCAATCCCGGTCTGTTCCTTTGCAATCGTAAGAAATACCCGGTATCCCGCATCTGCATAGATATCGCATATTTCCTGTGCCGCCTGCTCTGTAACCAGATCAGACTTGTTAAAGCAGATCAGCGTATCGACGCCCTGCTGCTCCATCATAATCAGGAACCGGTCTAACAGATTGTAATTCGGTTTTGGATCTGCAAGCGCAAATACGATCACTGCCTGATCGACATTTGCCACCGCCGGCCGGATCAGCAGATTCTCCCGCGGTAAGATCTCGACGATATTTCCCGTCTTATCCTGCTCACTGATAATCTCGATCTCGACATCATCGCCAACTGCCGGTTTGATCTTCTGATTGCGGAAAGCCCCCTTGGCTTTGCACTCATATATTGTATTTACAGTATTATGTGGGTGGATATAATAAAATCCACCCACACCTTTCATAATCTTTCCTTGCATACGCGATCTATATTCTTATTATTCTTCCGCATAAGAAACCGTTGGTGCCGGTATATTGAACAGACTCGATACGTTGTTTCCGTTCGCATCAAGAACAACAAAGCTTGCGCTTCCTCCCTGGGAAGAAAGGTTCGGTACAGATGCTGAAACATTGTATGAATTTCCTGCTGCAACCGTAACGCTCTGCTCATAGACAGTTGATCCGTTAAATACTACCTGAACAGTAACTGCACTTCCATCAAGCGAAGAATCATTACATGTAATCGCTCCGCTGATGCTCGCCTTATAGGTCTTCGTCTTCTCCTCCGGACCATCACTGATCACGAAATCGACACTGTCTCCCTCGGTCGCCTTGGATCCTCTCGAAGGATTCTGGCTGATAACCATACCTGCTGCGACGGTGTCGCTGTTTGCATGTGTGACATTGCCGGCGTTAAGCTTCTTGCTTGTCAGGGAATCTCTTGCCTGTGCCTCTGTGAGTCCGCCTAAGTTCGGAACTTCAACTTCCTTCTTCTCCGAACCATTGCTGACTGTCACTACAATCTTAGAACCCTTCGCTGCCTTAGTTCCTCCGACCGGTTCTGTCTTAATAACCTTATCCTTCTCTACATCATCGCTGTAGTCATATGCATGGCTGACTTCAAATCCTGCTTCCTGCAGAAGTGTCACAGCCTGGGAATCTTCATAATTTGTTACATCCGGCACATCCACTTCTTCTGCACCGGCACTGACCTTGAGCACGATTTCCTGATCTGCGGGAACCGACTCTCCTTCGTTGACGCTCTGCTCAAATACATAGCCTTCCTGTGTCTTGTCATCCTGCACATGTTCTGTCTTAACATTTGTGAATCCTTTGTCAGACAGGAGCTTCAGTGCAGCATCCTCAGAATATCCGGTAACCTTGATCATGGCAACAGACTGAACTTCCTCTGATGTAATCTTTGTCTTGTCATCCTTCTTGCCGGATCCGAATTTGAACCAGCCGAGTACATTTCCAAGTACAAGAATGATAATGATTGCGATGACAACCGCAGTTGCAACACCCGCGATCGTAACCGCCTTCCGGATTCCCGGATCAATCCCATCCGGATCGTCATCATCAATCTCCGGATCCTCATCTTCGTCGTAATCCTGTACTTTCTTCAGATTTCCGCGCTTAGGCTGTGGCATTTCCTCTTCTTCGTCATACCACGGATCCTCATCCTCCTGCAAAAGCTCATTAATCTTACCGCTGTTTGCCTGCGGTGTGGAATTATATCCGATCGGCCGGATCTCTCCCATCTCCTGTGAGACAGGTGGATTATCGTATGCCTGGTTATACGCCTCTTTATTCGCACTTCCGTTCCGGATTGCCTGCATATCCTCTTTGGTCCACTCCTGCGTTGGGGAATTGGTGATGGAAGTTGGTGCAACTACAATATCAATATCCGGATTGTTCTGTACACGCTTTAAGTCAGCAATCAACGCACTCGCTGTCAGATATCTGCGTTCCGGTTTCTTCTGGGTTGCCTTCTGAATGATCTTCTCAAAGCTGGAATAGATATCCGGATAGTACTGTCTCGGAGGAATCATCTCGTTTTGAATATGCATGAGTGCAACCGAAACATTATTATCGCCTTCAAATGGGACTCTGCCCGTTACCATCTCATACATGGTAATACCCAGTGAATAGATATCACTTCTCTCATCGCTGTAACCGCCACGTGCCTGCTCCGGCGATATATAATGGACGCTTCCCATCGCACCGGATGTGAGCGTATTGCTGCTTGCAGCCTTCGCAATACCGAAATCGGTAACCTTGATATTTCCGTTTCTTGAGACAATAATATTCTGTGGCTTGATATCGCGATGGATAATATGATTCTCATGCGCAGCCTCCAGACCGGAAGCGATCTGAATTGAAAAATCAATCGCCGTGTCCATGTTCAGACGCCCATATTTCTCAATGTACTGTTTTAATGTAATTCCTTCGACAAGCTCCATTACGATACAATAGACACCTTCATCATCCACTACATCGTATACATTCACAATATTCGGATGGGTAAGTCCTGCGGAAGCCTGTGCCTCTATACGGAATTTCGTTACAAAATTCTTGTCATTCGAAAATTCCGGCTTTAATACTTTAATTGCCACATTCCGGTTCAGTCTGTGGTCTCTCGCCTTATAGACAATCGACATTCCGCCGGCGCCAACCACATCTAAGATTTCATATCTATCACATAATATCATTCCTGGTTTTAACATGATTTCAACCCTTTCTGCTACTTTTCTTCACTCATCGGTCATCAATCTGCCGATATAACAATTACGGATATATTATCCGATCCGCCATAATAATTTGCCCGATCCACAAGTTCCTGTGTGATTCGGTCAAGATTTTCTTCCTCGGAAACAATATCCCTTATTTCGTCATCCTCGACCATATTGGATAATCCATCTGAGCATAACAGATATTTTTCTTCCGTCTGAATCTCTATCTCAAAGAAATCCGGCATCATCTCATCTCTTGATCCCATCGCCTTTGTGATGATGTTCTTCTCCGGATGATTACGTCCTTTTTTTCGTTCCAATTCACCTTTTCGGATCAATTCTTCCACCAGGGAATGGTCCATTGTAATCTGACGGATCTCTCCGCCGATTGCATACAGCCGGCTGTCTCCGACGTTCGCAACATATAATTTCCCATCCTGTGCGACCGCGGCTACCATCGTTGTCCCCATACCATTTAAGTCCG
>OIYT01002413.1_pt1 | contig 11445 bp, 11 predicted proteins | sample 1588201 | NCBI WGS metagenome assembly OIYT01 (sample SAMN03283260) | human gut metagenome | biome: human-associated habitat; material: feces | host: Homo sapiens | place: USA | collected 2013
TTGTAAATGCTACATAGAATCACTTTCTGCCCTTGTGGCTGGCACAGCAACAGACGCGGGAGTTGATGGTGTAGATTTATATGTGGCACGCCATGGGGGGTTGCCAGACTTCTACATATCCGAGCCAGAAGCCGAAGCGCAAGGATGGAAAAAATGGCTTGGAAATCTATCCGAGGTTTTACCCGGTAAAATGATTGGCGGTAAAATATATCGGAACAGAGATCACAGATTGCCGGAATCGAATGGGCGAATCTGGCATGAAGCAGATTTTGATTATGTAAGCGGCTATCGAAATAATTGTCGCTTGCTCTACTCAAATGACGGTCTTTTATTTGTTACCTATGACCACTACACTACATTTTTTGAAATTGGAACGGAGGGTGTCAGATGAAAAGTATAGTGTTGGACTTCACGGGAATCAAATCCCTGTGGGATCTCCACGAATATTTCAAAACAGTTTTTCGACTGCCCGATCAATATGGCCGAAACATGGATGCGCTTTGGGACTGTTTGTATTATTCGTTTGAATTTCCAACAACAATAACACTTAAAAACCTATCTGCTATTCCTCATGAAATGCACGAAGCAGTTGAAATTATGCTGGATCTTTTTCGCGATCTCGAAAACGAGGACAAAAAAGTCACAGTAGTAGTGGAAACAGAAACAAAAACCGAAGACATTTCAGACTATATCATCTGAATGGATAAATACCTCTTGCCACGGCCTGCAAACCATTGATATTACTACGTTTCTTTAAATCCTATAATTACACTCCGACCAACAAGAAGACCGTCGACTTTTGTCGGCGGTCTTTTGCTACGCTTGTATTTGTGCGGGTTTGAGGAACTTAACATAGCGCAAAATCCTATAATTACATTCGGATATAAAGTTGAGTGACAAACCTTATTTTATGTGGTATAATCTAATAGGAACTATCTTGTAGGAGTATTTTTTCATGGAAGAAACATGAAAGTGGGTGCTTCCGGTTGTTATTCCACTAATTATTAGCGTATCAACGGCACTTATATCATCGAAAAGTACTATTAAAAAGACAAAAGAAGAAACAGCAAAGGAAATTGCATCTATACGCGAAGAGACGGCAAAAGAAATTGCGCGGGTTAATGCTGAAACATCAAAGGAATTGGAAATAATTAAAGCGCAGACGGAAAAGGAGCTTGCGCTTTTCAAAGCTCAACAGGCAGCAAAAAAAGAAAATGCTCAAGACGAAATGGTCAATCAAATTGCAGCACAATTTATAACATCATTCTTAGAACCATCGACGAACCATCGACGCAAGGAAAAGACCCCAAAGAAACTATGGACCGCTTAAAGCAACTGAAGGACTTAGCTGACAATTTGTAAAATACATGAATAAAACCTCTTGCCAACGGCTTGTAAACCGTTGATATTAAGTCCTATAATTACACTCGGACCAAAAATCCTAGAGCCGCAAAGGCTCTAGGATTTTCCTTTGTTTTGAAAAGTGGCGCAGAATTGCGAAAAATTTTGCGTTATTGCAGAACGATTGAAGAACCGCTGGGGCCTATATCGCATCAGTGATCTTACGCAGGTCATCCAGCGCTACGTCCTGATAATAGCGCAACTGCTCTTCGTGGGCATGTCCGATTAGCTCCAGCTTATCTTTGCCGCTGCCATCCACGCGCTTCATCAGCGTGACAAACGCGTGCTCCACGGGCAGGAAAGAGGCGTACGGATGGCAATGAATCATCAGGACAAGCTGGATCACCGCGGCCCGGACGCTGTACCGGGCTGGGAAAAGCAGCGGTTCGTCCTCTATAAGCGCGTCGTGGAGACTATGGCCGGAAGAAAGATTATTTGTAGTCCTCATTCAAAAACAGCGCCTTGATGGCGATGACCTCGTCATACTCGGCCTGGTCCACCTCCACATCGGCGTTCAGAGCTTTCAGGTCCTGCTTGACGATCTCCAGCGCCTCCGCCGGACTGCTGGCGCGGCCGTCCTCAATGGCGCGCTGCATCCGCTTCAGGACGATGGGATGGGCATAGCGGGCCGGCAGGGGGAAGTCATGATAGAAGCTGATGTAGCCCTCCACGGCCTCCTGGGCCCGACGCGCCCGGTCCATGATGGCCGCTTTGTTGTTCCGGGCAGTGGGCAGAACGCTGGCGCCCGAGAACATAAAGATGGCCGCCAGCCCGAACAGCAGGAAATACACGGCAAAGCCGCCGTGTTGGGTCAGAAGATAGATGCCGTAAATCAGGGAGACCAGGCCCATCAGCGTGATCGCCAGCGCCACCCAGCGGTAGCTGGGCTTGCTGCACAGGTAGGCGCGCTTCCGCCGGGCGGACTGGCTCAGCTCCAGGGTGAGCTCCGGCTTTTTTTCCAGGTATTCCAGAGCGTTCTGCAGGGATTGGACCTGTTCCTGAGCCCGCGGAGAGAGAGGAGGCCGTTTTTGAGCCGCCAGAGCCCGCTCCTGCTCGGCCAGACGTTTTTCAGCCGCCGCGCTGAGCTGCTTGATCTCCGGATGCTCCTGGGCCACGCAGGCCAACAGCTGGTCCACCTGCTCCTCGTACTTGAAATTGCACTGCTTTTCCCTGCCGTCGTCATACACGACCACCAGATAGGGGATGGAGGCGAAGATGCCTTTTTGAGAAAAGCCGCCCTTGCTCATGGCCACCCGCTTAAACACGCGGGTCACGGAAGCATAGGGAACGTAGTACCGGCAGTCGATGTAAAAGCTGTTCAAATACAGGGCTTTCCGCCCCACGCCGCAAGGGCCGAAGCGCTTGCAGTGTTTCTTATCCTCGTCCAATTCCTCCTTGCGCAGGGACGCATGGCCGAGCTGTACCGGTCTCAAAATCATATGCTGCATCCTCCCGGTGCCTGGTGGCACCTCAATATGATGTGATCACTGGCGAAAGGCCGCCATTTCATCTGAAAAGCCGGAGCGCCCGGAGGGTCACTGCTTCACAGACTGCTGCTTCTTCGTGGCCCGCAGGAAGATCGCCAGAAGCACGATGGCAAACACGATGCCCACAGGATAGGCCACCGTGGTGTTGTACACAACGGCGCCGGCGGCGTCCGTCGTGTTGAGGAACTGGCCCAGGCACTCGTTGCCCAGCAGGAAGTAGGTGCAGGACACGGCGCTCATGAAGGTCGCGGGCACCGCGGTGACCCAGTAGTTCTTCTTCTGCTGATACAGGTACATGCTGGCAGCCCACAGGACGATCATGGCCAGGGTCTGGTTGGTCCAGCTGAAATACCGCCACACGACGGAGTAGTCCAGATGGCCCACAAAGGCGCCCACCAGCAGCAGGGGCACGCACAGGATCAGGCGGTTCTTGTAGCCCCCCTGGTCGATCTTGAACCAGTCGGCCAGGGTCAGGCGGGCGCTGCGGAAAGCGGTGTCGCCGGAGGTGATGGGGCAGGCAATGACGCCCAGCATGGCCAGGGCAACGCCTATGCCGCCCATGGTCTTGGCGCACACGTCATAGATGGCGGCGGACTGGCCGTTGGCCAGAGCTGCCTGCAGTCCGGTGCTCAGACCGTCGGTGACCTCATAGATGGCGCAGCCGGCGGCGGCCCAGATCAGGGCGATGATGCCCTCGCAGACCATGGCGCCGTAGAACACCATGTGGCCCTGCTTTTCGGACTTCATGCAGCGGGCCATCAGGGGAGACTGGGTGGCGTGGAAACCGGAGATGGCGCCGCAGGCCACGGTGATGAACATGAAGCTCCAGATGGGCTTGCCGGTGGGCTCCATGTTGTAGAAGTGGGTCCACAGCTCGGGGATGGTGTAGGCGGAGTTGGTGAAGATACCGATGGCGACGCCCACGGCCATGATGATCAGGCAGATGCCGAAGATGGGATAGATCTTGCCGATGATCTTGTCGATGGAGATGAAGGTGGCGATGAAGTAGTAGATCAGGATGATCCACAGCCACACCTCGGTATTGGTGACCACGCCGGTCACGCCGGCGTTTTTGAACAGCGTGACGATCAGGCCGGCAGGACCAACCGCGAACACGGTGCCCACCATGACCAGCAGCACGACGCTGAAAATACGCATCACGGTCTTCATGCCGTTGCCCAGATAGATACCGCAGATCTCAGAGATGGAGGCGCCGTCATTGCGCTCGGAGAGCATGCCCGCGAAATAGTCGTGGACGCCGCCGGCGAAGATGGTGCCGAACGTGATCCACAGGAACACCACAGGCCCCCACAGGGCGCCCTGCATAGCGCCGAAGATGGGTCCCAGACCCGCGATGTTCAGCAGCTGCACCAGGAACAGTTTCCACTGGGGCATCACGACGTAGTCGATACCGTCGTTGATGCGGACAGCAGGCGTCTCCCGGTCGTCCGGCCCAAAGGTGTTGTCGATGACTTTACCGTATGTAAAGTAACCGCCAATCAGGAGCGCCAGACAGATGAGAAAGCTTACCATAATGATTCCTCCCTTAAAATTTCCGGGCGGCCGCACCGGATGCGGCGGCCCAATTTATATGAACGCCCATGACGGGCGGATCATATTCAAGCGCGGCGTTCCGGCTCTTTGCCGTCCGCGGTCCGGGCCAGGACCGACTGGGCTGCCTCTGCGTCCGCCTGTGGCACGGTGATGAAATACATGCTGCGGTCAATCCGGCCCTTCGGCCCGAAGTTCCTGGGGTCCAGCTTGGCCCCGCAGCCGCATACCGGCGGCTCCACGTCGTAGTGCCCGGCTCGAATGTCACGGACGTCCGCGTCCTTCAAAGCGGCCCTGGCCGCCAGCCAGCCAGCCTTGTCCTGGGCCCGAAAAACTGTCACGCGCTTTTGAAACCATGCCATGGCGATATTCCTTTCATCAAAATGGGGTCCTTCAGTCGGAGAGCTCCCGGATCTCCCGTTGGATCAGGGCGCCCGCCGCGTCCGCCAGCTGGTCCATGCCACGGATGCGGGTCAGGCTTTTGCCGTAGATGGTCTCCGCGGCCGGGGCGCTCATCGGCTCGCCCATGAACACCGCCGCCACACGGACGCCGCCGCGGCGCAGAGCCCGGACCTCCCGGGCCGCGTCCTCCACGGCGGCCTGCTCTCCATAGTCCCGGCCGAAGGGATTTTTGCCGTCCGGGGGGATACGGTGACTGTCGTTGGGGCTGGCGTCGGTCAGCAGCAACAGCAGGCGCCGCTCCCCGGGAGCGTTTTTCAGCAGCTGTCCCGCCGCCCGCAGGACCAGCCCGTCCCGGTTCCAGCCGGAGGCGAAGTAGTGGAATATATTCTGGTTGCCGTGCTTGTCCCGGAAATCCTTCAGCACCCGCAGGACCGTATAGCCCCGGAGACTGCAATAGCCGGATACCCGCACCGGGACCCCGCACCGGTTCAGGCTCTCCGCCAGGATATAGCCCTGGGCGGCGACGGCCTCCTGACAGTGCAGGCGGGAGGAGGACGCGTCCAGAAGAATGTCCACGGAAAAGCCCGGGCGGTTTGCGCTGCTGTCCCGGAGAAAGACGCGGCCATCCCCCAGGACCGCCGCCCGCCAGACACGGGAGCCGTCCAGCCTGCCGCCACGGGCCGTGTCCGTCTCCGTCCGGCTGTGGACCTGGAGGCAGTTACGGACCTGGTCCGTCAGACGCAGGATGGCGTGTTGGTAAAGGCCGATGTCCTTTTGGAAAGCTTTCTGGTTTCGCCGGAACTGGAGAACGGCCTCCCCGGCCAGCCGCCGGGATTCCCCGCTGCGGGCGCTGCTGGGGTCCGGGACCCCTGCCGTGAACCACAGGTGACAGCCCAGGTGATTGCCGGTGCAGAGCCGCTGCTCCGCCGCGGCCAGCTCCTCCGGCGGGTAGAGGGAGCGGCCGAAACAGCTCTCAATGTACTGCCGGTCCGTCTCCGCGTTTTCGTTCAGCCGGAATTTCGCCCGGCGGACATCCAGCTTTTGCCCGCCGCCTCCGGCGACGCCGGAGCGCCCCACCGTCAGCACGTCCGTGTGGACGATCTCCGTGGGCAGAAACCTGGTCATGGCGGAGGCCCATTTCCCGTCAAAATGCAGGTGCAGGGCCGCTTTCGGCTGCGCATGCCCGTGAAACAGCCCCGCTTGTTCAAAGGCGTTCCGAATGGCGGCGCCCAGGGCCCCGGCGTCCAAAGCATCGCAGAGCAGGGCGGCGGACAGCTTTTTCTCATAGGGCGTCATCACAGGCGGCCGTCTGCCCAGCACGCTCCGCCAGCGGGCGGCCTCCATGGTATAGGCCAGCTGGTTTTTGGCCATCCACTCTTGGCGGGACAGCTTGTGCTCCTGGGCGAAAAAGTCCTCCGCGTGGGCGCGGCGGAGCTCCGCCAGAATGGGGCGCTCCGGCAGCTCCCGCTGAAACACCGCGTTTTCCAAGGCCAGCCAGGCAAGATCGTCCAGCAGGGCCTGACGGCGGTCTCCGCTCCACGAGCCGAACAGGGCGCTGGGCATCGCGTCCCCGTACCATTTGCGGACGCAGCCCACAATGCAATTCATATAGAGGTCCGGGCTGCCGTCGCTCCGCAGCGCCAGAAACAGGGGGTCGAAGCCGTAGCCGCCGGCGGCGGTCCAGATCTGGTTCAGGGCCTGACGCTGCCTTGCGCTGTAATGCTGTGTCAGCATGGCCGTCACTCGTCAAACAACTCCGCCCGGGTGAGCCTGGCGGAGACCCGCATGGAGGCGGCGTCCCGGATCAGCCCCTGTTCATAGCTGTCAAAAGCCTTGTTGGTGACGCCCATATCCAGCGCCGCTCCGGCGGAGACGCCGGTACGCATCAGGTCCAGCGCGTCCATCAGTCCCCGGAGGTCCAGGGCCTTGGTGGAGATCTCCGCGCTCTCACACTTCTTTTGCAGGTCAAAAAAGAGCTGGGCGAACTGCTCCCGGTACTTCTTTTTCAGCGTGGGAAAGTGCTTCGCCAGCAGCCTGTTCAGATTCTCCGGGCTGATGGTGGGCATCTGGATGACGGCGAACCGGGAGGTCAGGGCCTCGTTCAGCTCCCGGGTCCCGGCGTAGCCGTAATTCATGGTGGCGATGAACCGGGTGGAAGCTTCCATGGGAATACGGTCGTAGCCCGGCACGTCGATGGCCCGGCGGAAATCCAACGCGGAGTGGAGTACCGCCAGGGCCTCGTTTTTTGCCATGTTGATCTCATCCAGGATGCCGAAGCCGCCGTACCGGGCACACTGATAGATGGGGCCGGGCCGAAACCGGACCTGGCCGTCTTCAAAGGTATCCATTCCAATGAGGCTGGCGGCGTCCGCGTTGACGTGGAACGACACATTCCATGCCGGCCGGCCAAACACCATGGCCAGATTTTCCGCCAGCACGTTTTTTCCGGTGGCTTTTCCTCCGGTCAGGAGCAGATTCTTGCCGCAGAGGAGAGCCGCGATAGCGTGTTCCCAGATATCCTTACCGTAATAGTGATAGCGGGGCGCCGGAACGCGTCCCTGAAGGGCCTCCGGCAGAGGATTTGCCGCCCGAAAGGCTTCCAGCTCCCGCAGCAGCGCGGGATCGATCTTCTCTTCCTCCAAAAATGCAGACATCCGCTCACTTCTTCTCCACCACAATAACGGGATTGCTTATCCAAAACGGAAGAAAACGCCGCAATCCCTAACTTCCCACTCTGATTTCGCACTACATTATAATGATATGGCCGATTCGTGTAAAATGTATTATTCATATGATGGTAATATGAAATCGATATAGCAAACTGCCGACAACGGGCAGACGCGGGGACAGAGGGGCGGACGCCATCGGCGTCCGCCCCTCTGTCCTTGCATATAAGCCCCGTTTACTTTGCGCAGAGCAGCTTATGCAATGTCTTCATGGCAATACTCTGCGGCCTGGAAGTATCCTCAATCAGACTGATCGAGCGCTCCGGAACGATTTCCGCCAGACGGATCTGGTTGATCACGCCTTGGGCGATGGCGGGGGCCGCCAGCGTCTCAGAAAAGAATCCGATGCCCAGATTGTACTGCACCAGGGGCGGCACCTGATCAATGGTGGACGCCTCCATATCCACATGGAAGCTCAGGCCGTGCTTCAGGAACAGCCTTTGATAGAACGCATAGGAGCTGGTCTCCCGCCCCAGGCAGACGAAGGGGTATTTCACCACATCGCGCAGCTGCTGCGGCTCCCTGGTCAGATGCTGGAACCGGGAGCCGCAGATCAATATTTCCCGGAAGGAGAGCAGCGGGATCGCCCGCAAAGGCTTTTTGACCTCACAGGGCGTGGTGATCACCGCACAGTCGGTCTGGCCCCGGGCAAGGGCGGCGACGGCCTGGGGCGAAGACACGTTGGTGATCCGCAGGTGCACGCCGGGATGCTGCTCATGAAACACGGACAGCCTGTCCAGAAGGAGCAGGTGCAGCCCCGTCTCGCTGGTGCCGATGGACACCGAGCCCGTGTCCAGGCTGCAATCCTTCTGGATCTCCTCCTCGCCAAGCCGCAGCTGGTCAAAGGCAACGGCCACCCGCGTGTACAGCCTGTGGCCCTCCGGAGTCAGCGTGACGCCGTGGTTGCTGCGGACGAGCAGCTTGCACCCCAGCTCCTGCTCCAGGTTGTTCATGCAGCGCGTGATATTGGGCTGGTTGTTGCCCAAAACCTCCGCCGCCCTGGTGAAGCTCTTGTGCTGGGCAACGTAATAAAAAATGCGGTAATAGTCATATGTGATTGCCATGATATCCACCCTCATGCTATCCTATTATGATATTGCAAAAGCGTTGAATATACTTTTTATATCTTACTATGCTGACAGTATAATACGCGCGTCCTGAAAAAGCAATCGGCAAGAGGAGAAGAGGGTGCCGACCGGACAGAACGGAGACATCCGGCCGCGCGGCGGGCCCCTTTTTAATTCGGAAAGGCGGAGCGCTTTATGAAGGCTTATCAAAACGTGGAACACGTTGCTCCATGGCGGAACTGACGGCCCCGCTTACTGGAACGGTCGCGGAAAATCCACAAAGACGCATGGCGGTCACAATATCTTCCGCGTTGTCCCAGAGGCGTTCGCCATGTGGTTTTCGCGGGCATCCCTCATCAGGAACACCGATTCGAAAACGATGTCTTCCCGGTCAAATTATCGTTTATGGATAAACCATCAAAACGACCAGTCCGCCCACGATCGCCGCTCCCACGGGCCAGATCAGGGACAGGAGGCCGCGCTTCCGCAGCACCTGTTTCCAGGTCTGCGCGAAGGGGAGGTCCTCCGTGCCGGGAAGGACCCAGAATATGCTGTGCCCCACCCATAGCCTGTCGATCACGACGCCGTCGTACCAGTTCATCACTTCCAGGAACAGCAGCGCCTGCCAATACGCGGTCTGAAAGTCCCGGACCCCGTTCCAGCAGCCGATGATGAACAGCAGCGCCCCCAGCATGACGAGGTAAAACGCCGCCATGAACCGCTTCCGCCTTTTACCCATGGCCGCCCTGTCCGCCAGCCCGATGGCAAAGGCCCGTTCCTGCACCGGCCTGGGATAGAAGAACAAGCCATTTACCGCTCCGCCCCGGACAGCCAGCGCCACCATCCCGGTAAACAGGAGGAGATAAGGCGATTTGCAATACGATCATACGCGCTCCTCACTTCCGGTCCTGCTTTTGCAGGTAGTGGCCGCGCGCCTTCTCCTCCGTGTCGTCCGACTCGTCATAGGCGTCGTAGGGCGCATCCGGGTCGTGGGGCTTTTGCCGGACCCAGGCGTTGCACACCCTGTCCCGGTGGGCAAAGGCGAAGTCCAGATCATCTGTCCAGCCGGTGTGTCCGGTGATCACCATGGGCCGAAGGCCCCGCGCCCGCAGCCGCGCCTCCAGTGCCGCCAGAGACCGGAGGGCCACACGGTTGCTCTCGGCCAGCATATTGAGAAAGCTGTAGCCGCCGTCCGGCCCAAACCACAGGGTGTCCCCGGTAAAGAGATAGGCGTCGTCCACGAGATATACCAGATGTCCCCAGGTGTGCCCCGGGACCAGGAAGCACTCGATCTTGATGTCCCCGATGTGGAACGTCTGTCCGTCCCTCAGCAGCACCTTGGGATTTTCGATCTTCACCATAGGCAGCTTGTACAGGCCGTAGATCACCCGGCGGCGCTTTTCGCCGGTGAGATAGCGGTCCTCCTCCTCGCCGATGTAGAGCGTGGCATCGCGGAACAGTCCGCCGCTGTCCGCCTCCACCGCGCCCACATGGTCGGTGTCCTGATGGGTGATCAGGATGTGCCGGATGGCGCCGGGGTCCAGGCCGAGCCAGCCCATCTTTTCTTTCAGCCGGTCATAGTTGTATCCCGCGTCGATCATGATGGTGGCGCCGTTTTTTGTGTAGAAAAAGATGTTCGCCACAAATTCCCGGATACAGCTCACATGCTCGTCGACGCGGCCTGTGTTCAGGGGCTTGAAAATCTCCTTTCCCCTGAAGATGCGGGACATGAGTTTTTCCTGAGATTCAGACGCTTGTTTGGACATTTCGTTACGCCTCCTGATCGGTTATAAAGTGTGGCTTCCAACCTCGCTTTCAGGTTCCGCCTGTGTAAATCGTTATCCGGCGTACCGCTTTCCACACAGCCGGAGCCCCATGGCCATCAGCAGTACATATCCCATCGTCTCAAAGGCCGCGCCGAGCTGGCTCACCGGCCAGGGGACAAAATGGAACAGCTCCGCCAGCGTCAGACCTGCGATGGGGCAGCACAGCGCCGCCCATTTGGGCAGGCCCAGCCGTCCCTTCAGGACAAAAGATACCCAGGCGATGGATACACTGAGATCGGCCGTGAAGTAATACGCAAAGAATGGGATGTACATATACACCGCCGTTTCATTGGTCAGAGCCGCCGCGGCGGCAAAGTCCATCCCGGCCGCGTAGGCACACTTGAAGATGATGGCCACAAAGCAGCACATGATGTGGATAAACAGGAAGGAGATCACGCCTGCCATGGCCCCGATATCGAACAGGCGGGACATTCTGCGGTCGCCGGCGGTTTGACATTTGGCCCGCAAAAGCGCTTTCATCTCCCGGATGCCCAGCCAGAACAGCGGAATGATGGCCGCGGCAATGAGGATGGACGCCTCGAACCGCCACAAGGACATCTCCAGCCAGCCGGACTCCACCACCATGTCGCTGACACTGCCCGCGGGCTTCACATCCAGCAGCCAGTCCGCCGCCATGCACAAAGCCATGCCCAGCACGCCCAGGCGCAGGCCGCGCTTTTGCCGGACCTGAATCATCGTTCAATCTCCCTCCGCATCATAGATTCTCTCTGTCTCCCGTGATGAAATAGTCGCAGCAGGCCCCGCCGGAGGCAATGGTCTGCCGGCGGTGCAGGACGCCGTGCTGAAGGCTGATCATAACAGAGTCCAGCTCGCACAGCAGCGGCATCAGCTCGCTGACGCCAAGCCTTTCACAGTAGGCGCAGATGGGGCAGCGGGTGATGCGGTAGTAGCAGGCCCCCTCGTAGGGCCTGCCCACAAAATCCACTTGAAAGGATCCGGGATACTGCCGCTCTCGCTCAGGGAT
>OIYT01002415.1_pt1 | contig 11444 bp, 8 predicted proteins | sample 1588201 | NCBI WGS metagenome assembly OIYT01 (sample SAMN03283260) | human gut metagenome | biome: human-associated habitat; material: feces | host: Homo sapiens | place: USA | collected 2013
AAGAAAAAACTGGTGTAGAAATAAAGGGAATTAAAGCTATTAATCCATTAACAGGAAAAGAAATTCCTATATGGGCTTCTGATTATGTTTTAATTACTTATGGCACAGGTGCAATTATGGCTGTTCCTGCCCATGATAGTAGAGACTGGGAATTTGCTAAAAAGTTTAATTTGCCTATTATTCCAGTTATAAAACCTGCAAATTCTAATTCTGTTTCAGTTGATAAGGAGCCTTTTACAGATGTAAACTCTGGAGTTATTATTAATTCTGACTTTTTAAATAATTTATCTTGCAAACAGGCAATAAACACTGTTATAAATTATTTAGAGGAAAACAATATCGGTAAAAGAAAAGTAAATTATAAATTACGTGACTGGGTATTTTCTAGGCAACGTTATTGGGGTGAGCCTATTCCTATGGTATATTGTGAGAAATGTGGCTGGATTCCTCTTCCTGAAAACGAATTGCCTTTGGTACTTCCAGAAATACAGGATTACGAACCTAGTGAAAACGGTGAATCTCCACTTGCAAAGCAAACAGATTGGATTAATACAACTTGTCCACATTGTCATGGTCCTGCCAAAAGAGAAACTGACACTATGCCACAATGGGCAGGATCATCTTGGTATTATTTAAGATATATGGATCCACATAATGACAAGGAACTAGCTTCTAAGCAAGCTATAGAATACTGGGCTCCTGTTGACTGGTATAATGGTGGAATGGAACATACTACTTTGCATTTGCTATATTCAAGATTCTGGCATAAATTCTTATATGATATTGGTGTTGTTTCAACAAAGGAACCTTACCAAAAACGTACTGCACATGGCATGATTTTAGGATCAAATGGTGAAAAAATGTCAAAGTCTAAAGGGAATGTTGTTAATCCTGACGATATTATAGAAGAATTTGGTGCTGATACTTTTAGAGTTTATGAAATGTTTATGGGACCATTTGACCAAACAGCTCCTTGGTCTATGGAAAGTATCCGTGGTTGTGGTAAATTCTTAGACAGAGTATGGAATTTGCAAGATATGTTAGTAGAAGGTTCTACATATTCGCCAGAATTTGAAAAAATGATGCACAAAGCAATAAAAAAAGTAAGTGCAGACATTGAAGAAATGAAGTTTAATACTTGTATTTCTACTTTTATGACAATGGTTAATGAGTTTTATAAATTAAAAAGAATAAATAAAGCAGAATTTAAAACATTTTTACAATTGCTAAATCCTTTTGCCCCTCACGTTTCCGAAGAGTTATTTGAAAGAATTGGCGAGAGCAAAACCATTGCAGAAACAACATGGCCTAAGTACGAGGAAAGTAAAACTATAGATAATGAAATAGAATTACCTATTCAGTTTAATGGTAAATTAAGAGCAACGGTCAAAATAGTAAGAGATTCGAATGAAAGTGTTGTTAAAGAAATTGTTCGTAATAACCAAACAGTTATAAACAATTTAAAAGACAAAACTGTTGTTAAAGAAATTTATGTAAAAAATAAAATTTATAATATTGTTGTAAAATAGTTTGTAATATTTTTGTAATATAAACGTATTTATTTTGTAATGTTTTTATTTGTATTTTGTTGTATAATAATGTTGTAATATGTACTAAGGAGAAATAATAAATGAATATAGAAAAAGAATTAAAGAAAAATGGAATTACAGTTATAGATAAATTAGATACTTTAAGTATCAATACTTTGGCAAAAAACATTGCTCAAAAATTGTGTAGGGCATTCCCTAACCAACGTTTTATAGCACAAAAACTATTTATTGCAATATCAAGAATTCCTATGTATTATGCGGCAATGCCAGAAGGATTATCTGAAGCAAATTATTTTTACAAAAATTCTTCTATATATTTTAGGGCAGGATTATCTCTTGATGAAATAGAAAAATTTGCTATTCATGAGGTTATACATTATTTGCAAGAGGTTAAAGATAAAAGAGGAAATTTAAAGAAATTGGGATTATGTGTATTTACTAGTTCTAAAGAATATGGTATGGCTTTAAACGAAGCTGCTGTTCAATTGGCTACTTCTAAAGCATTAAGACATAATTATGAGATGGTTAAGTATTACGATATTGCTTTTTCTACTACTTCTCCAACTTATTATCCTATACTTTGCAATTTAGTTGCTCAACTTGTTTATATAACCAATGAAAACGACTTTTATATCGGTGCATCCGGCAAAGGAATATCAAAAGTGAAAACATCGCGGAAATCCCCTGTGCTATCAAAGTTGCAAGAGCTGCGCCGAACACCCCCAGACCGAGTCCGGCCACCATCCCAAGATCCATAAGAATATTCAGAACAGAAGAAAATATCAAAAGACCTAACGGTATCTTTGATTCACCGATCGAATTGAACATCGTTGAAAGGATATTATACATAAACAGAAACGGAAATCCCACAAAGTAAACGCGAAGATACAAAACTGCATCCTCCAATATATCCGAAGGTGTCTGTAATAATTCCATCATCGGGCGGGAAAAGCCAAAACCAAAGCCACCGAGAAGTATGCTCAGAATCAGAAAACTGATCAGTGATGTTGATACAATTGTTTTCATTTTGCTATAATCTCCGGCTCCAAAATAACGGCTCACAAGCACACCTGCGCCGACACCAGCACCAAGTGCCACACAAATGAAAACATTCGTAAGCGCTGCACAGGCACCAACAGCCGCAAGTGCAGAAGAACCTACAAACTGACCGACTATAATGGAATCTGCCATATTATATACTTGTTGAAAAAAGCTTCCGAGAATCATAGGCATTGCAAAAACAGTCAGCGCTTTAAGCGGCTCATCTGTAATCAGATATTCGTCTTTTGACATTACTTTATTTCCTCCATGCAAGAACAATCCAAACGATCATTTTCAGTAATCGCAATAAGATTATAGCACCTGCCATCTATTAAATCAAAACCGGCTATTGCAAAAAGGCACGCAAAGAAATCTTTGCATGCCTTTTCAAAAATATATAAGGGAAAATATAAAGGGGGACGAATTTATTCGATGTTACGATGTCTCTTTTCCATATCTTCATGAGATACCTGCATTTTCTCTTCGAGCATCATAACGATCATATCAAAAAGCATATACAAATGCTGTTCAAACAGATTTCCCATCGGCTGGATGGAAGGTACAGCTCTGTCATCCGTTCCGTTAAATACCGCCGCCGGTACAAACAAGGTAAAATCAGCCAGCTGCGGACATGTCTGTTTTGGTGAGCCTGTCACAACCGCTACCGTTGCACCTGCTTTCTTTGCCTGCTCTACCACATAGGTGATATGCCCGATCGCACCGGAACCGTTTGTGGCAATAAACAGATCACCCGGATGCATGCCCGGTGTCGTATCATCCCAGATCCAGTGTGTTTCTTTTCCGAGATGCATCAGGCGCATGGCAAATCCTCTTGTGGAAATACCTTCTCTTCCGACACCCATAAGGAAGATCCTGTCTGCCTTGCAGATCAGATCCATAAATTTGGAAAGCTCCTCTACATCCTGTTTTTCAAATACTTCTTTATGTTCTTTCAAAAGTGTCTGGTAAAGCTCTGTATATTTTTCTTCTACGTTCATAACAAACCTTCCTTTCTACTTTGCAGCACCTGCAAGTGCCTTCATGCTCTTCTTTAAAGTACTCTTCTTTGACCGGATTGCAATAATATGGTTCAGACCGAGTACCAGGATCAGCATGATGCCCCAGATCAGCTTCTTTGTATATGGGGACAGTGACATGATCGTAAAGGCACTGGACATTACCTGCATCAGAATGATTGCGATCACAACACCGCCGACCTTACCTTTTCCGCCGTTCGGATCAATTCCGCCGATCACACAGACGATCATCGTCTGCAGCAGATAAGAATCACCGTAACCAACCTTTGCCGAATTGACACGGCTTAAAATGATCAGTCCTGCGATACCGGATAATACAGCTGTCAGCATAAATACGAGTACACTCATCTTTTCATTATGAAAGCCGCTGAATCTTGCTGCCACCGGATTACCGCCGTATAAATACAGCTTCCGCCCAAATCCCGTCAGGGATAAAATGAGTCCCAGTACAAGTGCTACGATCAGAAACAGCCAGAAGATCACCGGAAGCCCTAAAAAGATTGCTTTTCCAAAGGAGGAAAACAGCGGATCGATGTCTCCTACACTTGTACCGCCTGTGATCGCCATGCCAACGCCCTGGATCAGTGTCATGGTACCAAGCGTGGCTACAAGTGACGGTGCTGAAGTTTTTGCTATGATCAGTCCATTCAACAATCCGAATACAAGGCTTGTACAAAGTGCAACCAGAACGGCAAGTGCAACTCTGGCGCCGCCCTGCGTTCCGAACGCCCATGTACCGTTTAATACATAAGCTGTAAAAATAGCTACCGTATTGGCATTGGCAATGATCGAAAGATCAATGCCGCCTACCATGTTGGATAACATCATTGCAAGTGCCAGAAAGCCGAACTCCGGAATCTGGAATGCCATAGACTGAATATTTCTGGCTGAGTACATGGATGATCCGAATACAAATGCCGCAATCAGAAGAACCGCTGCAGTCAGGCCAACCAGAATACTCAGATCGATATCTTTTTCCAAAAAGCTTTTCACTTTTTTCATTCTCGTTTCCTCCTATTCCGTAAATATCAAATGCTTTCTATTCTTTACCCGTTCCTGATAGGATGTGATCGCTACCGCAATGACAAGGATCGCACCTACGAACAGGTTGTTCCAGGAAGAAGAAAGACCGATCATGATCAGTGTGGAATTTAACAGGTATGTAATCAGTACACCAAGCACTGCACCAAAAATCTTGCCCTGACCGCCGGTGATCTTTGTACCGCCGATAACAACTGCCGCAACAACCATCAGTTCATCACCTACCATCTTATTCGGATACAACGCATTTACCTGTGCTGCATACACAATACCCATCATACCGGCAAGTGCTCCTGAATAAGCATATACAAACAACCGGATCTTAAAAGGATTAAATCCCGCTCTTCTTGCAGATTCCTCGTCATTACCGATCGCTACGATACCACGTCCGATCATGGTCTTGCGCAGAATAAAATAAGTGGCAAGTCCTGCGATCAGCACCGGGATCAGCGAAACGGTAAGTCCTGTAGAACCGTTAGCCGTGGCTACCTTAAATAAGGTTCCCTGTCCAAACTTGTGCAGGCACTCCGGTAATACACCGGAACCGAACGATTTATCACTGATAAAGGTTGTCATGATACCATGAAACAGGTTCTGCGTACCGAGTGTGATGATAAAAGGCGGAAGCTTCAGCCAGCTGATCAGTACCGCATTCACCAGACCAAGCACAACACCGATCGCCATGGAAACGGCAAAAGCAAATGCCAGATTATTGATGCCCGTCTGGATCATGATATAAAGCGACGTATAGCTGCCAAACAAAGCGATCGCCATAAAGGATACATCAATACCGCCCGATATCATAACGACCAGAAGTCCCATTGCCACGATCATTGTCGTAGAAGAGGTTTTGATGATATCAAATACTGTCTGGATCTGGAAAAATCCCGGATTCTTGATCGTTACGAATACACTGTATACCACAATGATGATCAGCAGCATTCTCTGAAACGGATCTATTTTTTTAGTCATTGTACCACCTCCTGGGATAACGCTTTTTCCTTCTGGTTTCCGATGATCTCAGCCAGATGCTTATCAGCGCCTTCCTGCATTAAATCTTCTTCCGAAAGCTCCACAACACATTTGCCATGTGCCATAACAAGAACTCTGTTACAGTTTGCCATGACTTCCTGTATTTCGTCAGAGATCAGTATGATCGCCATGCCTTCATCGGCAAATTTGTGGATCTGTTCGTAAATCTCCGCTTTGGAACCGATATCAATACCGACCGTCGGTGTGTCCATGATAAATACCTTCGGACTGGTTGCGATCCACTTACTGATAACAACCTTCTGCTGGTTACCACCCGATAATGTACCTACAACTGTTTCGATCGATGGAGTCCGTACCTTCAATTCCTCCACATATTTTTCTGCGATCTCATTTTCCTTTTTCCGGTTCACGATACCCTTCTTACAGATCGTATCGATGATCGGTGCAGAAATATTCTCTTTGATCTTACGTTCAATAAACAGACCTTCTCTGGATCTGTCCTCCGGCAGAAGCGCGATACCGTATTTTTTAGCCACCATCGGCGAGTTGATATCGACCTCTTTACCGTTTACTTTGATCACACCTGCCTGTGTTTTGTTCAGGCCAAACAAAGACATGGCCAGTTCTGTACGACCTGATCCCAGAAGGCCTGTCAGTCCGATGATATCACCCGGTCTGACGGTCAGGCTCATGTCCTCGTACTGTCCCTTTCTGGTCAGATGCTCTACGGAAAGAATTGGTGTATTATCTTTATAAGTTCTGTGATAACGAGGATATTCAATTTCTCTTCCCGTCATATAATAAGAAAGACTCTTTTCGTCCAGATCACTGCTGTTAAAGTCACCGATCTTGTTACCGTTACGGAAAATAGTGATCTTATCCGCTACTTCGAATACTTCGTCTAATTTATGACTGATAAAGACGATCGCCAGCCCCTTTTTCTTCAGCTCCAGCATGACCTTCATCAGATGACTTACCTCTGTTTTCGTCAGTGCTGTCGTCGGCTCATCCATAAACAGGATCTTGGCATTCTGGGCAAGTGCCCTGCAGATTGCTACCATCTGCTTGTTTGCCATGGAGATCTCTCCGACTGTCTCATCCAAATCCATGGTCACACCGATCTTGTCAAGCTGCTCCTTTGCGATCGCTTTGATAGTTTTCCAGTTGATTATTTTTGTATTTTCAAATTTCAGCTTGCTGATCGCGATATTTTCCGCAACCGTCATATGCTGAAATAATGACAGATCCTGATAAATTACCTGAATACCATGGTTCATGGCTTCGATCGGTGTCATCGACCCGCAGGTCTGTCCTTCTATCTGTATTGTTCCTTCATCCGGTGTATATACGCCTGAAATGCATTTTACAAGTGTTGATTTTCCACAACCGTTTTCTCCCGCAAGGCAATGAATTTCCCCTGCATTGATCGTAATATCAATATTGTTTAGCGCACGAACGCCAATAAAGGATTTACTTATATTACTGGCACTAAGAATAGGTTCCATCGTCCTGCCTCCCAAATGTTAAATGTAATTTCCCGGTTTTCCCCGGGAATAAGAAAAACTGCTGCTTACGCGAACAGTCTTTCTTATTCCAAAAGATTCCGGACTCGTTATTTCTTTGTTTTAGAAATTGTAATCATCAATATTGTCTGCTGTAAATTCAAGTGGTGCATTACCATAACCGATGTTTCCGTCTAAGGAAATGCTTTCATAGCCTGTTGCCTTTAAGTCTGTTCCGTCAGCTACACCCTGTCCTGATGCGATCAGGTAAGCTGCATAGCATGCTGCGTAGCCTGCATCTGCCGGTCTCCAGCAAAGACCGTTTGCCATAGAACCGTCTTTTAAGTAGGTTGCTGACATAGAAGGAAGTGCAAGGGAAACAACTTTTACTGTTCCGCCCAGATCATTTTCCTGTAATGCTTCGCAGATACCACCGCCCTGTGCGGAGCAGTCAAAGAAACCTGCGATGTCAGGATATGCTTTTAATACTTCAAGGGCTTTATCATGTGCACCTTCCACGCTATTACCATCTTCATATGGCTCTTCTGCTACATTTTCCATATCCGGATAGTTTGCTTTCAGGTAAGAAACAGCTGCATCGTACCATGCCATATGTGTTTCCATTGTAAGACCACCTACAAAGCCTGCGTATTTGCCTTTGCCACCCATAGCTGTTGCTAACTTCTCAGCAAATAATTCACCGAATGTTTCATTTACGAATGCTTCTACATCCAGATCAACACTGTCTGCAATACCGGGTGCTTCATGTGTTACAACTACGATACCTGCTTCTCTTGCTTTTTCGATTGTCGGTACCAGCGCATTCGGATCGTTAGGTACAACGCAGATCGCATCTACATCCTGTGCGATCAAATCTTCCATAATGGAAATCTGGCTTGCTGCATCTCCTGTTTCCGGAACCTGTACGGATACATTTAAGCCTGTATCTTTCTTCAGCTGTTCAATACCTGTTGCCATATCATCGAACCAGGAATCGGACTGCTTTACTACCATAACAACTTTGTAGTCTGCAGGATCGGCACCTTTTTCTGCCGATGCGTCTGTTGCATCTGTTCCTTCTGCTGCCGTGTCTGTGCTCTCTTCTGCTGCAGGTGTCTGTGTATCACTGCTGCTGTCACCTGTACTGCCACAGCCTACTAATAAAGTAGCTGCCATTGCGACGGATAATACCACGCTCAAAAACTTTTTCTTCATATCTGTTACCTCCTTAGTGATAAATCTTCTGCGGCATTGCTGTTGTCTTGTGCAATGCTGCTTTTGCTTTACAAGTGTTATTATAGTGTAGAATTTTCCAAAAACATATATACAAATCCGAGGTCAACCTTTAAAAATCCGACTTCCGATTTTGCCAAAAAAGGAGAATTGTATTTCCGGTTATTTTCAGCTATACTGCTAATAAATCCAAAAGAAAAGAGGTCAGAATGTGCACAAAACAAAGCATCCGCTGCAAGTGTGGTTTCGCAATGCGCCCTTAAAAATAAAAATAGCACTCATTACCGTTTTTGCCATTTTCCTGACAAGCATGGCTTCCCTGATCGGTAGTTTTATTTTCATGCACTCCTATAATAATCTGCTCTATCAGGCTCTGGCAGGATCTTTGAGTTCCAGTGCCGAGGAAATCTCCTCCAAGCTTGCCAATATCGAATCCATGACAAATTCGATCATCTCCAGTCAGGCGATCCGGAAAAATCTGATTTCCCTGCTGGATGAACCACCTTCCGATATTCTGGATCAGAATGTAGATAATATGATAACTTCTTCTCTGATCGATTACTATCAGAACTATAAGAGCAACGATATCAACTACATCAGCCTGTACAATCCGCAGTTTACTTCTTCCAGTTATAAGGCTGCCATCAGTGAACTGCCCGACACCATCAGCGACACTGTCATACAGGCTGCAGGAGAAAACTCCGGTTATGCCTGCTGGATCACGGACTACTGTAATACATACGGGCTGTTTCTGGGGCGAGATTCCCGCCGGGTACAAAATCTGAAATTTGAAACACTCGGTACTGTCGTTGTCAACGTGGATCTGGAGAAGCTGATCAGCTCTTCATCCCAGTCCATCTTAAACAACGGCTCTGCACAATATATTCTATATGAAAACGGGCAGGAGATCTTTCACTCCCGCTCTCTGGATGCCTCACAGCTTCAGACGCTGCAAAAAGATCTGCATGGAAATTATCAGATTCTGACACTGGGCGGCTTACCTTATTTCTGTACGACAGGAAAGATAGCCAATAACAACTGGGACTATATCTGTCTGATCCCTTATACGTATATCGCACATACACTCAGACTCACCAGATATCTTTCCTTTGGGATCCTGCTTTTTTCGATTCTGGTTGTGTTTATTCTTTCCAGATTTATGATCCGCTCCGTCACTGCGGACTTCGCCTCTCTCGTCGATAAGATGAAGCAGTTCGGGCAGGATGAATCAACACTCCCTGTCTCAGAAGAAGCCTATGCAAACCGTGTGGATGAGGCAGGGATCCTGCACCGGCAGTTTGATCAGATGACCGTGGAGATCCAGAGCCTGATCCGTCAGAACTATGTCAATGAGATCCTGACAAAGGATGCCCGCCTGAAAGCACTGGAAAGTCAGATCAATCCGCATTTCCTGTACAATGCACTCGAATCCGTCAACTGGCGTGCCAAAGCGATCGGTGCAACCGACATTTCCGAAATGGTACAGGCTCTCGGCGATCTGCTGCGTGCCACGCTCAGCCATAAAGATGGCAATTTCACAGTCAGACATGAGCTGCATATCGTAAACGACTATATTACGATCCAGAAGATCCGGTTTGATGAGGAGCGTCTGGACTATCAGGAAGAAATCTCTCCCGATATTCTTGATGCAGAGCTACCGCAGATGACCATACAGCCGCTTATCGACAATGCAATCAATTATGCCATGGAAGTCATTACTGAGACCTGTCACATTATCCTGACAGGGTATGCTGTAGACGATGTCATCCATATCAAAGTGACCAATAACGGTTCACAGTTTGAAGATCATTTGCTGGAAAAACTGGAAAACGGATCCGTGAAATCACATGGTATCGGTATCGGACTTTTAAATATCCACCAGAGGATCCAGCTGATCTATGGCAGCGACTATGGCCTGACGCTCTATAATACGGATGAAGACCATGCGGTCGCAGAAATTATCATTCCACAAAGCAAGGTATAAAGTATGTTAAAACTATTAATTGCAGATGATGAAAAAACAATCAGAGAAACCATCCGCTCCTTTATTAACTGGGAAGCACTTGATATTGAAGTTGTCGGAACCGCCAAAAATGGAATTGAGGCTTATAATATGATTCTGGATCTGTACCCGGATATTGTCCTGACAGATATCCGCATGCCCGGTCTTTCCGGTCTGGAGCTGATCGAAAGAATGCACGAGATCAACAAGGACATGCAGTTTATCATCTTATCCGGCTATAATGAATTTGAGTATGCCAAAACTGCCATGCAGTATGGAGTCCGCCACTATCTGCTCAAGCCGTGCAGCGAGCAGCAGATCATTGACAGCATCAAAGAGATCAAACAGGACTATCAGACCCGTATGATCCAGAAAAACATCCTTGCAGAGCACGACCAGCTGAAAAGCCAGCTTTACACAGGTATGCTGATCAGCATCATCAACCATTATCTGGCACATGGCTCGGATCTGACACCGGAGATGGAAGATACCTTTTACACGGAATACCGCAGGCATTTCGGCAGTGTCGAACAGCCTTATGAAGTCTGCTATCTATATTATCTGGATCCATACAACCGTACAGAAGCATTTGAAAAGATCAGTGCTTTCTGGGAAGAGACCTATCCCGGTGTCCGTCTTCATCTTCTATATGTCCAAAACACTATGGTGCTGTTTTTCCGGGCTTTTGCTGCTGATCCTTATACGGAGCTGTCTGTCTGTTTATCAGAGCTGTCCTTTGCAAAACAGTCTACGACACCGCTTGCCAGACTTTGCAGTTTTCCCGGTCTGAAAGCTGCCATGCATAAGCTGACCTCACAGATCCGGCGTTATGAGGAGATTTTCTATTACAATGGGCAGTCTGTCCTTTTGATCAACAACTATGATAATATCCTGCGGGATATCCAGACGTGCGCTGATCGGATCTTTCACAGTACGGAAAATACAGATGCTGATCTTTCCCTCCTCTTTTCACAGATTGAGAATATACAGCAGCTCAGCTTTTTAAAACAGATCGCGCCTTCCCTGATCATGAATGCCGCTTCTG